>JACCDO012393741.1_pt1 | contig 371641 bp, 358 predicted proteins | sample 7446101 | NCBI WGS metagenome assembly JACCDO01 (sample SAMN15323440, study PRJNA562643) | freshwater metagenome | isolation source: river surface water | place: USA:Blue River Watershed | collected 2017-08-16
GATTAGTTGATATATTATTAGATGATATATTATTTGTACTCAAAGTTGAAACATCTAATTTTTGTGTAATTGTTCCTGTTAATGTTTGAAATTGATTAGTTGATATATTATTAGATGATATATTATTTGTACTCAAAGTTGAAACATCTAATTTTTGCGTAATTGTTCCTGTTATTGTTTGAAACTGATTAGTTGATATATTATTAGATGATATATTATTTGTACTCAAAGTTGAAACATCTAATTTTTGTGTAATTGTTCCTGTTAATGTTTGAAATTGATTAGTTGATATATTAATAGCATTCAGAGTTGATGTAGTCGCTGTAGATGTAACATATAATGAAGAAACACTAAAGTTCTCTACACTAAAATTTACTAAATTTAACGTAGTAACAGTTAAACCACCTGTTATAACCTGATTACCATTTACTGTTAAACTACCATCACATATTGTACTTCCATGTAATGTTATTGTACTTAAAGGGTCTCCAGGCTTTGGATAAATTGAACTAACTGTAATACTATACTGTAGAGGGTTAATAATTGTAGAAAAATTACCAATTATAGTACTTATTTGTTGTTGAAGAGTAAGTGTAACATCTGCTTTAGCAAATTGTGCTGTATTAATTGGTGTATATGGAGAAATTAAGAATGGATTAGCATTGTTTGAGATAAATAAATTCGCATTAGTATAATCAGTTACACGTTTATCTTTATCTCGCATTTGTTTACGGCCATTTCCTTCATTTGGTTTCTGTTGATGTTCAGCTCGTAATGAGAAATTAGCATTCATTATACCTACTATTTATTATATCTTTATATGTGATATTCTAAACTCGTATTTATCTTAATTATTTTTATTAATTAATAAACATAAAGATAATAAATCTATTTAGAAGGAAAGTGGGATATGGATACTCCGCAATACTATATGCCTTATGAATCGGATAATGAATCAGGTAAAAAAAGTAGAGCAACATCTGATACTGGATATACAACAGATAGTGATTATGATAGTGATGATTTACCTGACTATGAAGATGCTCGTATTCGTAGAGAAGAAGACCCACGATATGCTATAATCCGTACAGCAGGGCCAAATTTTAATACCACTGAGAAGCAATTAAAATATCAGGAAAATGCCCCTGGCTCTGATTATCTTATTAGTACAAATGTAAATACATTACAAAATTCACTATTATTTAAAAGTCCAACAACAACAACTCAAACTAGTTTATTCTCTATTAAAAGCTCAAATCGTGATAAATCTGTATATAAAACTTCTTCTTATTTTACTCTTAAAACACCGCGTGTATATAAAAATGTAACCAAATTTCAACTCGTTCAATTATCTTTTCCTAATTTTGTAAATGCCATTGGAAATATAACTAATTATGCCAGTACAATTGCGCAAATAATTAGCCCATATGTAACATCAACATGTATTTCAACATGCCTCGATATTTTAATGGGAGGGCAACCTGCTACAAATTCTATAGCATTAACTGAAATAGGTACATCAAATGAAAATGGATATCCTTTTTATAAAACTGTATCAGTTGAACCAGGTAAATATGAAGGGACTTCATTGGCATCTGCTCTTAATATGGCACATAATTCAACGCCCCCTTTACGAATCATATCATATAATGATTTTATGACATATTTTATGGATACTATGGATTATACCATTCTTTTTAATGAACCAGGTGAATATTTTCACTCAAATCTTAGAGGAACACCTATATCTAATCCTAGCAAAACAGATATAATTAATACATATTTTCCACCAAACTTTCTAAATAATATATTTAATGTTACTGATAATATGGCATTTGTAATATACTATCTTCCAATTCTAAAAGAAATGTTAGCATCTGGTCGTGCTATATATATATTTGATCTATTGGGCAATGATTATGATACTATATATCAAAGAGTAGTTCATAACTTTGAAGGTATTGATAGTATATTTTATTATAATATATGTTATGCTAATTTAAAATATCTTGATAGATATAGACGTTTTCTTACATTTGAATTAAATCCTATTAATAAATATACATGGTCATATGATTCAAAAGTACAGCAGTTTAAAATAATACATGATACTTTACATACTTCAATAGTAAAAGATATTGATACTCGCTATAATATGATATATAATAATCAATTAACTCTTCAGAACCTTACTACACGTAGTTATGAGACTCTTAAAACAAATTATAAACAAAATACATTAGTATTTAATCATTTACAGCAAATTATAAGTACATTATTAGGGACTACACATAATATATCAGGATATACTTTTAAAGAAGATCAGAGTAATTTACCACATTCATTAGATATATTATATAACCCTCCTATAACTGATGTAAGTTCATTACAATTAAGCACTATATCTAATTTTATATCTACTATTGCGGGTAAATATGATATTTTTGCGGGTATACAATTTAAATCCGATAACTTTAGTACATTACATAGTTCAATTGTGAGTTATCATACATTACGCGGGGCTCAATTATCTACGATATCTACTATTGAAAATAATATTAGTTCTTTACATCATAATTATGTTTCTTCATATTACTCTAAAGCCTTGCCTATAGAAATGATTCAAACTAAATCATATTATTCAAAGAAAGCTACACAAGTTGCCATAGCTGGTAGTCAAAATAAATTATTATATTCAGGCGATAGTATTGGTGATCAAACAGATGATTGTGCAGCAAAATGTAAAGCAGCTTTAGAAAACTTTTTAAAAACATATTATTCATGTTTACCCACTAATACTATTATTAATTCATTGGCATATAAACTTGGTATATGGAACCCTGTAAGTATATCTTCAATTAGCGCTATTAGTACATTAGGTGGATATGGGGCATTAGGTAATTTTAATGTTTTAATGCAGATAAATACTGAGCAATCTTTCAATAATATGGATATTGCTATGAATGAAAATCTTCAAGTAACAAATGAAACAACTGGACAGATTAAATATATTACTGCAAAGATTTTGACATCAGGGTTGGGTTCAAATGATATTTCACAAACATGTATCTTGAATCCAATCTTTTTTGATGGAACTCTTGGTAAATTAGATAAATTAACACTCCGTTTATTAATTGATGATACAGCGCTTACACCTCTTGATTTATTTTTTCCGTTTGATTTACCATTTACAGAATGGGATGCTACATTTCAAATTGATGAAGAAATAGCTCAAGCAGATAAAAGCAATATTTATGATATAGTACCATCTGTACAAATACCTGCTAATCAACAGCCTATTTAATAATAGCCTATTTAATTATATATATGTATTTAACTAATTATATAATTGTGATATGAATGTAAGATAAGTTATAATAATGTAGAGAAGGATGAGTAAGGCAGAGCCACCGTCGCCATATATAGAACAATATCCATTTAATGGAGTTGGTGGAGCAGATAATTTGTTCCCCCCTGTTTGTTTAAAAACACACTGGGATCCTACTGAAATGTTACGTCATATTATTCCTCAACAACATGTGGGTTTACCACAAGATTTTCGTCCATGGGTCAAAGTTTGTAAAAATTATGTAACAAGTGGGCCTACTATTAAGGCACCAATGCCTCCTAAAAATATGGTATTTCCACCTGGTGGAGAGTTTTATCCACCCGGCCGCTATGCGGCCGCTATAGATCAAGAATCTAAACTACGTACCTTAAATTGGAAACTTGATAAATGGTGTGATACTGGACGTTATATTCCTCCTACAAAAGGTGATATGTATGTTCCTGGGCTACTTGTTCCTAATAGAAAACCTGTTACGGATGCTTTTGTTCAAGAATTAGCTATGCCTCAAGCACTTCTCCGCACGGATGTGTATACATGTCGTTCTGAAAATGATAGTAAATACTTTGAACGTTCGCCTCGTTTATTCAATAATCCAACCAAACAAGATCGATGTGGTGCTGGTCGATTTTCTGCTCTTCCTGGTGGTGTAATTCCTATGCCACATGGCGGTGTAAATCAAGTTCCTTTAACTGCTGATGCCAAAAGAGGAGCATATCCTATCCCACAGCCAGGTGGAACTATCCCTGTTAGAGAAAACCCTGAAGAACAAGTTAGTAGACCACTAGGACGTTGTAATCTTAATAGCCAGAGTACTTATACTGATGTATCAGATATAAGCGGCCTCGGTACTTCTAGTAACCGAGGTACTTCTAGTAACCGAGGTACTTCTGTTGCAGGTATAGCCACATGCGGCTCATTTGCTCCCGCATAAGTCCAGTTACTTCAAATAATGTAGTAATACCCGTTGCCATATTTAAAAATCCAATTGCTTCTAATGATCTATCATATACCTCTTCATATGCAAATTGTTTTAGAAGTAAGAGTATTTTATCTTCCATTGATGGTACATAAACAGGATCAAAATATGTATAAATTGCGTATTTATCAGTTAAAATATCAAATTGAATTGGTTTAATTCCATCCGCTTCAAATATAAAATTAAGTGAAGGATTTTCTTGTGATACAATCCATTTAGGAATTGCAGATTCAATTGCTTTTGTAATTTGCTGCATTTCTTTATCTTCAAAATATTTCTTTATTTCATCGCATTGGTATAATGGAATATTTCTGCCTTCAATAACGGATGATATAGATGCTATTCTCCAAATATCTGGAAGGATATTATAGGACTTTTCTTTCTTATCAAGGAGTTTATGCCAACTTTGAAGGATTAGTGGGCGAAGTTCAGTAGGAACAGAATTTCTAACACATCCAAATGAAAATTCATTTAAATCAAATCCAGCATGCCTAAGTGGGCGTAATTGCCCGCGAATTTTAGCAATAATCATTAAAGCATGCGACATTTCTTGTGTAGTCCAGCTCAAATGAGGGAGTTTTAATTTAACATAATCCTCTAATTGATGATACTCTATAGCTGGCATTTGTTGCGTATGTTTTAAAAATGTATGAATTAAGAGTTCCATTTCAGCTTCATATAATTCCCAAAATTCAATATCTTCTTTATATATTCTTAATGTAAGTAAAGCTTCATTTATTTCTGAAGTACGAAGTTCATCTAATTTATTAAGATGTATAGCACATTCTCTTAAAGATATCCAATGTAAAAGTGTGAACCATGTTTCACGTATATCATTTTCTTTAACCCATTCAGGTATTCCATATAATTCTCCAAATCTATAAATGGAGTCCATTTGTGTCATTTTTATGCTAGGCACGGAATTCTCCTCACGGAGTTTATTCCAATCAGCGCCATCAAATCCGCGGATCATATCTTCTAAGCTCATAATCTGAGAGACGGATTCATTTGTACTAAGTTTGAATGATGCTACATTATGGAATTTAAGAAATGGACGAGGGATTTCACGAACAAATCTGGATAATGCCCTTTCATGGCGACTCCATGACATAAATAATCCATATTTAGCACGTGTAACTCCTACATAGAATAAACGGCGTTCACATACTATTTCTTCATCCGATTTTCGTGAAGGAAATACATCATCATGTAAGTTCATAAAAAATACAATATCCCATTCTAAACCTTTACTAGCATGAATTGTTGCTAAAGTAATCCGTTTTTCATGTGATTTAGACCTTTCAGGATCAAATTGTGTACATAAATTATAAGGAATTTGTTTTAAATGAAGGCGTTCTTCAATCCGAAATAGATCACTATTATAACGAGATAATACAGCAAAATTAACTTTAGGATAAAGGTGTAACATTTTTTCAAGAGATGATACTATCCAATCATATTCATCACTCGTACGAAAGAAATAATGAACTTCAGGTTTCCTACCACTTCGCATATTAGCGATCATTTTTTCTTTAAATGGTAAAGTAGGTATAAATCGCATAATACAATTAGCAACTGTTACAATTGCCTCTGTGGAACGATAATTACGACATAATTGATAATCTTGTAGTTTAGGAACTGCTTCATGAAATTTAAGAATAAAATCAACAGATGAACCACGCCATGTATAAATATTTTGTGCATCGTCGCCTACAATTGTCATAGTAGCATATTGATGATGAAATGCTCTTAAGAGTTGCCATTGAATATCATTAATATCTTGAAATTCATCTACAATAATTGTTCTAAATCGTTTAACCCATTCTCTTGCTTTAGGAGATTCTGTAAGCCATTTAACAAGTCTATAAGGAAGTTCATCTATAAATGGTTGATCTCCTAAGAGTCTAGGACACATATCTCTAAGAATTTGGGCGGATAGAGCATGAAATGTACCAGCATACATCTGAACTGGTCCAATTAATCTTTTTACGCGATGAATCATCTCTTGTGCAGCTGCACGACTGAAAGTTACAAGTAATATCTTATTTGGCGGAATATCATAATTCTCAACAAGATATGCTATTCTAGCAGTAATTGTAGTTGTTTTCCCTGAACCGGCTGATGCTAAAATTCTTTGATTTTCAGATAATGGGCTTGTAACTACTTTATATTGTTCGCTATTAAGTGAAACTGAACCATGTGAGAATTCTAATGTATGCGATTGTTCCATTATAAGCGCGATTAATTTATCTTATTTAAGGAATGAGTATGAACTAGATATAGGATATGGATATTAATAGGATAAAAGAAGTAATACTTAGTCAAATTAATGGCACATCTGGTTTATACTCTTTAAAATTACAGAATCATATATACGGATGTTTTCTTATAATGGAAGATATTGCTCAGCAGGTTATATCATTAGATGAATTATCTTTAGTTTATGCGGATAATAAAAAGACATTTCATTTAGAAGAGCAATTCTCAGAAATTGGCCTTCAATATGGTTTCATAATGGATAATAAATTGGAATTAGAGAGCTTTAATGCTGAATATAAGGCAATATGGTTAGATTGTTTTAAAGTTGCGGATTTAACACATAACATAGAATTAGTAGATGAGATTGAAGATAGTATTATTGATATGTTAACTACACAAATTCCTACAAACGATGCTTTTTTTTTGAATGCTTTAGAGACTGGATCTCTATCAGATGAATGGGTATCACATGTACTTGATTTACTACAAGAGAGGGAGCCTATACCACAGGTCCCTATTGAAGAAAAAGTTGAAGAAACACGTTTAGCATCAGCAGCTAGTCAAGAAAAATTAATACGTTCACATAAAATACGTGGTGCACATAAAACTCGGCGTCATATTAATGCGGTTGATTCAAATAAAAAATATAGCACTACTCCTAAGTCTAAAAAGAAGGTTATTCTAACTAGGCGTAATAAAAACAAATAGTAATATAAAAGATTAATTATATTATATTATAAATGTTAAGTAATAAGATACGTTTATTTGTAAATACAGAATTACCATCTTGGTCAACGGCTGTACATTTAACAACGTGTGCTCGCCTATATTCTGGAAAGTGGTGGAATTATCATATTTATAAGGTAAAAGGATTTGACAATGGAGTACTAAATATGGTGTCATTTTCACCTATGGTACATTTACATAAGATAGATGATAAATATTATTGTTATTATGGATATAATAGATGTCCTCAGTATGAAAATGTTCCTTATACATATACACATGTAAAGCTTCATGGCCCTAAAGAAAATAAGTTAAATACAATTAGTCCATATATTAAAGTACCTAATAATATTACATATGATGATAGAATTGTAATTTATGATCCTGATATTAACTATGGTATTCCTTATATAAATCATACTTTAATTCCAAATACAGTTATAAATCCAGTTACACAATTAGTATGAATAATATTAATAAAATAAATTAGCATTGAGGTGTGTTTCCGAATAGAAAATGTTAAAAATAATTACAATAGGTTATTATACATGCTAGAACTAATATTAATATTTTGTCTGATAATATTGATTCTAACATTTTTTTATAAACAAGCAGTATGTGATTTTAGAATAAATCAAATTGAATGGACACAAAAAGATAAGATTGGGGGGTTATTAGGGGAAAAAATTCCACTAGTAGTCCGAGGAATTCCATCGGCATCTTTTTGGACATATCAAGATGTTATGGTAAGGCCTGTATATCAAAATATTCCTATATTTCAAGATAAAAGCTTGTCACAATGGTTAAAAGAGGCCCCTCATGATATTATATGTCCTTGGACCTATTCACAAGCGGAAACTATTGCTAAAATAAGTGGAATACACATATGGGCTAAAAAATGGATGAATGATGTAATTATCCATAAATTTATGACATGGTGGATGAAACCTCAATATCATTGTTGGGCTGGTAATATTGGCCTTCGTAAAACATTTGCTACATGGAATTGTTTATTTCCCGTTGATGGAGAAATTACGGTAACAATTATGACTGAAAACTCGGAATCATATTTACCATCAGGATGGAATGGATGTTTTCCTGGAATGTTGACAAATAGTGATACTCCATTTATTTCAGATTTGAAGTTTATTGATATTATTCTTCGCCCAGGAAATTGTCTTTTTATGCCTGCTCATTGGTTTTGGTCATGGATTAGGACAGATAAAAAATCTGAAAAACCTGTTATGACGTGTACTATTTCATATCATACTCCTATTAGCTCAATAGCATTTAAAATGGGAGCATAATATATTATTAGAATCAGAAATGGATATAGAACAGGACAAATCCGAAAAATTAGGAATGGAATCCGAGGAACAGGGAAAATCCGAGGAACAGGACAAATCCGAGGAACAGGGAAAATCCGAGGAAGACACTCACTCTATTCAGGATATATTATCTGAATTAACTCAAAAAACAGAGAATTGTCTAAATATATATAATGCAGCTATACAACGATTAGAATCAATTAATAGATATATTGAAAATAGTAAAGATTTAACTATTAAAGGTAAATTATTTATAGATTTTATTCAAGAATGTGCTACTATATCTGAAAAAAATATTATAGATAATAAATATATAAATTTTGGGGAATTACTATTAAATGGATTAAATATATAAATTTGATTTCAGATGAATTATAAATATAATATAAGACAGTATAATGAATACTTTAACAAACGAGCAAAAATACGTAATTGATTGTTTGTTAGAAGGAAATAATGTTGCGCTTTTAGGTGGCGCTGGATGTGGTAAGAGTTATCTTATTTCAACAATTTATACAGAATTCCCTGCTTTGAAGAAATTATATATGGAATCTCAGGAAATGAATTTATCTAAATTACCACGAATTCAATTAACAGCCCTGACAGGATGTGCTAGTTTATTACTAGGAAATAAAGCAAAGACATTACATTCGTGGGCAGGAATCGGGCTTGGAAAGGGGACCGTTCAAGAACTCTTCATAAAAATTCGTAGAAATCAAAAAGCAATGAAGAATTGGTTATGTACAGATCTACTTGTTATCGATGAGATTTCTATGATGACAGGAGAATTACTTGATAAACTCAATCAACTAGGTAGACGTATTAGGCCACTTAAAGACAAACCATTTGGAGGAATTCAAGTTCTCCTTGTTGGAGATTTCTATCAATTACCACCTGTAAACAAAAATAAAGATGAGCCGCTTAAATTTACATTTGAAAGTGATACATGGAAGGAATTATTTGAGGTTGGTACTGGGATATGTATTGAACTCCAACAAATTCAACGACAAAAAGATGCTGCTTTTCAGCAGGTACTTAAAGAAAGTCGTATAGGAAATTTATCTCGTGAATCTTGTGCGATCCTTAGAAAGTGTCAAGAGCGGAAATGGCAAGATAATTTGATTCGACCTACACTCTTATTTCCTAAAAGAGCTGAAGTTGATATGATAAATGATTCTAATTTAAGAGCACTTGAAGGGCGACGTTATACATATGATGTTAAATTAGTATATGATGGAAAAGTTCCTATTGGATTTGATATACAAGATGAGGCTTTTAAAAAGACATTAGAATTATTTGACACTGAATCGCGATATCTTCGTAGATTAGAACTCTGTAAGGATGCTCAAGTTATGCTAATTGCTAACATTTCACCAGAAGAAGGATTAGTAAATGGCTCACGAGGAGTTATTGTTGATTTCTGTAAATCAACAGATTTACCAATTGTTCAGTTCTTAAATGGTATTAAAATGACAATAGGTTCGCATACATGGGCTATAGAAGATTATGAATTTGTATTACGTTCTCAAATTCCTTTAAGACTAGCATATGCATGTACAACACATTCTGCACAGGGTGCAACACTAGATTCAGCTTTAGTTGATATTGGATCTGGTATATTTGAATATGGCCAGGCGTATGTAGCTTTATCTCGTGCTCGCTCACTGGATGCTCTTTATGTATATGATTTTGAACCAACCGCATTTAAAGCGCATCCTCGAGTTAAAGAATTTCATTCAAAACTCAAAGTTGTTAAAATGGATGATAGTAAAGAATTATTAGTTGATACATTACTTGAATTACCTATTCCAGAAGATGCTAAAATTATTACAGGAGGAGTATCAGAAATAATCCGAGGTATTCAAGTTACTAAATTAGAATAATTTAATAAATTAGAGTAATTTAATAAATTAGATTAAACTAATGAATATGATATATGATTAATTATTTTATAGTTATCAGGATATAATCTATTTTTATTTTTACGTGTTTTATTTCTTTTTTGACCACCAATTTTTTTAGTTATATCTAATATATTTATTTCCCATCCTAAATTACTATAATTATCTTGTAAATAATACATTATAAAGTTTTCTAACCAAGGCAGTAGTATCATACATCTATCTTCAAATGGAATATTTTTAAAGAAATCCCTATATGTTTTTGCTGATTTATAATATGATTCTAAGATTTCAAATTGTCTTGTAGGAGGACGTGCTATTTCTAAAAATCGTTCAAAGCTTACTTTTGTAGCACTATCTTCTAAAAATTGTAAGCGCTCTCTATACCTAGAATATAATTCTTTATTTTTCATAGTAGCATTAAAATATTTTCATACCATGTTTGACTATTATAAGCAATAGATAACATTGCTAAATTTAATGGTTTTATTGGTTTTCTTGGAGGTAATTTTGTCATATCCTTTTCTACACAATCAATATGCGATATATCATCAAAATAAAATTTATTTATAGATGGTATTCTTTCATATGCATATTTTAATATTGTTTTAATCATTATTTCTGATCCTCCACCTCTCTCTAAATTAGAACCAATTGTACATTCTGGTTCATACATTAAATGAGGTAATTTTGCTTCAACAGGTATTCCATTATTGTATAAATAAGATAAATTTATACAATCTTCATAATCTCCGCCTATTTTAAATGTTCTATATAGTATTATATCTCTATATGTTGTAGTTTTATCTATTATAGAAAATATATATTTTCCTACTTGTATATTTTCTTTAATAAATGTATCCATCTATTATAATGTCGGAATATTATTTAGACTCAGTAAAAGGTAACATAAGATAATTAATATATTTAAAAAGCAGGAGTCTAAACTTTTCAGGGACATATATTTTTGTTTGCTGAGGATTCTCAATAATATCTCGGATTTGATTTCGAGTATAATTCGCCGCACGGATTCCTCGCATAAAATAAACTCCTAATGCGGTTGGTAAATGACTCCTAATTTTTAGGATATCCCAAAATGCTCTAATATTCGGATTAGATTTTAGAATTAGGAATTGTTTTTGAGGACTTTTATCTGCTAATGCGCGAACACATAATTCTATTCCTTCTTCATATTCTCTATATCGTTTTGAATTATTTATAGATTTTATAAATGTTGGCAAATAAAATAAGAGTATATCATATATATCTTTATCTTTTATAACTTTCTGGACGTATTCACTATTATACATCCTTTCAATCCATAATGTATCTTTTGATGCTTTTCTATTCATATTTGTTAGAATATAATTTACGAGACGCCCTTCCATAGAGAATTGATTATATTTAGAGAATGTTTCTCCAGCTGATTCCTTAGAATCCCTCACTAAAAAAGAGTCTATGTATGGCTGATCCCAACGGAGAAATGTCTCAAATGTATATGATTCATTAGATTTCCGCCAAATAGATCTACCAAAGTCCGCTATTCCAATCTCAAAGTCATGGCTTAATCCTTTTTTAGTCCGAGGATCTCTAAAAACAACAATATTTTTACTATGTAAATCAAAATTTACTACAGTATATTGTGAATCATATACTAAGTTTTGTAGAGTTTTTACAAATGGTATATGAGCGTCATAAATTATATCAGCTATTTTGTCTTTTGAATAAAAACGGAATTCTAAATCCTGGCAAAATTCTTTATATGATTTATCATATTTTCCTATAACATACATTTTGTATTCTTTTCCTGATTTTTCTTCTTTAAGAGATTCCTTGAATACCTTACATGCTTTTTCTGTTTTTGCCATTTGACGCAGGTTTTTATTATAATAATTCTTCTGAGTCTTTGTAAATCCGGATAGCTTTGGCTTACCTTGTCCTATAAATCTTACTAAATTATAATGTTCTGGATGACGTTTTTGAATACTCTTAATAACTTCTAAAATATTTCCTTCAATATCATCTTCTGGTACTATTTTAGTTACTAGAGATTTATCTGATTGTGTATATCCTTTTATAGGCTTTTTAGAAGGCCAATTTCCTGGTGCCTCAAAAATACATCCATCCGCGCCTTCTCCTAAATATTTTCCTCCATTTTGCTGAGATTGCGTATCTTGATTTAATTTATCTAATGTAATCATACCCCTTATTAGTACATAATAAAATTTTTGTTAAATACGTCTTAAAATAATTGTAGATTTTATAATATATTTATATTACATTTTTTATAAAATTTGAGTTATGTAATATAATTTATTGATGTAAAATGCGTGTATCTTCTTTCTCTTCCGGATTTAGACGAATGGATTCTTATTCTAAGATGGATTCAGCATTAGAAAGTCCCGTAAAATCGCCTCGCGGGACTTTCAATTCACCTATATTTAAGGCTGCTTCATCAGAGTTAGATGAAATTATCGGCTTATCGAAGATTGCCTGTGGCTTAGAAGAAAAAGTTAAAGAACCGTCAATTGAGCCTATTCTACGAGAGAATCCTAATAGATTTACCCTCTTTCCTATTCAAAAACAAAACCTCTATGATTTGTACAAGAAACATGTTGCAGTTTTCTGGACTGTTGAGGAAGTCCAACTAAGTGCTGATAAAAAATGTTGGGAAAGTCTCAATGAAAATGAACGATACTTTATTAAAAATATTCTAGCATTCTTTGCTGGTTCTGATGGTATTGTTCAAGAAAATCTATCTACTCGTTTCATGAGTGAAGTTCAATTACCAGAAGCACGCGCATTCTATTCAGTACAAAATATGATGGAATCGATTCATAGTGAGCAATATTCACTTCTTATTGATACTTACATTGATGATAGGAAAGAAAAAGATAAACTCTTTCGAGCAATTCAGACAATTCCCTGTGTAAAGTTAAAAGCAGAATGGGCCCAAAAATGGATTCAGGATAAAGAAGCAAACTTTGCTACTCGACTTATAGCATTTGCTATCGTTGAAGGAATATTCTTTAGTGGTGCTTTCTGTGCTATCTACTGGCTCAAAGAACGCGGTTTAATGCAGGGTTTAACTGTTTCAAATGAATTAATCAGTCGCGATGAAGGTCTCCATTGTGAGTTTGCATGTGAACTCTATAAAGAAATTGAAAATAAACTCCCTAAAACAACTATTCATACAATTATCCGTGAAGCGGTTGATATTGAACGTCAATTTATTACAGAGTCTCTGCCTTGTAATCTTATTGGAATGAACTCAGAATTAATGATACAATATATTAAGTTTGTTGCAGACCGACTTTCTTCACAATTGGGTTATGATAAGATATATAATGTAACAAATCCTTTTGATTTTATGGAACGTATTTCCTTAGAAGGTAAAGATAACTTCTTTGAGAAGAGGGTAACATCTTATGCTAAATCAGGTGTTGGTAAAAAACAAGAAGAAATGTCCTTTAACTTAAATGCTGATTTCTAATTTATTCTTTATATAAATAACAAAATAAAAACATATTATAGAAATGAGAATAACTGAATTATTTTTAATACTCTTCTACGGGTTAGCCCTCTTTATAGTAATATATATAGTTTACGGTTTATTTATTAAACAAAGGCCTAGTTCTACTATTATATATGAAACACCAGTTGTCACTGATGTAGTATATGAGACCCCTGTAACGTATCCTTGGTACGGTGGATATAATTATTGGCCCTATTGGTTATCAACTGGATACTGGGGTGGGGGTGGCGGTTACGGTGGCGGTTACGGTGGCGGCTATGGTGGAAGATGGAGAAGTGGAGGTCATAGGGGTGGTCATGGCGGATTTGGCGGTCGCATTGGAGGCGGTCGTGGCGGATTTGGTGGTCGCATTGGAGGCGGTGGCGGTCGAGGTGGAGGTGGAAGACGTTAATTTAACCAATCTGGAATAGACCTCTTTGTATATTTAATTAACCCTCTATCTTTTTTTGATGTATTATAATAATTTCTATAACATTCAATTGGATCTTCTGATATTTTATATTCATCATCCATAGCAATTACAAATTGTGTTCGATATAAACATCTCATATTACCTGGTAAATTTTGATATAACCAGGTAATATGTTCTTCACATGAATGTGTTTTTTTATAACGATAAGTATATTCTAATGCTAATTCTAACCCTAGAATAGCTAACCATTTATAATTTCCTATTGTTTCTCTAGCCCATATAGCACAAGGATGATTTACGTGACAGGGCCGATATCCATGGATATTAGAGTTTTTAGTTAATGGCGCAGTTGACATCGATGAGGGTTCTTTAAGTACCTTTTGATATTTTGATAAAGTTATAGGGGCTTTATATTGTATAAGTTCTGGATACTCTTTAACCCAATGAGCTGTATATAAAAGTTGTACTGTTTCTAAGAGCATTTTAACAACGTGTTTATCTACATGCCATTTAGCAGCCTGTTTTTGATTTAAATGAAGCACAAATATATTCATTATTAGTTAGGCGACAACTTAAAGAACTTTTTAAGGCAATCAAATTTGATTTTAATTAGGTCACAAAATTTGAGTCAGATACAAACCTAAATAATATCAGGATATACAATGAGTAATACATATGAACACAAAGTCATTAGAGGAATCCCTTTCTACAAGAAACGAGATGTCACAGGAGATAATGCAAACATCCTCTACACATTTGACCAACGAAGTGATCCAATCGCAATCGGCACATATGATGCTGGAACCGACAATATCGTCCTTAAATCCGATTGGGAGCAACTCATACAACAGCGGCTTATCGAGTTTAGAACAGGAATCAAAGAAGTCGAACGAGACAAACTCCGCGAAAACATTACCAAACCTACAAAGTCACGCAAAGCCACACGAAATCCTCGAAAAACCACAAAAACTAAAAGTACTGAGGATAAATAAAGAAGATATATTAGCATTATGCCAAATGATTAGCGAATATCGCGAACAATTTGATTAATTATATTTATAGAAAATTATAAAAACATATTTTTATTATACAGGAGTTGGGCAGCTACATTCAGGTGCTCCATTAATAATTGCAAATAATGAATTACATACTTGGCAACATGTAGGAGTAGAGAACTGAGGAGGATTACCTGTAACTGTTCCATAATTCATTGCTTGAACCCTAGAGCCCGCTTGTATCTGCGCTTGTAAATATGCTATTCTTTCTTGATTTGATTTAAACATAACATATGGCTGCGTAGTAGATCCAGATGCTTTTATTGCTTGATTTGCCTGATTAATATTCTCAAAAATAGTATTATTTGTTCGACCCCTTATAATCTGACTAAAATTAGAACCACTATTTAAAGGGAATACTGGATTTCGCTGCGCATTAGTAGCATAATTTGGATTTTGTGGTGAATTATAAGGAGGCGCAGGACACCCCGTTGGTTGATAAGGCGGTGTACTAAATGGACCTTGTCTGAACATCTCTATTTAATTAAAATAAAAATTAGAATAAGAATCAGAATCAGAATCAGAAACCTAAAGTGATATCAGATTAATTAGACTAAATATGTCAAAGCCGCCAAAAACCCTCAATCTTAATACAAATATTTATCGCGATTGTAGAACATTAAGGCTTCTACAAAATAATACGGATATATCTAATACCCATAAAAAATGGGATAATATTGTAATTGGTCTAACTGGATATAAAAAATGGCCTCATATTTCTAATATTGTCGGAATTATCTTAACTGATGTTAGTGAAGTAATTGATGATACTTTTTTTAAAGATTTATATACTATTTCTAAAAATGTACCTGTAATCTATATCTCTCAAGATGTACTTGGGTTTAAAACACAGGAATATTGGCAAGAAAACTATGATAATCTTATCAATTTGGATGATACTGATACTAATTATCCTTATATTCAATTAGCATGGGATAAATCAAATGAAGATGCGCTAGCTATTATAAGTATGATTATGAGATATAATCAAATAAGCCTAGTTAATATGACTATATCATCAGAACGTATTAAAATATTACAGGAGTATGGTATTAAAGTAATTCAAGGAGGAGTGCCAAATGAATGTTGGTTATTTCTACAGTATTTTAAACATAATATAAATAAACGTCATAGAGAGATTCGTGAATGCTTGCGAAAAAATTGTGAAAATCCACTTATTGATAGAATAGTATTAATTAATGAAAAGGACTATTCTGCAGAATGGGAACGGATTCCTAATGCTGGAAAGATTAAGCAGATTGTCCTCGGAAATAGATTAACATATGCGGACTTTTTGCGGACTGTGTCTGAGATAGCTCCTGATTATTGTTATGTAATCCTGGCTAATGCAGACATTTATTTTGGAGACTCTTTGAAATATTTGTGGTCTATAAACATAAAAGATAAAATGTTAGCTCTATTGCGATGGGATATTTTTAATGTAGGCGAGGAAGAGAATGCTAAATTATTTGGCCCACGAACAGATTCACAAGATTGTTGGATTTTTGATAGCCTTTCAATTAAACACAGAGAATGGGATTATAGTAAATTTAATTATCAATTAGGAAAACCTGGATGTGATAATCGATTTACATCTGATATCTTGCGTATGAAATTCCTTATTTCTAACCCAGCACTTTCTATTAAATCATATCATTTACATAATTCAGATATTCGCGATTATTCAAAATCTGAATACATACCAAGTGATATATATCTATTTATTGAACCGACGCGAATTCTAGATATGAAACAATTAGCGGCCCCAATTCAATATAGTACTCTTAATAATGAATCTATCGAGTTTGAAGTAAAGAGTTCTTCTGTTTCATCTGGTATATCCTATTGCACCATGTTAGAAAAAGAAGATAGATATAAATGGGAACCAACTGTAGAAAATTATTATTTTGATAAAATTCCACTATATAATTGGAAAAACGCATGTGTGAGTACAAATGGATTAGTATATGATCTATGGAATATCTATACAGGAAAATATACTAAAACACATAATTATTGGGAGAAATGTACAACTGATATTTTTACTCCACTAGAATATCGTAAGAAAGTCTTGGCTATCCCTTTTAGAGATAATTCTGTTTTTGAAAAAGAAGATGTATACTGCTTAGAATATTTATCCAGAGTAGCACGACTTCTTAAGGAATATCCTGATTCATCTTTTTGGATTCCCCAAGAGTTTATAATATATGTCCGTCAATTTGCTTGGAAATCCGATAAACTTAATGCTCTACAATATAATCCTGATATGGCATGTTATGCTGATGAGGTTATTGGATTTCTACCTGGTCCATATGAACTAGGTAAGGAAGATATTGACGCATTAAGAGAATTATATCCTTCTTGGAATCGTACACCTATTAAGGAATTATGTCTAGTAATATGTGATGATATATTAGATGATACATTTATTGCGCAATTAGAAAAACAATTGGGTGATACGTGGTCTGTAAATATAACAGATTCTTTTGATAAGGGGAAATTCTACGATGTAACAGGTGCACAACTGTGTATTTTTATTGGTGGTAAGGACACAAAAGAAAAATGGTCTCGCTTATGGGCGCTTCCTGAAAATTGTTGTGTTATTGAATTTCAGAAAGATAATCAGAAAGAGATTGATGGGGAATTTCAACATTTAGCACATATTTCTAACCTTAAATCATGGATTTACTTATTAGCGCATAAGAAAAAACAAGATATACAGCAAGAAGTCTTAGAAGGAATTACAAAATGGTTTAATAAAAATAGTGATGAATTAGCCTAATAATGAATTAGCCTAACAATAAACTTATTTGAATTACATATAGGCTTTCATTATTTCAGGAGTTGCTACAGTTAACAAGTACCATCTAAAGAGATCCATTGATGCTTCAGCATCTTCAGTAGCACTATGTTCGCCAGTTTGTATATTTTTACCAATAAAGTTTTTAACTAATACTTTTAATTTCTTAGCTTGTAATGGGCCTCCCCAATTGGGTTTCCTCATAAACATTGGAATTTCAGTTGTATCCCATCGCCTTTCTTTAGGAATATCTATTCCAATTGCATTTATATCATTTTGTAGACCATGTCCAACTAAGATTTTATTATGCAATAACATTTTTAATTCTCCTTTTACTTTGAAATCAGATTCTCCTTTTTCTTTAAGTATTTCAGGAGTAATTCCTGAAACGAATGTCCTGTAATTTGTTACAGTCCCTTTTGGTTTCACATATTTATGATAAATAGTTTTCCCATCAAAATTAACCAATGATACTTCTGCTAAAGCAGATTGTTTACTTGGGCCAACTCCTACCATTTCACAATCTATAGCAATATAATCATATGGATTTATAGAAGGTAAATGAAAACTTTTTGCTATAGCATTAAGATCGCTCGGACTTAATTTACTAAAGTTAATTTTATTTAGTTCTTTAGCTAATAAGGCATTAATGTCTTTTGTATTCATATTTGCCATATTATTTCTATTCAGATTATTTACAGATGATGGTTCATATGTCCTAGCATAAGGATTAAGATTTATTTTTGAATTATCTTTTGACTCTGATGGATCATATGTTCTAGCATATGGATTAAGACTATTTTTTGTAGTATTTATCCTATTTCTTACTCTATTATTTATCCTATTGATTGAACCGGGCCTTGAGTCATTCCTTAGACGCACTGTTGTACGTTTTCGCATACTACGTCTTCTGGATGGATTTCTCCTTGTATTATTTGTTGTATCCATAATATCCTATTATGTATATGATATTATGAATATTAATATTATGAATAGCATAAAATGTGTAATTATAATCCTAATAGTTTTTTACCCCATTTATATGTATCTTTTACCTTTTTCTTATTCATAGGTGTTCTATAACCACGAATATCAAACATGCTACCTTTAAATAATTTATCAGAATTTTGATATGGGCTTGTAACATCCATCCAATTTGATTTACCTATATAGTTATTTGTAGTAAAATTAGTTTGTGGTAACCACCCTTGTTTTTCTGTATATATAAGTTCCGCATTTCTATATATCTGTATACTTGGTGCAAAAGCATCATCGTTTGCTGCTGTAATTGTAATATGAACCCATTTCCTAAGAGGTATCGCATTCTTAACTTGAATATGGAGTTTTCTCTGTTTTTCATCCCATATTTCATATAGTAGATCAGCAGTAGTTGCTTCATGTGGTTTTGCTGACATAGGTTGAAGAGGTTTCATAATTTTTCCAAATAGAGCAGGATCAGGGCAATTCCATACATTTACATTTGCGGATGTTGTTACCATTAAAGTTTGCGGGGATACTTCTTGCCCACATTGTTCTCCTGACGGAGCATCAGGGACTGTATTTAGAGCCTGATCCATGCATACTGGAGATTCAAATATATTTGAATGCTTATCAGGGTTTCCTCTTCCAATAATTCCAATGAATACATTATCTTTTCCAGCACCATTTCCAAAATCTAAAATATGGGCGTTATTTGTAAATTCCTCAAAATAAACCCAAAATGAAATAGCACGTAAATAACGAAGTTGTACTACATCTCCAAATGATAAATCCTTTGAGTCGCCAATCCGTAAGTATTGATCTATTCCATTAAATTGTAGCCCTTTAGTTGTAGTGCGATAAGCATCTTCTTGAAATGTTTTTCCTAATATTTCCTCTTTAATAGGCGGGAATTCTTCAATTTCAAGTGTCCCTGTTTTGGCAACTGTTAAATTCTTAGCATAATCAACCATATCATCTGAGAGACGAAGCCAGAAGACAATCCCTTCATAAAATGATAATAGCATTTTAATCTCTGGAGGAGGATTTGAATCTGTTATCATAGAGGACTTAAAGCCAGAATCTCCAGCTGGATTACATTTAGCCTCAAATGTAGTTGGCCCTGTTTTAAGAATACGACAATATCCATCTCGCCCCTGGCCTTCTACATCGTTCATATAATCATCTCGTGATATTTCAAGGCCTTCACGAACAGAATGTGTTCGATAATTTATTGAAGAAAGTCCTTGTGTACCACCTAAAGCGCATGCGAAAAACATATCTTTTGGATCAGATTCTCCAGATTCTTGTGATGGCATTATCATTCGACAAAAATCTTGATTAACTCCTAATCGTTGAATATCAGCATATCCTGCAAAATAACGAATATCTCGAGAGTATCCTGACTCTTCATCCGTAGGATTAAAGCCTACATCACCCCGTCGAGGAACCCATTTTGCCCAGAATGCACTATCTCCGATTCCTATTAGATTTGTAAAACCTTCTTCTATAAACTTTGGACGCCATAATTCTAGTATAAATATACTAATTAGTATAATTAATCCTATCCATAAATATCGCTCATACATTACTCTATTACACACATTTAAAATACACTATTCCTTACACATAGTTTTAAGATTTATATTTATGTGATTATTAATGTAATAAAGTATCTAGTATATTTATAGGTATTATGTCTAAATCGCAAGATGGTGGACAACTATACGATGAAGGGTATTATGGATGTGTATTTATGCCTAAATTAAAATGTGCTGGTGATAAACAGTCATTGCCTAAAAATACTCAGATTATTAATGGAACACCAATAGATAAATTAATTATAGCTAGTCAAGCAGAAGAGGAATTTGATATATCTCAGAGTATTCAAGAAATACCTTTATGGAAAAACTACTTTATTGTATCGGAAAGTATATGTGAGCCAGCTCCAATTCAACAACAAACCGAAAAAGATTTATCTAAATGTAAACCACTCGAAGGTAAATCTCTTTCTGCTTTTCGGATTCTTAGAACAACATTTGGCGGAGTACCACTCCTTTTATATAGAATAAATGTTAATAATTTTCCATTAATGGATATGTTTAAACATATGTTAGAAGGTGTTTCTCTTATAACATTATTTGGAATAGTTCATCGCGATTTACATCAAGGAAATATTTTAATTGATAAAGAAAATGTATTAAGAATAATTGATTTTAATCTATCTGTTAATGCGAGGCATAATATAACATCACAGGATTTACGCCACGGATATACACTAGCAGCATTTCAAGAACCACCTGATTCTACACTTGTAAATGCCATTTCACTAGGATATAATGGAGAACGTATTATTAATGCTATTATTAATGGTAAATCTATTCTTAGAAATATTCAAAGTGTATTAGGCGTATCTTTAGAGGATATGCGTACAAGTTTAGAAGATGCTTATACTTATAGCTCATCTATTCAAAAAGGAGATGATGTAAAATGGTTTAGAACATATTGGCGTACTATTGATAGCTGGGCGGTTGGTTGTAATTTTGTACTTATTATAATGAAATTATCCCTTTGGCCTGAATTTCAAAAACAATGGAAACAAGTAGGGCCTATTATGATACCTATTTTAAAGAAATTATGCGAAATAAATCCTATTAAACGATATGATGCTGTTCAAGCATTACATGAATTAGATTCACAGAACTATATTATACGGAAATACGCACAAGGGTGGTTACAAAAAATAAATAAGAAATAAATATAAAATATAAAATATATTTCTCTAATAATGGAATATATCATTAGAGAAATTAAAGATGTTATCAATAAAGGCAATATTGATGAATTAAAAGAATTATGGGAAAATTATCAAAATACAGATTTCAATGATATTATAGCATGGGACTATGTATTCCAAAAAGTATATCTTCATGCATGTTTAAAGAAAAAAGTTGATATGGTTCAATGGTTAGAATTATTATTTAGTCAATTTAATGAAATACATAAGATAGCACTTCGGCATACACTTATATATGGTAAATATTTACTACGGAAATAATATTATATATTTATAATAGGGACTGACATCATTTCTGTAAAATATTTAACTAGTTCATCATTTCTATAATCATGAATATATTTAATATGTTTAATCCCAGCCGCTAAAAGAATTCTACAACATATTATACAAGGATAATGTGTTATATATGCAGTACAACCTTCGCAGGATACTCCACGTTTGGCGCAATCTGAAATCGCATTTTGTTCAGCATGCACAGTTGCTTGTTCATGACCATCACGTACAATTGAATTATGTTCACAACCAGGTAAAAATCCGTTATATCCTTGACTTACAATTCTATTATCTAATACCAATAGACACCCAACTTGTAATCTTTCACATGGACTACGTTTTGCTGTAACTTTTACAATTTCTTTAAAGTATTCATCCCATGTTGGTCTCATTTATTATAAATATTAATTATTGCGTTTAAGTTTTCTTGTTTTACTATAAGTTGCCTTTGGCTTACCACAGGTTGCCTTTGGCTTACCACAGGTTGCCTTTGGCTTACCACAGGTTGCTTGACGCTTACCACAGGTTGCTTGACGCTTACCACAGGTTGCTTGACGCTTACCACAGGTTGCTTGACGCTTACTCTCACTTCGTTTACCACCGCGTTTAAAATGTAATTTTCTATTTTTCGGAGCGCATAAAAAGGAACAAAATCTATCATAATCTAAACCAGATTTATATTTCCTTGATGCCAATGATGGATCATAAATTGGCCTTCCATCAGCATCTAATTTTGTAACACGTGTTGCCCCTGGTTTATGAGACCACATTCCATTAGAATCTTGTCTATAAAAATGATAATCTTGATCCTCATCAGCAACTAACGCAATTTTACTAGTATTTTTAGGACACTTTTCCGTAAAATTAATCATCTGTAAACCTTTAACATCACCTTTTAAACGCGATAATATATCTGGACATCTTTTTCCTTTTACCTTTGACCATTTAGGATATCCGCTAGCACGACCGGGTTGATGAAATGGTATAGAACATGAATCATCATTACATTTATTATCTGATGGAATATCCATATGATTAAAGGCGTATGCAAAACAATTATGTGATTCTCTTATTTTGCGTGTATTATTATATATATTAGGATTATATTCAGGTTCATACCCTGTTAATGGTGATTTTCTAGGGCAAAATTGTAAATGCTCTTTACAAAAGGGTGAATTATCTAATGGTGGATTATTACATGTTGGTAAACATTGACAACGTATTTTATCTTTTTTTGAAGACATTATCTATTTATCAATTAGAATTATTTCATTTTCAGGTTGCTTTTCATCTAATCCTTTATCTGATATATTATCATTTTCATATGTATAATTAGATAAATTATCTACATATATAGAATCATCATCATTTTCAGACTGTATTTGTGATGGTGTTCTTGTTTGTGACGGTGTTCTTGTTTGTGATGGTGTTCTTACGTGAGATGTTACATTTTTTAATTTATTAATACTATTTATACGAGTTAGACTATTTATATTAGTCCTTGCTTTAATTATAGAATTAACAACATCCTTTACAGGTTTAGGTACTACCATTTTCTTATCAGGCGATGGAACATACATATCAGTCGATACTGAATAATTATTTTTAGATTGTTCAGTAATACTATTACTATATGTATTATTAGATGTTAAAATATTAGTATCAGATTTATCGTTATTTTTAAAGAATTCTTCAGAAACCAATTTAAGGCATATTTTTTCAATAGCATAGCAGAAATATATAAATTGATTAGTATGAGTTGGTACCATATGATTAATTAAATGCCCTGAATAGCGGCCTGTAAGACTAAAATATTGCCAACCCTCACTTCTTAAACGCTCTAATGTAGTTGTTAATAAAAAATATTTTTTATCAACTCTATATAATGTTATTACGCCATTAAAAATTGTTACTAATAAGGAAATAACCCATGTCGCCCAATATATTATTATTTGTTGATTACTATAATTATTATTATTACCTGTTGTATCAGAATATTGAACAGATAATAAAGCAGGGACAAATAAAGATCCTACTGTTATTATAAAATGACCTATATGATATATATGAGAATATTTTTTTGTTCTATTATATAAAGTATAAATAACTTGCGAATATCGTTCCTTTAATATTTTCATTTGTATATCACTTAAATCTAAATCATTAATAATACTATCAATTCTTGTTATTTCTTTATTTATTGTGCTTGGGCCAAATAATATCATAGTTTATATTAATATAATAGTTTAACCTTAAATCGTGATTATTTCTTTAATAAAATTTGATTTCATTTTATTATAACTACAATGTATACACAATAATTTATAGTTGAGTGAGGGATTTTCAAAGATGTCTAATATATTTATAGCAAAAAGTATGATATTTTATCCTGATTATTATAATGAGGCATGTCAAACCTTATCAGATCAAATTATTATTCCATCTTATGCTCTTAATAGATTTATGGATATATTTGATGAAGGTGATACTTCTTTATTAATGAAACTTGTAAATACTATTAATAATAAAGAAATAATAGTTACAATTGGAATTCCTCACCATTATGAAAAAGATACAATTTATGTACCACAATGGATATTAGATATGATTGGATGTACTGGAAATTGTGATACGCCTATCAAACTTAGTAAACTAGATACTATATTACCTAAAGCAACTAGTATTATAATTAAACCACTTGACCCATTGGCTTTTAAGGTTGATTTAGTAGATTGTTTTCAGAAAGTACTTGAGACTCTTCATACATTACAAGAAGGTACTACTATTCCAGTTATTATTCCTGAATTAGGAAATTATGAATATTTAGCATATATTGAGAAAGTAGAACCTGATAGAGTTTCACTTACACATGCGGATGATTTAGCAGTTGAATTTCTACGTGATTTTGAAGAATCTGATGAGCAGGAGCCATCAACGCAAATGGTTATACCAGATGTTGCTATACCAAATGTTGCTATACCAAATGTGATAGAAGAGTCTGTAATATCAAATGAAGAACGAAGGAGAAGAGTACGCGAATCTTGGGCTAATCGTGTTACTTCTAGGTCTGAAAATATCTAAGAAGCCCAATAGATGTAGCAATTAAACTACTTCCAATAAAACCACGTGTAGTTATTTTTTCATCTGTAAAAAGTGATCCCCATATATAGGCAGATATAACTCCTATAAATGATAATAAACTAAATATAATAGTAGATATTTTTGGTAATCCGTAAAAACGTGCTATATATCCAGTAAATCCTAATAGAGCATTAAATCCTAATAGTTTTATCCAGTTTATAGGAGAAGTGTTTAATATTTTTGTGGTATCAGATGGTGTTCGTGTTATACCATATAATAATACTGCTACTAATCCAGCTGGATATAAATGATTTATTGTATAAAATGGCGACTTTAGTGCATCTGTATTAGATCGTATAAAGAAAAATATAATCGATTCAGTTAATGCCGCTAAAATCGCAGCAGATATTCCAATTAGTTTATTCTTTTTTTCCTTTTCTTTCTGTTTTTCCTTTTCCTTTTCCTTTTCCTTTTCTTTTTCTTTATCCTTTTCTTTATCATTAGAGGATGTAGAAATTAGATATGTTCCAATTAATGACGTAATAGTTAAAATAAGAGCATTAAGTGTTAATGTTTCATTAAATGCTATACTTCCAATTATAATATTAAATATAGGATATAGATAAAATAATGATACTGCTGTACCAGCAGGTAACAATTTGTAAGAAATATAACTCATAAGGACATGACCTAGATTAAAAAACCCATGTAATATGCCAACAAATGTCTCATATGGATTTCCCCAAATCTTTTTAAAATCAGAAAATGGTCCAAATGCTAATGCTAATGCTGGAAACACTAAAAAACGTGATAAAACTTGCGTATATAATGTAGATTGTACAGTTTTAACTATTATAGGATATAATGATAATACTAGTTCACTATATATAACTGCTATTTCAGGATTAAGCATTGTTATACTTTACATATTATCTATATTATTTTCTTGAAGTTTTGGTAATATATCATTATAAAATGCCCTATCAAAATATTCTATTGAGCGTCCAAAATTAGCTTTAGTAAAGAATGCTATAGGGCGTTTTTGTTTTATAAAGTGTATTGCTTCTGTTGCCCTTATTCTTTGAAATGCTATTAAAAAAATAGCAACTGCTGCAGCCGAACGTTGCATACCAGCCATACAATGAACCAATATAGATTTTCCTGTTTTGTATTCTGCTATAATTCTAAATGCTATTTCATTTGACCATAGTTCCATATTTCTTATTTCATCCTCCTCTAAATTATCATCTAATGGTATTCTGTATTTAGTAGGTATATTCGGAGAGAACTCTAAATTCTTTGTACAATTAAATACTACTTGAATATTATTTTGTTTAATAAAATTAATATCTCGTGACGCTTTTACATTACCTAACCATAAACGTGGAATAATTTCATCAGCATCATTTACGTTCATATTATATATTTGACTCATTATACTAATTATATGTAATCGGTTAAATTTATAAATAATTTCACATGTTTATAAATTTGATTTAAATGTATATCATACATATGGTACACATCCATAAAATGCCTCTTTCAAGACATTTCTATTCTATAGATGAAGTTCAAGCATCATTATATCATTCAGTATCTTTAGGGCGTATAGAAGAAAGTCTATTTTGGTGTCAAGAATTAATTGACAGTGGTTATGTAGGGGAAAGTATTTCTATATTATTTGAAGCATGGTTATGGAACATAGGGCCTTTCTATATGGAATGGTTTCTTACTGCTTTTAAGACTCTAAGTTCTGAAGAATTATCTGAATCAGATATACTAAATGCAACATATCAATTGGCAATTATTCCTAATAGATTGCGAGATCATTCTCTTTGGAATATATTAGTATTAGGGTCACAAAATACAATACCAGATAGATTAGTTAATAAATATCCTAAAGAATGGAATAATAAAGATCCAATTGAAACACATTTTATAGGGGCACTTTATCAACATAAAGCATTAAATGCCTGGTGGATTTCTAAATATATGGAACCTTCTCGTGTATGGGAACTTATAGACTGGTTTTATAAAGTATGTACTAAATATGAACAATATGGAATATACTTTAATAATTTGCGAGAATATAATAAACTATTAGGATTTCAATCAAATGATATAAATAATATAATTAGGTGTATAGCAATATGTAGTTTATGTATAGATAATAATACACAAAAGGAATCATTTGATACAAAATGGATAATGAATATTGATATGCGCATGCTTCAAGAAATTGATATATGGAATAAAAATATTGGAACAAAAGCACGTCGTATCTTTAAAGTACAACCCTCTTATCTATATGGTAAAACATATCGTGGAGAACTAAAATGGGCTCAAAATACACTTCAACAACTATATAATGTTGAAAAATATTTAATTGGGTGTTCATTCTGGGATGAAGTAATTAGTCCTGAATATGGTAATATTAATGAAGATAAAATAGAATGGAACTCTGATGAATTATTAGAAGAATTTTATCAAAAATATTTTCCTGATGATATACCTGATGAATGGAATAAAGAAGAAAAATTGAAATCTCATGGAGATGGTATTCTAGGGCCTTCTGATATAGTTAATATTTGGAAATACTCTCGTAACTATTTTAGCAGTAAATCGCGTCTTGTATGGGGATCTAAACATATTGTAGGGAAAATATTAGAATTAAAGAAAAATACATATAATGAATGTAACTTATATGACTATATTGGGCATTTATATATATCTAATAATATAAATCTATCAAATAAAATGATTATTACTGATGATATCCTACCTAAATTAAAACCAGTAAAAAAAATTAAAACTAAATAATATTATAAGAACCCATTACTAACCATATATTTAATAAATTTAGATTGATTTTTATAAGCTCTCATAAATACATGTTTAATACGCATACTATAATCTATATTAAAATGCTGTGATTCATAATATAAAATAACTATTGGTTTTAACATCTCTATATAAAAATGAGTAGGGCAATACAATACACCTTTTTCATATGCACTTGTTACATAGTCTGATGGATTTAAACCATATTCTTCTAATTTACTAATTACAAAATCTGTAAATAATTCTCGCCCATCATATGTATCTAATTTTATTATTTCATTACGTATCGCATTACTATATAGGTTTGACTTATTATATATCTCCCATCGACGCTTATTAAAATTTACTCTTTTGAGGGAACTTAAAGTCCACCTAGATTCCCCTAATATTTGTAATTGCTGATGTATACTAATTAGTTCTTGATATTTAAAATCTATATTTGTTATAAGATTTTTTGGATTTTGAGGAGAAGCAAATCCATTTTCATAATATAATAATTTTGCATCAATTGAATTAGCAAGTGATTTTGCATCAAATACAAACTTTTGCTTTAATTCCCAATTATATAATATAACTGATTTTTCTGGTTCACATAATGTAATAGGGTCTATTGATGGTATATATTTTTTATTTAGTTTATATACTCTCCATAATTGTAACAAACGCCTGAAAATATATCTTAATTTATATTCTATATAAAAGTTTTCATATATAGAATTACGAATTGATTCATAATACATATAACTAAAATCACATGCCCCTTTATTAGTTACTCTAAACTTAGATAGATAATATAATCTATTATATATTGAAGATGGTATTCTAAGGATAATATTTCTTATAAGTCCATGTGGTAATATATTATCAGGAAGAAGTAATTGAAAAAGATTATTTTCTGATTCATCAAAAAATAACTCTTCACCTGATATTAGGCGAATATAATTTGTAATAGGTTTTCTATCACGATACAATTTCTTCTTTTTGTGTTTTGGTTTAAGATATTTTTTTAAATTAAATTGTATATTACTTTCTTGTTCTTCTTTTTCTTCTTTTTCTTCTTGCTCTTCTTTTTCTTCTTTTTCTTCTTTTTCTTCTTTTTCTTCTTTTTGCTCTTCTTGATTATTCATTACTATAATATTAATTATTTTGTTTATATTCAGTCTATTTTAAGATTTAATAACAAATAATTTAATTTTATTTGTATTATGACACAATTTTCCAACAATTGATCCTTTTGAATTATATAATATATTTTTATTATCAACCCATATATTATCACATTCAGGTCTATCCTTAACTCTTTTAACGAGGTGTGATGGTATTTCTTTAATGACTGTCATACGTTTTGTTCTATGAAAATGACAGAAATCAGAACCATATACAATAGGTTTTCTACAATAACATGTTATTTCATCATCTTGAATAAAAGCATGACATTGATTATCAGAAATAGAGGAATCTTGAATATATACCCGCATAGAGTCCGATGATGGAAATACACGACGAAGCAATTCCTTTTCAGGTAACTGAAGTCTTCTTGCTAGTTCTCCTACATATTTTTTAGATTCCGCTAATAATACTGATTCTAATGATTCCCATAATACTCTACGTACTTTATATTCTGTAGACATTTATAAAGATTAGTTACTAATGACGGGTTTAAATATCTCAAATTTTAATTTATATTTAATATAAATGGATGCGCCTCAGAATAATGAATGGGGGCCTGAAATGTGGAAAATATTACATGGTTTAGCTGAAAAAATAGGACAATATCCACAAATTAATCATAGATATATTACAAATACTGGATCAAAAGAAGAAAAAAGACTTTGGTCTATTCTATTAGGAAGTCTCCGTTTATCTCTTCCTTGCCCTCTCTGTCGTAAACATTATACTGAATATATAAATCAGTTTTCACCAGATAAATTTATACATGATACTAATATCTCTAAAGAACTAGTGCGTACATGGTTATTTAATCTTCATAATACTGTTAATGAACGAACTAATAAACCACATATTTCTATAGAACTATTATCTGAATTATATAATAATATTAATTTTAATCATTCTCTAAATATTGTTGCACATCATATGCGCCGCGGTTTGGGAAAACAATGGGTAGCACGCGATGATATTATCAGAACAATCCGTGTTATTAAAGAGATGTTTGCGTTCTATTCATGTAATTAATGTTATACTTTTATAGGGACACATGCTATAGGGCCATTCTGAATAGCAGTTTGTGGTAATAATCTATTTGCAATACCAAATAAATCTGATAATCTATCTTGCCCTACACTACTCAATAGCCTATACCATGTATGCCCAAGTGAACCAAATATAGCAATGCTAATTATCATACCTAATTTAGTTTCACATCCTGTATAGTATCTATATCCCATTACAGCTATAAATACAAATATAGTAGTAAGTATTGAAATAAGTGCCTGTGATGTACGTGTCGATACGCCTGAAATTGGTGTATTAACAGATGTTTCATTATTAAAAGCGGGTCGTGAATATAGTGAAATACCATTAGAAACCATATAGCCAAAAAAGAATGACATTAGTGATATCCATAATGAACTAAATGTCATTGATGTATCTGATTTAACAGAATTAGCAGAGTTAGTAACAAATGGTATTACTAATTTACATACATCTGTTTGTGTTGTATTAAAATATGAATCTAAGCCTATTAGGCCAGCTATTAAATTAATAGAATACGCTATTGCTGGTACAAAAATAAGAAATCCTATTACAAAAAATAACATAGCATAGTTTGCGGTCATTAATCCTAGTATAATGAATGTACCCGCTATAGTTAAGGGTAGTGTTCGTAATCCGCCGTAAAGAAAAATACGGATGTCTGTAATTATATCCTTTAGAGAGCTCATTCTAATATATGCGATTAATATATAACTATCATATTAATATTTATTAATAAATGTCACCGACATTATGTCTCAATATGATTGTAAAAAATGAATCTTCTATTATTGAACGCCTGCTATCTTCTGTAGAAGGCATTATCGATTCATATTGTATATGCGATACTGGAAGTACGGATAATACACGAGAAAAAATTGAAACATTTATGAAAGCCCGTGGTATTTCTGGTGAAGTCTTTTCAGAACCTTTTAAGAATTTTGGATATAATCGGAATCTTGCTTTACAACGTGCCAATAAATGGGCAGACTATGTATTATTATTAGATGCTGATATGAAATTAGTTATTGGGCCTGATTTTAATAAAGATTTTTTAACTAAAGATGGTTATACATGTATTCAAGGCAATCCTTCATTTGAATATTATAATACACGGATTATTCGCACTAATCGCGGCGTTACATGTGTATGCCCTACACATGAATATTATAATTTTCCTTCTGGGTTAGATCATTCAAATAAATTAAATAAGGCTTTTATGTATATCAATGATATAGGAGATGGCGGGGCAAAGACTGATAAATATGAGCGAGATATACGATTACTAAAACAAGGATTAGAAGATGAGCCTAATAACGCTCGGTATCATTTTTATATTGCTAATTCATATCGTGATATTGGGCAATATGGTGAAGCAATTAATTGGTATAAAAAACGTATTGCTATAGGCGGATGGGAAGAAGAAGTATGGAATTCATATCTTGAAATGGGTAAATGTTATATGCGTTCTGGTGATAAAATAAATGGAATTGATACATTGCTACTAGCATATAATTATAGACCATCGCGTGCAGAAAGTTTATATGAAATTATAAAATATTATCGTGAACAAGGTAAACATAAAATAGCTATGTTATTTTATGAAAAAGCTAAATCAATACCTTATCCTATTAATGATGTATTATTTATTTTTAAGGCAGTATATGACTTTTTACTTGATTTTGAATATAGTATATTATCATATTATATAGGCACGCCTATAGATCATAAAAAATATTTAAATCTAATTAATACTGGATATGCATTAAATACAGTTATATCTAATTATCAATATTATGTTCAGAGTTTGAATAAAATACAAAATGGTGAACTAGTTAAAAAACGTATTAATTTTACTGAAAAATGTGAAAAAATGATTAGAGGAAAATTAGATACGTTTAAATCAAGCAGCCCTTGTATTATTCCCTACTCTGAAGGATATCTATTAAATATACGTTATGTTAATTATAATCTACTGCATAATGGATCATATACTTATAAACACGATGATTGTAGAATTATTACATTAAATAGATGTTTATTACTAGATAGGTCATTTAATATTCGTAAAGATTTTTGGATGGATAAAGTTCATCGTGAAGATACACGATATTTAGGTGTAGAAGATATAAAGGTCTTTTCTCATGATGGAGAATTACGATTTTTAGGAACTACACAGGATGAATTAGGACGACCTCGAGTAGGAGAAGGTGTTTATAATTATAAATCCGAGTTAGTAACCCCTATAGTATACGAATCACCATGTAATGCTTCATGTGAAAAAAATTGGGTATACTTTCATCATAAAGGAGAATTAAAAGTTATCTATAAATGGTCTCCTATTCAATATGGTACTCTTCAAAATAATACATTTGTATCAGAAGGTATTATAAATAAAATGCCTAATTTCTTTTCACAGTTACGTGGCTCAACTAATGGATGTACTGTTTCATCTTCAACGGGTGATGAAATATGGTTCCTATGTCATTATGTTGAGTATAGTACCCCTAGGCAATATTATCATTGTATAGTTATATTAGATGCTGAAACACTTAGTTTAAAACGTCATTCAATACTATTTAAATTTGAAGGAGAAAAGATTGAATATGCCCTTGGACTAGTGGTAGAATCCGATAGAATTATTATTTCTTATAGTAAATGGGATGCTGAATCAATTGTTACTATATATAATAGAAAACTATTAGAAGAAGTAATATTTTAGAATCTAAAATATTATATAATATAAATTATAGAATGAGTACAATATCCGATAAAAATAATAAAATAGAATTAAATATAATAGAATCAGATATACATATAACAGACACAAATGGAATTAATAATACAATTAATAACGATATTATACAAAAACAGAAAAAACAACAAGAACGTATTATATTAATAAAAAAAGTTATATCTAATCTTAGTATAATAATTGTTATATCATTCTTATTATATTTATTATTGCGTTAATTTTTATTCTAGTTTATTTAATAATTTAGAATGTCTAATAGCTTCTAATCTGGCATTATTTTTTTTACAATCTTCATCTATATATTTAAATAAATAGAATGTAGTTGTTACTGAAAATGTTGTCATAAGTATATGTTTAAAATTAAATATCATATTATCTTATATGTATTATATTTAATTATATTTTATATCATTTCAAATTTATTGTTATTACTGTGCATTATTGGGTTGTGATGAACAAACATATATAGGCGATCCGACTTCATCTTTTTGAACAAGATATGGCAATCCTAAAAAGTTTATAGATTCTTGGCTAAATATAACTTTATTTATATAGAAAAATATTAATCCTACGAATATACCAAGAATAGTAGCAATACAGATTTCACCAAAAGATACACAGCCTTTTACAAAATTAGATATAATAAATACACTTATTACAGTTAGAATAAATCCTAGAGCAACACTAAATCTGGAACTCCATTCAGCTCCCATTGCATTTAATGTATTTTTAAAATATCCCATTGCTAATCCTAGATAAGTACCAATTGATGCTATAGAGAATATTCCTTCTGAAGGATAATTTAGTTGTGATAATATACGATTAACATCAAACCTAGGTGTTCTAAATCCACTACGACATTGATCAGATACATTAGGCCGGGAATCACCTGTAGTTTGTGAAAAAACCCATGATATTAGCTTATGTGATAACATAGATTCAATCATAAATACACCAAATATACCAAATGAAATATTATTTGTTAAAGCATATAATAATAAACTGCCAAATAAAATTGAATCTGGTATTAATCGTTGAATTTCACCAATAGAATCAAATATTTGATTATTAGTTATAACCGAAGTTAAATTATCCCACGGTGTTGACGAAGACATTCCCTAACGTTTCCCCTTATTTATTATTTTATATTATATACTATTAGATATAGAGTATTTGGATAATTTAAAGAGATTAATAGTATATTATATAGTAAATACTACAATGGGTATCCCTTCATATTATAAAAAATTAGTAAATAATGTACAAGGATTAATTAGCAAATCAGTGCCTTCAGAAGATATTGATTGGCTATGGATGGATTTTAATTGTCTTATTTATCATTGTTTACATCGAGATGATTTACGACCATATCCTGGTGATTCTGAGAAGGAACAATGGGAACAAGAATTGATTGAAAATATTGTTAAATATACTAAAAAAGTTATTGCGAAGGTTGGTGCTAAACAGGGTGTTCGTATTTGCATTGATGGAGTAGTCCCTATGGCTAAAATGCGTCAACAAAGGCTGCGACGATTTAAATCTGTCTGGTTATCTAAACATCAATTAAATAATGGCAATGGTGGGCTTAAAGAGGAAGGAGTGAATCCTTTATGGGATACAAATGCTATAACACCTGGTACCAATTTCATGAGGAAATTACGCGTGCGCCTTGAGAAATTATCTAATAACCTACATATTAGTTCTTCAGATGAACCTGGTGAAGGAGAACATAAAATAATGTCTGATTGGAGAACAGGTAATTATAAAGGCAATTTTGCCATATATGGATTAGATGCGGATCTTCTTGTATTAACATTATTAAATAGAGAAATATGCGAGTTAAATAATAATATATATATGTTTAGAGAAGAAATTAATAATGGGCAAATTCAAAGAGATAGTTTAGGAGAAGAAGAGTTTGAATGGTTTTCTGTAAATGTATTAAGAAATTATATTTGTAGTCGCATAGAAGACACTTCTAAACACAGAAGTTTTATTATTAATTATTCGTGTGCTATGTCTATTTTAGGGAATGACTTTCTTCCAAGTTCTCTTGGGCTAAAAATACGCGATGATGGCCATTCTGAACTTTTAGATATATTAGATAAAATGATAGAAAAGAATATTAATATAATTAATTCAGATTTATCTATTTCCCTCCATGGATTATTCTCTCTATTTAATCTTCTTAGTGTTCAAGAATCAGATCGAATTTCATTCTATATATATAAGAAAATAAAACAAGCTAAAAATCTAGGGGTTATTGATGAGAAAGAAACTAGTATAATTGAAATTGATATAGGTGATAATAATTGGCCTCTTGGTCATATTGAAGAATCATGTTTACGTTCTAATAAAAAGGGTTTAATTAATAATTGGGAAGATATATATATTACAAAATGGTTTTCAAATGATAAAAATAAAATATGTGAAGAATATCTTTATACTATTCAATGGATATGGAATTATTATACTGGGAAAATGGAAAATGTTTGTTATAATTGGTATTATTCGCATAGACTTCCTCCACTTTGGAAGTGGTTGTCTAACTATTTAGAAAAAGATGGATTGTGTGAATTTCCTAAATCTATTCGTATTGAAGCAAAAGATATTACTCCTTTAGAACAATTATGTATTGTATTACCCCTTGAAAGCTGGCATTTAATACCTGATTGTAAACAAAAAGAACTACCATTATTAGCACCACAATATTTTCCATCTAATTTTACATTTGATTCAGTAGGTAAACGATTCTTTTGGGAATGTGAGGCTGAAATTCCATTAATTAGTATTTGTGAAATTAAAGCTTTATTCTCATAATTATATAGTTTAAAATGGTATATTTTCGTATTATGTTAGATTTACATAATTTTAACGATTTGCAAAATAAAATTAAAAATAAATTAAAAGCTAAACAGATTCTTAAATTCTATAAAGTATTAGCAAAAATGATTGTATTTTTTAATAATACTGATATACGTAATACTAGAAAGCATATACAAGAATATAATGAACCATATATAAAATTACGTAAAAATCTATTTGTATTTAGAGATGCAACAAGTAATAATGAGATTGTTCAAAAAATGTTATCTAATATATTTCCACCATCGTTAGAGATTGATTTTGAATTTAAGATGGATATTAATTTAGAACAAAAAGCAGTTAATGATTTTGTTAAAACTTTTAAAATAAAACCTAATATGTCATATAAGGAAATGAAAAAATTATATTATTCTACTAAGATTACTAATTTTATTAATAGTCTTAATGATGTATTACATGATAATATAATGTGGAATAAATTTATTGATAAGAAATGTATTAAGACTAAATATGTCCCTAATATTAGTATTACTAATAGTGTTATACTATCATTAAACTGATTCTGATTCTTGCTCTTGTTTTTGCTCTTGCTCTTGTTTTTGCTCTTGCACGGGTTCCTCGATCAATGATTGAATCTTTTTTTCACATTCATCACATGTAGTATATTTATGTATTGTTATAGATTCTTTCTTTTTAGTTTTAGGAATTAATGAACGTAAGAATGGAATAATAAATGAGAAACATGAGCATTTATTTTTTATAATAACTTCAACTTCATTTATAGCTACTTCTTTCACTTCTTCCACTTTCTGTTCAACTGCTTCTTTGATATCTTCTTTTACTTGTTCAACGGCTTCTTTAACATCTTCTTTTACCTCTTCGACTACTTCATCAATTCGTTCTTTAATATCCTCTTTTGCTCCTTTGACTGACTCTGCAACTGATTCTTCAATTTGTTCTATTATATTTCTAACAGATTGTTTTACTTCCTGTGTAATATCTTTATTAATTTCAGAATGCTCGGTATGTTCCATAATAGTTTTATAATACTTATTTAGAAATTATTTAAATTGTTTAAATCATTTATTTTTATCAGTCATCTCCATCTTCATATGTTAGTAAAAATACGGATATTACTGAAAATAGTACACCCAATTTCTTAAATTTAGTAAGTTTCTCTCCAAAATAAAAAAGTCCTATAACTGTAACTGATACATCACTCATAACATCCCATAATAGATTCATTACAGTAAGAGAATTATGACTTAATGATTTAAGAAATATAAGAGGTTGAAAAGAATAAAATAACATCGCTAACGCAACAACTATTTTTGTCTTAATCCATCCTAAATTAAATGCTCTTAATGTACTTAAAATAATAGAATCCCCTAATGCCATTGCGGCACCATATCCTAATGAAGTTATATCAAACATTATAGGAATCTAATTTGCGTATAGAAAGATTCTAAAGTCTTTGTGTGGTTATTTAGGAACTAAGAATGGGTAATAATGCTTCAAGTATTAATCAGTCTCATTTACGAATCTATTCAAATATAATTCAGATTAAAAATCCACAAAAACGTGTTCAAATGATTAGTACATGTCTAGCTGGTACTGAATATATTGAATCAGCAAAAAGAGCTGGTATATATAGTTACTTATTAAATTATATATCATCTGTTAAATCAGGTCAAAACCCTTCTTTACTTCCGGGAGAACAACACGATATTCTACAATCATCACACAATGTTCCTAGAGCATTTCAGCCTCCCCCACAGTTCTCTCAAGGAATTGGTGCAACACACCCCTCATTAATTAATAGACAAGATGAAGGGAATGGAGGAGTAAATGGAGGAAGAAATGGATTAGGGAATGGAGGAAATAATGGACAATTAACTACATATAATGACGATACTCCAAGCTGGAGAGTTGTAGCAAATACTCCTAAACAAAAAGCAATGACCTACTTTGCAAGTTGTTTAGAAGTCCTTGGGATACAAGAAGAAGTTGCTCTAACACAAGAATCACTAAAATCATCATATAAACGTGTTGCTCTTAAAGCACATCCTGATAAAGGTGGTTCAGAGGAGTATTTTGAAGCTGTTACACGAGCATATGCTTATTTATCAGAGATTTTAAAGCACATTAAAGGCGGACGTAAAGATGTAAATGGAAAAGTTGATGCCCCTAGTTCTTTAAGTTCTTCGCGCGACACAGAAGCAGAAAAATGGAAGCATACTGAGCCAGTACGTTTAAATGCTAAAAATCTTGATATGAATGCGTTTAATAAATTATTTGAAGAAACTCATATGCCTGATCCTGATTCTGATGGATATGGAGATTGGTTAAAAAATGCTGATGGAGGTGGAAGTGGAGGTGGAGGTGGAGGGCCTAAATTTAAAGGACAATTTAATCGCGATGTATTTAATAAAGTATTTGAAGATGAAGCGAGGCGAGGTGGAAATCAACAGAATTCTTCTTTAATTACACATCCAGGTCAAATGGCCTTAACATTAAATCCTATGTCAGGTGTTGATTTAGTAGGTGATAGGCCTGATAGTTATACAGCCGCGCCTAATTCTAAGTTTCAATTTACTGATTTACGTGGAGCTTATACAACAGAAAATACTATATCTGAAAAAGTATCTAGTGTTCGTGTTGATGATAGAAACTTTGAACAATATCGCGCAGGACGTGAAAAGGCACCTGACCCCTTTACATCTGGTGAATTACAAGGAATTCGTGATTTTGAAATGCGTCAGAAACAACAAGATGAACTTAGAGAAAGAAAACGTGGAGAAATGCATGTTCGTAATCAACAATATTTTGATAGAATGAAACAAATGGTAATTACTGATGGTATTGACCAGAATCAAAAGAAATTAACTTATTAGATCAATATGTATTGTAATTAATATTATACAACTTAAAGCTATAAACTATTACATTAATAAAAGATGAGCGCAGATAGTGAAAATAGTTTTCTATTTGTTTTTTATAATGGGCCTTATCCTACATCTGATAAAGTAATATCTTTTCAAGTAACAGATTTACCAGATAAATGGGTATATGTAGGCGCATCTCCTATTCCACCTATTGATGGAGTATCAACAAAATACACGCATTATACATATTATAACGGACCAAGTGAAACGATTGAGGAAGTAAAAAAGATTATAGATGACGTTATAAAAAGTTTTTCGATATGCGGTTCATATCATATGCAAACTACATTTCTTCCTATACCCATTTAATTTTTTAATTGGTCTAGTCTATAAACACTATTTAAATATATAATAAATACTTTAGTAATATAATGTCAACCTCATTACTAGATTATTTACGTATCTTAGGCCTCGACTCTAATACTAATCTTACTATTAAGGATTTAAAGAAAACATTTCGAGAGAAAGTCCTTGAGATCCATCCTGATAAGGGTGGGAATGCTAATGATTTTGATACATTACTTAGCGCATTTGTATATATTAATAATACAATTAGTCGTGTAAAGGGAGGTCGTGCTACTCTGGAGGAAATTAAAAGTCCTGAGGAATTACAAGCTGATAGGATTGAGGAATTTATTGAATCTGTATTTGAGGAATTTAATCGTGATAATTTTAATAGAGAATTTGATAAACTCCATATATCAGGATTAAATGATGGATATTCTCAATGGCTTTCCTCTGATCTTGGCGCGGATTCGGATTCCTCTGATTCGGACAAAATCCTAGATTATCAAAAACTCCTCGAACAGATTAATATTCCTAAATCCTCGGATTTATCCGAAAATGGAGATATTAATAATATTTTTGTCCGAGAAGCTAAAAAAGGAAAACCTGAACCTCAGAGTATTATTCTACATCCGAATGCCATGGCATACTATAAAGGAACACTCCTTGGTGCTAATATACTAGATGAACGCCCTGAATCATATTCTTCAGACTTTTTAGCTAATCCTGAATTTTCAGATTTATATCAAGCATATACTCAAGATAATACTATATGTGATAAAGTTTCCAATATATTTCCTATTAAAACATATGATGATTTAATACAAGAAAGAAATGCAACTATTATTCCCTATACAGATGAAGAACAAGAAATACTCCTAAAATATGAAAGAAATATGTTAGAAAAAGAAAAAGAGCGCATGAATAAAGTAAAAGAAGAATTTGGAAATAATATATATAAGAATAATACAATTTCAAATACATCAGAAAATTTTATTATAAAAATTGGCTAAATATATATTTGACCTGTTCTATAATAATAAGATAATACCATTATAAGATAGGTGTATTATGGGACCATTTTATAAATTTGGATTAGTATTAATTATATTATTTACGGTATCCGTTTTATATGCTTTCTTTTTTGGAAAAGATTTTCTTAAGAAAAACCCCTATTTAGATAAGCATTTATTAAAAAAAGGAATGGATAAACCTGTTATTTGGCTATATTATGATAATAGCGATATAAACTCTCGTTCCTGGATGGATTTTGGAGCACGTAGCACAAGAGCTTTAAATCTACCTTTCCTTAATTTATGTTATGAAACAATTGTTAAACAAAATGGTGATGAATATCGTATAGAAGTTATTGGTGGTTTAACTGGTGTTGCTGAATTATTGGGTGGTTGGGACCAACTTCCTCCCGGCCTTAGAGACCCTATTGCCCCTGTTAATGAAGCTGAATTAAACTATATAAGAGCAGCTATTTTAGCAAAATATGGCGGATTATGGCTCACACCATATTGCGTATGCCTACATAGTTTTGGAAAATTACCTGAAGATAAGGTTGTTTTCTTTGGAACGGATTTAGATGAAACTTACAGTGGAAGCCAAGGAACTACTATACCTGGATTCCGTTGTATTTGGTCACCACAAAAAGAACATCCTATGTTTGTTGAATGGTCGCAAATATGTTATAAACGCGTTGCTGAAAAAAGAGGCGGTAGCCAAATTCGCGGAGATGCTAAATGGGACTGGGTGCGATTAAGTAATACTTATTCTGGTTATGGAATTCTTATTGATCCACGTGCTGAAGGTATGCGTAAAAAGAATGGAAAACGTATTCAACTTGAAGATTTATTAGCCACTGGAACCGATGGTAAATTACCATTTGATATTTGTAAGTATACTAACTATGTTCCATTCCCATGGCCTGAATTACGCGATAGAGAAATATTTGGATGGTTCCTTCGTATGAGTGAACAACAAATTATGACTTCTGATATCGCTATTAAATATCTAATACATGATTCACTGAATTCTCATTAATATGTATATTATTTAGATTTATATCATTTAGATTTATATTATTCATTTGAATAATATGTATACTATCTGTTATATTCTTATTATATTCCAATGTCCTATATAGTACATTTTGAAGCGACAAAATTGATGTATTTCCTTTACAATAAGATATCCATGAATTTATCAAAAACTTATGAATAATTATATTATCCTTTATAGCTTTATTACCAAATATATTATTAATTGTTTGAAAACTTTCTAATATATCCTCATATGCATATCCGCGTTTCCATATATTTAATAATGAATGAATACTATCTACCATATTTTCAGAAGATAATGCTTGTAATAATGGAATAAAATCATTATAAAATGGCGATGAGCACAATACTTTAATTTCTTCCAAGCCTATTACTTTTTTTAAAACTATATGCGTATTTTTAATTAGTTTAAGTAAACGAACTAAATCACTAATATTATTACCAATAATATTAATTAACCAAGACCACATATCAGGTGTAAACATAATGGATTTTGGCATATCTACATTTTGAAGAAATTTATCCATACAGAATAATGGTATAATATTATTCATTTTAATATGAATGCAACGAGATCTTAATGCGGGAATAAGATCATCTTCAGATGTTCCTAAAAATAAGAATCGTGTTATATGAGAATAAGATTCCATTGGCCTTCGCAAAGCTTGTTGTGATATCTGTGGAAATGTATCTACATCATCAATAATTACCCATCGAAATATATCTTGCCCTATAGACATTTGTCGAATAAACATACTAACTTGTCCACGAATTGTCTGAATTCCTCTATCTTGATCAGGTCCTAACATCATACATTCATCTATTGTTTCATGCCCCCATAAATAGGCATCTGGCCTTTTTTTAATAGTAGCATATTTATATAATAACTCTCTCATTAATGTAGTTTTTCCACACCCAGGTGAACCAGTTATGAATATATGTGAAGGTGTATTAAATTGATTTATACATTCTTGCCATACAGATTCTTGCCCCACCAAGGACGTCATTATATTATGATGTTTCCCTAGACTTTATGTTCCTTGTTTAGTTAGAACTTAAATACTATATATATTTATTGGATTAATAATGCCAGCTAAGGACTCATCACTTTACGATATTCTTGGAGTAAAAAAATCAGATTCATGTTCTGATATTAAAAAAGCATTTCTAAAATTAGCACGGCAGCATCATCCTGACAAGGGTGGTGATCAGGAAAAGTTTAAAGAAATTCAAAGGGCATCTGAGATTTTAACAGATGAAAAAAAACGGAAAATGTATGATGATTTTGGTGTAATTGGAGATGAAAACGGAGGAGCCCCAGGGGGAGGAGCGTCCCCATTTAGTGGTGGAATGCCTGGTGGATTTCCGTTTCCATTTGAGGTTAATATTAATGATCTATTTGGAAATATGTTTGGCGGTGGCCAAAAAGGAAATATTCGCAAAGGAAAAAAACCACAACCTGTTACACAAGTATACAAAGTTAGCCTTGAACAATTTTATCTTGGTCATAATGTTGATATTAATATTAATCGTCAGGCATTCTGCAAAGATTGTGATCATTCAGGAGCAACACGTAAAGAAACTTGTGGAACTTGTAATGGACGAGGAGTTATTTCACAAATTCAACAAATGGGACCAATGGTTATGCACACAAATGGGCCTTGTATTAAATGTGAAGGTCGCGGTGATAAAATCCTTGAAAAGTGTCAGAAATGTACTGGTTCTGGATTTATTAATGAAACACGTACTCTTAATATTAAAATTACTCCTGGTGTTCGGCCAGGAGATGTATTTACATTCTCAGAAGTATGTTCAGATAATCCTCAATTTGAAAAACCAGGTGATGTAAATATTATTATTCAAGAAGATACTGCTGATGTATCCTATAAAACATTTAAACGATGTGGAAATAAACTTCAAGATTTAGAGACTAATGTAGTATTATCATTATCAGAATCATTAATAGGGTGTACTATAAGAATTGATGGGCATCCTGGATATGATGAAGGGCTATTTTGTAAAATTCCTGCTGGATCATTTAAAGGAGATAAATACTGTATATCTGGACTAGGTATGCCTATTATTGGAGATATTGGTCGATATGGTAATTTGTATCTAAATATTGATGTATCTGTGCAACCAACAGAAAGAGCATTATTTTCTAGTCAAGCTCGTGAATTATTAGAAAGTCTATTTGTGGATAAAGTCCGTGAAATTTCCGAGAAACCAGCTGATGATTCCATTTTCTCAGAAATGTATTTAGTTAAATAATATTTAGTTAAATAATATTATATTATAGTGTTATGTATATTTAGTAAATTATTGAGTACTACGAATTTTAGCATCAGTAAATTCTACTGCTGTTTTCCACTCAGGATTGAGTCCTGCTTCAGCATATGCTTTAGGGCCAGATAGGAGCATTCCTGGTGCGGAAACAGGGGCATAACCTAAAGATCCACCACGTCGCCTATGTCTTCTGTGTGATTTCTTGCTGCTACGATGTGATTTTTTGCTACTGCGTTTACCGCCATTACGTTTGCTACCACGATGTTTTTTATGGGATTTTCGTTTAGTATGTCTGCGTCTTCTGCGACCACCAGTCTGATTATCATCGCGCAGAGGTCGCACATCAGCAATAGCCTTATCTATACCCGCTATATGTGCCGGGCCTCGGAGAGCCCCTGGTAGGAGAGAATCAGTTACAGCACTAGGGAAAGGTGCTTCACCACCATGTTGTCCCTCATGGTATTTAAAGAAATCCTGGCCTTGGCCTAAAGACATTTTAGAAGACCAGTTACCAGCTAGACTGTAATTAACAGGTGCGCCTCCTACTGGCATTTCACCGCCACGTCTATGAGTACGACGTCTATGAGCACTTCGTTTATGAGTGCGTTTTGTTTTCCGGGAACCATGACGAGATTTACGAGCCATTCTATATTATACTAAGGTCTTTTTAATCGCATGCCTATTTTATTTAGTATCGTTTTTATCATTTTTATCATTTGCTAAAGCCACTATCGTTTGCTAAAGCCACTATCGTTTGCCTTGGAGATATTGTACATATGCTTGATATGTAGGAAAAATAGGCCTTGCTAATGTTTTAGACCTATTTAATACGGCTGCTTCTTGTGCTATATCTACTGCTTTTACAAGAGTTCTATCATTCTTTTGATGCATTTTAGAACTAGAATCAGCATCATATGTCTGTGAATTAGCATTACAATTATTTACTTGAAGACAAAATGATTCCATTTTATTAATAAAAAAATATAATATATTAGAAACAAAATGACCCCTCCTCAATGGACTGATAAGATTTCCGACAATGTAATATGTAGTTATTTTGGAGTATTCTCTATGGTATATGCTATTTTAGCTGCTATAACTCTTCTTGGTGGAATACTTCTTTTTACTATGATTAAAATGCCATTCACTGTACTACTAAAACATTCATTTACTAACATTGTAGTGTTTGGTTTAGCCATAACTCAAGCCCTTTTCCTTTATTTGATTTGCGAACGGGCTCTGAAACCTTCAATGGCTTCTCGGAAACAAGTTCAACAAGCTCCTGAGTACATGGAGATGATGTAAATATACATTTTCCTTTTTTTGCCATCTTTTCTGCTTGTTTTTCTAATTTAGTTGATTTTTGAGACAAGAAATATAGACCATGTGTACACTCTTTTTGTATCCGGTCATCGCGTAATATCCATGCTAATCTATTATGTTTTCTAAAATCAGCCTGAAATACTTGATATGGAATCTTTAAAGATTCAGCCCATTCTTGGATATAAATTGATGTATTCCCTTCTGAAGGAATTAGTACTTTATCTGGTAAACGTCCTAATTCCTGTAGAATTAAATTAAGAGTATTATTATGTAAATCGGATTCAGATATCTTATTATTGTGACCAAATATTCCTAGGATTATAAATTGAGGAGTTTCTAGGATTATATCCTCCAGGACAGATTTATTTTCCATTTTTGCGACTTTCCAGGATTATATTTAGAAATCCTGAATATCAATTTTTATCTCCTTTTTTGAAATAGTTCATAAAATATTCTTGATACAAGTAATGCGATTCCTAATGCTAATACATGATCTGCTAAGAAATCATATACTATTCTATCTTCATGAATATTCATATAAACGGCTAATAGTGTAAAAAATATACTCAGGAATACAATTTCTTTTAAACTTAATTTAATATGTATATTTAACATTTCTACTATTAATATAGTATTTATGATAGAATGGGATATTATTGGTTTGATCAATTTTCTATATTACATCTTGCTACAGGAATTATAGCATATTTTTGGGGTATTACATTATATACGACATTATCTATTCATATTTTATTTGAATTATTTGAAAATACTAAATATGGAATGTACTTTATAAATAAATGGATTCCTTTCTGGCCTGGAGGAAAAAATAAACCAGATTCACTTGTAAATAATATTTCAGATACACTATTTACATGTATTGGATGGATAATCAGTTATTATTTAGATTTATATTATAAATAATCTAATCAGATGCCTCATATAGACTGGATAGATTGATACCACGCTTTTGGATCTTACCTGAAACAATATAGAGTGAATTTTCAGTTAGAATAATAAAATCATCTGTAACCTTATATAGTTTTTTAATTAGAGAAGTAAATTCATCTTTGCTTTTTACTAGAACACGTTCTTTTGTTTCCTTATCCTCGCCAAGGAATGCTGTGCCAGAAGCAGTCTGACGATAATAATCTAGATGAATAGCACGATCTTGTTCAATAGCAATCTTAGAGGCTTGTAGGAGTGTAGTAGGATTAGGAAGTACATCCGTAGCGGATTGCTGTGCAGTAGAATTCTGTGCGTTTGCTACAGGAGTTTGTTGAACCGGAGCTGACATCCCTCTAAATCTGTAGGATAGACATAATTCGTTGTAATTTATTTAACGCATAATAAAAATAATATGTAATATGTAATTTTTACTGATAGTATCTAATCATGTAATACTGTCATGTAATGTTTATCAAATACACTATTCAGGAAATTATATGCTGCTTCAATTTGATTAATTTTCCTAGCACCTGTAATAATTATCTTTCCAGTTCTAAAGATACTCATAGTAATACGTTTACATTCGCCTTCTCCTTCACCTGAACCTTGGCCTTTACATGTTTTCTCGCATTCACAAATACCTTTTTTAGGATTTTTTGTATTATAAAAGAATTTTGTATTTACTCCTTGATAAATTGTCTTCTCAAGCATACTAAATAAATTATACTCATTAATTAGTATTTTATGAAGAGCATCTTGGTTAATCAGTTTATTTAATTCATAATCAGTATTAATTAATTGTACTGAAAATCGACTAATTGCGGCCTTATCTGGTTCCTCAAATGGGTTTTCTTTAAGCCCTTTTATAGCTGTTAGGAGATATTGAACAGTATCTTTAGCAAACTCTTCTGATGTTACTCCTGTTAGTTGTAATCCACCGTTTGCGAAGAGTTTAATATTTACTTCTTTCCATCCTTCCTTCTGAGGATTATTTGGATTAATTTTACGACGGATAACCATCGAAGATTGATTATAGAATGATTTTGATGTAATTTTTCTATTTGTAAATATATCCTTATAACTGGCGCCGATTACTTTATTTCCTAGTTCAAACTTTAAAACGCCTTCTGAAGGATACCATATAGGTACAAGAATAGATTTAAATTGATCAAATGTCTTAGATAAATTTATTTTAGTACCCCAATGAGCTGTAACTACCATGGTAGACACACGAAGTTCTGATTTTGTAAATCCAGACATTTTAAGTAATATTCCTAATTATTTAATTAATGAATTTGGATTCAAATTTTGCCCTAAACAATTTAATGAGATGTTCAAGTTTAACTTCTATTAGACTATATAAAATAGTAGAATCATTAACTAACGGATAAATAATATTAATTGATTCTACTAGTTCTTTATCTAAAATAGAAAATATATCTGCGATAAGAAGTATTTCAGTTATGATAGACTGATAATCTACAGTTTCATCCTTTATAAGATCTAATATAGATTCAGGATGACAATGTATATATTTCCATATACGTTTTTCTATTTCATTTTTTCTAGTTGTTTGACGCAAATCTCCACGAGTAATTGACGTAAATATATTAGATTTATCTGATTGATTATTAGGAGGATCGTATCTAATTTTGAGGAGCCTTTGGCGAAGTTTAGGATGAATTCGACTCTGTGAATTACAAATTAAAATTACACAAATATCTTGTGGGTCATAATTTAATATTGTTTGAAGAGATAATTGTGCTGCCTCAGTTAAAGTCTCGCATTCATCTAAGATTAAAAATCGCGGAGCTGTCTCATTTGGACCAGTTCTCCAATCAACTCGTAAAAATGGAAATACCTTTTGACGTATTGATTCTAAACTTCGTTCATCAGCAGCATTCATTGATATACACATAAGTGTCTTTCTATCTTTCCATATTTGATTAACTAGCCATGCAGCGCTTGTTGTTTTTCCTGACCCTGGGGGGCCGAATAATAAAAGATGCTGTAGTGATAGAGGATTCTTTACAAACATAGAAAAACATGTTTGAACCCTTTCACACCAAAATGAAGTGTTTATTTCCATATTAGCCTTTTAATAGTATATAATGTAAATGGATCTTAAGTTCTAGATTTTCTAGATTTATTCTTTTTAGTTAATTTTAAACCTTTTGGAAATGTCCATACACATCCTTTCCATTTACCATTTTTATTTTTTCTAGTACATTTTAATTTACGAACAATAGGTTCGCCTTCTGGTTTATATGCCTTAGATATATATTTCTTATATTCTTTATTTAATTTAGGATTATATTGAAATATATAATATCCATTTGAATCCTTATAAATATCTGATCCATCTTTATAACTACCGTACACTATTTCAATCATACCATCTTTTAATGTCATTATATATTGAGGTCACATTTTATTAATTAACTTCTTTAAGTCCACTAAGAAGCAAAACAACTTAAATAAATACATGCGTGAAATAATTAAGATAATGAGTGGTAGAGGAAGAGGGCGCGGTCGTCGTCCTAATGCTAGTAAAATTCTATCTCATGATGCAGAAGGGGCGACTAATGAAATAATTGAAGATAAACCAAAAAAGACAACTAAGAAAAAACAATTTCCAGTTGTAGCAGTTATTACACCAGATGGAATTCAAGGGAGTCTACAGGTAGAATCAAGAAGACCTCTTATTGTACATCTACCTATTCAAAGTAAAGATGTAATGTTTAATGATGTCCCTATTACATATGACCCGCATCCACCTACTAACCCTGAAGCATATAATTCATTATATAATAACCCATTTGAAGATACAGCTGAAGAAGTAAATCTAATTAATATTGATAATTATAAAAATCAGATAAATATACAAGATCAAACACAGCAGCTATCACAAGGAGTGAATCAAGGGCAGGAGCAAGGACAAGGACAAGGGCAAGGACAAGGACAAGGGCAAATATCTCAACCGATAAATGATTTTTATAATATTAAAGGTACTCTTCTAGTTCAATATAAAAATTCATCAGAAATTAAAAAAATTCCTGAAAAATCTGATGCAGCTTGTTTTTGGTGTTGCCATACATTTGACTGGCGTCCTGTAGTATTACCATTAAGAGATCAAGGCGAGTACCTACAAGTATATGGAAATTTTTGTTGTCCTGAGTGTGCTATGGCACATCTATTTGATATTAAACAAGATTCTCATACACGATGGGAGCAACTTGCTATTCTAAATAGGCTATATAGAGAAGCATGCGGTGGTAGAATATATCCAGCGCCAGTAAGAAGTATTCTTAAACACTTTGGAGGTAATTTAACTATTGAAGAATATCGCGCATTAATTAGATCACAAAAAGTGAGAATTGATGTACATTTACCACCAATGGTTAGTTTACTTTCAACTATGGACACAAAACCTATTGATTTTTATGATACTGCTCTAACTAAAAACGTTAATGAAACCGTTAAAGAACGCCTACAAAAAGCAGAAGAAGTTCTAAAACTACGTAGAACTAAACCACTTAAGGCATGGGAATCTACTCTTGACGCATGTATGAACTTAAAAATAAAACAAGAAGAACCTAAAAAAATAGAAAATATTGGTGTACTTAATATGATGAGTAATTAAGTATTAAATTTAGTTCTTTTAAATATATTAATATAAATTTGAGGGCTTAAACATGAATATAAAAGTGTAGCACATTTAATTATGAGTAATAAGATGGAATCAATTCGTTCAGTCCTTATCAAGACATGTATGGCAAATATTCATAAGGAAATAAGTCAGTTGGAACATTGGCTTATTTCCCTACCCGATGATAATACATCTCCTAGTCCCAATGTAGTATCAGATTTTAAAATTAATCAACTTCTACATAATGTAGAATCATTGGATAAACGTCTTGAATATTATAGAACTGAAATGAGTTCACTTTCGGAAAGAATCCAATCTCTTGAGAATGTAAAACAAGTTAATATAGTAGATCCATGGATTGATAATAATACAGAATCATTACATAATGATATTCTAAATATGGCAGTAGATAATATTTCTGAACCAATTTATCATATCAATAAAGAATTTGATAATAATAGTATTTCAAATACTAAAACACCTGAAATTATTCCAAATATTCCAGATGATATTAGTGCTATTCCTGATATTGAAGATGAAATGAGGCAAGATTATCAGGCTGATCATGAAGAACAAGGGGAAGAACAAGAGCAAGGGGAAGAACAAGAAGTAGTTGAGGAAGTAGTTGAGGAAGAAGTTGAAGAGGAAGAAGTTGAAGAGGAAGAAGTTGAAGAGGAAGAAGTTGAAGAGGTAGTTGAGGAAGAAGAAGTAGTTATGGAAGAGGAAGAGGAAGAAGTAGTAGTGGAAGTAGTTGAGGAAGAGGAAGAGGAAGGAATTGAACTTGAAGAACTTGAGTTTAATGGAATTACTTACTACAAAGACAATGATGGATTTATCTATTCAGTAATCAACGATGAACCCTCAGAGAGTCCAATTGGATATTGGAAAGAAAAGACACAAAGTATTGCATTTTACAAGAATAATAAACAAAATAAATAGTTTAAACCATTAACTAATTAATTAATTATAAATGTCATCTATTAAGAATGATATAATATATTTTTGTTTAGTAGCATTTAATTATATATCAGATACATATACATATTATGCTAATAAGATTAATGAGATTTATGAATTATATAATAATCAAAATAGAGGTAAATTTATATATATAGATAATGATCAAAGTATAATCCCTCTAGATTATATTACAAATATAGATATAAATAATAATTGGATATATAATTCAGTTGAAAATAAATTATCATATTCAACTTCAAATAATAAAATTAAAATAAAATGGCTATCTGTTGAATTAATTCACAAAGAAACATCTGAAGTAATTAATTTAGATAATTTTTTTGAGACATTTGAAATATATACTGAACAAAATAATACTCCCCCTATACTTCTCTTATTATATTGTATATATATATATAATAAAAAATGGTTTTTTGCTAGTGATAATATTTATCTTAATATTATCGATGACATGGGTAATGATTATCAGGTAGATATAACTTCTAATATCTTTCTTGATGATATATTAAATATATCACCTCAAAATGAATTAGAAATATCTTTAAATAAGAAAGAATCATGAATATTGATAAATACACTAAATTTGAAAGCATATTATTTATTCTAATTTTCGCACTCTAAGTGTATACATTTATATATTTAGTGTGACTTAGATACTTAAACGCTTTCCAAGTACATATTATAGAATGTCCGATAAACATTTGAATTTAGACTCCCTTATTCCAACGGGTCCTTGGACAATCTATTTCCATTCTCCCGAGGAAGTAAAGTGGACTCTAAATACATTTGTCAGCCTAGGTTCCATGAAAACCTGGAGGGACTTTTGGTCTGTAATTGAAACTCTTAAAATAGAATCTCTCGCAGATGGAATGTTCTTTATGATGAAAGATCCTTACCCGCCTCTATGGGAAAGCCATCATCATATTAGCGGCGGCTGTTATAGTTTCCGTTGTCAAAAGAAGGATGCCCCTGAAATATGTATTAGCCATATGATTGCTTGTATGTTAGGATGTGTAGTAAATAATCCTGAAAATAAAATAAGTGGATTATCTATTAGTCCAAAGAAGGGTTTTAATATTATTAAGGTGTGGAATACACAAGCTCAAAAGTTTAAAGACCCCTCTGATATTTGCGATATGATTAGTACAATTAATACAAATGATATAATGTATACCCGATTTACCAATAAATCAATGTAATACAATAACTATATAGAATTATCTTAAAACAATAAAACTTATACGTAATTATTTTTATTGTTTCTTGTAACATACGCATGTTGTCTACAAAATATATCTGACTTCTTATTATCTGGTTTATTCCAATTTCTATGTGTAATATATTTTTTAATTGTAAATGATTCTATTGTTTTGCTACAGGGCTTTCCATTACTATGTATATAAGAACACTTATATGTAAATGATCCATTACCTATATATTTTTTGTTTTTTCTCCATTCTCTACTAGCTTCATCAAAATCTATATTAACATCTAATTCTGTATTCTCTAATCCTATATTTTGTAATTCCATTATATTTTCTAATCCTGTATTCTCTAATCTTATATTTTGTAATTCCATTATATTATATAAATAAGTTATTTTCTTTATATAATATTTAATTTAAAACGCATTTTATACTTTAATTGCTTTACCAGCTGATTCAGTCTTTTGTTTCTGATGTGCTAAGACTAACCTAACTTCACCCAAATTAGATACCATATATTTCAAAATAAGAGGGTAATCATTCTTTAATAGGATTTCAGTTGTTTGACATAAATTAGTACATTTCGTAAAAAGAACTAGATATTTTAATTCAAATATACCTTGTACAATTTCATTTGAAGTATCCGAACGTTCTACCTCTATCCCACTTTGATTATTACTCATTATTATTGTTTCACCATCTACAAAATCTCCTACGCAACGAAAAATTAAATCCGACTTTGAACTTGTAATCTCCAACTTTTCCGCTAACGCATTAAAATCACGACAAATCTTTTGAAAGTCAGATGATGGCATATGAATTATAGATGTAAATTTAATATCGCTCGGAATCTGAATATTCTCCACATTTGTATCAAATAACTTCATCATCCATGTATTAGTAGTCCCCTTCTCAGCATTCTCAGCACGAATACCAAGCTTATTAGGATTAGATGCTGGTAAAAATAACGTCAAACTATCATTATTACTTAATGTTTTAATAAGCTTGAATAGATAAATCATATTGATACCCAATACATATTTAGCAGGGCAATAGAAATACTCAAACTTATCAGCATTAAGACGCAAATATGTTAGAACTGTATGAGTTTCATCAACATCAATAATACGGATACCAGATGGATCAAACTCCAAATTTGCTTCTGTCAAAATTTCCTTTAAGGCTTCAATTAAAATCCGAATATAATTCGACTGTACGGTTCGGATTTCAAACAGATTACCATTCGCGTTTGGTTTAGCAGTCGTTGCTAGACTCATTGTGTTTAAAATCTGAACAGGCTTTAGACCATTAATATTTGCTATATTTATTATAATTTCTGTCCGGAATCAGATATATTTCCTATTTAAACGCGCCTTTTATCTCCTGTTTTTCTAGATCTTTTAGATTTAGATCCATTTATTAACCTATATCCAGCAAACATAGCAATAGGAAGAACATATTTTCCTGCTATTTGACTAAACCCTTCCATTATAGATGGAACAAATCCACCCCTTTTCCTAGTAGTTCTTTTACCTCCTCCAATTCGCGGCCTAACAATATTTCCAACAGCTTTTAATAAATCATGACCAGCATCTGCTACTGGTTGAACTAGTGGCGCCTTAAAATATGGAGCAGGTAGATTTGTTGCATCTCCACCTCTTTTTCTCATTGTCCTTTTTCTCATTGTCCCTTTTTGATGTGTCCTTTTTCGATGAACTCTTCTATGAGTTTTTCTCATTTCTACTATTATATCAAAAAATATTTTTTATTATTTATTCTTTCTTGTTTTCATGCCACCTTTATACCCAATACTCTTTATTATAAATCGATTTTGATGTGTATTATATTCAACTGGTATTGTCATATTAGACATATCATTATATATGGCATATGTATTCATATTTGAATAATAATATACTGGATAATATTTTCCAGTAACATCGTCATAATATATTGGAATCCAATTATTATAATATGGCTCATTCATTACATATTGATTTAAGTTCTTATTAAACAGAACTTCTATAAATTTATTATGTAATACATCATATAATTTATGCAATTTATTATGCGGGTCATATACTAAACGTGTACTCCTTATTAATTGTTCTTGTGGTGAAGGAGATGTATATTGTGGCTGAACTGGCATTTGATACAAACTAGATTGTGAATAGGGTGTATATGCTGGTGGTAAATATGATGCGGATGAATATGTTGGAGGATTATATTGTAATTGTGCTGTTGGATATGATTGAGTAATTAACGATGGTGTTGGTAACAGTGGTGATTTATTTTTTCTTGTATTATTTTTAGTTATCTTCTTTTGTATTTCAGTATCTTTAATTCCAGTATCTTTATCTTTAATTCCAGTATCTTTTAGTTCACTATTTTCTAGCCCTATTTTCATTTGTATTACTTTATTATTAGACGGCAATTCTTTTATAATTAAATTAGATGTTTTATTATCCTTAATAATATCTAATTGTTCCCTAATATTGTGTAATTCAATCTTATACTCATTATCTAATTTTTCTACTTCTTGTGTTACTTTTGCTGTAATATTTTTTCTTATAGCATTTGAAATACGTTTTTTAGATCTTTTCATATCTCTTAATGGAAATTCAGCAGTAAGTTTATTATTATTATATGTAGACATTATATCTCTTAGTTTTTCATTTAATGCTGTATAATATAATTCATTTATAATAGGATCTCTCTCAGACATATCTTTACATAATTTTATAATAATATCACTATTATTACGAATAGAAGAAGTAATATCATATATAATATTTGTTATTATCGTTGAACGCTCATTATATGTATTTATATTAAATATAGATTGTAGTATTTCTATATTACGTGAATTATCTTTTTGTATGTTATTAAGAAGCTCCATAATAAATATTATTCGTTTATAATTAATGAAAGACTTTGCAGCTCTAAATACGGGTTCCTTAATTAATAATGAAAAGGCGAATATTTGTTGATTAATAAATTGTATTATATTACATACACTTACTTTCTTATCATTAAATCTTAATTGTGTAATAGATTTATTATCATCTTTTTGTAGTGTACTATATACAGGGTCAATATCCATAGGTAATAATTTATTAATATAACGACCATATCTATCTAGTCGCTGCCCTGACCCTGTATCATGTATAGCAATTTCTATGATTTTATAACTTATATCATTAGATATAAATGCACACTGAACATTCCATACACCAGCAGGAAATACTGGTTTTAATGATACATTTACATTTGTTTGCCCACCTAGTATATTTGATATCTTACTCAATAATCCTGAATTTGTAGATAATAAATTAAAACGATTTATTAGTTTTTCTCTAAATACTTTAGCTAATACTTCAATTGCTGTAGATTGAGATATAGCACACATATTAGATAAACTTGGATTTAAAACTGTATATCTTGGCCACCAGACCATATCCAAATCAGATGTAGATTTCTTTATAAAACTTTGTAATTCAGGTATATCTTTTCGCAATTTAAATTCTTGTAATTCAAAATCGTATAAATTTAATGCTGCTCCTCCAAATACAGTTAAAGCATCTGGTTCATATATAATTTCAGCATCTTTACTATCAACACATCTATGTTCTGGAGACATACGTGTAATATTTTCTATATTATAAGGCAATAAACATACATTATTCTTTTGAGATATTACAGATTCATCTGATGTTGCATCAATTGCTGCTTGTTTAACTATCGAATATAAATCTATTAATATATCCTTATTGGATAGAATTTTTGATGAAAGTAAATCAGTATTACTCATCTTCTAATATTGCTCGGGATATTGATTCAGGATATTATTCATTATTATATCAATGTTTATCAAATTTTATTATAAGTATTTATTTGTTTTTCTTAACTAATTATATTATGTAAATATGCCTTATATTATGTCCTTTAAACTAAATTTGATTATTAATATAGGGTATTTAAAGCCGTATACGCAACTTAAATATCTGCGAATCAAGAAATTACTAGAATGAGTTCCTCCAAGAAAACTACTTATAAACGGTTGAATGATATTGACCATGTTCTATTACGTGGCGGAATGTATATTGGTTCAGCTGAAACTATTACAGATAATTTCTGGATTTATGACAATGATACTAAACATATTACTTGGAAAAAATCAATGTATAATCCTGGCCTATATAAGATTATTGATGAAATTATAGCTAATGCTTATGATGAATTTAAAAGATCTCAATTTGATTCAGATAGGATTCCTGTAAAAAGTATTGAAGTATCCTATAAAGGGAATGGTACAGATGAAGCTCCTCTTGTAATTGAAGTAACAAATTATGGTGACTCAATTCCTATTGAAATGACGAATGAAGGAGATATGTGGGTGCCGCAAATGCTGTTTAGTGAACTACATTCTTCTTCCAATTATGATGATGAACAAGAAAGAGATTGGGTAGGTACAAATGGACAAGGTAGTGCCCTTACTAATATTTATAGTAATCGCTTCACTGTAAAATTGGCTAATTCTAAACAGGGCAAAACATATACACAAACTTGGAAAAATAATATGAAAAAATGTGATGAACCTATTATTAAGAAAAAAGCAGTATCTAAAGGATATGTATCGATCGAGTTTGAACCCGATTTGGCTAGATTCTGTAAAGATACAAATGGAATTCCTCCAGATGGATTTATTGAAGATATGGAACAAATTATTCACACACGTGTTATCCAACTAGCTGCTATTATTGGTTCATCTGTTAAAGTTTACTGGAATAATGAAGTTATATCTGTTAATAATTTTGAAAAACTTACTAAATTATTTCTTACAAAAGGGCCTACACAGATTGCTTATGAAAATGCGGGTGAACGTTGGGAAATTGCTGCTATTCTAACACAACAACTATATAGTGAAGATGGTATTATTCCAGATGCTAAACATATTTCATTTGTTAATGGTTCTCCTACACTTAAAGGCGGTAAACACGTAGATTATGTTACTAAACAAATTCTTGATAAGATATGTGAAGTTATTACTAAGAAGAAGAAAATTGAAGTAAAGCCTTCACAAATTAAAGATTCTATTGTATTCTTTGTAAATGCTAGTATTATTAACCCTACATATTCTTCACAGACAAAGGAGGAGCTAACAACGGCTGTTAATAAATTTGGTTCTAAACCAGAATTTACTGGTAAACTAGTAGATGGATTAGTAAAACTTGGAATTATTGAAGAAGCCATTTCTATACATGAAGCTAAAACACTCCGTGATGCCAAAAAGACCGATGGTAAAAAACGGAACGTTTTGAGAGGAATGACTAAACTAGAAGATGCCCTCTGGGCAGGCACTGCTAAATCAAAAGAATGTACCCTTATTCTTACAGAAGGAGATTCAGCTAAGACTTCTGCTATTTCAGGCCTTAGTATTGTAGGTCGTGAAAAATGGGGTGTATTTCCTCTACGTGGTAAACTTCTTAATGTACGCGATATTACTATTCAAAAATTTAATGCCAATGAAGAATTAACTGCTATCAAGAAAATCCTTGGACTAGAACAAGGGAAAACCTATAAAGATGTATCTGAACTCCGTTATGGGCGTGTTATGATTATGACTGATCAAGATCACGATGGTTCTCATATTAAAGGTCTACTTATGAACTTATTTCACGCTGAATGGCCTTCACTCCTAAAATCAGGATTCCTATGCTCACTCCTAACTCCTATCCTAAAAGCTATGAAGGGAAAGACTACTATTTCATTCTATTCTATTCCTGAATTTAATGCTTGGAAAGAGACTAATGATATTAAGGGATGGAAAGTGAAATACTACAAAGGATTGGGTACATCTACACCAGCAGAAGCCAAAGAATGGTTCAAAGATATTCATGAAATTAAATATGAATGGGATGAAGAGACCGATGAACATATTAATCTAGCATTCAATAAAAAAAGAGCAGATGATCGCAAGAAATGGCTCAGTAAATATGATCCATCTATTATGCTAATCGCGGATGATGATGGTAAAACAAATTATACTAACTTTATCAACAAGGAGTTAATTCATTTCAGTAATGCTGATAATATTCGTTCTCTACCTCATATTATCGACGGCCTTAAACCATCTCAGCGCAAAATTATGTATTGTTGCTTTAAGAGGAACTTAAAGGATGAGATTAAAGTCGCACAGTTGGCAGGATATGTTTCTGAGCATGCAGCATATCATCATGGTGAAGCTTCTCTTAATTCCACTATTGTTGGGCTAGCACAGAACTTTGTTGGGTCTAATAACTTAAACTTGTTAAAACCTGAAGGCCAATTTGGATCACGTCTTATGGGAGGCCACGATTCCGCATCTGAAAGATATATCTTTACATATCTAGAACCAATTGTTGATAAGATTTTCAGAAAAGAAGATTCCGCACTTCTAAAATATTTAGATGATGATGGAGAAAAAGTAGAACCAGAATATTACTTACCAGTTGTACCACTCATTGCTATTAATGGCTCAATTGGCATCGGTACAGGTTTCTCAACTGATATACCTTCACATAAACCTGAAGATATTGTATCACTAATTAAACATCGACTAGTTGGAAATCTAGAGACACTTTCTGATAGACCTCTTGATCCTTGGTGGTTTGGATTTAAAGGAAAGACTATTCGCACCGATGATAATACATGGGTTACAAAGGGCCTATATGAATTTAATGATGATAAAAAAACTGTAACTATTACCGAGTTACCCGTTGGGACATGGTCACAAAACTATAAAGAATTCTTAGATGAATTATGTGATAAAGATGATAAAAAATTAAAAGATGCTAAAAAGGATGCCAAGAAAGCGGAAACTGAAAGTAAAGCTAGTAAGGGCTCTAAAAAGAGTACTAGGTCTACGAAAGATGACGGTGAGCCAATTGGTCTAAAAGGATTTGATAGCCACTGCGATGATATGAATGTCAAGTTTGTTCTTTATTTCAATGAAGATGGATATGATACCATTAAAGATAATCAAGAAAAGTTTGAGAAAACATTTAAACTAACTAGTTCGCATAAAACAACTAATATGACATGCTTTGATACTGAGTTTAATATTGTAAAATACAAAACAATTGGTGATATCTTAGAAGAGTTTGTACAAAAACGATTGCCAATGTACGAGGCTCGTCGTTTGAATATCTTAGAGACTCTGAAAAGACAGATTGAAGAATTAGATGCTAAACGACGATTTATTCAAGCAATTCTTGATGAAAGGTTAGTACTCCAAAAGAAATCTGATATAGAGATTGTGGAGGGCTTAAAGAAATGTAATATTCCTCCGTTGTCAAATCCAGGGGCTCCAGATGATTATGATTCATATGATTATGTAACTCGTATGCGGATTGATAAGGTAAAACACGCTGCTATTATTGAAATGGATAAGCATATTACTGAGAAACGCAGCGAAATTGAATACTATGAAGGGGAAACAGCAGAGGATTTATGGATGACAGATTTGGAGGAGTTTGATGAAGCGTGGAAAGTATATAGCCGTGTTCGTATTGAAAGCCAGACAGCAATTGCTAAATCTGAATCTGGATCTAAAAAAAGTTCTAATGCCCCTAAAAAGAGGGGAAAACCATCTGTGGCTAAGTAATGTTTAAGTATTAGTATAATATAAAATAACTAAAATAACATAATACATTATATATTTTTAATTATATATTTGATTATACACTTATTATATAAAGTTGGATTACATATAAGGTTGGAATGGGAGTGAACGTGTTCCTGCTGAAGACATATTCATTGGCTGAGTTAGAGGTATAGGTAAATGTGATATGTCATTAAGATAATAGTTATATTGATCAATTTCTGATAGGATTCGTGGGGCAGCCCATTCAATAATAATCTCATTTAAATCATTCACTTGACCTTCGACATTAAATGGGTTATTTTTAGCATATTGAAGGTAAATCCCCCTCATAATCATCTTTAATTCATCAACATCTTGGTCATCAATAACATATTTTTTGGCGCCACTTCTACGGTAGACTTCTTCTTTAATCTTCTTTTGAAGGTAATCAGCATTCTTCCGAGTAAAGAAGGCTTCGGATAAAGGAGTGTGCTCCCAGTTTCCTCGAAGCATGTCTCCAGAAAAGACTTTTTCAGTTTGTTGAGGGAAACTAAAGCCCGCGGAGTCCGGAATGGAAGCGCCACCTGAATAGGATACGGGATTCAAATTGACTCTTCCATTTTGGCCACTTGGAGAGTAGCTGGTATACGGGAGTTGAAAATCTGGGATTGGAGCACCGGCCGATGAAGACATCTCTACATCCCTATCCGTGTTTTTTTTCTAAGCTCTGAATATAAAATGTCCTCCGTTCAAAGTTTCATCCGACAGATCCCTCTGGCAACTACTTACTACACTGCTCAAAGCTCAACCCCTCTCTATGTCTTTACCCCCACTGCCCCTAACTCCTTCCCTGGTAACTACCCCAATGGTGTTGGCTATGTAACTAGCTCAACTACCTTCGGTGCAACTGCTGGTAGCTATCTCCGTGATATGGGTAAGACCATTAAGTGCCAAGTAGGCGCCCCTGTCGTCGGTGGCGCTGAATACTTCTTCCGTGAAGTTCAAGTACTGACTAACGGTGCTGTTCAAAATGGTCTAACTACCTTTGGTGTAACTGGTAGCACTGCTTCTCCCTCCGCACAGGGTTACCTCACTTACTACGTACCTGTGCCTGTAGGTGGTTCAGAGATCCCTGCTGGTTCAGTAGCATACCCCCTGACCCCCATTGCTGGCGGCCAGATGTAAATTGGCTTAACTGCGCAATAATATAAATTATAATTATTAATATATAATTTTTAATTAATTAAAATCATATAATTATATCGACATTTAAAATATCAATATAATTATATTACAAGAATGTCTAATACAATGTCTAATACAATGACTAATACTAAATACAATACTTATAAATGCCTATATGGTGCTTTAGTAGGAGATGCTGCTGGAGCTGTTTTAGAATTCTATCATGACAATATTACAGAAGAAAAAGCAACACATGCTATGTTGATGAGAGGCGGTGGATGTATCCGCGTAGGCCCTGGACAAATTACAGATGATGGAGAACTTGCTCTTAGTTTGTGGAGAGGACTTAATTCAATAAATTCTAAGGATAATACATTTCCATACAAAGAATGCTTAGAAGAATACATTAAATGGTATATATCAATGCCTTTTGATATGGGTGGAACATGTGCTACTGCTTTTGAATATGCCCATGAATTATACGAAAATAATAATAATTCAATTGGTAATTCTATGATAGTCCCTTATTTAGATTATGTAGCAGAACAAAATAAAGGATCAGAAGCAAACGGTGCATTAATGCGAGTTAGTGCTATTCCTACATGGGCTGTTAAAAATGGTATTCATTGGAAAGTGGTTATTGATATGGCTAAGGCAGATGCTACTTTATCTCATCCTAATATCGTGTGTCAAGAAGTTAATGCTATATATGTCCTAGCATGTATATATCTATTACATGGATTTTCACCAGAAGCAGTATTAATACTTATTACCAATTTTGTAAAAGAAGAGATAAAATCTGAAAAAGTATGTAAATGGTTCTTTGAAGAATCTGTTGATATAAACAAGATTGAACCAAAGAAATATATAGGCCATGTTCGTCATGCTTTTAGTCTAGCATTATATTTCTTAAGAAATCCTAAAATAACATATGAAGAAGCCATTAAAATAACTCTTATGATGGGAGGAGATACTGATACAAATGCGGCTATTGTTGGTGGATTAGTTGCATGCTATCAAACTATTCCTGAAAATATGCTAGCCCCTGTATTACACTTTGATTCTACTACATGTAGTAAATATAAAAAAGGCCATATCCGCCCTAAAGAATATTGTGTTAAGTATGTTTTGTAATTTGTTAAATATTATTAATAAATATAAATAGGATGTTTAATATATATCTTGGTATATATATCATAGTAGCTATAGCAGTTATTGCTGGTGGTACATTTAAACTATTTGGAACTGAACGTAAAGTGGCAGCTATTATATTTTTAATTGGTGCTATTACTGCTTTTGTAATATATGGTATTCGTTGGTTTGGTTCTGGTAAGAATTCGATGCTTGTTACGACTCCGGTTCAATGGCCACCTATGATTAATACATGCCCTGACTATTTAATGTATTATAAGCGTCCCAAATCCGATGGAACATATCAAGATACATGTGTTGATAAACTAGGAATCTCTCGTAATGGATCTCTTAAAATGTTTCCAGCAAATGGCGATGTAAATAATGCTAATGATGAATATTTCTTTTCTTTAGTTACAGCTGATTCAGATCCTGATAAGAGAAAAGCTGAATTATGTCAACGTGCTATACAATATGGATTAACATGGGAAGGAATAAGTAATGGTGAAAGTTGTATAACTTCTGGAAATAAGCCTGTATCTCCTTCTGGAGGTTCTAGTAGTAATGGGTGCCCTTCATCTTAGGCGCGCGTCTAAATTATAATTTTAATATATACGGATATATCGGGAAGAAACTCCCTTTGCGTTTATAATTTAGTGGTAGAATATTACCCTTCCATAATTGAGAAAATAGGTAACAACACGGGTTCAATTCCCGTTAAACGCATATTATATTTTACGGTATATAATACTATAAAATATAATATCAATGTAAATACAATCGAATGTAAAGAAGTTTAATATAGTTATGATTAAGGAATATGGTGCGTTCTAGTTTACCAGAGAAAGAGACCGCATGTTTACATCCTGAAATTGAAGATGCTATGTTAAAATGGTTAAAAACACGATCACATCCAGCCTTTCTTCTTATTGGTTCACCAGGTGTAGGTAAAACAACATTAGTATATAGAGTTTGTAAACAGGCGCAATATTGGATTCAAGAATTTAATGCTAGTCATACAAGAACTGGTTCATCTTTTAGAGAGACAATTTTACCATTATTAGTTGAGATAGGTGTTAGTAAATGGATTCATCCTACTACACCAAATGGAAGGGCCGTATTACTTGATGAAATGGATGGATTATCTCAAGGTGAAAAAGGTGGATTACAAGAATTATTAGTCTATTTGAAGTCAAAACGTAATTTTAATTTAGATTGCCCATTAATTTTAATTTGTAATGTATTGGAGGGTAGGATTATGCAACAACTTCTTAAATATTGCTGCGTTCATTATGTAAATATGCCACAAAAGGATAAATTGGTAGAATTTTTTAAGCGTGATATCCCTGACACATTATATCAATTAGGTGATATTCGTAAAGTATCACAGAGTTTAATATATGATGATCAGGCATCTATTTATAATAAGCAATCATCCAGTAGTGATAAGAATATTCATGTTGCAATTCGTGCTGCTTGGTTTACATTATTTGAAAAATGGAATGAATCAGATGAACTATGTTTAGAAACAAAAGATGCTAATTTAGCTGGTTTATTATTTCATCAGAATTTACCATTATATTTAGAAAAAGTTCCATTATCTGTATATGAGGATTTACTTGATTTATTACGATGGAGTGATAGAGCTGATTTCTGGGCATTCTTTCATCAATGTTGGAATTTACTACCATTATCTTATCATTTGAAACTAAAATATCCTAATATATATTTACAAAATTTTGAACAGCCTAATAATATTCCAGAACCACTTGAAATGCCATATACACTAGTATTAACTAAACAATCTGCTCTCTTTAATGCTTGGAAGGAAATGAATAGAGTTTCAAATGAAAATAAGATTCCATTTCGATGCGTAACACAGTGGGCTACCTATCAAACTGGAAAAATTAATGATACACTTGGTGTTAAAGTACACACTCAGAATTTAGATGGTATATTTGGAGATCTTTCTCTCTTCCAAGCCTCTGCGCAGAATGAATTAAAATCTGCTCCATCTCAAAAAAAGGCGCCTCGTGGAAAAAAAGCAAATGTGTAGTATTTGTAAATGATATTCCTTTAATTAACATAGGATTTGATATAAACAATACTTGAGTAGCCCCTTCATTAAAATTTTTAACTGTTTTTAGAATTGAAAATAAATTATTCTCAATTCTTTCTGCTATAATTCCTTTTTCTATAAATGATGAATGCATCTGATAATAAATATTATCAAACATTGTATATATTATATATTTATTTTTATTTTTTGTAGTATCTTCAATTAAACTTAAACATACTTCTTGCTTACTTTTACCATTTATACGCATGTTATCTGTTAATTCTCCAATACATGATATATCATTTATAGTTAATTGACAGCGACATGTTGGGCATTTTTGATTTACTAACATATTTCTTAATAGACATTTTCCACAATAAACGTTATAGCAACATTTTAAAATAGTAGGATATTGTGGCTTATCTAAACATATTACACATTCATCTTCCGCATATTTTCTTTTAATTAGAGCATGTTTATATACTGGTTGTTTCCATACATATTTATTAAAATCTATAAAATCTATATTTAATGCTTGAAATATATCTATTACTTTATTATCTAATATTGTTGTATATTCATTTAAATCATTATATTGTGTATTAATATATGATATTATAGAATTAATTGATAATAATGGTCTACATTTAATAACAGATCTTGTTATATTAGGTAATTTTATACTAGAATTAATATATTCCAATGAATTGCGTAAAACAATATGCCCGCGTAATTGATGAAGATATGGTAAGTATTCTCTTAAATATCCAGATGATACTATATGATTATCTTGATTAATAGGTTTAGTATTTAGTAACCATTCTTCTAATTCAGGATGTAAACTAGGCTGTAATCTATCTTTTAAGGCGTATAAATCTTTTTTATTTAAATTGGTATATCTAAATATAAGAGGTAACCAATCATTTGTAATAAACCATAAGAATTGAAATTGTAGAATAGGGTCAGATGGACTTAAATAAATAGAAGTTGCTTCATCTATAAATATATTATTCCAACTTATATTATTTTGTATAGCAAATTCTTGAACATATTTATAACATTTTGAAGTTGTTAGTACAAATGAACTATTAATTATAGTATTTGCTAATTCTTCTCCTTTAATAAATCTACGTGTTTCAATTGGGACAAATTTTAATGAAGTATGTTTAGTTATTTCGGTTTTCCATTGAGTAAATAATTGATGTGGTACTATAATAAGATTTGATATCCTATTATTAGTTAATTCATACATATTATGTGAATAAAAATATTTTGTTGAATTAGTATCTAACTCTATTGATACATTTTGTTGCTGTATTAAAGAACTTGTTGATGCTAAATATGATAATACTGATAATGTCTTTCCTGTACCATATGAATCGCCTATTATACCAATTTTCCCATTAATTACATGCGAGGCATTAACAAATCCCTTTGATAATTTATTTCTATATACATGCATCGCATTTATTAATTGAACTTGATGTGGTAATAAGTTTGTTTTAATTTTATTATCTGAAATAGAATAATTTAAATTAGTTTGTGGTTTAATAGTATTATTATATATAGTATTTAATATTACTAATTTATCATATAAATATTCATTCATAATAATATAAATATTTATATTTATTAAATTGATATATCTTTAGGTTATTAGAGATATTATATTGAATTATAAAAATCACGTAATTTAGGTTCTTTCACAAAATCACGCAATTTCAAATTAGTTTCTTTAAATGAAGGGTTGCGCTGAAATTTATCTGTATAATCGCCTCTAATAATCTTTTTATCAAATGTATTTGCATTATGACATATTACTAACATTGTTTTAGAAGGATCTAATTGTATAAGTGGCAATTTGAAATTATCAAAATATTTCGCTTCTTCCGCATATGTGACAGTTTCATCATACTTTCTCTTTTTAGCAAATTCTGTTCTTATTCCAATTGTTCCATTTGTAGCATGATTAGGACCAAATGGGCCTACAGTACAAATCTTTTTAGTATCTGTATAATATAAATATAATTGCGATGAACCAACAATATTTACCAGTTTATTCTTTGATAATGCTGTTACAACTAATGATATTCTATTATTAGGATAATAATCATCATCGTCCATCCAAACAATAATATCGCCTTTTGCTTCAGCAATAAGTTTATTTCTTTTAGCACCTATATTTTGCTTTATTGGTTCATATATATATCGAATATTTGGTATATTTCTAGATGCCTCTTCAAATAAATCTTGAACTTTATCTGTGCCATCATCTAATATAATCCATTCCACTCGATCTTTAGAATATGTTTGATTCTTATAAATTTCAATAGCAGTCGGAATAAACTTTCTACGATTATAGGTTGGCATTAAAACACTTACAAATGGTTGCATTGTTGATAAGATATTCTTTTTATTCTTTATATTATATTTATGATAATTATTACATGTGCTATATTATATTTGATATAATTTCAGTTTTATTCTGTGGCTTTTCTATTGGAATATAATGAAGATTTTCTAAATAGTCATGTACTTTGCTAATTAGTTTTGAAAAGATTGGCATTGATTTATATTTATCGAAATCTTTAAATTGTGTTTGTAAATCATCTTCATATGCTTTCATTATTTTAGGTAAATTTATTTTACCAACTTCTGATTTAGGATATGTAAATGGATACATCAATATCCTACCTAGTTTAGATTCTGGTTGTGTTAATTTAATAGGTAGCAACGCAAATATAGTAGGCAATAATGATAATTTTTCAGATTCAGGTAATGTAGTATTTATATATAATTTATATAATGCTTTTAATGAATATAATACTATTAATATAATTGAATATATAGGCACTAATAAACATATTATAAATGTAAATATAAATAATACTATTCTAATAGAAATAGAATATGTAATTAATTCATTTGTTACCAACATTGACATCATAAGTGCCATAAATGGAATCAATAACGAACTAAATGTTTCAGAAAACTTTTTTATTATATTATTAATAACTCTTTTAACGCTAAATTGCCCCCCATTATCTTGTGATTGATCTTGAGGTTGCTGTTGTTGCTGTTGTTGTTGTTGCTGCTGTTGTTGCTGCTGTTGTATATCTTGAGCATATTGATTGGCATTTGGGTTATATACAAGTGTATTTGCTTTATATAAAATAGTATTCTTCAAATTACTTAAAAATGATGTAGTTGACATATCGGATGAAGACATTGTATCCCTATTTAATTAGGTATTATTCATTTTAAAAATTCTTTATATATATAAATAATGCGATTATCTCAAACACGGAAAAAGACATCTGATAATTGGATAATAGCTATTCCTTCATATAAGCGTGCGGAGACCTTAAAACTAAAAACATTGGCAATTCTTCAAAAATATCATATACCTTCTTCAAAAATATTTATATTTGTAGCCAATAAAGATGAAGAAGATATTTATAAGAAAACATTAAAAGCTAAAGATTATAATAAAATTATAGTCGGTGTTCCAGGATTAGCTCAAGTTAGAAACTTTATTTCAGATTACTTTCCTATCGGGAAAAGGATTGTATTTATGGATGATGATATAACTGGATTTCTAGAGTATGATGAAACAGAAAAGCGTCATGAACGCCCTCTCCGAAGTCTAGTAAAAATAATTAATACAGGATTTAATGAAGCAGAGAAAAATGGAGCAAGTTTATGGGGTGTTTATCCAATTCCTAATGGATTCTTTATGAAACCATCTGTATCAACCGATTTAAAATTTATTATCGGAAGTTTTTGGGGATTTATTAATACAGGTACAAAAGGCCCTAAAGGAATTAAACTAGAAATGAGTGAAAAGGAAGATTATCTACGGACTATTAAATGTTTTATTCGCGATGGTACTGTAGTACGTCTTAATTATGTAGCTCCTAAAACTGTTTATTATAAAGAACCTGGCGGTATGCAGACGGATCCTAATAGGCTTAAAAAACAAGAAGAAGCTGTTAAGTGGTTAGTAGATAAATATCCTGAATATGTCCGCCCTAATCCGAATCGGAAAAGCGGATATCCTGAAATACGTCTCATAAAACATAAATCCGAGGAACAGGACAAATCCGAGGAATAGGACAAATCAGAGGAATAAATATGTGTATATTATAATATATTATTATCTATAATCTATCATAATATGATATTTACACAGAATGAAATTAATAATATCATTTTAAAATCAAATATTCATAATAGTGAATATTATGAATCTGCTGGTAAGGAACATTATAAATTATTAGCATATTTATCATTACAATTTAATAATAAAATAATTATTGACATAGGCACTCATAAAGGATATAGTGCATCAGCATTAGGATATAATAATACAAATACAGTATATACATTTGATATATGTGATAAATTATCAACCGATGAAAAGAATGTAATGTGGTATAATAATAATGTTATATTTAATACAGATAATTTATTTGATAATAATATACTTAATAAATGGAAGGATACTATACTAAACAGTTCTCTAATATTCTTAGACATTGATCCGCATGATGGTTATGATGAATATGAATTTTATAAATGGTTAAAAGAGTCTGACTACAAAGGTATTCTTATACTAGATGATATATGGTATTTTAAAAATATGAGAGATAATTTATGGTTTAAAATTCCAAGTGAATATAAATTAGACTTAACTGAAATTGGACACTGGAGTGGTACAGGATTAGTTAATTTTAATAAAAATAATTCATTTACAATGTGTACAAATATTCAAAATAAAAATAGTATTAATAATCAAAATAAAAATTGGACTATTGTAACTGCTTATTTTAATTTAACTAAGATGCCAGATGCATCCGATGAAATAAAAGCAAGAGATATTATATATTATATGAAACATGCTAATATGACAATGAGTTTAGATCAAAATTTAATAGTATACTGTGATTCTGAATCAGAATCACATTTAAGATCACTACGTCCAGAATATCTTCAAAGTAAAACAAAATATATTATAATTGAATTTGAGGAATTACAATTAGTAAAGTCATATTATAATATATTAGTTAATAGTAGAAATAAAACAAAATATAATGCTGATAATAGAAATACTCCATCTTATTATTTATTTTGTATGATACGTTATGAGATATTATTAGATGCTATTAAAAATAACCCATTTAATTCTACTCATTTTGCTTGGTGTAATATATGTATTGAAAGGATGAATTGGAAAAACTGTATATATTTTCCAAAAATTTGGAATGAATTTAGAGATAAATTTTCAACATGCTATATAGATTATCAACCTAGAAGTTTAGTTATAGATAATATTAAAGAATATTATTTATTTGGTAGATGCTCAATGTGTAGTGGATTTTTTACAGGGAATATATATTATATGTCTACTTTTTGTAATAAAATTATTGAAGAATTTGATAATATGTTAAAATTAGATGTAGGACATGCTGATGAACAATTATTTTCAATTGTATATTTTAAAAATCCTGAATTATTTGAATTTTATTATGGAGATTATACTGAAATGATTGTAAATTATGGTTGGATAATTGATAGAGCATATGAACCTGTTAAAAATATAATGCGTAATTTAATAAGAACTGGTGAAAATTGGCCATTATTATATGATGTAACAAGTAGATGGTTAAGTTCTTATTATAATGGATGCTTTACTATAGATAAATCAACTCTTGATATTGTAAAAAACTATAAAGAGCATTCTATCAAAAATATGTAATTATAATGCATATTTTAGTCCCCCCATTCCAGATGAGATATTAACCCAGTTCAAATTCTCTACAAATATCGCGAAATTATATTGATAAAAAGAATTAGCTGGTAATGGATATACACCTAAATCTACTTGAAATAACTTAATTCTACTACTATTAATACTTCCATCTGGCTGTGTATTAGGAGAATGAAGGCCAAATGGATATACTAATATACCTGTATCAGGAATACCTGTTAAATATTTCCATGGCACTACTTGTGAAAAATATTCAGCTGGTTTTATTTCTTGTAGCTCATTACCATCCCCAAGTATTCTCAAAGTTTCTAAAATAGATTTTTGTCCATTTAACACATAAATACCTGATGTATAATTTGTAGTAATTAAAGGATTCCATCCAGATGGTGCTATAAAGGGTGCTTTATTAGGATTTATCCAGTTTGAAAAGTTAGCAACCTGATTTCTATTTAGTATAGAATCAGAACGACTAGGAAGGATAAATATACGATTTATAGGATTATGTGTATTTAATTCAACAATTTGTCTAGAAGTAAGGCCCAAAAAATTATATCGTGTTATTTGTCTAACTAAATATTGTAATGGCTCACCAGCAAATTGTGCTCTTTCTTCATCTGTTACATATACATATGTAAGTTGTATTTGAGGATTTAAAGGCCAACTATTTAATAAGGGCTTTGGTTGTCCGATATCGGTTAAGAAATTATTAATAGTTATATCTGAAATATCTGATACAGATGTATAATATACATTTTCAGGCTGTAATGGTTGCGGAGAAGGATTATATTTATACCCTGGAGCAACAGGATTACCAGATGGATCTAAAATAGTATATAGTTGATTAATAGGTCGCAGTGTTATTTGAATTTCACATTCTTGATATTGTAATGATACTAATGGAAGTGATTCAAATGTAGTTTCTGTAAACCAAAATGGTAAAGGAACTTGTATTCTTCTTCCAAATATAGATGGTCTATTAACATTTCCTTGAATAGAGCCAGATGGGCCATTTGAATTATATACAATAGGATATCCTGTTCCAGCGGATCCACCAGCATAGACTCCTTTTGCTGGATTAGTTAATTCTGGAACATGTCCAACTAAATGTGTCCATTTCGCATATGAATCTGTATCTAAATCTGCTTGCGCTTTAGCAATCATATAATCTCCATCAAACTCCTGTATCTTTTGACCAGCTATATATACTCCTATTTGTTGAATAATATGACATCCTATAAAATCAACCCATGCAAAATTATATTGAGAATCTCTATTACTTGTCTGTAAATCAATATATTTACAATATATATCAGGTAAATTAAATACAAAATACATGTCACGTACTAAATCTGCTACACGCTGTATTTTGAAACGTACTTGTATAGGCTGATCATATTGTAAATCTTGCGGGCCATCCATAGCAAATGTAACAGATTCCTCGGAAAAATGAGAATATTTTTTATATGTTTTATAAAAATATGTAAAATCTGGATTACCACTTAATAATACATTTTGAGCTCCGTATGCTACTAATGAATAAAGGCCTCCACCTGGCATATCACTATTCTTCTTAGATTTAATATATAGACCCTTTAGGCATATATATTAAATTATATTTGTAATTTAGTTTATTAATTATTAATATCCTTTTGCCCACCAAGTATCATCCAAATAAGGAGGCACATTTACATTAGTTATAGCAGAAGCAAGTTTGCTAGAAGGCCCTTCATTCATTAATTCATTAATTTCTCCATAGCATAAAGCATAATTAAAATAAGAAAGACGACTTATCATTCCTTTCATAACACCAAATACTTCAAATCCATCCTTATCAGTTGAAGGTACAATACTATGTTTAATAGTAACACGTCGTTGACTAAAACAATGAATGTCTTCATAATTTTGATATGGTGCGAATCCATCAAAAGAAGATTTACGTGCTAAATTACCATTTACATATATTTCAAGAGCATTATTTGTACAAACTATTCCAATATGTACCCATTTTCCAACTGGAAAATTACTTACCTCTACATAATTATTCCAAGTTTTATATGAGTTCATGTAAATACGTAATGTATTTGTATCAGAACGCATATAAACACCGGGTGCTAAAAGAGGAAATTGATTTGAATAGCCCTTGTGAAATATATGAAGTAGCCCTTGTTCTGTTCTAAATGTTGAAGGATGTACATTAATATAGAATGAATAACTAAACTCTATTCCACTACGCTCATTGGCAGAAAGATGAACAGGTTTAGATGCTTTGTTATTAGGATCTTGAATAATATTAACTGCTTTGTCTTCTGTATTATATGTTATCGGAAGAAGTTCCGTTCTGTTCATACGTAATCGATTTACATATTTATATATTACTTCCACAAATAGTAATGTTAGAAATATAACAACTATTATTGTAAGGCCTAGTATAATCTGTGGTATAATACCGGGCCCTTGAACGGAATTTAATCTAGTATTAAACGTAGTGTTTCCTTCCATTTCTTTCTCCTTTTATTATTTTAGGTTATAATATAATATTTATTATTATAATTATTATATTCATTATTATATTCATCATTATATTATGTATTTAGTTGTTTATAATGTAGAACTTGGAGCAAAAAATGATTTTATCCATCCTATAATATTAGTTATAGGTTCGGGGCCTGCCATGTAATTCTTATATACTTGTTCGGGGTTAAGAGCAGCATCACATACAGATGTATTAGCAATATGGCCACCAAATCCTCCATATGACAACATAGTGGCACTCAAACTACCAGCATCAACTCTGTAAAAAGATGGTAATACACAAGAACGGGCTAATTTACCATCTAAATATACATCAACAGTACGAGCATTAACTGCTACTGTAATATTAACCCAACGCTGTAATTCAATTTCTGGTAAATCGCATAGAGCAGAAGAATCTAATAAACCAGAATGTGTCTGTAATATACCAAATACACTATTTAGTGTTAATTTATCTAGACTTTCACTTGGCTTATCAGTTGGAGCATATACAGTTGAAGCATCGCGTGTCTGAAGACGGACTTGTAGACTTGGTTTCATTCCTCCAAGATATATACGAATAGTATCAAAATTAGGCCCGCCTATGCTAAATATATGTTTATTGAAACCCGCGCGATATGACCAATTATTAATGTAAATCCATGTAGATACAGTAAATTCACCCCCCTCATATATAGCAGGTATTTCAGTTGAATCAAATGTTAATGGCTTTGATTGATCTACATTCGCATTCTTAACTTCTGAAAGAAGTGTTTTACAATGTTGTGTAACCGGGCCAAATAGATATTGACCTAAATAATATAGGGCTACAATACCACCAATAATAATTAAAATTGGAATAAGAGCTTTAGATAATTTAGCAACAGCAGATGAATTTGTATTTCCGTCCATTTATATCCTGTAGTTAATATGGATTTTGTTATTTCTATTTTTCTATTACTTTTACTTTTACTTTTATTTTTATAATATCCTATTTAGAATATAAAGAGAAGTTAAGCATATGGCGTTGACCATTGTAATAAATTATTAGAAGGAGGTTTTGTAATAGGATCACATGGTAATCCGGGAGGACATTCTGCAAATAAGTTTATACCTGGAAAATTAAAACTAAATATATTGTCTTCTAATACATTATCATTTGTATCGATATGTGATAAACGTTCTCTTTCAATACTATGTAGAGGTAATCGTTTATCATTAACAATTATATGAATAACAGAACCATCTAGACCAGGGCTACCAGTACTTAATGGACTTGATATTACAGAAGGATAATTCTTAAGAGTATGTGAAGCTACAATCTTATTATTATAAATTATATCAAATCTTCGGCCATCTCGGAGAATAGCAATAAACATCCATTTCTGTTTAGGAATAGATGGTAATTCTATATATTCATATTCCATTTTTCCAGCATTTAGTGTATTAACACGAAACCTTGCTGCTGAATCAGATGTATGTTTAGGAGCTGGTGCTATTTCTAAATACCAGTTATTTTCAACTTGTAATAATGGAATATAGGTATCTCCTATTTTTATAGTTCTATCACCTGATTGAATATTAAAATACCCCATTACAGATGATCCAGATGTAGCTAAAATCTTATTTTTAGTTTGATCGGAATATAATAAATCCTTTTTAGATGACAGCGGTGTTATACTAGATAGTAAATCATTATTTCCAGAACTTGGATATATTACATATACTATCATATAAATCGTTACAAGTATTAATATAATACCAAATATAACAAGTGCTATAAATGTCATATTATCCTATTACAATGATAGTTTTTCTAGCCTATTTATAGTATTAGCACATCCAGATGAACCAGGCATTCCTGATGCTCCAAATCCTTTTGCTGTTGCTAATGGTGGTTTAGCATAACGTATTTCAGACGTTTTTAGTATTCTATCCCATATTTTTAAATTTTTTACTTTAAATATATTAGTATTAATTCCTAATGGACCTGATATATCTCCTTTTACATCCTTTGGCGGAGAGGAAAATTTACGTGTTTTAGCAAGATGCCCGTTAATATAAACCTCCATAGCCTGTTCCATTATAATAATACCAACTCTAAATGGTTCTTGTACTGGGACATTTGAAATAATAATATTTTCCATATTATTATCCTTATTCATTACTGAAACTATTAAATCATTTGTATCAGGGAGTAATCCAATAACTAGATTATAATATTCAAATAATCCTAATAATGTTTCTGATGTAGGTGTTTCTCTTAACATTCCTCCTCGTGTAAATAATATTCTTGGTGTTTGCGCAAATTGTAATGGATTTTCAATAAAAACATCTAAATTCATAGAATAATTATATGTAGATGATTGAATAGGTGTTTTTTTATTAGGAATTATTCCAGTTAAATTATTTGTCCAATATAATTTACCATCATCAAATCCAGGGACTGAGATATAACCGGGATCACCTGGATGTAATACAAATATTGGAGTAATCATATAATGAACAAATAATAGTATTACCATAATAGCAATAAAAATAGCTAAAATATATGCCAATATTCTTAATATTATTTTTTTAGATGAGCCTGATGAAGATAATTCTGATGATGCCTTTGTAAATGAATTAAAAAATCCTTTATTTTGTGATATAGATGTATTAGGACTGCCAATAATGCGATTACTTGATACCGTAGATGGTAGATAATTCTTAATTAAATTAGCAGCCATATTAACCTATTTTGTTATGCTTCTTTCTTTTTATGGAAATTGTATTTTATATTTTATGAAAATTATTATTTTTTACGTGTCTGTTTTTTTACATTATTATCTGCATTAGTTTTCTTAACTTTTTTAGTTTTATTGGTAAATCCTTTTACTGGATCAAGATGTATCCTCTTATAATATGCCCGAGTCTCTTTTTCATCACAGTCGATCATTTTTTCACGTAAATAACATACGAAAGATATTCTTGAATATTTATCAGTAGATCCCATTGTACCTGTACTCGGATCATGTCTAAATACATTTTCTAGTTTTTTATTAAATTCTTTATCTTCTTTTGTTTCATACATTTTTGTATTACAATGCCATTCATGAACATCCATTGCTACAAAATCGCCTGTTCTTAGATCAATAGCAACACCATATTGTGGAAAAATTGTGTTACCACCATGATATTTACCACGTTCAACTACTGATAAGTTGCCATATCCTTCTCTATAGTCACCAGCATCTTGATGTAAAGCGGTTCGAAAATTACGATTAATAGTTAATGAACTAAATGCTGTATCATTAATTTGATAAAATGATTTTTTCTTAGCACGATCATATTGTTTTTTGTGACGGTCAGGCATTAGTTTTTTGAATTGTCCATCAATTGCTTCAATAAATGGTAGTCCCATCTTATAATAATTAAAATATGTCTGAGTATATGTTGTTAGACGACATGGTAATTTCATAAATGGAGTTTCTTCAAAATATCCTAATACACTGGAATATACATTATTATTTACTCGCATTTTAGAAACTTTTCCATCTTGCATATACCTAGCTCCCCATTTATCAATTTCAACAGGTTTTCTTTTTTGCCAATACATACTTTTGAGGTCAATTGGACCTGCTGCAGCTCCGCGATTTCTAGATGCAGCTGCTGTTTTATGAAATGCATCCCATGCTAATTTTGTTAAACTTTCTGGAAATACATTTTTACGAAATTTTAATAAAATCTTTTCCTTACCAGGATTTGCGGAATCAGGTATATATACATCAGCATCTTCAGTAACTAATATTTTAATGTCTTTTTCATCAAAATATGTGCCTTCTCTCTTTTTAATTTCTTCATCTGTCATAATAGGTTTTAAATGGTATTCTTTAACTTTTCGTTTATGGTCACTTTGTTTATGGTCACTTTGTTTACCACCATCCTGGGATTCTATCTCCATAGTATAATCTGTTTTTATTAGAGAATATTAGTTTGATTGAATCCTATTAATAAAATATACTGCAACTCCCACTCCTCCTAAAATAACAGAACCTGTTAGAAATCCACGAATAAATGAACGAAAGTCTATTTCTTTCATATCATCTTTTGTCCATACTGGAGACCTATCACGCCTTCCTAGACGATCATAATATGCAATTATTTCCTGTTCAGTCCATTCGGGTTTTTTTAACATTTTATTAACTGAATTATGTATCATAATTGTCCATTTTAATAAATCAGCACGTGTATCCAGAAATGGAGTTATTGGATTAGCCTTTAAGTGCTCACTATAGTGTTCTCGACAGATACCACATGGTAATAAGAAGGCAAGAGATTCATAGAAATCTTTAGCACATTTCTTCTCAGTATATGATGGGTTTTTAGAATATCCAAGTGCTACAATATGAATAGTATGCCAAAAAAATGGACCCCAAACAGTTGGTGGAAACTGCATTTCTAATATTTTGTTATTAAATTACCTTATTAAATAGTTTTTATAAATACACATATAATTATATTTATTATTTATAGTTAATTTAAAGCCTAATGTAGTCTTATGATATAAGTTAAAATATAATGACATATAATGATAACCGGGTACAACATTGTACTAACTGCGGTTTACATGGACATATTTTCCGTAATTGTCAATCACCTGTAACAAGTTATGGAATAATTGCTGTTCGTTATGTTAATAATATAACAAATATGTTCTCAAAAGCTAATATAACAAACTTTAATGATTCTATTGAATATCTACTAATTCAACGTAAGGATTCGCTATCATTTGTGGAATTTGTTAGAGGTAAATATAATGCTGAAGAGGATGAATATATTGGTCGATTATTGAGAGGTATGACAAAAGGAGAACAAGAATTACTGCGTACTAAAACATTTGATGAATTATGGAAAGGCATATGGGGAGAAACATCAGGAATTAGATCACATAAAAATGATTATGATAATTCTCAAAAAAAGTTTGAATTAATTTCGGAAAAGTTACCGAAACTATTAGATGAGAATCCAACAAAATGGGTTGAACCTGAATGGGGGTTTCCTAAAGGAAGACGTAATCCACATGAAAGTGATATGGTATGCGCAATCCGTGAATTTCAAGAGGAAACCGCATTAAGAAGACAAGACTTTATTCTTATTCAAAATACATTGCCTATATCTGAAACATTTTTTGGCTCAAATCAAGTACATTACTGTCATAAATACTATATAGCATACTGTCATAAAGATATTGAAGCTAATATGAATATGAATAATCCGCATATGGCACGTGAAATAGGTGCTATTAAATGGTGTTCATTAGATGAGGCTCTTATAAGGATTCGTCCGGATAATGTGGAGAAACGTGAGATTTTATTAAAAGCTGGTAAGATTTTACGTAACTTTTATCCAATTGAAACACATGATATGAGTAGAGCTATTTATAAAACTCATTAATATAACATATGTTAAATATGTATAATATATTATAAGTATTATACATAATATAGTAGTAATGGAATCTGAATCAAAACCTGATTATAATCCATTTAATGCTTCGTTATCAAATAATGAATCATTAAACATAATGGCTAATATGGCAGTTAATCCTTTTAATTCAAACTCTAAGGATTCAAACTCTAAGGACAATTATACTATCGACCCTCCTAAGGGGGTTAATCCTTTTAATTCTATTGATACAGATATAAGCTCTAATATTATTAACCCTTTTAATAGTATAAATAAATCCGTCGAACATGACAAATCCGAGGAATTGGGAAATAAATCCGAGGAACAGGACAAATCTGAGGAATTGGGAAATAAATCCGAGGAATTGGGAAATAAATCCGAGGAATTGGGAAATAAATCCGAGGAACAGGACAAATCTGAGAAAAATACTGTATCTCCATTACCACGTATACTTAGAAAAAGACCAACTATTGCATTAGCCCCTACTCCACAACTAGTAGAAAAAATTGAAAATATAAATAATAAACATGAAGAGAAAGAAGAAGAGAAAGGAGAGGAAGAAGAGGAAGAAGAGAAAGAAGAGAAAGAAGAGGAAGAAGAGAAAGAAGAGAAAGAAGAGGAAGAGGAGGAAGAGGAGGAAGAGGAGGAAGAGAATATTAATACATCACAATATGAAGGTCTAACTGATACTGAATTACAAGAAGTATGGGATACTACGCTAGATTTTTCACAACGTGATATAATTATTGCTGAATTAAAAAGAAGAAATCTTTTTCCATCTGAAGGATTATCTAAATGGGAATATGAATCAGGAGCATATCCTGATATTCGCGACCCTGTATTTTTACAAAAACTTCTTGCTAAACGTGAATTTGCGGAATCATTACAAACTACCTGGAAACCTCGTGGAGATCCATGTGAAGATGATGGGACATTTGAAGTTACACCTGTTCAAAGATTTGTTAGTAATTTTATGTCACCTAAAACACCCTATATGTCAGCACTTTTATATCATGGAGTTGGTGTAGGTAAAACATGCGCAGCTATACAGATTGCCGAGGCATGGTTATCTGAATTTCCTCGTAATCAAGTCCTAATTGTAGCCCCCCCTACCATTCAACAAGGATTTTTAAGAACTATTTTTGATATTACACGTGTTAAAATAGGAGAATATAATGAACCTAATATGGCCTCTCAATGTACAGGTGATCTTTATATGAGATTATCAAATACTTTATTTGAACGTGATCCTGAACGTATCCAACGTCTTGTTAATAAACAAATTAAACGCAGATATAAATTATTTGGTTATATATCTTTTGCTAATTACATTAAAGAACAACTTAAAGGAATCCCTAAAGCAGCATCTGATAAACAAAAAGAATTATTAAAAAAAGAAAAGATTCGTAAAGCATTTAGTGGAAGACTTTTAATTGTAGACGAGGCACATAATCTTCGTGATTTATCAGACGAAATAGCAGATGAAGAGCCTGAACTTCCTGGAGGAAAAGCTGAAAAGTCCGATTCTGAAGGCGGGAAACAATTAACTCCATATTTGCGAAATGTACTACAATTTTCAGAAGGTCTTAAATTCGTTATGCAGACAGCTACCCCTATGTATAACACCTATAAAGAAATTATCTTTGTATTAAATCTTCTATTACTAAATGATAAAAAAGCAACTATAGTAGAAAGCGATATATTTGACACTAAGGGTATTATTACTGATAAAGGAAAACAGATACTAGGATATATTTCACAGCGTTATGTAAGTTTTATGAGAGGAGAGAATCCACTCTCCTTCCCAATCCGATTATATCCTAGAGATATCCCGAAAATGGAGTCATATCCTAATAAAAGTCCGAGTGGAGTAGATATTCCTGATATAAATAAATCCTATTATAAACATCTTCCTATTACTCCTATTACATTACAGGGTGATATATTAGCTGCAAGTATAGCATTTATGCGCGATTTACCACCAGGCAAAGGCCTTAGTACATTTACTACAAATAGTTTAATTAATGCTGCTAATTTTATAGTTCCAGATACAAAAGAATATAATAGCAATAATTCTAATTCTAATAATTCATTAGAAGATTATAAACTTAGAACAAATAATGAATCATTATGGACTGTTTTTAATAAAGAATCAGGGCAAGGAGAACTTAAAGTAAGGGCCAAGGCAGAAGTGGGAGCTCAATGGTTAGGTGAAAGTCAATTAGCAAATTATAGCCCTAAATACGCATTTCTTATTAATAAAGCACGAACATGTGAAGGTGTTCTTTTTGCTTATACACGATTTGTAAATACAGGGGCATTCGCTCTAGCATTAGCATTAGAAGCAAATGGATACAGTTTATATGGTAGAAAATCAGGATTCCTCGCAAATGGAATTCAAACACCAGGTGGAAGACAATGTGCTTTATGCCCTGAAAGAGAAAAAACTCATACTAATACTAGCCATTCTTTTACACCAGCATATTATGGAATTCTAACAGGTGATAAACAAATATCGCCTAATAATGAAGCAACTATTCGTGCTGAAAGAGCATTTGATAATGCTGATGGATCTAAAATGAAAATTATTATTGGCAGTCAAATCGCATCAGAAGGTGTTGATTTACGATTTGTACGCGAGACACATGTTATAGATGGATGGTTCCATTTAAATAAAACCGAACAAATTTTAGGTCGAGCTATCCGTTTTATGTCACATTGCGCATTACCCAAAGAAAAACGTAATAATACTGTTTATCTATATGCTGGAATAATTCCTACTAGTAATCCATTTAGTAATCGCGAGACAGTTGACCTATATAGTTATAGATATGGATTTAATAAAGCAGTGCTTGTTGGTAATGTAACGAGAATTATGAAACAATCTGCGATTGATTGTAATCTTAATAATAAAGCAATAGTAATACAAGGTCAAGATCCAGTAAAGCAAATAGATTCTCAAGGAAGAGTTCGTGAAAATGTAAATATTAATGATATGCCATTTACTGCTGTATGTGATTGGATTGAAACATGTGAATATGAATGTAAGCCTAAAATAGACGTTAAAAGTTTAAAGATAGACGATTCTACATATGATGATTTTGCTGCTCGATGGCGCATTACTAAATTAAAAGAACGCATTAAAGCGATATTCGCAGAACAAGTATTTTATCGTACTGAAGATATATGGAATATATTATCTGATGTACCACGAATGGCGGCTGTTGATTTATTAACTGAAATTATAGATAATAAAACATTCCAAGTCCTACATAATGGAGTTTCTGGATATATTAGATATTGTAATGGATATTATATATTCCAACCATCTGTATATGTAGATTTAACTATTCCTCTGTCAATCCGTATAGCAAAATTCCCTATTAAACGTGATATATATATCCCTATTACATATGAAATTCCTGATATACTTGAAGAGGATGAAGAGAAATTAAATACAACTCAAACAATTGAGAATTTATGGTCTTCTACTATGAGGTGGTGTGAAAATCTATCTATTAGTAAATCTTACATTAATCCTCCTGATGAATTAGATCAACATTTAATTAATATATCAAATGGAAATTTAGAGATTTTAGAACGATATAGGCAGATTCTGGAGATGATAAAATGGTTTCATCAATCTTACGTTAAATCTACATTGCGAAATACAGATGCATTTCGATTAGCTATTTTACAATATTTATGGGATAATTGGATTACATTAGAAGAAAAAAAGTATCTAATTTATAATACATCATTAAATTTACTAGATGTAATTCAAGATGATCAATATCAATTAGGTAAAATGGTAATTAATAGGTTCCTTGAACCAAAAACAGGAGAATTGATATATATATGTGAAGGAGGAGAAGCATGTAAAAAGTCTGTAGCAGATGAAATAATTCGTGATAAGTCAGAGGAAATTAAAACTTTTAATATAAATGTAGAGACAACTGGAGAAATTTACGGATTTTGTGTTCCAAAAAATGGAGATTTTGTCTTCAAAACAGGACAACCACCAGCTGATGGAGGAAAAGTTGGTCGCGGAAAGGAATGCGCAAATGTTAGTACTATGACTGGGCATATTAAACAATTAATAGAAGTTGGAGATATTCTTCGTAATGCTGGTATGGGTGACTATGAATTACGCCGTGAAGTACTTGTAAGTACTAGGCAAATTAAGAATGCTACTCGCGCATGTAGTTTATTAGAGATAATAATGAGATACACAGATTTACAAGATATGAAAGGTTTAAGATGGTTTTTCCGTCCAATTGCTGCATACTATACAGGACATAAGGGATTATTTAGAGCTAAAAAATAGAGTTAAAATTTGAGTAACCTTATAAATAGGTTAAAGCATAATAGCATATTATAGAGAACAGAGGAATGGAAACCACGGCTTTCTTTGAAAAAAAAGTAAATCTAACGCCTAAAGATTTAAATAGAGTAAAAACTTCAAGCATTGAAGAAATTATTCTTGAAAAGGCAAGGAAAATTATTGAAAATAAATGCTCAGAACAAGGGTTTGTCCTTCCCGGTTCTGTAACATTACTATCGCGATCTATGGGTTACTTTGAAGCTGCCAGATTTACAGGTGATGCTATATATTATGCTAAACTACAGGGACAAGTCATTTATCCAGCAGATGGTATTAAAGTAATAGGTCAAGTAATTCGTAAAAATAAGATGGGTCTATATGTAAACTATAAAGACGCTATTCGTATTCAAGTTCCTCGTGATTTACATTTAGGAAATGAAGAATATGAAGAAGTTGATATTGGTGATATGGTTGAAATAGAAATTAAACGATCTAAATTTCAAATAAATGATGATTTCATTTTAGCAAGTGGTTTATTTATTTCAAATCAAACTGATAATACACAAACTGCTATGGATATATCTAATAAAGATAACACTAAAGATAACACTGAGAAAAATGAAGTAATTATACCAGATGAATCTGCTATAAATACAGCAGAGGAAGAAGAGTTTGAAGAAGAAGAGGAAGAAGAGGAAGAAGAGGAAACAATAGAACCTCAGATTGGTGGTAATGAATCAGATAATACGGATGATGAGTAAGATGCGCTTGAAATATTCTAATCTAGATCTTTACGGAATTAGAGAAGGATAATGTCTGATGATTTACCACCTAGAACATTTCTAATTCCTTATGAAAAAAGAAAAATACTCTTTGAAAATATTAAACTATTAGTAAAACCAGAACAAGAACATGTTCTTAAATTATTAAAGAAATATAAAGAAAGCTATACGGAAAACTCAAATGGTATTTTTTTTGATTTAATAAATATATGTGATGCAGCATTTAATTCTATTGAAGAATACCTAGAGTTTTGTATTAAAAATAGACAAGAAGAGAAAGAACGTATTGAAGAATTAAATAAACTTAGAAATGAAACATACATTGAAGAAGATGAAGAAGATGACATCTAATAAAGGCTATGAGGGTAAAACAATAGAGCAGTAGAGGGTAGAGGACTTAAAGGACCTAAAGTTATATGATGACTATATATTAGGCACTATGGCAACCCCAGCTAAAAAATATCAAAATGTATCATTTGGAGAATTAATGGAATATGTTAAAATGAATCCAAATAGAGATCAGATTCTGACCCCTATTGAGACTCAACAAATAATTAAACAAATTGAAGATACATCTCTTGATAAGATTGGCCTTAGGGGCTATAAAGCATACAATCTTAATCCATCTGGCATATTAAGCCTTATTATGTGTATTAGTGATCCTGGGAGTTATTATATATCATCAAAATCAGCACGTCTTCAAACAATTAGTACTCTAGCAACAGAACTTCAATCTAAAAGTGATAATCTTAAAAATACTTATTTGGCTAGAAAACGCAAAAAGATTTATGATTTAATTGGAGCAGCATATAATAATTCCAAGTTTGAAACTAAAGATTATCTAGATTTATACTCTGGAATTGGTATGATTCAAAATATACAATTTATTCTTATGAAATCTGCTGAACAAGAAGTATCTGAATCTGGTGAACCTATTGAATCTGGATACAAAGGAGAAATACATTTTTCATCTAATCCCAGTACTTGGAAATATGATACACCTACATGGGTCGCTGATTATTATGGAAGATGGGTAGCGCTACCTCTTGATACTACATCTAAACCTATTAAGAGTTTTTTGGCAAATTGGATTGGATATATTGAACAACAAGGATGGTTAATTCAATGGCCCGATGTAGATGAAACAAAGGTTGAACTAATTGAAAAACTATGTATTCTTCCTACTTGGGAAGAGAAAGATAGAAAGCTAACAAAAGATGTTTTATCACAACGCTTAGGTAAATCAAATACAATTCATGTATTTACCAATTGGATGATGGGTAAAATTGATTTGCTTGAACATGATGATTAAAGCCTAAGGTTCTTTTATAATTATATAGTTAGAATTACGATGGACTTATATTCCATAGAAACCAAACAGATATCTAATCTTGTTCAAGATTGGTCTAAAAGGCCAGAACAAGAGCTAGAAGCTACTTTTGGTGTAGGTGGACAAGTAGATTCAACTACATTTCTTCAAATAGCACAACGTCTTCGTATTAAAGGATTTGAAGTCATTCCGCAAGATGATCGTCTCAGTATCATCACTCCGAATCATATTCGCCTTTCACTACAAGGCCTTGGTGTACTTCAATCCTATTGCCGCGATGATAAACTTCAAGGTAAACCCTTTACAGCCATGATTAAAGATCGTACTTCTATAGACAGTAATGTTGACTTAAAAGAATATAATGTCCGTATTAAATCACGAAGAGAAATATCATTAAATCGCGATGATCCACGAGTGCGTGAATTAATTGATAATTGGGGCACTCTAAATAAGGCTTTTCGTCTCATTAAACGATGGACTTTCCGAGGAAAAGGTGTTCGTATTGATATGTCTATGGTGCGAAGTACTGAAAAGGATCAAAGAGGACAATATAAATGGGTAAAATCTTTTCTTGAAAATAATATCTTTAAAGAGCCTGTTCACTATGAAGTAGAAGTTGAACTACTAAGAGATGATGATACATCGACTCCTCAAACTGCTCTAAAATGCCTAATTAGTGGCGTAGGTGAAATATTACGAGCTATCCAAAAAAATACTTTACTTATTCGTAAATCAGTTGCTGATTCTGTTCGTGCTGACTATACAGCACTTGTAAAATCTGATAGATTCCGTGGTGTATCACCAATTACACTTGAAGTTAAGAATATGATATCTGATATACAAGATGGTATTCCTAATATTCGTAATGGGTATAATGTAACAGATAAAGCAGATGGTTTACGAGCTCTTGGATTTTGTAATAAAGATGGAGAATTATATCTTATTGATATGGCAATGAATATTTATAGAACTGGTCTTAAAAATGAAAAATGTGCCAATTCCTTGCTTGATGGTGAATGGGTTACTATGAATCGTTATGAGAAGGCTATTAATCATTTCCTTATCTTTGATATATATTATGGTCTTAAAGGAGAAAATGTAAGTGTACTACCCTTTGTAGATTTAGCAAATATTGAAACGGGTAATGGGCGCTATAATAGGATTAAAGCATGGTATAATGCATGGAAGGATGGCGACGAAATTATTACTAAAGGTGTAACGGATACTAATAAATTACTGGTTAGTTTAAAACAATTCCAATTTGCTTCTCCTAATAATGCAACGATCTTTACAGCATGTACAAGAGTATTAGATACTACACGAATTTATGAAACAGATGGTCTAATTATCACATCTAATACTACTCCTTTACCTCAAAGGGCAGGTGATACATTCTATGAACAATTTAAATGGAAGCCTTCTTCACAGAATACAGTAGATTTCTTAGTGAATTTTGAAAGAGAACCAGGTATTCCTACTATGGAAAAGATTACAACTGGCATTCATCCTAAATCTGGACAAACTGTACGTTATAAATCATTGCGTTTATTTGTAGGCAGTGATAAAGATCCCGCTTTTGAAGATCCTCGCAATGCTATATTGTTAGAACAAAATATCCCTCGTGAAAAGAAAGGAAGTGGTAAATATAAACCAGTTCTCTTTAATCCTCTTGAATTTGCGGATACTATGGCAAGTGTATGTAACTTACTTGTAAAGATAGATCCTGAATCAGGTGAAGAATATGTTACTACATATGATGCTACAGATCTAGAAACAGATATTTCTGCTAATATTGATGGTGCTGATAATCGCGAACAATTAATCAAGAAAGGATTGGCAGACCATAAATATCTAGTTGGAACTGGTGAACCAATTCGTGATAGAAGTATAGTAGAAATGCGTTATGAGCCTAAAAATGATGGTGGATGGCGATGGATCCCTATTCGTGTTCGTCATGATAAAACTGAGAGATTATTGCGAGGTACTTTGGCGCGTACTTTGAACTCTGAAAAAGTTGCTAACTCTGTATGGAACTCTATTCATGATCCAGTAACATATTCTATGATACGTACTGGCGCTGAGCAACCAACAGAAGAAGAAGTTAAAGATTTGTTAAAATCTCGTGAAACTGATGTTACTAAAAAATATTATGAACGCAAGGCATCTGAAGAAGATATTATGCTTGTTCGTGGTATGTTAGATTTCCATAATAAATATATTAAAAATGATATTCTATACAGAAGGCTTCTAAAAGGTGGAGGTAAATCTGTATTAGATGTAGCATGCGGTAAAGGTGGTGATTTATATAAATGGATTATGAATCGTGCTCGTATTGTTGTTGGAATTGATACTGCTGGTGAAAATATTACTAATAATCGCGATGGTGCTTATAAGAGATATTTGGAATCAATTGTTGAGTTTGGATTTAATCGTGTACCGCAAATAGCATTTATAATTGGTAATTCAGCGCGGCGATTTATTAATGGAGAAGCAGGGGCTACATCTGAAGAAAGTAATATGCTACGAAGTATATTTGGTAAATATGATCCAGAAGGCCCTGTTCCTAAATATATTGAAAATAAAATGGCTGGATCTTTACGTGCTGGAGCAGATGTAGCAGTATGTATGTTTGCTATTCATTACTTCTTTGAAAATAAAGAAACATTAGATGGCCTTATTCAGAATTTAGCAGATAATGTTAAAGTTGGAGGATATTTTGCTGGATGTGCTTTTGATGGTATGAAAATCTTTAACCTACTAAGAGGTGTTCAAATGGGACATTCAAAATCTGGAAAAGAAGGAGATGTTCCAATTTGGACTATTACAAAAGGATATGATAATGAAGACTTAACTGCGGATGATGATTCAATTGGATTAGCAATCGATGTTGAATTTATTAGTATCGGTACAACACATCGTGAATATCTAGTGCCCTTTGAACTCCTTCAGAAAAAGTTGAAATCAGTTGGATTTGAATTAGTTGATAAGGAAGAGTTGGCTAAATTAGGGCTAAATAATAGTACTAATACATTTGATGTAACTTGGGAAATGGCTGAAAAAGCAGGGCGTAAATATGTTATGCCCGATTCAGTTAAAGAGTTTTCATTCCTAAATCGATGGTTTATCTTTAAACGCATTGGTGATATTCAAGTAGCTGAAGTCCCTATTGCTGAGCCTGTAATTAATGAGGATGCTAATGTAAGTATTGTCCCTGATACATCAGGTGATATTTCTGAAGCAATTCAGAAAATTACACTAAAAGGTATTGATGAGTCTGGGAAAGAAGGAGAAGAAGAAGGAGAAGAAGAAGGAGACGTTGAGGCTGAGGGAGCAAAAACAGGTGCTCGTCTTCCTCCTCCTGACAAGAAGTTTGCTGAAAGTGAATTATTCCGTTTTGGACCAGAATCACGACAAGCTGATTTACTTAAAATACGTGATCCCAATGCTGGGCGATGGCTTGGATTATCAGCCCCTTTCCCTATTCCTGACCTTGATGATTCTACTATATATCCTAGCATTGAACATTATATGGCTGGTATGAAGTTTAAACTAGCATCTAATAAACCCGAATTAGCAAAGAGCCTAATGAGCACATCTGGTAGTATCCATCAAAGCTTCTTAAATAAACGTCGTCTTGAAGGTAGTATTAAACCTGAATCTGCTCGAGATTATGAACTATTAGGCGAAGAATCAAATGAAATTAAGAAGAAAATGCTAAAGACATATCTTAATCAATATCGTGTCGTATTTGATGATAGTAAATGGATACCTATCAAAGATAAAACTCTTATGGATGCTTTGAAATATAGATGGGATAAAGATGAACGATTCCATAAAATAGTTGAAGCAGCTCGAGAACAAGGTAAATATCTATTATACTCTGTAAAAGCAACTACTGGCGCAGGTGAACTCGGTGGCGTACGCGATGTATCTACTGGGCGCATTGTAGGAGAGAATCTTGTTGGTAAAGGAATAATGAGTCTAAGCGGATTTAAGTTTTAAAAACCCTATAAATAACCTAAATAAAATAAATATATACGAATAGAATGAGTACTAGAAAAGCAAAAAGACAAGGAACTATAGAAGAACCGCGAGGTACTATACATATACTATAATAGAAAAAGTTATTGTCAATAAAAAAACTATGATAATAACTTCTTATATTTGCGAACGTTCAATTACTATATATATAGGTAGTCATAATATTTATTGTATTGATGCTCAGATATTTAAAGATGCTACTAATAAAATATTACCTGATGCATTATTATCTAAAATTAGATGGGATGGAGAGTGTTCTTTATATGAACCATTTGAGAAAAGCTCAGATACGATTATGATATTACAATTATTATTAACATATATTAAAGATAAATATCCTGATATTAAAAAAATATATTTTACAGATGTTAGTACGCGTCAATGTGATAATGGTTATCCTGTTAATCTTGCTGCAATGAAAATATTTACAGATGGCATATCCTGGTATGAAACTCATTTTAATGCTAAACTAGAAGATAGATATAATACACAATATACTGATATGATTAAATATGCTAATAATGTTAAAAAAAATATGACATGGGAATCTTTTAAGAACTATACATATTTAGAAAATATATCTATAAAAGAAGATGATTTAATTGTATATTATAATTCTAGTAATAATTGGCAAGATTTTTTTCATAAGATTCGCGATGAAATAGGAATATCACAATACTGTATATGGTTATCTGAAAAAGGCTGGTTTGATACATTTTTATTTTCTATATTAAAATTTAATACGATGAGTATACAATATTATATAGAGCCATATTTATTTAATATATCTTATAATATTATAAGATATAAAGGTGGTAGATATAAATCGAAAACATTTAAAAATAGGAAATATAAAATATAAAAGTATAAACAATCTAAATAAAATAGAGGTATATAATGTAATAATGCCTTATCAACCTTGGCAGCATTTATCTCGTATTAATGCTCATCCACGCGATGAGCATATCCGTTTCCACGAACCTACTCATAAATACTATGTAAATGGAACTTGTGAGGGGAATATATCATGCACTGGGTTTATTCATGAGTTTTTCGGACATTTTGATCCTAAAGCAATTATTACTAAAATGCGTAGAAGCCCTAAGTGGCCTCAAAGTAAATATTATGGAAAAACAGATGAAGAAATTATTGGAGAATGGAATGAAAATGGCCGCCAAGCATCTGAAGCTGGTACCGCAATGCATTTAGCTATTGAACAATTCCTTCATGGGTCAGCAGAACTTATTAAACCAGAAATTAAAGAAACTCCTGAATGGAAATATTTTATGAATTTCTGGAATGATCACGGGCATGATCTAGAACCTTATCGCAGTGAATGGGAATGCTTTACAGACTCTTTAAGCCCTCTGGAAGGTGAAAGAAAGATTAAACTATGTGGATCAATTGATATGATTTTTCGACGTAAATCTGATGGAAAATATGTGATTTATGATTGGAAACGCTCAAAAGAAATTAAATCTGAAAACCCTTTTGGAAACGGGCTAGCTCCTCTAGATCATTTACCTGATACTAATTATTGGCATTATACCCTTCAATTAAATGTTTATAAATGGATTCTTGAAAAGTATTATGGGATGGAGATTGGTGATTTATATTTAGTTATTATGCATCCTGATAATCCAAATTATCGCCGAATGCGACTAAATATTTTAGAAGATGAAGTTGAAGATATGATTGAATGTCGCAGACGTGCTGTAGAAATGGGGTGTAAACAGGCAGTTATTTTACCTATTCCGCATAATTTAGAGGAGGGACAGCAGGAGCAGGAGCAACAGACACAGAAGCAATCTGAGGTCTCTTCTTTCGCGTTTGACTTCTCAAAACATTAGCTACTGATGGTCTTATTGCTGGGGTTTCTTTAACATTTGTAGTTGTAGTATTTGCAGTAGTAGTCGCAGCAGTAGTAGTCGCAGCAGTAGTAGTCGCAGTAGCAATAGTAGGGCGTTTTCTAGGTTTTGGTATAACAGGTTCTTCAACTGGCTGAGCTTCAACTAATTCAGATGTTTTTGCTAATTGAGGCCTTTTCCTACGTGTATTTCTAAGAGGATTTGTTCCAATTAATGTAGGGGGTATAGGAGTATCGGTAGCAACGACGGGCCTTGTTTTCTTAACAATAACTATAGGAGAAGATTTCCAGATTGATTGTATTGTTTCTGGTAATTTTTCAATAGTTATAGAAGGATTACCATCTTCTTCAACTAATATACCATATTGCCCTGGTAAAAATACAAGAATAATTACATTGTTAAATATACCAGACATAGGTTTAATAAATTGTACTTCTGGGTTTGTAGTATCAATTCTTAAATCAATTAATCCAATAGGTTTAGATGTTTTCCTAACATATTTAGCTAAATTATCTTTATTCATTGTAGTTGCATCATCTTCTAATCCTAAATCTGATAAGGAAGTCCCTAGAATTGCTGTAAAAGGTAATAACGGATTTTCTTCTTGTATATCTGGTATTTTAACTCTAAATTGGGTAGAAGGTCCAAGGAGTTCTTCTAATCCTTTAGGCAATTCTCCTTCTGGTATAACCTGATCCTCACCAGATAATTCTCTAGACATTTCTTCGTAATATACTGGTTTTTCTGGAATCTGTTTTGTCCATTCTAAACGCAGTAAATTAGACCATGTAGGAGATGCTTCTGGAATAATATACTGGTCTCCTTGACGGATTGGTTCCATTATTCCACTTACTTTTGAAACTTCTCCTTTTTTCATTAACTGTTTCCTCCTATTTGGAAATCTAACTAATTCATCTACAATCCGTTTTGTAAATAAATCTGGAGTAGATACATCATGTTCTCCTAATTCTGTTTTAGCATGAACATGTAATAAACATTTTCCTTCAGATGAATTCCAATGACATGTTCCTGAACATGCATCTTTATTATCTATTACTCTACAATCTTTTCTCAAAAATGTAGTGGGTTGTTCCCATTTATCTGTATCAGGATAAAACCATGATAATAAAGAAGGTGCTAAGAAAATAAATAGACGCTTTCTACGTTCATATTCTGGTAAATTATCATTAAAAATTATATTCTCAATTCCTTTTCTAACTTCACCACCTGCTCTCACATCAGTTATCCAATTAGATACCATTAAACGAAATTGCTGATATAATTCCTCAAAATCTCCATATGATGATTTACGAACTAATTCTTGATCTACTCCACATTGTTTAGTAATTTCCTTATCTATTGTCCATTCTAATTCATCTATTGTTACTACATTTATTCCTAGTTCTGCTAAAACTTTATCATCTTTAGGTGCTCTACATGGTATATATATACCATTTTGTAATTGTACTGCTACAATTTTATTTTCTATACGTGTTCTAACAGCATATTTTATTATATAACCAGGATATAGCGCAAATAAAGGTTCTAATGTATTTTTATAATATGACACAACATCTTCAAATTGGGCAGGAGTGAAATCTTCCCAATCAAAATGTACTCCTAATTGTACAGGCATATAACCATCATCTACTATAGGCAATGCAACCAATGTTGAGCGACCTGGTTTAGAACGAAATGTTAATGCTACAGCATGATTATAACTATCACGTATTACTCCAACAGGATAAAATGGAGATGTCTCAATAGCTTTTGATAAAGGAATCATTGCCATTGAATCTACACCTTCTTGAGATGTATATATAGATCTATAGCGACTCTGACAATCATTCATATATTCATCTACACGTTTTTGAATTATCTGTGGCCAATAAGTTCTATTAGAATACATCCATCTAAGTGTTGTATCATGTACTTCTCCTTCTCCTCCACGAGCAGGAATATTTATTGTATGTAAATATAGCTCATATTTCGCATATTGATTATCTGTTTGACCTATATTTCGCATTTCACGTGAAATAAATACAAAATCACATCTTTTATGTCTGTCAAGAGATACACCAAAATTAGGACATTTAATCTGAATTTGCCCATTTTTATCTTTTTCTAACACAATTAATTGAACCCCTCGTGCTGTAAATAGACCAGGTTCTGCTAAAAGTGGTTGAATATGACGCAAATCTTTTCTTTGTGTTGGATCACGGATAAATCTAACAAATCTTCTATAAGCATTATATACACGCATCAGTGCTAGATTATTAGATGAATTAACATCAACTTGTAATTCCTTACTAGCCCATGCTTTTAATTCCTGTTCTGTTTTTGGCATTGCTGTTGAATCAGATGGATTATAAAATTCTAATACTAAATTACCAAAATGAGAGAAAACAAATATACGCGGTGATACTACTTCTAGTACTCGTTCTCTAACTTCATTTATAGAATTTTTATAAATAATTGGAGCTAATACACCAAATAGCGATTCTGTTAATGTATTTTCAGTCCCTATACGTAAAAATCCTTGAGCATTAGGTAATAATTTAAGATTTATTCCAACACGTTTTACTAATGTATTTCCAGAATCTTGGGCAAAAAATCTATCAAACTCAGGTGGTGCTGTAGCAAAAATACCTGGATCAGGATGCTTATTAGATTCTAATATATATCTCTTATTAAGGGTTTCAAATAATACCTGATATTCAATCGCTGTTTCATCCCTTGTATTAATAGTTTCTAAATCTTCTTCTTCATTCTTTTCTGATAATTCATCCGCATTTAAACGTGCTAAATCTTTTTCTTGAAGATAATCCCTAATATGCGCAAAATCTGAATCAGAAATACGCAATGTTTTATGCTTTAAAAAACAACATGGTAAAGCAAAATTCTCAGGATGAGATGATTTGGATAAAAAATCAATCTGCGTATGAGGATGAATAGCATTCTTTTTGTCTTTTCGACGAATAACTGTATATCCTAATTCTGCTTTTTTCTTATTTGTAATTAATCTACCTTTACAAAATGGACAAGTATTTGGTGGCTTAGGATTACCATCTCTATCACGCGTTGATTCAAAATCCTTTGGACGTATCATAATTTCATCACTTAAACAAAAATATTTAGGACAGAAATAATAATTTATATCATCAGCACTTGAACCATAGCGCATTAATGTATACGTCTCTTCAGTTCCAAGAGGTTGTATTGGCTCTGTTGTACCTTCAAGAGGATATACTATAAAAAATATATTATCATTTTCATATACTTCACGCATTCTTTCATACTGATCTTTTGTTAATACTGAAGGTTGTCTATCATCTACATCTTGGCATTTACGACTATAACTATCTTTGGGATTATCCGCACTATAATCAAATAAACGACTATCTATTTCTTGTAATTTTTTAATAAACCAGCTTTTAGGATTAACTAATTTTTGTTCATCCTCATTTTTAGCTAATGGTTCTAATTTTACTTCTTTTTTTGTAGGTATATTTTCATTATTAAACTCCTGTTCTTCTATATTATTTACATTAGGAAGTTCTCTAGTTGTTGCGACTGTTGCGACTGTTGCGACTGTTGCGACTGTTGGTCTTTTTCTTTTAGGAACTTGTTGATCTAAGATAGATTTTGCTTCTGTTAATTCGGCAATAGGATTAGGAGTATCTTCAGGATGTACTTCTTGTTCATTCATCGCGTTCATAGGATTCATCATCATATCCATTAAATAATCAGGTATAGTATTCGCTGTCCCGTTCTCAGGAGTTAATTGATTTTGTGATGATGCGTTTACTGCTGTTATCTCTTGTTCTTCTAATTGCTGTTCCACTTGTGATTGCTGCTCCACTTGTTCTTGAATAGGAGGAGATATTTCTTGTGCTAATTGCTCTTCTTCTTCAATATCTTGCCGCTCAATATCATATGATACTTTTGATAGCGTATTACCTAATTGTTGAGCACCAGCAAAATATTCATCATCATCCATAAATAATAATGATAGAAAAGCATATACTCGTAAATAAGTATCATAACTATCAATGCGATTTACATGAAAGTAATATGCAGGGTGTTGAGAATAAATATGAATATCAATACCTGGATTAAAACTTTCCATAAATTCACCTTCTTCAGGTAATGCTAATGTAAATGTCCCTCTCTGCTCAAACCATTTTGCTACTATTTCTGTTGCTTCCATTTTAGACATTTGGAATTCATTCTGTAAAGCACCCACCATTTCATATTCAGCAGTTTCTCCTTCTAATATTTTTGCGGTAGCATATTGTGTTAAAAATGAAAATGTTTTATCTTCTGTGGCAAATTGATTAACTGCCTTATAACGAAGTGATATAATAGGAGATTGATTTGGTAAAGCACTTATTTCTTGAAATATTGCCTGAAATAATGGAAGACGTTGAAGTAATCTATTTCGTGTAAATTTCTTTGCTTTAATATCAGTTTTTAGTGTAAATACTGAAGAGACTTCTCCTATTTTAAAATTATCTGCTTCTTGAGGTAATCCTTCAAATATAGTAGTAAGTACCGAAGAGAAATTTCTAAAATCAAGAATAGGGTCTAATTTATTTATATTTTTAGGAGGCTGTAATAATAAATCCATAGTACCATCATTTAATATACGAACAGTGCCATAAATAGCAGGAGTAATACCAATAGAAGGACGATGAACATATTTAAAATATGTATAATCTGTTCCAGGAGTAGGAGTTGTTTCTTTACCCCATATTTCTAGAACACGCGGATCATCTAAAGTAGGAATAGGTAATACTCCTTTTACATGGAGTTTTGTAATTCCTGATCCTTCTGCTGGTAAAAGACGGAGAAATGGGCGAAGTTCTGTAACTGGAATTCTATAAAATATATATCCACTGCCCTCAAATCCACGGATTGGTTTATTCCATACAAGACGAAGTTGACGAATCCCAGTTACCTTTAAATTAGGTACCTCATATCCACCTTCAAGAAGACCATTTAATACTTCAAGAGTTGTATCACGTTGTTTAATAAATGTATGAATCTTTTTAGCAAAACGAATATCATCTGTATCAGGTTCATATGGGCCATCTAGCGGGACATTTGGGAAATAAGGGGCAAACCGTTTATTCCAATCTTCTTCGCCAATTGGCCTAACACCTCTGTATTCCCTCAAAAGAGAATTTAATGTAAATACATGAAATACAGGAATTTGTCCATCACGAGGTTTTAAAAATACAGTTTCAATTGTACTTCTTCCACGAGGTTCATAATTAGGACTTGAATATGATCCATCTGCTACCACAAATCGCATATCAGGAATAGTAAGAGTTTTACGAGGATTTGCTAATATATAAGTCTTTCGCGGATCATTTGTACCAGTTGGATACCATAAATAATCTGCTGCTAAATATTCAAAATCTAAAGAAGGTTTTTCTTCAGAATATGCATTCTCTCCAAGTGGTATACCTACAAATACAAACTTTGGAATAAAATTTGGGTCTTTTTCATAATAAGTACATATCATGCGTTTAATATCCTCAACAGTATCAAAAGGATATACTTTATCAAACTCTATTGTTTCATATTCTTCTCCGCCTTTCCATATAATACATTTAACCGGAGGAACATCCTCGCGAAGATTTGTTAATACAGTTGGATAAAGTATTTGTTCTATATCCGACATACCTATGCGCTTTTTAGAAAAAACCTCTTAAGTAATTTATTACAATTATTACATTTATTGAAATTTATTATTTTTTAGAATACTTTATTTTTAGTGTTCGTTTTAGTTTTTTTGATTGCCTTATTTTCTTAGGCCTTTTACCGCCTAACATTAGATTATTTGTATTATTATTATTATTAGTATTTATATAATTTCCATAAATATTATATTGTTTAGCAGTTGATTCTAATATTTTAATTTCATGTTCTAATTCTTCAATAGCCTTTTTAAGATGTTGTATTTTTGTATTACAAGCATCAGGCATACCTAATTGATTATCGGGTCGTTTTACTTCCATTGACTCCTCAATATGTTTAATTGCTTCCATCTCACCATCAGTTTCCCACGGTCTCATTTCTATTTGTTATCTATTTTTTATCACTAATTGTTCCGATTTGAAAGTTTCCCCCATCTTTTGATGGGTCATATCGTGGAGAATCTGATATATATACTCCGCAATATCGGACAGGGTGTGCTGAAAAGTCTGTATATGAATATAAATTATTGGCTTCTGCTTCTTTTAATAGCCATCCAAAATTATTCCAAAAGTCTGGTCCATGTCCAACTGATTCAGTACATACATGTGCTAATTCATGAATAGTAACAAATGTCATTACATTTTCATCAACTAATGATTCATCTGGACCTTCTCTTTGTCTAAGGCATAAATGAACAGATTCACCTTTATTAACGGAATATGATGTGTGTTGTGCATCTGGGGTTGATTCTAAAAAACGCTCAGGATCAGCTTTGAAGTTACGCACCATTTGTCGGACTTGTGGTTTATCAGGATATTTAGATTCCAGGATTGTACATAATTTTAAGATACGAATTCGGAGTTTTGCCATTAAATCAGCTGCTTCATGTTTATCGGACATATCTCGGACTTTGTATTGTTTTCCATCTATTTTTGATGTAACATATACAGTAGGATAGTTTCCTCCTCCAATAATTGAGCGAAATACTTGTGTAGCACTATCTAAGATACTCATTACTATCGCTCTTTGATAAGATAATTTAGAAAGATTTCTTAAAATAAGATTAATTTCTAAATTAATAGGAAAATGGATTTATACATTATATTGTTTATTAACTTAAGCACCAACTTCAAGAGGTCGGTGACTAATATCAGGGCTAATGGTAGACTGATTAAAGATACTGACTGGCATCTGAGGATTAGGAGGCTCAGAACGTAGTTGGAGATTGGCGTTTCTTAAACTTTGCCCAACAGTATTTACACCAATTAGAGCACCAGCGCTAAGGAAGTTCTTGCCTTTAAGTGAACCAGGTCCCATAGGATTTTGTTCAGCCCAGATACTATTCATATCCTTAGGGAGGAGTTCACTGGGAGTAAGTTGATCTCTAGGATAGCATCCAGCAGGGGCCTCAGCAGAGCCAAAGTTTGCCGGACCTTCATAAGCACTTAGATCAGCAAAACCCTCTTTCTTAGGCTGTTTCTTAAGTTCATGCCCTGCAGCAGCCATTGATTGGGGATTACCAGGGGCAACAGCATTTACTGATCCAGCATGAGCATTCTGTGCCATTTGAGGAGCACCAGGAGATGCACCAGGAGCAGGGCCTTGTTTGAAATTAGGATTATTCATTTTAGGACTATCAAAGCCTTCACGATGTCCTAGAATACCGAAAAATGAGGAATCATATTGATAAACTACAAAGAGAATTACTACAAGGATAAGGGCTATAACGACGACGTTCTTCATTTCAGTACCTGCCATTACTTTCTATAAAAGTATGAGGGAGTAAATTATGCCGAACATGTTCTAAAGTTGGACATCATCCTCGTATTCAGTCTCAGATTCAGAATATGATTCATCGGAATCAGAATCGGAGTTAATATCGGAAACATCCTCTCCATATTTTTCATAGTATTTAGCCATTATTCTTTCAGCCTTATATATAGCAAGTTTAGCTCGTAACCTAGCTTCTTTTACTCGTTGTTTATCATAATGTTTTGCAGGGCTTCCCATTTTTAGTTCACTGCCCGTAAGGTCTTTATCAACTGGAATATCATTTATATTTAGTTCTTCTAATCCTAGAATATTGTCATTATCGGCCTTTATAGAATCCGGAAGGGGAATTACTGTATTGTTAGTAGTTTCTTCAAAATCCGGAATATTGATTATAATTGGTTCTACATCAAATGACCAATTCACTATAAAATTTCCTTGACTTATTTGAATATTAATAGGTGTAAATGTAATGCTATAAGGTATTTCAATGTACTGTGATTCGCCAGATAATGTATGTTTTGCAATTTTATTAATATTATCAATGGTATATGGTTTAGCAAAATGTTTACTTGATGCTATTAGAAAATCCCCTATAAATGTATTCCACCAATCTACATTTCCTAAAATACACTCCTGTAGAGTCTTTAATGAAACTGGGCTAGAAGTGTCTTCCTCCGTTGCTATAAGTTTTGTATCATCTTCATTAAAAATTATATTAAATACATAAATTGGTTCTTGAAGACCGGTTGAAGGATTAATCTTTTTGGAATAAGAAGGTGCTTTAAATGTTGGCATTTATATCTGAAAACAGCGATTAGAAGAGTATTGTTAATTTCACCACATTAACAAAATAATAAGATGCCTATAGACCGGACAAAAGATAGGGATAAATTTGCCTTAATGGTAAAAACATGGATTGATCAATTTGCTCATACACTTTCCAGTACAGATACTAAAAATTATATTCAAATGTTAATTATTGAACCATTTTTAAATTATATACTTAACCGTGCATTCCCTTATATGATAATCGCAATATGTCTATTTACAGGAATATTCTTATTTGTTATTTTAACATTTGTCTTAATATTATTAAATCGTAATAAAACAAATATATGTCCTTTTTGCGATTCCGTGATTCCGTGAGTTGTTTTATAGTAAAAAGATGATTCTAAATAATAAGAGATGTCAGCTGATTCCGGACTTATATCAAATTATGTACGCAATTGGGTTCATTATGATAATTTAGCATCATCTTTCTATAAACAATCTATGGGAGCAAGAAAGGTACGAGATGAATATGAGACAAAAATTATTGAATATTTACGACAATCTCGTATGGAAAATGCTATTATTCAGACAAATAATGGAAGAATATCAATGTATGATGAAAAGAAACCAAATCAATTATCTTTAATTAAAATCCGTGAACTTCTTCATGCTTTTTATAGAACTCGCGGTGGAAAAGATGAAACAAATGATATTATGACATTTATTAGCGGGAATAGAGGATATGAAATGAAAACATGTTTGCGTAAAAGTAATTTTCCTGCTCAACCTCCCCCTCCCCCTCCTCCGCAATTAATGTAATATGTAGGAATTAATTATTAATTATAATCTTTTAATTGTTTTATTATATTTATTTTTATTATTCCAAGGATAATGTTTTCTAGTATTATTTAATATACTTGAATTATATATATTTGTATATTTAAAACTAATATTAGGTACAGTATTAACTGATATATACCAATCACATATAGTTATATATTTATTTAATCCTGTATTATTCATAAAAGTATCAATCTATGGTTGTAATATAATACAACTCATACTTACTCCATATATTTTATATAAGTTGTTAAATAAATCCTGTAATATACTATTAGAATTATATATTGTTCTAAGTTCATCTAATGCTGTTTTATTTATACCTGAATTATGTATATGATTTGATATAAATACATCAAAATCTGGAAGTATAGTATTCATAATACGCTTAATATCATTTTTATAAGTAGTATATAAAGGTTCTTTTAAATATGCATTAAACTTAGCTTCATACCATGTCTTATTATATTGAGTAATATAAAAATATGGTAATGTAATTGTAGTACCATTATCACATTTTCTTGTTAAAGCATCATTTAATTTAAATTCAGTAATAAAATTACATAATTGTTTTACAAATGACATGGAAGTATTTAACATGTTAATTGTGCCTTCACCTGAAGGTAATTTTTTATTTTCAGAACAAGATTCATAATATTTAAGTAATATCAGTGACGCTATAGATGAATCTACTAAACTATCATTATTTGGATAAAATACAGATATAGTTACACATGCTTCTTTAATATTTGTTTTAGGATTTCCAATATAAAAAGTACCATTAATAGATGTATTAATTCCATTTATTTTTTTATAATTATATAAAAAACACATTTATATTTAAATCCAAGAGGACTATTTAGTATTGTTGTTATTTTCTTAATCATTATATTAATAATATATAATTTATTTATATTGAATTATTCAGACAATTTTATTCAGACAAATTTATTCAGACCATGATTTTACACTAAATGGATTTACAGGAATTTCTCCTAGATTTGCTTTATAATCTAAGACTTTCTTTTCAAAATTGAGAACACCTGGAGTTAAATCACCAGGATGTGCCATTATATTCTTTATATCATTTGAACTCTCTAAAGGTTTATTACCATAACAATTGACACCAAAGCGGAGCTCAGGGTTATCAAAATATCCTCCATTTACTCCTGGAGTACCACATGACATACGTTGATCTTCAGGGCCTTGTTGTAGTAAGTTAAATGTAGTTTGCTGAGTAGGATAGACCGCTGCTTGACCTTTTACCCATCCATAATTACACCAATCAGCACCATCATTCCATGCCTTTTTAACCTGATCATATGTAGCTAATTCAGCACCAAATGCCTTACATAAGGGTTCCGCATCTGAATAAGTATATTTATTTTCAGCAATATTAAATACTTGTTTTTTACCAGGTAAAATCTTTGTTGTAATTTCTTGTCCAGGAATAAAATCAGGAGGAGGTGCCATAGGCGATGGAACAGGAGCTTTATGCTCTGAAGATGGCTTAATCTTATTCCATAAATTATCAAATATAATCATTATTTGATTTTTAAATACAACAATTAATATAAGAATAACAATTAAAATACCTAATCCAATTATAATTGGAATAGAAACAAATGGAAATGGAGTAACATTCTTAGTAGCATTTAATGAGTTATTAATACTATTACTAACTGTATTACCAATATCACTCATTGTATTACCAACTGTATTACTAACTGTATTACCAATATTTCGCATATTATTTGTTACAAATGAATTAATACGTTGTAAACCCGAATTATTGATTGTATTCTGATTCATTCTATTAGTTATAGCTATTGATTGTTTACAATAATTTATTTTATTATATAAAGTAAATTATTATATTAATGTATTAATATCTTAACGTAATATAAGATATGATAAATAATTAAAAGATAAGTATAACATGTATTATTTAAACACCATCTTCTACCGTACGATTTCCTCCACGCATATTAATGTAGTTACGTTGCTGAGGAGTAGTACATACACAGCCTACATCAGATGAATATGATGCTGAACAGCACTCGGGTTTGGATTGGTTATTTTTGAAAATAAAGAGACTATCAGAACCGGGCTTAAACTCGGGGCCAAGAAGAGGCTCATTAGGATCAGTATAACGCCATGTACTTACACCGTTATTAGGCGTAAGACGAACATCATCAAAAGCACCAATTGGCTCATATTTATTCTTTGCTCCACCAGCATTTTCAAGGAAATATCCCATAAATCCCTCGCTTGTTGTAGTACGCGCGGAATATACCATTAGAAGATTTGCGACCAGCAATAAAATTAATCCTGTGATAAGAAATCCCGTTTTCATTCTACTTATTACGCTTTAGATTATCTATTTTATTATCCGGAGTCTCTCAGATACATATGGATATGTTTGATGTATTGACTTATATCCAATATCCGTAAAGTCTCGAACTATTTTCTCAGATTGTGAGTCATCATCCCAAATAATAAATTCTCCTGAATCCGTAATTAATGTTTTACCTTTTATTTGCTCCTTTCCTGAATTAACAGTACGTTTCCCTTTAATCCATATTTTATTGACTTTATCCCATTCATATAATTCTGTATGCCATCCTTTATTTTTTTGGTATTTATCTACATCATCCACTATAGCATCAATTACTCCTAACACATATTGTTCTTGACCATACCTATTCAATATTTTATGAGTAACGTTATCATAATTAAATACCTTTAAAGGTACTAATCCATGTGGGGTTTTAATTAATGTTTCTTCACTTAAGATAGGTGTATCATTAAATTTAGATAAACTATCACGCCATTTTGAATAATTAGCTGAATTATTTAAAGTCTTTAAAATTATAAAATTCCAACCATATTGTCCCTTTAAGTCCTCATCAGGGATTTCTTCCCAATCTCTAAAGATAATAGGAGACTTGTTATTTTTATGATATGTAAATACAGGAGAATATACTGGTATTTTATGTGTAGTTGTATTAAAACAATATAAAATAGATGATCTTTGTTCAGTTTTTACTGCTCTAGAATCATCTTCGACTAGATTCCATTTTTCTTCATTTTTATCTTCAGCATTTGTATTATCAACTTGAACTACATGTGAACCAGATACTAATATATCATTTAAATTATATAATTGTACATCTTTTCCTTCCATTTTTATTACAGCAGTTACTTTGCCACAATCAAATCCTAATTCATCGCCTAATTTTACTTGTGAAATAGGTATCGCTTTATGCGTTCCATCATATTGTTTTACAAATATTTTTGTATTTTTTCCAAAACAAAATCCCTGTTTCATACTTACTGCTTTATCAACTGAACCTGATACTACCATAACCATACCTAAAATTGCGGCAATTATAGCACCAAGGACTGATAAAATTAATGGTATAAAAGGAAATAAAATAAAAATAAGAATTATAATAATTGCTAACATTATTCCACAAATGATCATAATTACCTTAATAACAAACTGAATTGTATTTAACATTCCTCGAAACATAGTTATTCCTTGATATAACATACTCATCATTATAGCATTAGCGCGACGTATAGACATGCGTAAATATTGTACAATACGCCCAACTTCATATATAGATGCTGTAAAACGTCTAAAATAGGGATCCATGAAACTTAGAAACGCATTATATATAGATTCTGCTATTTTTCGTATTATATTTAATACATTTAGAGCATCTTTAGCTATATTAAGATGTTTACTAAATATTGCCTGAAATGGGGCAAGAGCAAGTTCAATAAAATCATTTACATATGTTTTCATACAAAATACAAAATTATCTGTAGCAAATTGTGTGGATGACCTCGGATCATCCTTTGGTTTAAAAAACATTCCAGCTGTCATTACTGGAAATTCACATCGACGAGTATTCCAGTTTTTCATAACTCCATTCTTTTCTAACTTTGAAATTGTTAATCCTAATAGGAATAATAAACCAAATGTTATTAACATAAACGGCCATTTGGCATCCATCTCCTTTTAATTCACTAGATAAGTCATTAACGCTTTACGCTTTATGATTTATAATGTAGCCATATAATTATTCTGCCTTTTCTTTTTCTAATTGATTTGTATAATACTTTTCTGAATCCGGAGAACATAATTCCATATAATCTCTTATAATTACATCATTTTCAAGCTCAATTTGTGAATTAGGAATTACTATAAATGATATCATATTTAGTGGTATTGTTAAATTAATACTTTCATTTACTTGTCCAAATCTTATCCAGTTATTTTTAGTTTTATCCCAATATAATGTAGATGGTGTTACAGATATATCCCCCAATTTACATATAGTATTTACTTCACGTCTAATTAATCCTATTACTTCTCCTCCAAGCGATAACTTATCACCAATTTTAATATTTTTAGCTTCTTTAAGTTCTCCAGATTTTAATCGTATTTTTGCGGATTCTTCAAGACAAGGGCAATATTCTGATATGTTTTTATTTAACTTATCATACGTATAATCATATTTAGTACCATTAAGAACACTTTGAATATATGTCATTGTATAATTATCTGCTTGAGGAGTTTCATCATAATCTAAAAAGATATGATTTTGAATTGGGATCTTATTATCATGTGTATCTAGACAATATAACGGTTCATCTGATTCCCATATTCCTGCATCAATTGCTCGTGGATGCTTTCCAGCCTTAACCCATTGACTTATATTCGTAGCAGGATTAGTATATTTAACGTAATGATTTGTACTAACTTTAATATTATCAATTAATACCATTGGCTGTCCCTTTGAATAAAAACGGAATAATCCTGTTACTCTTGATTCAGATGGTAATAATATATCTCCCATTTTAACATCCTTTATATGAATATGACCTTTATCCCTTACAAGGATCTGTGTTTCTCCAGGAAAACAAAACGTATCAAGGAATGAAAATAAAAATGTATTTGTAAAAGAAGTCATTCCAGTAATACCAGAAAGTCCCATATACATTACAGAAAATAATATAGCATACATTCGTCCAAATAACATCTTTATACGAATCGCAGACAACCGTAAATTAAAGAAAAAAGTTGAAATACGTTCAGTAAATTCCTGAAAAATAACATTAATTCCACCTCCTAACGTGGCAATCGTATTCCTTAAAGATGAAATAGCCCCAAATATTGTATGAAGTAATGATGTAAAATCTCCTAATATTCCGCCAAATGAACTAAAATATGATCCAGCATGGATATTAAATGTATTTCCCATACAAAACTTAAAATTTTCTGCTGTATTATGACCAAATATTGATGCAAATGGCATGATTGTTGGACTACATCGATATTCCGCCCAATTTTTCTTAATATGTTTAATATTTACTGTTTTTCCTAATATATAGACTCCTCCAAATACAACTATTAATAATATTATTACAAACATTAAGGCATTTGAAAAATTCCATAATTGTTCACTTGATTCCATCCTCCTATTTTCCGTATATAACCTTCTATTATGGATTTATTTCTCAATATATATCTTAATATTTATTGAAATATAATGACCATTATATAATTTTATTATTTTATCCTTATACATTTTAGTTTTTTTCTTTCAATTCATAATTTGATTTAATCCAATCTCTATCTCTCTCAAAAATTCTACTTGCATCTGGCGCCGTTCTTATTGAATATTTTGATACAGCATCTAATTTCCTATATACAGAAAGTGCCCCATAAGCCTTAATAGCCTTTTTAAGAGCTTTTTGACGTGATGAATCTGCTAAACGATATGAATAACCATATTTAATTAGCTCTCCTTTCCGGAGAGAACCAATACCTTCACCTTCCTTAGGACCCTTACCAGGTAAACCACGATTTTTTATACACCCAGCAGGAACATATGTCTCATTCTTTTTAGGACGCACTGTAAATAATTTACCTCGTCGACGAACAGTAAATCCCTCGCGCTTTACTGTATTTTTAAATCTTCTAGTATACCCCTTACGCATTATATAACCCTGTGGGCATTTATCATCTTGCCGCATCTCCTATTTCTTGGCAATTTCTTATAATTTTGTTATTAATATTAGCTATTCAAATATATCTGTTTGAACATATGGATATTCATGAAAGCTTTTTTGTATATAATCCCTATAAGGAATTGTTTCAGGAATAGTATTTTCATTAAAATATTTTTTAATCCATTCTAATGTAATCCGTATTGGCTCTCTAGAAGACTCTGGAAATACAGATAAATCAGGTAATTCTTCTTGTGAATTTTTAGCTATATGTAATGATACTATATATAGTTTATTAATATTCTGTAAATATTTACGTAATAGTGTATTATCTTGCGCTAAAGGTGTACCTTCCTTACCTGATATAACTATATTTGTATATAAACTATGCTTACTATCTAAAACACTTTTACGAAAATCCTTATTTATTTCTGGCAATGATTCATCATTTATTGTATCATCCCATTCATATTCATCTTCAGATTCTGAAGTTGTTTGATTTATAATATTAAACATATTCTATAATTATGTAGTAATCTTATTTTATATTCCTTATTTTAATTATTTACGTATAATACACTATTTACGTACAATACCATATATTACTAATAAAATACCAATTACACTTAAGACAGATGCAATTCTATGCGTCTTATCCGCAACAAAATGTTCAATTGTAGTTGGCGGTGTTATATGTTTTGGAACAGATGGGTCATATTTTGTATCAGCTGTAGATTGTGACATCATCATTGATAAACTAGTATTTGTATCATTTAATTGCTTCTTAGTAGCGTTATTTCCTCCGGAACCGATGGGAAGTGGTAACACTTGACGTGCTTTTATTTGATGTTTATCCATTATTCTATTTGAGTGCGCTGATATTAAATAGTTTAAATATATATTACATTTAAACTATATAATGCCTAATCAATTACCATCTGAGCAACGAAAAAGTATTAGTGAAGCAACACGAGAAGCTGAAAGTAGAGCTCTTGATTTTGATCCAAATGAACGCGCTAAATATATTCGTAAAATGATTCAAGATATTGCTCTATGGATGTCACAAGGTGATTCTGATCAGGTAATTGGGCAGCGTGTACCTGATTTTATTGAACAATACCCTCGCCTTTTTAAGGCTCTTATTAATCGCGAAGATCTATCACCTATTCAAAGTATGCTTAATATGCTTGATAGAATGGGAGAAGGTACTGTATCTCAGCATCAAGCCTCTATGATTGTTGGCAAGAGACTCGTCGATCGTTATATAACTCCACAATTGCGTGGTAGCGGGTCGAATAAATAGGTACTTTAAAATATTTACACCATTCATAACTCACTAATTCATTATTCTGTAAATATTCTTTAATAATAGTATCATCATTACTCTCGATTATTGAAAATACTTTTTCAAGATATTCAATTTGTTTCTTGAAAGATGTATTTCGTATTTCTAAAATAGTATTATTAAATGATTCTGAATAATTAAATGATTTAGAAAATAATTGTGTATGCTGTTTAGCAGATTCAGATTCATTTATCCATAATCTGAGATAATCTAAAGTCTGCTCAGATACACCTAAAAATCCTTTTCCAATAAAATAATGTTCTGGGTTACATGGGCGACTTGTCGCTGGTTTATATAATGTCCATGATGAAAAATGACATGATAATAGATATAATAAGTCCAATGTTGGTTTTCTATAAAAATCAAATATCTTCATTACAAATATACCACCTCTTCTAAGTGTTTCTAATCCAATTCTGGCAGATGATATTAAAAGCGGTAAAATCATCTCTTCTTGTTTAGAATAATCCACTGAAAAATCAAATCCACCATCTGCAGTAAATAAATGCGCCTTATTCTTTTGTAACCCTATAAAATGTTCTTGATTTTCAGGTTTCATTACATCACCTGTCCCATCATTACCATATACTATTTTAATATTTCTATATTTCTGAAGAAATTGTGTAGCACGCTTCCATCCTGGAATATTACTTTGCTTAGAACGTAGTGTCATTGCATATGATGAATGAATATCTTTTCTGTTCATTGTAGCCCTGTCATATACTGCCTCAATAAAACCACCAGGCCCTTCACATATATGTGCTGTTTTAATTTGTTCTGTTTTAAATATATCAAAAAACTGTACAATATCCAGTATTTCAAGCATTTTAAAATATGAACGACTTAATGGTTTTAAAAAACAAACTGATTCTGGAAAATTCGCATATTTCTTTTGTGTATATATAAGTTCATATGGATTCACAATTTTTTTATAGTATTCCCAATTTTTACCAGATATAGTTAGATTTTTTTCATAATAATTTATTTTATCTCTATATGTATGTAACTCTTTTTCCTGTGATGAGATTTCAATTTTTTCTTGCGACTTGTATGATTCTTTATATTCCAAGTCTGTATTATTAAAAGAATTGCGCTTGTATAACCTGATTTGCTGCCATGGGCTATTTGTCTGCCATAGGCCATTTGTCTGCCAATGCGATTGGGCGTGCGACTCCATATTATTATATCATAAGTCGTCTTTAATTGGCTATTTTACTTTTTCCATACTTCAAAAAAATTATCACGACAAGGCCCCCATCCACCACTTTCTACATAAACTCTATTAAACTTATTTTCTATTAATTTGGTATCAATATATTGTTTATGAGATATATCTGTGTAATCATTCTCCATAATAATTAATTTAATATTATTTAATATTTCAGGCATATCAATTAATATATAATAAAAAGCCCCTTCACAATCTAATATTAATGTATCAAACTCAATATTATATTTTTTCTCTAAATCCTTTAATGTAATTGTATTAACCCAACTATATCCTACATATAAATAATCACTTGGTATAGTATCCCATCCTTTTTGAATCAATTTCCTATTTGATAACGCACTACTTTCAATATTAAACTTATAATTATTAAGTAATTTATTTTCTTCTAAATGATTAGCTATAGAAATATTACTTTCTAATACAACTAAATTACTTTGGTCGTTTAATATAGATGATATTACAAGCGAATTTCTTCCTATATTTCCACCAATTTCAAGTACTTTTTCATCTCCTTTTAAAAATCTTATTGCCATTTTTTGTTCAGGTAATTCATCGCTTAAACTTCCATATTTTATGTTTAATTTAGAATGTATTTCATTTAATCTATTATCTATTTTATTTAGTATCCCCTTCTCATCAATTATAATTAATTTACTATTTATTAAATCAATCTTAATTGAATAATTATCATTATATTTATACATATCATCATCTGTAAAAATAAAAATATTTTTTGACATACCAGGCATAGGATCTGTAAAATATACTATCCTATTATTATCACCATATGGTATACTAATTATATTATCTTTATTTAATATAGTTAAACAAATATCTGTTACATCAATATTATTATTAATGCTACCATATTTAATAATCATTTAGTAGACTTTCTTAATAAGTGTTTAAACCATTTTATTCAATAATATCAATCTCAATATCAGGCTCTTCAAGTGCTTCCTTAATTGGAGGCAATACCATATTCATCTGGAATTGCGCTGATGAACAAGGGTCTGAAATCTGATATCCATCACTAATTAGCCCAGTAATATCACCTTCCTCTTCTTGCTCATCATCCTCTGTTATGTCTACATCTTTCAATAGCTCTGGTAACATCTGATCATCCAATAGAACTTGTGAGAATGATGTACCGCCACGAATAGGCTGACCCATCATAATATTTGCGGATACACCTGTTACAGGATCTACTTCACCAAATAATGCCGCCTTTAACAAGATCTTCTCTGTCTCCTCAAATGATGCCTTAGCTAGTGTACCAATATCGTTTTTATTAATACCATTACGATCAATTGACATCATCTTACCAAATCGAGTGATTACATCACACAAGAGACATAGATGACGATAATTTACACCCACGCTCTCAAATAGACCTTGAATCTCATTAAATAGGATAGCACGCGCCGCTTCTACTCCTAAGATATCAAAGACATCATGCATATTTGTTGAATATAATTTAGTACCATCCACCATTGGATGACTCATTACTTTAATAAAGTTAGAACCATCCGTGTCAAGAATATATTGTTCTACTTGCTCATATTTACCATTTTCCATTTGAACCATCTGTTTATCATTGCGGAATGTTACACCTTTAATTCCAGGAAGTCCGCGGATTACAATACTATTTAGGAGTTTATTCTGGAACTTCTTCAGATTTGTAAACTCATCTAATTGTGATGCTGTATCTTTATCTTTTTGATTTGGAAGACGAATACGCATTACAAGTTTATCTGAATTATAATCACTATATACAACATTAATATCTGAAAACTGACTCTTAATTACAAATACAATATCCTGAATTGAAATATTACGATTAAACATCTCCTCGCGATTCAATTCGAGACGTAATACCCATTTAGACCATTGTTCTTCTGCTGATACCCCTTCATCCTCTAGAAGCCCTTGCTCAAACATTTTATAGAACTCCATTAACATCTTATCTTCATCAATTACTGTTGAACTATCAGAAGCATCCCAATATACAGCTACCTTCTCAGTAATATTACGCAGAATTGTTAACTCCAGATCTTGGACCACTTCACGCGCCTTATCCTTTGAATGACGATATTCTGGTTTCAAACTAATAGTAAGTGATACAGCCTTAGGGTTTTGTGTTACTTTTAATAATTCTCTAAGACGGGGTACACCTCGAGTTACTGCCGATTTACTTGCTACACCTGCTTGGTGGAAAGTATCTTTAAGCCCAATTAGAGTATTTGTTACAAAGTTACGTGTATTTTCAACAGTAATATCATATACCCATCCTTCACCCATTGGTTTAACTTCTTCAATTGTTTTAATTCTATCCCATACTACTTCATTTGTTCTATTCCACTTTGTTCTAAATGTATCAGGATCAATATTTTTAAAGAATGTATCAAGACGTTCTTGTTTATGTATAGCAGTTAATTTAAAATTCTTTGCAAATACTGCTGAATCTCTCTTTTGTATGTGAATTGAATAATTTCTTGATACAGAATTAAACTTACCAATATCTGGCATATACGTTGTCATTTTACTATAAATGCCATAACGTGCTAGCAATGATTGAAGTTTAACTAACAAATCTTTTGATACAGATGTAGCATGTACATTTCCAGATTTTAAGTCTACAGTTCCATCGCCACTAATATATCCATCAATTATAGCTTTTACAAAAGTATCAGGTGCTTGTAATACCCATGTAGGTAAATCTTTTTCATAGCTTACACGACCAAATAGTGTACCCATAACCTTTGCTAAAATTGTTGAATGAATTATAAGACTAGTTGATACGCCTTTTATTCCTGTTTTAGGACAATGGCGTTCTTCGCAAATAGAATGAGTTCCAATATTCCAACTATCCATTAACTTGTTAACTTTTTCTAAATATTGTTTGTCATTATTTGTAATACAAATCTGTGTTTTATTACTCATTCCTTCTGCTACATATGCCCCAACAAAGAATCCAAATAATGAATCTAATTCAATAGTCTCTGGAATCTGACTTACATCTAATTTCATATGCTTATTATATACATACCCAGGGCGAATATCATTAGAATTATGCCCATTTTTAAAAGCATCACGGAACGAGTCACTACGACTATAAGGTACTGTAAATAAACTACCTTGATTATTCTTAAACCAATGGCGGTCAGGCCATGTATCCATAATATTTAATGCTTTTTCTACTTCTGAACCATAAAGGTAATCAGATGGAGGTAGAATATCTCTTAAATTAATTGTATTAACATATCCAAGTTCATTTAGATTAAGGCTATTAGCAATAGGTAGTTCATCGCCAACATTAAGCTCAGAACCATTTTTTCCAAGAATCTTTCCATTTTGTAATGTTAAGAATGATTGCCCTTTAGTTGCTTTTACTTCACGCCCAGATTCTAATGTTACTTTAATAATAGTATCAGTACCATCTTCATTAATAACAGGATGTCTTGTAATTGCTTCTAGTTTAGTCCATTTCATATTACCATCTTCATCGCAAGAAATTGCTTTCCAATCATGCCCATCATTAAGTGGTATATAGATTTGACCATTTGGTAAATGTTGAACTTCAGCGCTTACTTCATTCATATAATAATCATCAATAAATTCGCCAATTTTTGGAGTTATAATTTTTCCATTTTTAGCAATAATGATTTCTGTGTCCCAATCAACTGAATTCAGAGTCATCTGAGTTGAGGGCTCGCCAATTGACTGCGCAGCAACGATGCCAACCTGTTCACCAGGCTGTACCCATGCCTTCATATGGTTCACCACAATGATCTCCATGAGCATATCAAATGCTACCTTAGTAAATCTCTCTTTTACAATAAGCTTATGAGGAGCCAGATGGAAACGGAGTAGAGCACACCAAATCTTATGATAGGGCTGAGTACGTTTAATAATCTTATTAATACCATTAACTACATACGCAGGTGTTAAATCTGTCTTCTCATTGGGCTTCAGATTAAATCTTACCTTTGTATTTAGAATCATACGAGCAAGATTTACAGGCGCAAAGATACCACCTGAATCTACAGATTTACTCTGGAATACACCCTCTACCATCATCTGTTGATCCTTCAAGATATCATTTACATAACCAGCAATTAGCCCAGCATCTTCTTCACGAGTAGTACCATCCATAAGTACAGATGACCAATCTACATTCATCAGGCCAAATTGAGTGCGGATTTCCTCTTGAGATAGTTTTCCAATAGGAAGTGATTGCGTCTCAATCTTTGTAGCATTTACACCGTCTTCGCCATAATGGAATTGAACTACTCCCATATTTGCATCACGTACTGTCCCGTCGTGTTGAACAGTTAGATCTTCCATTGCCTTAATAAGCTGTCTCTGGAGATAACCTGTATCGGCTGTTTTCACAGCTGTATCAATTAGACCTTCACGACCTGTCATTGCGTGGAAGAAGAATTCTTGAGGAGTTAGACCACGAATAAATGAAGACTCGATAAATCCACGCGCTTCTGCTGAATCATCATACTTCTTAAAATGCGGTAGAGTTCTGTCAGTTAGACCATAAGGAATACGTTTACCTTCAATGGCTTGCTGACCTAGACAGGCCATCATCTGTGCAATATTAATACCTTCACCTTTGGATCCAGAACGAACCATTGCTACCAGACGATTCTCTTGTGAAAGTGAACGCTGACCAGCATTACCAGCATCCTTAGTAGCATTATTAAGAATACCGAAAACTTGGTCCTCAAACTCTTGCTGATTTGTCTTACCAGTGTTATTGTCGAACAAATCAAGATGTACTTGTAGAATTACTTGTTCGATTTGTTTTTTGCGCTCTTGAATACCTTCATCGATCTCCTTCTTTGTATCTTCATCCGCAATTAAATCACTGATACCAACGCTAAATCCATTAAGCACCAAGAAGTTCTCCACAGTATTTTGAAGTGCATCGAGGAGGTCAACTGTTTCCTTAGGACCATAGTCATTGTAGGTTACATGGATAATACCCTTACTAGGCTTCATATAAATGTCTGAATCTACTATACCCTGTTTAATATCACCTTGTACGATTTTAACAAAGTTATCTGATGCAGGAGTATCTTTATCACCATCATAGGATTTATTACCCATATCTAAGTTAATAGGTGGTAGAAGAGCGCTGAGGACTTGTTGACCTGTCCATCGTTCAATTCCATTTTCTACTGAAGCAGGGGGTGGAAGTTCTCCATCAAAGCGCTTATTCCACATCATTAAATTCATAAACTCACGGCGTGTAAATTGAATGCCTGGCTGAGTAAGTCTGTAAGTACCCACTACAGTATCTTGATATGTGCCAATCATTGGTTTGGCGTGTCTGGGGGTAATTACGTGGTGAGGGATCGCAGCTATTTCTTCTAATTCTACTGCTGCCTCATATGATTGTGGTAAATGTGCGTTCATCTCCATACGCACGCCCTCCAAGTTTCCAAGGAGGATGGACTATACCTTAAGAGAATTCAGGTTGATTAGACCTTCATTATTCCCCGACTTCCATCTAGTCTCTGAACCTTCTCCATATCCTATCATAACGGATTTAGGAGCTTGGCTGCGGATTGCCCAATCTCTAACTTTTTTACCATACCTCTGATTTTTCTCCAGAGCCAGATTATGCTTTCACATTAATCCTTGGTAGTCAGAGCTCCAGATGTTACCAGTAATTTAATATCTTCTGGTAATACATCTGTTAAAACTGATATATCTGGGTTGCGTTGTAGGAAATCTGTAGCTAGTTTCCTATATTTAAATATCATTTCAGTGTCAATTGTGTCAGATTTTTTAATATTTTCAATTCCATTTAAAGGTGCTAAATTAGTCCAGTTAAAACACCGTTTCCTTTCATCATCTTTTTCTAAATTAAACTTAGCACATGGGTAAATATGGTCTATGTGCCAATAGATTCCATAATTATCCCAAGTCATATCGGATGTCATATTAAATTCTAACCATTTTATTAAGTATTCCCAGTGACATCCTAATAGTGATGTATAATCAATATGAGTATTTCTAGGAAATGATGATTTTTTCTTAACACATAATCTTACTCTATTTCTATATAATTGTGTTAATCTTTCTTGGATATTATTCCAATATTTTTCTCTTCTATTAGTATTTCTTTTATCTTTTGATTCCTGTTTTTCACGGTATCTTTTACAATTAGCTTGAAACTTTTCTGGATTTTCTTCACGCCATTTATATAAGCGTTGTTTATTACATTCTTTACATATTAATTCTTTTTTCCTAAAATCTGTAGCTGGCTTTTTAGTGTTACAAGTTCTACACGTTTTAGGCGGGTCTGTTTCAGAAGGACGATTATTTGCTTCCTTATCTTTCTCTCTGAAGCATATCTTACATAATAGTGTTCCGAATTCAAATTCATCACCCTTCTTTTCTTTTTTACATTCCTTACAGGTTTTAGTAGTATTAGAAGCATTATCTTTTTTAACTTTTGCAGCTTCACGCCTTCGTTTATTTTCACAAGGCTTACATCTAGGCTTTTTGACACTACCTACAATGAAGTCATCTTCTTCTTTTTCAATATTACAATCTGGACACAATTTCATTTCTGACACTTAATATTTGATTTCTAGTATTTATACGCAACCGGGCCTTATATCAATTTTATAAGGGGTTTCCCGTCAATTTGAAAATCTCGCATTTGTATTAAAGTTATATTATAATTATACAAATACTAGCGAGTTATATGTGCTTTTACAGCACCCAGTAATTACAATGTTAATCCTTCTTAAACATACTGGAGCTAAGAAGGCATCTCACTGTTGGTAACAAGATTTCTACTTACGATAAGTAGGTTTATCACCGTCAAAGTCAGCGTTATATGGTCTGGTGACCAGTACATTGAGCCTGAAAGTCTTGTAGGGTAGCACTTTTACGCGGTGCCCCATCATAGACATTTTATGTAGAGTAGGCTGTCGATTGAACAAGACAATATCATTATCGAGCAAGTGGCGATTCACTGTATCCCCATTATATAGTACAATTTCTTGGGCATTTACATGTTTGAGTGAAATCATTCGGCCATCTTGTCGCACAATTGTTTTAGCACCTGGATACTTATCAGCACCATTTTGAATTAGTTTATAAAGCTTGTCACGATTAAATTGTGTTACACGCTCAGGAAATGTTAGATTCATAGCAATTTCCATGGGTACACCCAGTTCTGCTATACTCAAATTAGGATCAGGAGTAATGACTGAACGAGCAGAGAACTCCACACGCTTACCTTGAATATTATAACGGATGCGACCTTCTTTACCACCCAGACGCTTCTGAATGGATTTTAGAGGCCGACCTGATCGCTGAGCGGATGGAGCTACACCAGGAATCTCATTATTTACTAGAGTCGCCACGTGATATTGAACTACATTAGTCATTTCATCAATAACATGCTTGCTAGAATTATTCTCAATCTTTTGATGTAGTGTTTTGTCATTCTTAATGATTTCGAATAGTTTATGAGTTAAATCATCTTCAGAGCGTTGATTATTATCCTGTACTACTGAAGGGCGTACCTGAGGAGGAGGAATACGTAGAACGGTACAAATCATCCAGTCAGGACGGCACCAGTATCGTGATAGACCCATAAAATCAACATCTTCATCTGAGATGCGACGGAATAGTCTATGAACATATTCCACTTCCAATGGCTGTTGTTTAATCTCAGCAGCATTATAATGAGCTACAATGCGTGCAATACCCTCGCGAGTAAACTTATCTGGTTGAGGGGCACCACAACCATTTTCACATTCTTGCCCACATCGTTTAATATTTGAAGAGAGAGCAAGAATCTCTTTCCATCGTGATTCTCCCTTACGTAGTTGTAAATCTTTATGTAGTTCCTTATCAATTCGCAGTTTGGAACAACGGATACATACACATTTTAGAACATTCATAATCATGGGTAGAAACTGAATATAATATACTGGTCTAGCTAGTCTATAATGCCCAAAGTGACCGGGACAACTATGATTAGTTTGACCACATGTTCTACATACTTTACCATTATCTAGTACACCCATTCGAGGGTCAAAGAGACCACCAATCTTTGGCTCATTACCATCGTATGTATCCTTGGAAGTGATCTCAACAACGGAACTCTTTTCAATCTCTTCAGGGGAGAAGATACTGAATTGAACACCGACAATGGACTCTATGTCCGAGGAATGTTGATTGAAACCGGCTGGCATTCTGTCTTGAATAAAGAAACAAGTGTCTAAGTTCTTTCTTAGAAATCTCGTAAAACGGCTTTAGGTTTTTGACATCCAATCAATCAATTTTTGTCGATTGTATATTATAAGTATAGTATATTAGGCTAAATAGTACAGATATTACTTATTTTAAGATATATCTATATTATTAATTTATATATTATCGGCAATTGATATAGTTACATATTACATCATTTTTGAATTACATTATGAATTAAAAATAGATTTTAGAGGAGTATTAGGTTCTACAATCTTTATAGATTTATTAACCCATTGCGTTTTCCAGGTATTACATCCATTACTAGTTAGAATAAGTGTTTTACCCATTGCGTCATCATTTGCGATAATATAACCTGTTATAAAATTTTTAGAAATATCTTCAAAACATTCGTCATATAGCCCTAGATTTTGTAGTCTTTCGATAACATATGCCATCTTTAAATAAAAGTAACATAATATGTTTAAGTACTGATTACTGATTTCTGATTTCTGATTTTATTAATCTAAGGAATTATTTGAATAATACTGCGATCTTTCCAATTCCTAGCATTCATATTAAATGTACATTTAAATCTAATTTCAGTAAATTCACAGATTCCTTCAAATTCTTGTTTCTCATCACGGGATAATATAACTCCTGATCGCGGACTTTTATATTCTACAGAAATTGTCCGTTTCCATTCCTCGACATAAATTCGGAGTTTTATTGTCTTTTTTTCAGAGTTTTCTAGTAAATCGAGAATTAATCCTTTATATATTTTATCAGATCCTGCTTGAATAGCTCTAAGGAATGTTACATCACGGTCAAATGCTTTAATTGCTTTTTGTCTCAGATTAATATCATAGGTAGCTTGTGGAACTATATAGGGTCTATTTATTTCTTGAGGCTGTTCCTCCTTTAGTCTACTCCAAATTATCATTTTTATCATACGCTGATTAATTAAATCTGCATATCGCCGAATAGGACTAGTTGCATGTGTATATGTAGTAGTATTTAGTCCATAATGCTCAGTATTATTATCTTCAGCTAGACAATATTCTGCTGATTGAAAAGCTAATTGTTCTAGATTAATTCCTGTATTCTTATGGAGTTCTTTATATTTTTCTAACCTTTCAATATTTGGTGCTGAATGTCTTCGTAGAAGACCCTTATTTGCTTCTTTTAGCAGTTTAGCGGCTTCCATATTATAAAACTTCATACATTCTTCGATCCATTGATGCGAATCTGTAACATTCTCTTTTGCTAAATAGCTTGCGACTTGTTGTAACCCATCTCGCCATTGTTCTTTTATATCTTGAAATTCTTCATATGTATAGGATTTATTATTTTCAAACTCGGATTCAAACCATTCAATATCTGTAATTCCTAAACTAGTCCATTTGAAAGATAATGATATTCCATAACTTGTCTTTCCTGGTACTAAAGAACATGTCTTTTCCGAATATTCTTCAGGGAGCATTGGTCTTTCAACTTTTCCATCTAAATAGAGTGTTTGTCCAATAAGTGATGCAAATATATCCTCTACAGATGAATCCTCTACATAGCGAGCAACATCGCTAATTGTAATAATAACATTCCATCCTCCATCTATCTTATTGAATGTAAGTACATCATCAATATCTTTACATCCATCTGGATCAATATTAAAAGTGAATCCTTCTATCCTTTTCCGTTTATGGATTTCGGTTGTTTTAGGATTCCATGCTCCCTTTGGATATTTTAGCGGACTTGCCTGCCAGATTAGTCCTTGGAGTTCTGCCTTATAATCTCCTGAATTTCCGAGAATCTGCTGGAGTTGTCCGCGAGGAAAAGTTGCATTCTTAGACCATACATCAAACTTAATGAGTGCTATTTTATTTTGAGAAGTATCCTTTTCAGATGAACCAACTATAAAATGTGGAAATCTTTTATCATATGGAGTAAATAAATAAATAGGAATTCCTCGAGATGTTAATCCGTATTTTGATTTATTAGTTAATTCTAGTGTCCCGACAATCATAGGAAGCTCATTACGTAATTCTAGTTCACATAATTCCTTTTCTTTATTCCATCTGATATGATCACCTGGAAGACATTTATTTGCTTTTTTGGCTCCTGAAAATTCTAGGAGTTTATCCCCAATGTCACTTAAAATTATAAAAGAGTCATAGTCTTTTGTTTGAAGAATTCCTTGAAGTTCTACCATCTTTGCTCGCTCTAAGATTTATATACCGAGTCAAATTTTAGATTACTTTTATGAAAATATTATTTAAAGTAAAATGAGTTGCGGAGGTACGAAATTTGTATGCGGTATTAGGCGTTATGAAAAACATAGAACAAATCTTCCAGATAAACCTACCAATCCAGGATTACATAATGAGAATAATAAACGGTTAGAAGAATTAATGGCACAGCGTTCACTACAAGATAAAGGGGTGTTTCAGAATACAGCATCTAATATATTACAACCATCAAATTCCCATTCAGGTTCTTTAAGTTCCCATTCAGGTTCTTTAAGTTCCCATTCAGGTTCTTTAAGTTCCCATTCAGGTTCTTTAAGTTCCCATTCAGGTTCTTTAAGTCACGGACAACCTTCGGTAAGTTCTCAATATCAAAGTTTACAATATCAGCCCAATAGTGAACGAATTATAGATTTTGATACATATTTAACAGTAGATTAATCTTAGCAGTCAATTAATCAAATGAGAAACGTTTAAGCGAAATTACTTTAAGATTTGCTGGAATTGTTACCATAATATGTCCTAAAAATTGTGGAATTATAAATTGAAGCTGCATTGTAAGTGTAATAAAAATCTGAAAAGATGACATAATCCATGTTATTATAGGATCAATTGATACTATAACTTTACTCCAGAATTCTGAACGTTTAATAGTATCTTTATAAGCTGGATTCAATAAAACTCCTGATATATAATTTCCTGCTATATTAGTATAATATGATACAGATACCGCGCTAATAAATCCAATAAAATAGACTGCTATAACTTTGCCCCAAGAATTTATAGTAAAATGAAGGAACTTAGTGTCGGAAGATGGGCCAAATTGAAGAAACTTCCTTTGAAATACACCTTCTTTATCTAAAAATATAAGATATCCAACCGCAATTACTAAAAATAAAATTAATGCTATACCAGGATCAAAGAATCTTAGTCCAAACATATTTCTTATCTACCAATTGAATGTCTTATAACTTTCCCAAATCTTATCAGTTAAATGTGACTTAACTACAGTATTAATAGAAGTAGAAGATTTATCATTTTTAATAAGAATAAATGTACTTTCACCTGAAAATGATGGAATATATACCTTGTAGGGTATTATATTATGACATACAGGATTTGTATGAACGTTCATAAGTTCTGTGAGGCCAATATGCATATTTAGAAATTTCATTAATACTTGATAGGGTTGAATATCAGCTAGAATATTTCTCATACCCGAATACATAACAATTGAACCATTATCATTAATCCATCTATTTGTTATATTAATAAGTAGTTCCTTCCATAGATCATAATTATCAGAATCAGGATCAAATAAATCAATAATAATCACATCATATTTCTTATTAGGTTTTTCATGTATTACATCAAATATATCATCATAAATTAGTACAACTCTAGGATCATTAAAAGCTCCTTGTGACCATTGAGTATATTTTGTTCGAAATAATTCAACTACTTCTCTATCCCATTCGTACATATCAACTTCTTCAACACCAGGCCATTTAAGAACCTCTCTTAGAGTAGCACCTTCTCCACCACCAATAATACATACTCTTTTAGGATTTTCTACTGTTGACATTACAGGCACAACCAATGATTCATGATACATCTGTTCATCTTTGAGACAACTCTGAACAGAATTATTCATATAACATGTTAGCCCCCATTTTGGTTTATCTACAATTTCTACTTTAGTATCTCGTTTTGTTTGAATTGTATCTATTTTATTATAAGGCCATATATTTGCTACACCAAATTCATCTACATTATCCTCGTAATATACTGAATTCTCAGAATTCATTTCTTTTCCCTTATTTAGATAAGTAGATACAAAGTTTAAATCAGTATTCATTTTATACCCTATTCTAACCGTGGCTTGTCCATCAAATTTTTGAATTGAGATGTATTTGGTTTATTTGCCGCTACTCCAAGAAGATTTCCAATACCATACATTGTACCAGACATAATTGATGACATAATAATAGATGCGCTCAATAATGGCAGGGGTCTATGTTGTATCCTTGCTATAGGGTTTACATTAATATATGTACGCCATGACCACATAGCTGTAATAATAGTTAGCATTGAATATTTAATACTTTTATCAATTGGATTTGTGTATTTATGCGAACCATTTAAATATCCCATAAACATAAGCGGGGCTGATAAAAAATATGGATGCGCTGGTATTGGTGGCACAGACATTTTATTCTATAATTATATTTTATTCTTTATATATTATTTTTAGATTAATTATTTTTAGATTAATTATTTTTAGATTAATTATTTAAGGCCCGAAGACCCAAATCCTCCTTCTCCTCTAACTGTATCAGGTAGAGAATCAACAATTCTGATTTCATGAATATGACCCATATCTGGTGCTAGAATTTGAAAGAGCCTGTCACCTTTTTCAACCTTAGATGTGCCTGTCATTGACCATACAGGGGCTTTAAGTTCTCCACGATAGGATGAATCAATTACACCTACAGAGTTTGCCATAATAAGCCCTGTCTTATAAATAGATGAACGAGGTACTAACCAATAATGACATTCAATCTGTTCACATCCTTCTACTACTTTTAACATACGTGCTTTAATTCCAAATGGAATAAATTCAACTTGTTCGTATATTTTTATATTCTCAGATGAATGTAGATCAAATCCAGCATTATCATCTTCCTTATACTGCGATGAATAATACTGTTTAGCAGCCTCTGTAATAGGGCAAATCTCTAGAATATATTTATTTGACATCTTATATCTATACTATATATTATCCGTTTAGCATATCAAATTTAAGCCCTGATTTATTTCATTATATAGAATAAGAATAGATAATGAATTATTGTTATTTATTATATACAGATTCAGGAAATACATATGTTGGTGCTACAAAGGATGTAGACAGAAGATTACGACAACATAATAAGGAATTAGTGGGAGGGGCAAAGGCTACTAGTATACAGGTTCAAAAAGGACATTTATGGAAAAGAGCTTGTTATATTTCAAATATTCCTGAATGGAGATCTGCATTACAAATTGAATGGAAATGGAAACAAATTGGGCGGACTCAATTCCGCCCAATTCGGAATCCGATTGAACGCCGGCTTTATTCCTTAAAAACACTTCTTTCTTTAGAAAAACCTACAAGTCAAGGGATTCCATATGATGCCTATCCAGATGGACCGCCAATAATTGTTTGGGAATCAGATGAATTACGACAAAAATATGAATTAATTACTTTGCCTTGACTCTGGCACAATCCTCATCAGAACAAGTCTGATTCTGGCACAATCCTCATCAGAACAAGTCTGATTCGGTCATATCATACAAATCTTTTCGGACTTGTTCTCTTTCAATTTTTTCCTCGGTTAAATCACTTTCAGTCGGAACATGAGATGATGCCATTTGATCCATTACACCAGGAGACATTCCAAACCCTTCCTTAAAACAAAATAAAGCACATGTTAAGATTAATATCATTATAAGAAAAAATATACCATATCGTTTCATTTTATATTATATATAAATAAATTATCTTTTATCTATCAGATCTAGAGTCGCAAATATAATGAATCCGAAATTACAATATCACGAATTAGATTCTTCTTTATTTCTATTATTTTATTAACTTGTTCAGTATGTTGACAATATGTAGCAAGTGATAGCCATTCTTCAAGCATATTAGACATTTTCATCATATTTCTAATAAAATTACCTTCAAATATTCCATGTTCTTGGCAAATTACAGATGCATTTTCTCCATGAATCCATCTCCATATAGGATCAACTAATTCCATATTTATTTTCCAGAAAGATTGATCCGATTCCGCTCCAAGGATTTCATATTCCTTTTTTGAAAACTCCTCGGATAAATCTTGGATTTGGGATAGTGTATCTCGGACTTTTTCCGAAACGGATAATTCTCGAATTTGAATTGGAATATCTGATTCCTTTCCTTCTAAGAAACACGCTAATGTAGCAATTAATTCCTCTCCAGATAAATCATGTAGCATTTCTCTTGTATATAATTCAGTCATAAGAATCTGCTGACCTTCATTAATTTCTGTTGCTAAAATACCCTTTAATGTTAAATCTTTATTACAAATTGTATCAGGCTCATCATTCTCCAAATATCCAACCTGTTTTAAGAATTGACATCTAGGACGGATTGTATCTTGAAGAGCATTTAACTCATAGAGATATTTCTCAGTATCACCCAATTGCGCGGAGATTTCTTTAAGTTCTCTATAATTATTCCATGCTTGAACCCACTTGGGTCCAATTTGTTTATTCTTAAGAGTATCCAATTGTCGTTGTGTTTCTTTTCTTGCCGCATTTACGACTTGTTTATGTTTAGCCTCTAGACTGTCACGTAATTCACATCCTTCTCGAAATATAGCATCTATGTGTAGAGTATTAATTTTATCTTGAAATTCTTTGATTTTTTTAGTAGCTATTTTAATTTCATCTTGTCGTTGTTGAAACCAGTAGCTATTTTTCATAATTTGTTGCCATGATGTTGTAGGAGATTGAAGAGTTTTGAGAATGAAATCATAATGAAAATCCATTCGACTTAGAATTGGCGGTTTAGAACCTGTCATCATTTCACGCATTTCTTGTGAAGTAACTGGATCTTTATCTGGTAGGTATATAACAATTCCTTGAGTATCTTTTCCTCGGCGCCCTGCTCTCCCTGCCATCTGAGTATATTCATCCGTGCGAAGCATTCGCATTCCTCCAGTTTGTTCATCATACTTCTTAAATCCAGCAAATAATACAGTCTTTGTAGGCATATTTAGACCAACCGCAAATGTCTCAGTACAAAACATAATACGAACATATCCTTTTGAGAATAGAATCTCCACTATTTCTTTCAAAAGTGGTAAAAGTCCACTATGATGGAATGCTATACCCCTCTCTAGTAATCCTACAATTTGATGATACTGTGGGACTATATCTAATTCTCCCTTAAACCTATGAAGATGAAATGAAATTATATGTTTTACTGCTGCATTATCAGATGTTGACAATAGAGTTCCTTCCACTTTCGCAGCATAGGATTCACATTGTTTTCGACTAAGTACAAAGAACAGTGCGGGTAAATTTCCCTCTCTATCTAGTACTTTTATAGTTTCATTCATTCTATGAAGAAAACTATGTTGTTGCGGCTTACCTTCAATTCCTCCTTCTACTCCTGCTCTGCGAGCATCTGCTACTTGCTTTTTATAGGCTTTCTGATCATCTTCTTGTTTCTTAATGACTTTTAACCAATCTAGATATACTTTATCATTATATACTTCTTTAGCATCCATAAGGGGTTGTAATTTATATTCAGGAGTTAATAGATTATGAACTAGTGGGACAATCCTATATTGAGTTTGAATTAAGTGAATTGGTTTTTGTTTAAGTTGTCCAAGCCATTCCGCAAAATATTCTGGTTTATTTAGAGTTGCTGATAATAATACTAAATTAATTTCAGGAGGTAGTAAAATCATAGTTTCTTCCCATATTTTACCACGATCTTTATCATTAATATAATGACATTCATCAAATATTACAGCATCTAAGTCATCCATTGATATAGATGCTGTTAAACCTAGGTTTTCAGTAGTTGTACCTTTTTTATATAGTAAATTACGAAGAATCTCTGTTGTCATAATTACAATTTGAGCATCTGGACAGAACTTAATATCACCAGTCATAATTCCGACAGTTGCTTCTTTAAATTGATGTTTAAGATCATAGAATTTCTGATTAGATAGTGATTTGATTGGGGTTGTATAAAAGACGCGTTTTCCTTTTTTAAGAGAATGATAAATCTGATATTCACCAACTAGAGTTTTTCCTGAACCAGTCTTAGCACAAATGAGGACATTTTCATCTTTTGAGATTGCTGAAATGGCATGTTGTTGAAAAGGATCTAACTTAAAATTATACGGGTGATCAGGAAGTTCTTGAGGTAATTGTTCAAGGTTTGGAATATGTAAGAATGACATCTTTATAGGACTATTTATGATAATATTTAAGTTATGCGAATATATTATCAAATTTTAATGAATAATAGTGATATATAATGACAAATTCTATTCCTAAAATAATCCATCAATTATGGATTGGAGACAAACCTGCTCCTATTAAGTTAATGAATACATGGAAAGAAAAACATCCTGATTTTGAATATATTTTTTGGAATGAAGAAGAATTTTCTAAACGTTCTATGATTTTTGAATGTCAAAATAGAATTGATGAAATAGAGGAAATTAATGGAAAGGCTGATATTATGAGATGGGAAATTTTATATAAGTATGGTGGTGTTTTTATAGATGCCGATTCATTTTGTATAGAAAATATTACACAATTAATTAATGTAAAGTATTTTGCTGGATATGAAAATGAAATATGTAGAAAAGGATTACTCGCAACAGGGACAATGGGGTTCCCTCCAAATAATAGTTTAGTATTAGAATGTATAAATTATATTAAAAATAATCCTGTTTCAAATAAAGAAACAGGAAATAGGGCTTGGAAAACGGTTGGACCACTTCTATTAACAAATGTATATAATACTGGAAAATATAATGATATGACTATTTACCCATCCTATTATTTTTTACCAATACATCATTCGGGTCTAGAATATAAAGGACATGGTAAAGTATATGCTTTTCAACAATGGGGATCCAGTTTTAAAATATCTGACCTTAATACATGTAATATTCCATATCAATTAATTAATAAACCCTCAACTAATATATCATTATTAATACCAAGCTATAATACAAAATCAAAATATATCCAAGAATGTATAGCATCTATAATATCACAAGAAGGATATTTTAATATTGAAGTAGTTTGGATTAATGATGGTTCTAATATTCTACATACTACAATTTTAGAGAGGCATTTAGATTATTTAAAAAATAATTCAAGATTTATTGATATTATTTATCATAAAAATAATGTAAATATGGGACTAGGTTATTCATTAAATAAAGGAGTTAATATATGTTCTCATGAAATAATAATGCGTCATGATAGCGATGATATTATGTTAAATAATAGAATACAATTACAATTAGAATATATGATTAATAACCCTAATACACATATATTAGGGGGTCAAGTAGTTTTTTTTGACAGTAATACTAATAATAAAACTGGGGTAACAACACATCCTTCATTAACTTGGGAACAATATAAAAAACTTAAATCACATTGGATCGCCAATCACCCTACATTATGTTTTAGAAAAAATAGTATTATTAAAGCTGGAAATTATGATATTAATAAAACTATTATGTGTGAAGATTTAGATTTAGAACTTAGAATGATAAAACTATTTGGTAAATTAGAAAATTTACCAAATCAATTAATTAATTATAGAATACATAATGAACAAGTAACTAAAGACGGTGGTAAAGAAGGATTAGAATATTGGAATAATATAAGAAATAACTACATAGAGGAAATAATTAATTCTTAAACCCTTTCCCATGATTCTTCATAAATATCTTCATATTCTTGAGGCCCTAAAGGGCCAAACCATTTTGATGGTACAATAACATGTTTAGTATCATATGATAACCATACACACCACCATATAAAAGTAGAATTAGACATAACATAATAAGAAAATTGTTGTAAAAGTGTCATTGAATTAATATCTGTTTCATTATCTAAAATATATTGTTCATAATTATTTAGTTTTGGATAAACTTGTTTTAATTCGTTCCAATAATTATTATCATCGGATGTTAATAGAAATATAGGATTTTTAACTTTAGTAATCATTTTTTCAATGGCTTGAATATAATAATCAGTTGATAAAGGGTTATGAAAATCAGCAAAAGCTAGATAATCAGTTCTTCTAGCATGAACTACTATTACTCTTTCTTTATTTTCAATCAAGTATTTATATTTATTATTTACTTCTTCAAATAATTGTATAGATGGTTTCATTAATTGTCTAATTTCTGATTTTATTTTATCATTATAATAATATTTAGATGATTGATAATACCCTTTTAAGTATAGACCATTTGTAGGAGCTATAGGAATAGGAGCATATTTAGTCGCCCCTTGTTCATTCCACATAGATAATGTATTTGGAATAGAATCGACTAGATAATTTTCCCATTTTTTTAGAATACTATCCCAATATAAGGGCCTTTTATCATAAGTTAGTTTATTTCTTAAAATTGATAATTTACATTTATATTTTTTAGAATAAGCATATGCTGCTGCTAATTGAAACATCTGATTACCTAATCCACCCATTATATTAACTGAAATATTAGGTGTTATATATGTATTATCAATTAAATATGGGATATTTTCTAAATCAGAATGTAAATATTGAAAAAAGAACCATGAGTCACCATATAGTACAGCTGGTTTTAAAATAATAAAATTACTATTATTTTCAATACAAATAGATGTTATAATTGATTGTTCCTTTCCACAAAATCTATTATATTTAATATATCTATTAAGCATTACTTCATATTTATATCTAAAATTAATACAAGCTTCTAATCCACCTCCCCATAAACCTGCAGCAATTCTATCCTTATATTGAAAGTTTCCAATTATATTGTCAGGATATAATTGTTTATCTTCTTCCAATAATGGATTAATAGAACAAAATGTTATTTTATATTTTGATAAATATTTATGCGATGGAAATGATTTTATAATTATATCATTTATATTATTATGTCTAAATGCTCCAAAATCACACCAAAATAAATATTCAGAATTAAAATAATTCTTTTTAGCTACTTCTTCCATAAAAACAAATCTTTGAGCCCAAATAGCATATAATTCTGGAGAATGATATCCTTTTTCATGATCTATCAAATGATGTTCTATCCATTTATCTTTATATCTTTTCCACATATATAAATCTTCAAATGGTATATCTATAATAGTAATTGGTTTATTACCACGCATCTTTTTAAAAATTAATACTAATTCTGGTATAGTATATAATACAATATTACAATTTAATTTTAATAAATTTTGCCCCCATTCAATATATTTATCTATACCACGTTTTGATTTTACAGGATAAAATGCTGTAACTAATGTACATGTCATATTAATAATCTATATAAAGGCTTAATATTATAAATCTTTATATTATAATATACAATTTTGTATTATTTTAACACCATTATTTAGTGGAATAGAATATATTAATTAGGCATTTATAGATTAGGAACTATTTATACAAATAAATGATCATGGAAAAGATGGCGGAGATATAGACTATTTATAAATTTATAATAAATTGACTAATATTAATTGGCTTTATACCATATAAAGAGTATATATTAATATATATATAATGAATATATTAGTAACAGGAGGATGTGGCTTTATTGGCTCTAATTTTATTAATTATATGCTTAAAAAGCATTCTGATATAAATATTTACAATATAGATTGTCTTAATTATTGTGCGAATGAATCAAATGTTAACTCTCACCCCAATTATAAACTGATTAAGGGAAATATCACCAGTAAGGATTTTATGTTACATGTCTTAGAAGAATATCAGATTGATTCAATTATCCATTTTGCTGCGCAATCACATGTGGATAATTCATTTGATAATTCTTTACAATATACAATGGATAATGTATATGGCACGCATGTCCTTCTTCAAGTTGCTAAAGAATATGGCAAGATTAAAAAATTCCTCCATTTTTCAACAGATGAAGTATATGGAGAAGTAGATTTGGAACATCCTGGATGTCATGAAAAATCACTTCTAAATCCAACTAATCCATATGCTGCTACTAAGGCTGCTGCTGAATTCCTTGTCCGTTCATATTATCATAGTTTTAAACTTCCAGTTGTTATTGTCCGCTGTAATAATGTATATGGTCCCAATCAATATCCTGAAAAACTTATTCCTAAATTTATCAAGCTACTTAAAGAAGGTAAGAAATTAACAATTCACGGAAGAGGTGATACTAGGCGTAACTTTATTTGGGCAGAAGATGTTGCTAGCGCAACTGAATTAATTTTTCAAAAAGGAGAATTAAATGAAGTATATAATATCGGTACAACTCAAGAATATTCTGTTCTAGATGTAGCAACACTATTAGTTAACCAATTAACTCAAGATAAAGTCTTAGAAAATCATATTGAGTTTGTAGAAGACAGGCCATTTAATGATTTTAGATATTCTGTTGATTCGAGTCTGTTAAAAGAGTTGGGATGGGAAGAAAAATATACTAATTTTGTGGAAAATATTATGAGTCTATTATATGGACATTAAATAATTCTTTGTTTAATACACTATTAAACTCGATGTTTAATACACTCTAATACTGAATCTTGAATATTAGGTAAATTAATTCCATGCTTTTGACAAAAGGCTTGTAGTTTATTTGTATCTAATTCATTATTAGAACGATCTGATTTAATAATCTTCATTTGTTCTTCATAGCTAATTTCGTTCCAAGTATGAAGAGGGTCAACTAATTCTTTATATTTATTTAAAATCCATGAATGTGTAACTGTCTCAGGATTTGTGAGATTAAATACACCCGTCTCTTTTGTTTCAATCATTTTATTCATAATAGCCCACATATCATCCATAACAGACATAGAATTAGGAATAGAACAAATATTAGGATATGATACAATTTTATCAATAAAATTTCGCGGACTTTTTGTATAAAAGATTGGCATTCGGATTCTAAGTTGTAGTGTATTTTTAAATCTTCTGAGAATCTGATCAGTTTGTCCCTTTACAGTTGAATAAGATGAACCAGTAAAATTAGGATAATCCTCCTCAGTAAATACTTTCTTATCTGTATATGTATAAATACAACCAGTTCCAAGATACATAAAATGAATTCCTAGCTCTTCACTAATGCGTGCAAGATTAAATGGTGCTACAAGATTATCACGTAAATTCTCTTTTAGCTTTCCTGGTAGTTCAAGATAGTCTATGGTTGGAACAATCTTTCCAGTTTTTTCATCAGTTCCATATGTTCGGCCAATAAATGATACAACTGAATCGGGTTGTACGGATTTAATTTCTTCTAAACACTCTTCATAATTCTCTGGACGAGTTATAGCTTCTATTACTACATGATTTGTATTTTTAATAAATTGCGAACCAATAAATCCTTTAGAACCAAATACTAAGAGTTTCATTATATTAATTATATTAAATACTCTTTATATTATACATAAATTATATTTTCAATTGTTTTTAATCTATTATTAATTTTATTTAGAGATTCTTGAAATAAATTATCATAATTAGATGAAATACCCCATAGCGTAGACAATGTATAACAACACTTTACAATAAATGGCACAGGAACAATTATTCTTAATTTTTTTAATGAAAGATATCTATCGATTGTATTATTATGTACATCAGTATTAGTATAATCCCACTTTGATATATGTTCAAATGATGATTTATTATAAATATTATATACCATTGATGTAAATCGATCAATTTGTATAAAAGTAACATTTTTATATACCCATACTTTACTAATGTTCGTTTCATCAATAAAATCAGCTACAGCCCCTACAAATATATCCCAATCATTATCTAAATATTGTAAAAATTCTTTAATTATTGGCATATTCTTTTTATAATATTCTGTAAATAAACAATCATCTTCACATATAGTTATTGTATTTAAATTATTTACTATGGCGTTATCAATTAATGTTTTATATGATAGCCCTGTACCAATCCATCCTGGGCTATATTTAATTCCATAAAAATATTCTAATTGTGGTCTATATAGTTGTTTATAAAAATCATCAATTCTATATGATGTTTCTAATAGGGTTAAACAATATATTACATTACTATTTAATGGATAAGATAATATAAGTTTATTATAAGGTATTATTGGTAGCAATAATTTATTAAACATATATAGTGATTGCTGTTTTAGTGTATTTATTTTATTAATAACGGTATTATTTAGTATATATAATTTTTTACGTAATATATTATCAATTGTATTATATAATATATTTATATTTGACAATGTACTATTAATTATAGGAACAATATGAATTATATCTTTATATGATTCATTTATAATGGAATATTTATGACTATCTTCTGATATAATACACTTATTATATAATAAACATTCATTTATACGCGATGTCTCAAGAAAGGTATTATCATAGTAATGTAAATTTAAAATTATTTTAGATTTTTTAATATACTCCTTCTTTATATCATTATGATGAAACCCATATATAATATTATATTTATATTTTAAAGCTTCTAATATTTTAATCCTTCTATCATTAAGAGTTCCGTAAAAATATATATCATATTTATATTCATTATTATAATCATTATTATATATATCACAAATAGGAATTGGTAAACTATAATAATTTATAGTATTAATATGATCTTTATATATGTTAAAATTAGATGAATTATTTTCCCATATATATGTAGCATTTTTTAATAAATTTATATATTTATCTGTAAAATATGGTGAACTAGATTGTTCTAATTGATATACTATATATTTTTTTGGGAATAAATCATGTGTACGTGTATCAAATAATATTATATACAATGTATTATCATCTGATTGTATACATTCTTCACTGCTTAGATTAAATCCAATAGATGTAATAATATTATTAGTCTTTAATAAGGCTTCTAATGTTGTTGCTATATATAATAAATTCTCTGTAGTTATTATTCTTATATTAAACACATTACTTTTTGGTATAATTTCTAATGTAGATATATTAGTATCATTATTTTCATTAGATATATATAATTTCTTTTTTTTATTAATATTAGATTGTAAACGAATCCATGAACTCATTATAAATTAAATAATCTTTATATAATATTTTATAGTATTAAACACAATGCGTACAATTAATATATATGTAATGTATTATATAAATAATAAATGAAGTTTCAACGCCCGGGTAATACAGAATTTAATTTAATAATAGCACATTTTGCTAATAAATACTGTAATATAACCGATGAGGATAAACAACATATTAATAATATAAGAAATGGATATATAGATTGGATATATAAAACAGCAGGTTATTATGATAAAAATATAGAAGTAAAAGAGAAATATACATATCCAATTGATTATACTAAAAAAATGGAATTATTTATTGATAAATATTTAGATAGTCTTAAAAATTCTTCATATATCCATATGTTAGGGTTATTATTAGATAATAATAACCCATTAAAAAAATATATATCTCAACTTGAAGAGTATTGTAACTGTGCTTTTAATACTGCTCTAATAAGTTCTAGAAATATGAAGAATATTATATTAGAAAAGGATAATTATAAAAAGATTCTAATTATATCACCCTTCAAAGAAATAATAGATCAACAAATAAATAGTGGTAATTTTGCTAAAATTCAACCTGAATTAAATGATAGGAATTTTATAACATATAAATTTCCATATACATTTTTAAATAATGGACCTCATAATGATATATTTGAAACACTTGAATATGTAAAAAATGATATTAAAGATAATTATAGTGATTTTGATGCTGCATTTTTGTCATGTGGTTGTTATGGTTCTTTATTAGTTGATTTTATTCATACTGAATTAAATAAAGATGCTATTTACGTAGGCGGTCAATTACCAATAGTATTTGGTATTATTGGTAAAAGAGATAAATGGGCTATTAATGAACTATATAATAATGATACTACTTATTTAGTAGATAGAATTCCATTAGAATATAGACCAAATGGATGGGAGAAAATTGAAGATGGTTGTTATTGGTAATTATTAAATAATTTTATCCATTGATTAATACCTTCATTATCAATAAATTTACTATCTAATGATACATATGGTCTATTATTATATATATCTAGTAATAGTTTTTCAAAATTATTATAATTATTTAAATTACATATATGATCATTATTAATAAATTCATGCATTCCATTTATTTTATCTGTAGCAATAACAGGTGTATTTAAATAATATGATTCCGCAAATACACAACCAAATGTTTCTGGAAAATTAGTTGTAATTGTACATAATGATGATTGTATTATTTTACTATAATCTTCTTTATTATCTATTGTATCTACTAAATTAATATAATCTCTATTAGGACATATACACGTATTATAATTAGGCCTTAGTAATATTAATTTAAATTCAGGATATTTTAATACTAATTTATCAAATAAATTAATTATAGTATCTAAGCCTTTAGCCCAAGCAGACGCAAATACTATATTTACCCTGTTAATATTAATTCTTTCTTGTTTTTTATAAATATCTGAATATAAAATATTATAAATTACATATATATTTTTTTTATTAATATATTGTGATATATTTTCTTTATGAAAATTACTTACAGAAATTACTTTTATATTATTATCATTAATAATCTTAACCGTTTCATTATCTAAAAAATATTCTAAATTATGTAAATAATCATGTGACCATACTATTATATTATATAATGGGAAATAATATTTTATATCTTTTATAGTATTAAAAAACCTCATTAATATTAATATAGCATTTGTATCTATATCAATATTATTAATTAAATCATTATAGTCGCGATATCTAATATTATCTATAGTATCATTTATATTTGATGTATTAAATATAGTAATATCATAATTTAATTCAGACAATTTTTTAGCAAGCATATAAAACTGAAACTCTGAAGCACCGTAGCCCTTTTCAACTACATTTTTATGAATTAATCCATTATTATATATAAGATATATTTTCATTATATAGTGTATAATTATTTTATTTTAAAAAAAATTAATTCGTCTAATATATTATCATTAGTTGTATATCGTATAGATTCAATTATATCATATTTAAAATTAAATGGTTCTTTTGTTATTTCAATACATCTATTATGAAGACCACTTATTTGATCTACATTTATAACATTTCCATTATTATATCTTGATACAGCAAAATATTTACAATTTGATTTAACAATATTATCTAATATTAAATTAATATGATCAAAACTTAAATGTAATAATAAATCTTTACAAATAATTAAATCAGCATATTTTAGTTGTTCTACTGTAGCATCTAGAACTGAAAAATTAATATTATTTTTCTTAAACTTTAAACATCTTTTAATAGCATTTATACTAATATCATATCCAGTATATTCAATATTATCCAGATTAATTTCTTTCATATAATTAAAATCACCACAAGGTATATCTATAATAGATTTAATACTATATTTTTTAATAAATTCTGGAAAGTGTTTAATTAAATTATCTGTATTTTTAAGTAGAGAACCTGGGCCTGAATATGTTTCTATAATATTATTTATTAAACAACTTTCCTTATTCCATGTACCGCCTTCATCACTATATTGTATATCATAATCCTTAATTATGTTGGTATTCATTTATTATAATTAATTATTATAAATTAATTTAATAAAATTATACATGGCCGTCGAATGATCGATCATGAGTAAATATACCATATCCAAATATACATCTATAATTATTATTTGCCCAAATTGGTGTTAATTCTTTTTCAATATTGGAACCAAACTCTAAATATGGATAAATAGCATCTTTAAAGAATTCTTTAGAGCATATAAATGGATTATTAGTATAATTACAATTACGTGATGTAGTTAAATACCAATCTTGACCATCTTCTTTTGATTCAATCTTTGTTATTTTAGTTGGATATATTTTTTCAGGATTTTCTACCCAATACATACATTCTGATAAATGAGTATTATTAATAAAATTCTCTGGTGGAATATTTCTTAAATTAATATATGCATGGTTTGGTTCCCCAGGATTAATTCTACTTCTTCCTCTTATTATATCAGCTTTACCAGAATTAATAAAATATAGAGCATCATATATATATTTATTAACTTCATCTTTTGAACTATATATGCAAAAATCATTCTCTAAAAATAAAATTATATCATATTTTGCATTTTCATATATAGTTTTAAATCCGGATGCCATCATTCCATTATCATCTAATGCTATATATCGCAAATTAAACTCTTTACATACATCAATTTCATCATTTTGACGCGATGATTGTTGAATAACAACAAATATATCATCTGTTATATTTAAAAATTTACTAGTTTTATATGTTTCTAATGTATGTCTTAATGTTTTTGGTGCATAATATGATAAAATACCTACTGAAAACATTTATATATTATTAAATATAATATTATAGTGAGTTTTATTACGCATCATATAATATTATATTAATAAAATGTCAATTGTATATCTAACTGATTCTTTATCTAGAATACGTATGGAAAACTTTTTTAATACAAATATGTCAATGCAAAATATATCAGAAAATATAAATAATTGGATTGGTGGTGAATATTATATACAAACTAGTTTATATTATATAATTAAACATATAGATAATATACTTATTATAGATATAGATACTATAATTGATTTTAAAATTTTAGATGACTGTGTATTAATTATATCACCCGGTTGGTTAGAAATACCTGAACAATTTAAAAAATATAAAACAAAACTATATTCATATAAATATTTTGATAATATAGTATTAGATTTTGATAAAAGAATAATAACACCATTTGTTTATAACAATAATCATTATAATATACCAATTACACCAATTCCTTTGCCAATAAATTCAGAATGTTCTATTGATTTTAATAAATATAATATTTCTGGTCTATTAGTTGGAAAATGTATTAGCCATGTTGTAGCAAAAAATGCTGAACATAATTTAATAGAACTAATTAATAGTTTAAATTCTAAACTATTTACTACATTACGTGATCTAACACTTTTAGAAAAATATCCAGAATATATTATATCATGTGCTGATAAATGTAATATTACTATATTTAATTTAATTCATAATAAAAATATAATAAATTTAGGTATATTAAATGTAATAGATTTTAGATATTTATTAAAATATGTTAAATATGTTTTGTTTTATAATGGTGCCTTTTCTCCACCTACATTAATAGAAGCATTAGACTCTGAATGTATTATTTTATCTACATTAAATGTTTTACCACATGATTTAAAAGAAAATAAAAATATTATTATAATAGATAATTTATCAAATAATGAAATTAATAATATTATATATAAAATAGAACAAGGAGAAATAATATTTATTAAAGATGAATATCCTACAACTTATACAATAGATAATAAAATTAAAACAATAACTAATTTAATTGAATACCATAATATACATTATAATGCCCATACTTCATAGAAATTATTTTTACATGGAGCCTCCCATGGAATATCTGGATATGAAATACTCTCTATTATTTTAAAAGAAGATTCTTCTAGTTTTGTTTTAATATAATTATAATGTTCTATATTTTCATAATCATTCTCCATTATAATAAGAGTAATATTATCTAATATATAAGGCATATCACGTAAAATATAATAGAAAGCGCCTTCACAATCTATACATAATACATTAAAATTAATATTATATTTTAGTTTTAATTGATTAAAATCAATAATATTTGATTCTTTTATATTATTTATATTATTATTTAAATGAGAATATGATAAAGGAAATGCTACATTTATATCTGATTTATAATATGTTAATGACTCAAAATAATATATTGAATTTAATGATAATGCAGAGTTTTCTATATAAAATGATTTATTATTAATATCTCTATTTTCTTTTAATTTATTATAAAAATCAATATTGGGTTCCATTGTTACAAAATTATTATTATCTATTATTTGACTAATTATTAGTGCATTTCTACCAAGATTACCTCCAATTTCTAATACTTTATCAGATGATTTAATATATTTACATGATAATAATTGCTCTTGTTGTTCTTGATCAAATGATCCATATTTTAATATTAAATTATCTTTAATAGTCAAATAATCCATTATATATTAAATATAATATATTTAATTTATTTAAAATACTACATTTAACATTAAATATTATAACCGTAGTATTTTAAATAAATTAATCTATATATCTAATCAATAGAGTTTATAAATTCATCAATATTATTACATAATAAGTGTGTATAATTATTTATTTTATCATCATTCCAATACCACCATTTAATTTCTAATAATTTTTTAATTTGATCTGATGTAAATCTATATTTTATTAATTTAGCAGGATTTCCACCTATTAAGCTATATGGTTCTACATTTTTAACAACATGACTATTATTTGCTATAACAGCACCATCTCCAATATTTACACCAGACATTATTGTAACATTAGATCCAATCCATACATCATTCCCTATAATTACATTCCCTTTTGTTGATGGATGACCTATACCATTAAAATTATTAAATATTGTTTGATGTATATGACCAAATGGATATGTTGTAACCCAATCTGTCCTATGATTACCACCTAAATAAATATTAACATTTCCTCCAATTGAACAAAAATTTCCAACAATTAATTTAGCATTATCATTTTCCCAATGTATAATTGGCATACCATATGTATATTTACCAAATGTCATTAATAATTATATTTTTATTTTATTTATACTCTTTTATTTATAATATAATATAATATTATATTATGATATTTATAATATTACATAAAGATATATATAATATTATTATTGAATATATTAATTCAATTATAGAAAATATTATAAATGCGACTATAGTAATATATCCAGATTCTGATATCAAATATAATACTACCGACATATTTATTTTTTGCGGAATAGCATATATTACATATCCAATATATAATAATAATAATGTATTTTACATTAATTTAGAACAATTAACAATGAATGGTCAACATTCACAATATGATATGTTAACACCATTAATTAATTTTAAAAATAAATATAATAATATTAATTTATTAGATTATTCAAATGCTAATATACATATTTTACAAAAATATAATATTGTAAGTAAATATTTCCCATATCAACTAAATTATAATGAAATAAAAAATTTTAAAAAAACAATTGATTTTATATTATCAGCCGATGGTAATGAAAGAAAAATTAATATATATAATGCATTACATACAATATTTCCAAATAGTATTTTTATTGGTAAGCCACATATATGGGGTATAGATCGCGATAATATATTATTTAAATCTAAAATAATAATTAATATACATCATAGAGAAAAAGACTATAATATATTAGAAGAAATTAGAATAACACGCTGTATTTTAAATAAAATGATTGTAATTTCAGAATATTCTGAAAATTATGAATTATATCCATTATATAAATATGTAATTTTTACTAATTATGATAATATAATTAATACATGTACAGATATTATTAATAATTATGAAAAATATTATGAACAAATATATAAAAATATAGACTTAGATGAAATACATAATATACTAAAAAAATATCTTGAAATATTTTAACCAAACACTTTAAAATATACTTCTCCTACTTTTTTTAATCCATTTTCTCGGATAAATTCTTTATAATCGAATCCTCCTCTAATCCCTGAAATCATCGGACTTATTTTTCCATGTAATTGAATAAATAATCCGAAATAATATCTATGAGTTCCTGATGGAGGATTTGGTCCCTGATACGATAGAATTGTATTATGTGGAATCTGTTCTATTGAATTTAAATTTGTTACAATCCAATGAACCCAAGATGGTTTAGCAGGGGCATCTGGATCCCACATTAGTAAGGTATATAGTTTATCCTTTTCTGGATTAAAATGGACTTGTGGAGCATCTTTTGTATCCTCTTTTAAAAACGCCTGTCCTCGGACTATTCCTGTTGGATATCGGACTTCTAATCCTATTTGCGGACTTCCACCTTTTATACTTTTCCTTTTTCGGATTCCTCTGACTATTTTCCTAGACTTATTCCTAGACTTCTTCATATCTATTTAAACATTATATACTTATAATTAATAATGGCTATTTTTTATAATCTATTTAGATGTTTTACTAAAGATATTATAATTGATAATATTACATATCATAAACTATTTTGTTATATATTTACAGTAGATGGTATTTTTTTAGGTATACATCAAAAAAATAATAGTGAAGAGGTTGATACAATGGCAATACATCCCGATGCTAATTTTTGCTGCTGTTGCTGTTGTTTTAAATTAGATTATAATTAGATAATGCGTATTACATCAGATATTAGTCATAATATAAATAATAAAATTATATCCCTGAACAGTAAATTACTCTATTTAGATACTGAATACAATGATATTTATTATATGTCATATATTGATAATAAATTACTTGAAGATGATAGTATTATACTTGAGATAAAAGACAAGTTCTTACCATTTAATATGATTAAATATTTTGGAAGTAAATCTAATTTAAATTGTAATGAAACGCGTATTATTTATAATAATATGATTGAATACTTTATTACTTTATTATTGGACAGATTATATAATATAACTAATATAGATATAAATAATATTTCTAATGAAAATAATAATTATATATGTATAATTGCTGAATGTACCAATATAATTAGATCAAGTATAAAGAAATATTCTAGATTAAGAACACATAAAAATGAAATATTTTGTTCAAAAAATAAATTAGAAAAACGAAATAGTATTAAATATAATTGCAATTATCCAATACTTAATACAAATTATTGCCCTTCATTTAAATATTTAATTAATAAAGGTAAAACATGTAAAGCTATATTAGAATCATCGCAGCGAAGTAGTAATGGATATAGTATAGCTTCTAAATTTATACGTACAAAATATTCAAATAATAAATCAAGACATCATATATCAATTCCTAATAATTATATGCCACTAAAGATTATTACCAATAAATCTAAAACTCGTAAGATAAGAAAGTTACATACTGATTCCTTCTAAACTTTTTTGCTCTTTATGCTGCCATAAATTTACTACATTCCTTCTTTAGAATATCAATATCTTCTTTATTCTTCTCAAGAGTACCTAAAAAGGAATTCCATCTTTTTATCCATTTAGCATCATCAGGACTATCTCCTGAATATTCTTCAGTGTATTTCTTGAATGTATCAATATTTCCTTCAAGAAAAGCATGAGATACCGTTGTATTATTCCATTTTTCTTCTATATTCATTTTCTAATAATATAGATTTCTTTTTATAACATAATTGATTATGACGGATTCTTCTTAAATCTTCTACAAAATCTCGGATTATCTTTTCAGATTCTTTGAAACTTTCTTTATTTTTAACTTGGAGTACAAAGGCCACCCATGTATCATTCCAATCCTTTATTTTTGTTATATCATTATTTTCTTCACAATATTCTTTATAAATATTTTCATTATTATTCTTGATATATTCATAAATATCTTTAACTTTCCATTGTTTTGGTATTCCCTTTTTAGGAGGTTGTTTTGTTTGTACATTAATAACTTTATTAATTATTTCATCCTCAATTATTTCATTCTCAATTATTTCATCCTTGATATTATTACACGATTTATTTGTATTCTTATTTATAGGATTAGATGAATATTTTACAACTTTTTTATCCTTTTCACGACGATATTGAAGATTTCTTCTATTCTTTTCATCATACATAAATTTTTTACATGCTTCCACACCATTATCTCTAGTTAGAGATGGTAATATATTAATCAATTCTTTTAACTTTTCATCAAATAAAGTACTTTTTTTATAATTAGAATTATACCATTCTTTAAAATATTTAATTTTACCTTGTGTTAAATAACAATATAGTGTAGTACACTGAATATTTTTAGTATCACTTAACATATCATTATGTGAATGCCTCGTTCTTTCTCTTTCTAATTCTTTTTTTATACTATTTATAATAGAGTCTTTATTTATTTTATCATTAATCTCATCAGAATTACAAATAATATTTATTGCTGAAATAAATTCAGGAGATTTTTCTTTTTCTTGACACCATTCTATATAGTTCATATATTTTCCATTAATCATCATTTCATAAATATCTTCAGATGTATATACTTCATTTCTACATTTCATATTACTATAAGATGGAATAGAATTAAATATAGTTCTATCGCAATTATGTTTTTTAATTTGAATACATTTTTTAATAAAATCTGAATATGATAATACACCTTTCATTACATTACAATGTCCACAGCAACTTCTTGAATTTTCAAGTGTATAAGATCTAATAGTAGAATCAAATCGATCTATCCCATTAGTATGATTTGATAGATTTTCAATACCACATAAATAACATTTACCATTAATTAATATATTATATTCTTTTTCTGTAAGTAAGAATGATATTTGTCTTCTATTACAATGTAATCTATAATTTTTATATGTTTCTCTAGGTGCTTTTGATAAGTATCCATTCCATTTTTTTATAAATTCTTTTGTTATAGATATTGCGTTAAATACATAATTATTTATAATATCTACCTTATCAAGAAATTCATTAGGATGTTGTATAGTTTTAATAATATTACACATCTTACAACAAGATATACAATTAGATAATATATATCCTTTATTATTATTCATCCTATCAATACCATTTAGCCTTGTATTTGATACAAATCCACAATAATAACAAGGTTGAATTATTAATTTTTCAAAATCACTTTCAGTTAATGTAAATAACAGTGATCTTGAATAAGCATTTCTTTGTACAGAACGCCATAATTCTGCTATACATATTGTATAATTTTCTTGTTTTTTATCTAATATATTAGATGCTTTATTTATAATTATATTATGTTTTTGTCTTAAATTATCAATTTCTATAGATACTTTTTCTTTTTCTATATTTTTACAATCTTCACATTTACTATCTGATATAATTTTATTAAAACACCCTCTATCTATATCACAATATATAATATTATTTTCTTTTCCATCATCTCTAATTAATTGACGGATATGTTTTCCACAATATTTATCATCTTTATTTTTAAATTTAAAAGTACACCCTTCAAATGCACAATTATATAATTTTCCTGATTTTTTAATTCTACAAGATTCACAGTTTTTATACTTATTATCTATATCATTTTTTACTAATTGATTATCACAACCTCTAAAGAACATTCCACATAATATTTGTCCTTCGTTAATTAAACATTCATAAGTATATTGCCTTTGATGGTGTATACAATATCCATTACTTATTCCAATTAATTGACATGTATCACCTTTTCTATCACCACTTTGAACAAGTGCTTTACACTTATTATTTTCCATTTTATACTAGCAATAGTTAGTTAATATAATGACTCAATTTTTGGTCAAATTTTCAAATATTTGAGGAATGATATAATATCGTGTACATATGATTTTACATATAAAATATATAATAATTTATTAATATTACTAATTTTATATTACTTATATCGTATTTATTATTTTGCTTTTTTCTATTGAAAAGAAAAGTTGAAGACAAATATAATAGTAAACATGTTTAGTTCGAGTACGCAAGTCCTCCCATTCCCGACATCACCCTGAGCACGTTGTAGTTAGTGGCATACACGTATACAGTGGAGCTCTTATCCATACCAACAGCGTTGTTGCTCACAGTGAGGAGCAGGGTAGTGTTGTCGATACGGGATAAGTTGCAGGTGCCACTGGGCTGGTGTTGTTCAGGCTGTAGAGCAAAGGAGTACACGTTAACACCAACGCAAGGAATGTTAGTGTGGTGTTGGTAAGGTTGTACCCAGTTGAAGTAGTTGCCCTCACGCATTGAGAATCGGTCGTGACCGTTGAGCTGTAGGAGAGCAGTGATAGTAGGGTTCTTACCAGCCATGCCCTCAACGCGAGTAACGGAGTAACCAGACTCGAGGCATGCGCGATCCCACCAATCAGAGAAGTTAAAAGGCTGCTGGCCCTTCCAGGGGTTGATGACGTTGTCATCGCAGCTCACGAAGCTGTCACGTTGGACAACCCAGATTAGCTCTTTGCAGGGGTGGTTGAAGTTCAGCTTGAGCTTGTTGCTGGAGCTAGTGATGGATTCACCACCAGTGAACTGTAGCACATCAATGAGGTACTCGTGGGAGACCTGGGCGAACTTGCGGCGCTCATCAGTATCCAGGTAGATGTAGTCCACATACAGAGAAGCAGCAGCCAGACCGCATTGACCAACACGGTTGCGCACTGAATGAGGATCACCACCAGTGGCATAGTCCCAGCAGAGGTTGTTGAGAGCATTGAACTCGAGGTTAATGCGCACCTCGTGGTACTGCAGAGCAATCAGAGGCAGAGCCAGACCAGGGTTGCGGCAGAACCAGAACTGGAGAGGGATGTACAGAGTGTACATAGGAGTGCAGCTAGTAATAGCCTCGCTGGTGAGGGGCTCTCCTGCGTAGCAGTCATTGTCGCAACCATTGCCACCCTGGTAGATCAGGTTAGTGAGCTCAGGGACGTTACCAACCATCTTGGCGTAACCTGCTTGCTTACCAGGCTCCTGGGTGAGCTCGTTCCAGATGTGGAGCCACTGACCGTAATGCTTGTCAATGCGCTGACCACCGATTTCAATCTCAACGTAGTCGATCAGATTGTGACCAACCCAGTTGAGCCAGCGGAATTGAGCACCAGAACCATCAGTTGATTGGAGCTGGACTTGAGGTAGAACCGCCTGGAGATACATGCGGTAGATCAGATCACCGTTGCGCTGGATAGTGCAAGTCACCTTCTTGCCAAAGTTAGGGGCACCATTGAAAGGGTTCTCAATGGACTCCATGGCGAAGTTGGTGTGTCGTCGGTAGACGACCTTGAAGAAGGTAATCTGAGGATTACCAGTTAAGTAAACATCTTGTGCGCCATAAGCGACTAACTGCATGAGCCCTCCGCCTGTCATTTGTGGTTATATCACTAATTAAGAAAATAATTTTGGAAAAAATACAAACTCTTTATTTTCTATTTTTTAGATTTTATTAATTTATTAAAACTCTGTCGGAAGATATTATAAATTATTATAGCACTTATCAGGCTTCTCAATAAAAGGGGATAAATTAATTATTATCTTTAATTTTATATGAACCGGAGGATTCAAACTAAATTTGATTTAACTGAGTTATTAAAGTGTAGCATATCACGATGTCAGAAGAGAAACCTAAGTATGTTAGAAAAAAGTGTGAACATGGTAAACAATCCTATCTGTGTAAGGATTGTAATGGTAAAGCTTACTGTAGTCATAATATTTTAAAATATTACTGTAAACTCTGTAAGGGTAAAGGTATTTGTACCCATAATCGTATAAAACAGACTTGTAGTCTTTGTAAGGGTATTTCACTATGCGAACACAATAAAAGAAGAAGTCGCTGTAAAGATTGCAAAGGTGGTTCAATTTGTCCACATGATAAAATTAAAAGTAGGTGTGCACTTTGTGGCGGAAGTGAGATGTGCGAACACAATAGACGAAAAGCAATTTGCGTAGCGTGTGAAGGGAGTCAGGTGTGTTCTCATAAATTACGAAAAGATAGATGTATAGAATGTTCTCCAGATAATTTCTGTGAGCATAAGATGGATAAATCTAACTGTGTTCAATGTCATGGAAAAAATATTTGTGAGCATAATAAAATAAGATATCAATGTGTAAATTGTGAAGGCGGCAGAATTTGTTCTCATAAAAAGAGAAAATCACATTGTAAAGAGTGTGGAGGTTCTTCACTGTGTAAAATGGACTTATGTGAGACAATTGCTAATGCTAGATATGAAGGATATTGTCTAAATTGCTTTATTCATGTATTTCCAGATAAACCTAATGCGCGCAATTATAAAACAAAAGAGACAGCTGTTAAAGAGTATGTACTTGAACAATTTCCTTTAACTAAATATACATGGATAACAGATAAAAGAGTACAAGATGGATGTTCACGAAGGAGGCCAGATTTATTCATTGATTTAGGATATCAAATCTTAATTATAGAAGTAGATGAGAATCAGCATGAGCAATATGATTGTTCTTGTGAGAATAAAAGATTAATGGAATTATCACAAGATGTATATCATCGTCCAATAATATTTATCCGATTTAATCCAGATGATTATAAGACAAAAGATGACAAAGTAACATCATGTTGGGGAATAAATAAACAAGGGATATGCGCGATTAAGAAGACTAAACAAAAAGAATGGAATAATCGATTAGAGGCAATAAAAACCCAAATAGAATATTGGTCTCAAGAATGTAATAAAACAGATAAAACAATTGAAATTGTTCAACTCTTTTATGATATTGATATATAATTCATTCAATATCCTTCATTTTTTCACAGATATAAATTAAAAAGTAAAATTAGAAATACAAGAATTAGGATTTAAAAACATAGCTCACATACCGTTATAAGGGCTATGAGTGAAAACGCGTTTTTTAAAATAAAAGGTTCAAAAAAATATAATACAGAGACAAAAACTACACTTGATGCTATCCATAATAAAAAAATTCAACACATGATAAGTGATAAAAATAATATTACTGAATATAATAAACAGTTAGATATTCTAAAAGATAAAATTAAAAATACATCGATGGATATTGAAATTTGGCGATTAGAAAGAGAACAAGAAATCCTCGAAAAAAAGATTAAATCATTGGAATCAGATAAAGATTTAATGGATTATTATCTCAGGACAGGTGATATATTATTCAATTATTATGATATGCAAGATCAGATTCATCAGGGTGTTCAGAATATATCTAATAATAAAGCAAAACCAGGGAGTATTTTGGCATTATTAGAAGAAACTGATGAAGTCCAAAAGCAATTAGTAACTGAAAGTACTCCTCATACAAAAGAGTTGCCTCAATTACAGCGTAATAAACTTCTTAATACATATTTACAGATAGAAGAACCAGGTTTAGCACATAATTTAGAAGATTATAATGATCCATGGACAGCATGCGAAGATTGTGGAAATGAAATGATCATGTGTCTTAATGAAGCTAATATGACATGTTCAAAGTGTGGACATCAAGAATTCATTCTTGTAGATAGTGATAAACCATCCTATAAAGATCCTCCTCGAGAAGTATCATATTACGCATATAAAAAGATTAATCATTTTAATGAATGGCTCGCACAATTTCAAGCTAAAGAAAGTACAGAGATTCCTAATGAAGTATATGATACTATCTTAATTCAACTTAAGAAGGAACAAATTACAAATATGTCTTTATTAAAACCCAGTAAATTAAGAGAGATTTTGAGGAAGATGAAATGTTCTAAATATTATGAACATATTCCTCATATTATTAATAGACTAAATGGACAGAATGCTCCATTTATGAGTCGAGAGGATGAAGAAAAGTTGCGCCATATGTTCCGTGAAATTCAGCCATCATTTAAAAAGCATTGTCCTAAAGGTCGAAGAAATTTCTTATCATATGGATATGTTTTATATAAATTCTGTGAACTTCTAGAAATGGATGAATATCTGGCATGCTTTCCATTACTCAAAAATCGTGATAAACTCTATCTTCAGGATAAAACATGGCAATTAATCTGCCAGGAAATGGGATGGCAATTTATTAGGACTATTTAGAATTATCAATATAATTTTATTATCAAAATAATTCTATAAATTATGAATCCGCAAATAATTGTAATTTATAAGTTATTCCATCAACCAATATACGTATATATCCAGTAGCACCACCTGCTGTAGAATGTGTTGTATTATTATATGTTATTTGACCTGTAGAAATATCATATCCTAGAAGACGAGTATTTTCACTTGAACTAATAGGTTGTACATAAAATCCAGTAGGGCCAGTTGAAGGTAAATCGGCGCCAGTAGCATTTAATATTATAGTATTATCATGTTGTATGGAAAACCCAGCTTGATTACCAATCGCAATAGAATTTAACCCTTGTCCAGTATATCCAGCTTGATTACCAATTGCGATAGCATTTGTCCCTTGTTCATTAGCACCCGCATTATCACCAATTGCTATAGTATTATTACTACTACCAGTTGCACCAGCATTAATACCTATTAATACACTACTATTTCCAGTATTATATTGCCCTGCCTGATATCCTAACATTATATGATTATCACCAGATGATTGTTTTCCAGAAGAAGAACCAATAAATACATTGTTATTACCATTATTATTATTACCTGCTAAAAATCCTACCATAGTATTTTCAGTACCAACATTATTGTATCCTGCTTCATATCCTATAAATACATTATTATCATAATTATTATTTTGCCCAGCAGATTTACCAATAAATACATTATTATCACGACTATTTTGCCCAGCATTAAATCCTAATATTACACTACTATTTCCAAAACTATTTAGCCCTGCTTGAAACCCCATAAATGTATTATCAGCGCCAGTATTATTTTTCCCTGAATAGGCGCCTATCATTGTATTTTGTGAAGTAGTTCCTGTATAGCCAGCTCCAGCACCTATATATGTATTATTATAATTATTAGCATCTATTACCGATGCTAAACCAGCTTGCATACCAACAAATGTATTAGCGGCACTTACTCCTACATCACCATATACTGATGTACCAATTTTAATAGTACCTGTAATATAATCTCCTGTATCGCCTGCAAATGTTATATCATTGCTTATAATTCCAACTGGACCTGTTACATGAAGAGTACCATCTATTCCAACTACATATCCAGTATATCCTGTTCCATAACCTGTATTACCATCAGGATATACAACAAACTCAGTTGATCCAGTTACACCTGTGCCATCATTAGAATATAATACTGCGCCAGTTGGGCCATTAAATTGAAACCCTGCCCCAGTAGCACCTGTTTCACCAGTTGGACCAGTTGCTCCATCAGAACCGTTTGATCCAGTTGGACCAGTTGCTCCATCAACACCATTTGATCCAGTTGGGCCAGTTGCTCCATCAGAACCGTTTGATCCAGTAGGGCCAGTTGCTCCTGTATCACCAAATCCAGTGGGACCTGTTGCTCCATCAGAACCGTTTGATCCAGTGGGACCTGTTGCTCCATCAGAACCGTTTGATCCAGTGGGACCAGTAAATCCTGTTTCACCAAATCCAGTAGGGCCAGTGGGACCAGTAAATCCTGTTTCACCAGTAGGGCCAGTTGCTCCTATTTCACCAGTAGGGCCAGTTGCTCCATCAGAACCGTTTGATCCAGTTGCTCCATCAGAACCGTTTGATCCAGTTGCTCCAGTTGCTCCTATTTCACCAGTTGGACCAGTTGCTCCATCAGAACCGTTTGATCCAGTTGATCCAGTTGGACCAGTAGCTCCATCAGAACCGTTTGATCCAGTAGGACCAGTTGCTCCTGTTTCACCAGTTGCTCCATCAGAACCGTTTGATCCAGTAGGGCCAGTTGCTCCATCAGAACCGTTTGATCCAGTTGCTCCAGTTGAACCTGTTGCTCCTGTTGCTCCAGTGGGACCTGTTGCTCCATCAGAACCGTTTGATCCAGTGGGACCTGTTGCTCCATCAGAACCGTTTGATCCAGTGGGACCAGTTTCACCAGTAGGACCAGTTGCTCCTGTTGCTCCATCAGAACCGTTTGATCCAGTGGGACCAGTTGCTCCTGTTGCTCCAGTAGAACCAGTAGGGCCTAATAATTCTGATTTATATGTAATTTCTCCAGTTATAGTATTATACCCTAGCATAAGTGTACTCGATGTCTCATTTCTAATAGGTTTTACATAAAATGCGTTTGTATTCCCTGTATTATTCTCAAGAGGTGCTGCTGTAGCATTTAAAATTATAGTATTATTTTTTTGTGATGAAGTACCAGCTAGATAGCCAATTGCGATAGTATTTTGCCCTTGTGTATTAGCACCAGCACTATTACCAATTGCTACTGAATTTTGTCCTTGCGTAGCAGTACCAGCGCCAATACCAATCGCTACTGAATTTTGCCCTTGTGTTATATTGCCAGCACCAGCACCAATTGCTACTGCTTGTTGATTCTGGCCTGTATATCCAGCACCAGCACCAATTGCCACTGAATTTCCACCCTGTGAACCCTGGCCAGCAACATTACCAATTGCCACTGAACCATTCCCCTGTGTAGTAGAACCAGCACCAAAACCAATTGCTACTGATAATTGACCTTGTGAATTACGACCTGCTGTTTCACCTATAGCGATTGAACGTGTATTTTGCTGTTGTTCACCTGCTCGATATCCTATTGCCACTGAACCTGATAGTTGTGTTATATTGCCAGCATAGGGACCAATTGCTACTGACTGTTGATTTTGCTGTTGTTCACCTGCTCGATATCCTATTGCTACAGATTGTGTCTGTTGATTATTACGACCTGCTATAGATCCAATTGCAACTGATAAACTCCCCTGTGTAGCATAAGCTGCTTGGTAGCCAATTGCTACTGATTCAGCATCTTGAACTGTATTACCAGCATCACTTCCTATTGCTACTGATCTCGTCTGTTGATTATTATTAGCAGCACCTACACCAAGAGCAACTGAATTGCTTCCTTGATTTGTCACTGCTGAATATGCCCCAACTGCTACTGAATATGGTCCTTGTGTAATAGAACCAGCTTGATTACCAATTGCGACGGCATTTTGTTGTTGACCTGTACAACCAGCAGTATCACCTATTGCTACCGATTCAGCTTGTTGATTATATCGAGCTGCTATAGATCCGATTGCAACTGAATTATTTCCTTGTGTAAATTGACCAGACCTCTGGCCAATTGCCACTGAATTGTCTCCTTGTCCCCTCTGACCAGCATTAAGGCCAACCGCTACTGCTTGTTGTTGTATACCTGTAAAACCAGCTTGGCTCCCGATAAATGTATTTAAGGAACCTGTATTAGTTATTCCTGCTGCTGTTCCTATCATAGTATTATAATCACCTGTATTATAACGTCCCGCTTCTGCACCTACCATAGTATTATTTGAACCAGATCCTGTAAAGCCAGCCGCTACGCCTACAAATGTATTAGAATAACCTATATTATTAGTACCAGCCCCTGCGCCTATAAATGTATTAGAATTGCTACCTGTATTCCCTGCGATGGCAGATGCTAAACCAGCTTGCATGCCAACAAATGTATTTGCTATACTATTATTAACATTACCATTTATAGATGTGCCAATCTTTATAGTACCAGATTCATAAGTTGCATTATCATCCATAAAAGTAATATTATTACTTTCCACATCTAATTGATTATTAACTATTGTTTGTGCGCTCTTAACTTCTACAATATTAGTACTATCAAGTTGCAAGTTTAACTGATTAGCACCTGGTACTTGAATATTACCATCTCCTTGAAAGCGTATATTAGCATCACCATCGAATACTAGATTACCTCCTTCTATTCCTATATCATATCCAAGAACTAAAGGGGCTAATGGCTTTAGCGTTGATACATTTAAAATGTCAGTAGTTATTTCACCATCACCAGCTATAGTATTTGCTTCAATTGTAGTACCTCCTGTTGTATTACCTTGTACAAGGACTGCTGCTAATGTGGGAACAGAAGAAGGAGCACCAATTGGTATAGCGCCAAACATTAATTCACTTGTATTTGAATTCACCCATAATGTAGTATTAGGATCTCTAGGAGCTCCAGGATTAGTTGGAACAGGAGTAAATTCAATACCAGTAGGATCAATTTCACCAGTTACGTGTAAATCGCCGCTTATTCCTACAACAAATCCAGTATATCCTTTTCCATCAGGAAATGTATTTCCATCAGGATATACTGATAAGCCAGTAGAACCAATTAATTGATTACCATCTAGAGTAAACGCTACTGAATTAGGGGGGCCATTAAAATTAGTTCCTCCTTGATTTACACCAAATCCATCTCCTAAACATGGATCACACTGTGCCTCCACAACAATCGCCCTACTTTGTCTTAGTCGGGTAATATCACTCGAACAGTATGACTGCATTATAGGTTCTATTATGTATTCCAAATTTATTTTTAAAAGAATATTTTAAATATATTTAAATTATAATTATTCGGATATATGACCGTATACTTATTAAATGAAATTTGAAAGCATTGTATTACTCAACATATATTAATAAAATATGTCATAGTACATCTAAAGTATTATGTAATTCAGATAATTGTGAAATGTGTTTTAATCGTTCATTTGCTTCTCATCCTATGGCTGATTGTTGGAGTTCAAAAAATGATATATTACCTAGACAAGTATTTCTAAAAAGTAATAAAAAATATTTATTAAATTGTAAAGAATGTAAGCATGAATTATTAGTGTGCCTTAATAATGTTAAACAAGAAAAAGAAAATAATTGTAAGTATTGTAATAAATCAGAATTATGTTTAGATACCCAGTGTACATTCTGTTTTAATAAATCATTCGCATCTCATCCTATGGCAAATAGTTGGTCTGAAAATAATGAAATTACACCTAGGCAAATAAGCAAAGGTTCTGATAATTCTTATGAATTTAAATGTAAAGATTGTAATCACTATTTTAATTCAAAACTATATAGTATTAAAAATGATAAACATTGTCCTTATTGTACTAATCAAAAATTATGCGATAATTTTGAATGTAGAATATGTTTAGAAAAATCATGTGAATCACATGAAATGAAAAATGCTTGGTATATAGATAATGATATTATTCCAAGAATGACATTTAAACAATCTAATAATAAGAGAATATTTAATTGTTTAAAATGTAAACATACCTATATTACTACACCTAATCATTATTATAATCGTAACGGTTCATGTCCATATTGTGCTAATCAAAAATTATGTGAAGATGTCTGTGAATTATGTTTTAATAAATCATTTGCTTCTCATCCAAGAGTAGTAGAATTAAGTCCTAATAATACAATTAATCCAAGAATGACATTTAAAGGGTCTGAGATTAGATGTAAATTTAATTGTAGTAAATGTAATATAGAGTTTGAATCTATGTTATATAATATATCTAATGGATATGGATGTCCATATTGTAAAAAGAAAACAGAAGCTAAAGTATTGGAATTCTTAAAAGCTGAATATAATTGTAAACCACAAGTAAGATTTGATTGGTGTCGCTATTCAGAGACTAATAATATAATGCCTTGTGATTTTGGAATTATAGATTATAAGATTATCATAGAATTAGATGGAAATCAGCATTTCATTCAAATAGCACACTGGAATACTCCTGAAGAAGTTTGTAAAAAGGATGTTGAAAAGATTGCATATTGTATACAAAATGGATATACCATAATTCATCTTAAACAAGAAGATGTTTGGTTAGATAAATATGACTGGAAACAACTCCTTAGAAATCAGATAGAACTATATAAGGAAAGTGTAGAACCAAAATGTATATTTATTGAATCTGGAAATTGTTATAATAATCATAAGAAATTATTAAATAAAGAGTATATAGAGGTAAATCCTAAAGATTCTATATAATTATAAAATATTTAGAAAATTAGTGAATTTTAGCGAAGTGGTAAAGGAGAGGGGTATATGGTATGTTTTTATTTAATGTATTTTTATAAATTATATATATACTCTATGATGTAATTTACATGCGAGGGAAACCGACCAAACCAAAACCTAATCCGAGGCCTGCTCCAGAGCGTGCATTAACACCAACACTGGGGGAAACAGCATCGAGGATGGCAAAAACGACGGCAGCGAGGACGGCGAGAGTGGCTACTTCATCGAAGGGCAGAGCCTTGCGAGGAATAAAGATAGCAGCTGCAGCGATAACGAGACCTTCAATCAGATATTTGATTACGCGGTTGATAATCTCTGAAACCTGGAACATTTTGTCTATATCATCTAATAAGAAAAAAAACACAGATAATTTAATAATATTCTAAACATAAACTTAAAGGATTAATATCTCTAGCATCATAGAATGTCTGATACCCAAGCCACAACTCCAAGCACCGTAGTCGAGGATTTTCTGGATGAGGATACTGAAGTTCCTGGTCAGAAATTTGTCCTGCTTAGTTTTCTAAGTCCTGAAAAGGTACTAGAGAAGAAGGACAATTTCTTTTTCCACAAGTTCCTTGAAAGCTATGAGGTAGATTGGAAGATTAAGAATCTAGAAAAATATATGGTTGATACCGTACAATTTATTAATGCAGAACTAGATGCTCGAATTGTAGAGCTAGAGAAGAATGATCAGCATGATCAGGCTGCTATTTGTCGTAAAAATCGCCTTAGAATTGATGATGTAATGGATAAGTACAGTACATTTGTTCAAAAACAGCGTCAGGATATTAATAAGACTAAGATTGCTGAGGCATATGATGATTTTATGTTTGCGAATCAGGTTAAGCTGGAGGATGAGTTTTATGCTATGAATGATTTCCGTACATCTATGCGTGGATTGAAAGTTCGTGGAGTATTTGGTAATCATAAGGAGGCTGAGTTAAAGGCTAAAAAGCTACAGAATAAGGATAGATATCATAATATTTTTATTGGAGATGTTGGTAAATGGCTACCTTGGGATCCTAGTCCTCATCAGGTTGGTGAACAAGAATATGCTCAAGATCAACTCAACTCACTTATGAAGAAGTATAAGGAGAATGAAGATAGTCGTGAAAAATTCTTTGAAGAGCGTACTCGTAATGAGAAGAAGGTATTTGGAGGTTCATCTGGTGCTAGTGCTGAATCGGATCCTATGTTTGGTTCATCTGGTGATCTAGCAATGCAGCGAAAGATTGAAAAAGCTCAAATTACAATTGAACGAGTAGAGGAAAATACTGTAGAAGTTTAATGTTCTTTATATATGGAATTATAAATAACAAATTATATTATATATTGTAATAGTATTTGTTATATAATTATTAGCTATATTACAAGGATTACTTTAAGAATAGTATCCAATACCAGGGACCGGGCCACCAACAAAAACGGGTCGGCATGTTTGGTCTAGGCCATCACAGAACATTCCTTCAGGGCATGGATTACCATCTTCATTAGGTGAACGACATAGGTAATTAGTATTGGCATCAGGGCGCCATGAAGGTAGTTTAGAAGCAGATCCGATAGCAGGAATATCTGCTACACCGCCATCTTGTGAACTGGGACCACTTGAATAAGCAGATGCGGGACCTGAAGGTGATGAATTAGGGCCTCCTTGGAAGCCTTGAATAGCAAAATGTGGGAGAGTCATGCGTTCAATAAATCGCATAACCATAGGAAGGAAAGCAATTACAATAACAAGTAGTACAAACATAGCACCGAGGCCCATACCTTTAGAGTGTCTCATTCTTCTAGCATCTATGTAGTTTTTGTTTTAGCGAATTAGTAATTATTGTAAATAAGGATATCTAGGAGGAATTACTGGTAAATCTGATAAGGCTGGTAATTCTTTAGGGGTATCTGATTTGCAATATCCATTCATACATCGGACACGCGGATTATTATTTTCTGGAGAACAAGATGGTAAATCTACTCCGCATCGACCAGCATCAACAAATCCATCGGAGACTTTAGGATATCTATACAGATATAATATCATACCAATTGATATAGATACAAATAATAACCCAAATATATGTCTTAAACGCATATCCATTTATTATAATATGTGTTAATAATTATGTGTTAATGAATAATAAATATAATAAATATAATAATATATTATGAAATTAAGTTTTATAATAACTCTTTATAATAGAATTAATTTATCATATACATTAGATAATAAATTATACACGCTAAATTTATTAGGAAATAATCTTAATAGTATCCGACAATTAGTAAAAAAAGATGATAAATGGGAGTTTATAATAGTTGATTTTTCATCGACTGATGCGAATGTTAATGAATTTCTAAAAAATAATTTAAATCACCCAAATTTCTCATATAAATTAATTACACTAAATGAGAAATTTAATAAGGGGAAAGCTATTAATATTGCTATTAATCATGTATCGTATGATATTGTTTTTTGTTTAGATGCTGATATGATGATTCATACATATAAATTATTTAATGATATTCACAAACATGTATTTAATAATAAAAAAGCATTTTTCCCAATATGTTATGGATATAATGATATATCACACACTATAGGGGTTAAAAGAGAGAAAGGCACTGGTAATGTAATATTCCTTAAAAGTGACTTTAGTAAATATATTGAGAAAGAAATGTGGGGTAGAGAAGATGATGTAATATATTATTATTTTATGTCAAAAAAAATGGCGGTTAGAGAATATTATGAGAAAGGTTTTGTACATCAATGGCACCCTATTACAGAATGGCATCCAGATTATAATAGAATTACTACTTAATTAATAATTCTTTTTAACATTAATAGCAGGCCCTTTGAGTTTTCTATTAGTTAATGGATCAAATTGGTCAATTTCCCCTTCTTCTTTAATACGTAAGTATAATTCAGATTGTCTCCAGAGTTCTGGTGCGCCTAATTTAAATTCACCGTGTATTTCTGCTTTATACCAGAAAATGGTATCTTCAATCTTATTACTTTGGGTACAGTTATTAATTACAATACATTCAAAATTCTGCGTACATTGATCCATAATTTGACAGAAAAATTCAAAAGATGGAAAGGCGCTTCCATAGTTATGATAGAGACGTTGTCTATTATTTAGATATGGTTCTCTTAAAATAAATACAAAATCAACATTTGTTCGTAGAGCGGGCTGAATACCAAGAGGGAACTGCATAGTAATAATAAAAAATACTTTGAGCCATCGCCCATTCATAAATAAGTAACGAATATTTTTATCATGTGTCCATGAATCATCGTACATACAATCATCCAAAATTAAAAATGCTCTAGGATCTAAATTAGATTTAACGCCACGATCTGATTCTTGTTGAATTCTCTGCATAATTAATTTTTGTCGTTTTACAAAATTATTAAGAATAACTGGATTATATTCTCCATGAATAAACATTGGAGGAACCATTTTTTTAAAGAAACCATTTGATTCTTCTGTACCTGATATAACACAACCCATAGGTAAATCTTGATGATGAAATAATAAATCACGTACTAAAGTACTCTTACCAGTTCTTCGTCGTCCTATAAATATCACTACAGCATCTTGAGGAATGGTTTTCATTGAAAACTTCCGGAGATTAACATTAACTGCGCCTTGTGCTGACATCTCTTCTTACACCTATACATCATAATAAAAACATTGATAGTGCGCTATACGCATATATAACAAGTCTTATACGATTAAAAGGAGGTAGTATGAAATCAATCCTTAAAAGTCTACGAGAGAATCCTTGTAGAGTTAGAGAAATATCTGAAAATGAAAAGGCTACACTCTCAGATATTACATATCATCAACGTTATTTTACAGCATTAGATAAGTTTAATATATCTGATTCTTTTAATATTAATACAGAATTGCCTTCTCGATTTCAAATACAAGAATGGAAACAGAAAAAGCAAGTACAGTATGATAAAGATTGTAAATTATCACAAATATGGAAAGCCATTGTATATGATAACGATACTAAAGAATTAGTTAATAAAAATGTATTTGTTAAAACAATTCATGTATTAGATCCAATAGATCATATTAAAAATTATTATGCTAAACAATTACATCCATTATTACCATATCGAGAAGAAGATATTCATTATACAATAAATAAATTACATAGCCCTCATAATCAAGCATATGTAGATACTATTGCTAATTATGTAATGAGTAGGTTTAGAGAATTAGATATATCTCCACATTTTGTTGAATATTATGGTGCTATGACAGGAATATCATTATCATATAATTATAATATAACAGATGAATATGAATCATACAAAAATGAGAAGTGGTTTTGGCGCGGAATTAATAAAAATGCCAAATTTTATATTTTAATGGATAATGAAAATATATTAAACATTGAGGAATTTAAAGAAATATATGATGATATTGTAACGTGTCCATTTAGTGAAGATGAATTAGATAATGATAATGAATCTGATATAGAATCTGAAATAAAGGAATTAATTAATGTATCAGATATTCAATCAATTAAATCATTTAGTTCAATGAAATCATATGAATTTAATTCGGATTCTGATTCAAATTTATGTTCTGAAAATGAGGAAGGAGAAGGAGAAGGAGAAGGAGAAGAGGAAGAGGAAGGAGAAGAGGAAGAATTAGATATTTATTTAAATATGAAAGATATCCCAGTAATTAAAATATTTCAAGAAGCCCAAGAGGGTACTTTAGATGAATTATTAGATGAAGAGATAATTGATGATCAACTTTATGGTACACAAGGATGGGAGGCTAGATGGATTGCATGGTTATTCCAAGTTGTAGCCACATTATCATTTCTACAATCATCTATATCTTTTACGCATAATGATTTACATTCTAATAATATTGTATGGAGAAAGACAGATAAAAAGTTCTTATATTATAGAGAAAAAAATGGACAATTATGGAGAGTTCCAACATATGGTAAGATATTTAGTATAATTGATTTTGGTAGATCTATTTTTAAATTAGGCAAACAACAATGGATAAGTAGTGATTTATATCCTAATAATGATGCTGCAGAACAATATAATTTTGGGCCATTTTATAATAAATCATTGCCAAAAGTACTTCCTAATTATTCATTTGATTTAGCACGATTATCAATTAGTTTATTAGATGGACTTTTTGAAGAAAAACCTGAGAAAAAGAAGGGTAAATGTAATATAATGAGTGAAGAGAATGGATGGATTGTTTATGAAACAAAATCACCTTTATTCAATTTATTATGGTCATGGACTATTGATGATAATAACAAGACTATTTATGAGGATGAAAATGGTGAACCCAAATTTCCTGGCTTTGATTTATATATTCATATAGCACATCATTTACATAATGCTATACCTAGAGAGCAATTACAAAAATCTCAATTCTCACAATATAAATGGAATAAAAAACCCCCTAAAGAAGAAAAACTATATCCTTTATATTAAATATTATATAGTGTAATCATATAGTGTAATCATATCTTACAATAGTATTTTAAGGTATGAATATGTAATAAGTTTAATTATCTTCCAACAAGACGAGGGGGACCTACTTGTAGATCTAATTCATTCATTTCTCCAAAGCCTCCACTAACTGTCATGGGTAATGATACTGGAATATCCATTTTAGGAAATAGATCTGGTGCTAATACTCCCATAAATCCAATTAGAATAGCACCACTTATAAAGTCTTGAAGAAATTGTATTCTTTTATATTGTTTATCTTTGAATTTTGCTCCAATAAAACTTAACGTGATAAATAGAATCCCTCCAACAAATATCCAAGGGAACCAGGTAGGCATAACAGTATTATTCGATTGGTTTGATAAAAACACAGAATGTATTGCCGCACATTAAGGAAGAGATTCATAATCAATTGATGATATATTTTCGGCTAAGTCATCATTTAGACTATCAAAGCCCATATCTTCAGATAATGGTACACCTATTTCATCTAGTATTTCAAGGTCCGGAGAATCATCATTTCTATCATCCAAAACTAAATCTGAATTATCAGGATTATCAGAATCAAGGACAGAATTAAAATCAGCAAATTGTACGGAAGGTCTATCTTCGACATATATCATTTGTTGTTTTGGTTGTTCTTGTTCTTGTTCTTTCTCTTGCTCTTGTACTTGTTCTTTCTCCTGTTCCTGCTCTTGTTCTTGTACTTGCTCTTGCTCTTGTACTTGTTCTTTCTCTTGCTCTTGTACTTGTTCTTTCTCTTGTACTTGCTCTTGTTCTTGCTCTTGTTCTTGCTCTTGTTCTTGCTCAGATGACATGATATTTGATAATTTTTGTTCAATTTGTTCTGGAATTGATGTCTTTATTTCCTTTTCATCATCAGAATCAGAATCAGAATCATTATTATCAGGAGTATCATTATTAACAAAATCTTTAAGAATAGATTTAACAGGTACTAATCCGCGAATTGCTTGTAAAATTCCTTCATTTAGTAATTGTTCAATATTCCTATAATTCTGTTGTTTCTCGATACCAGAAATCCCATCTCGGAAAAGGAATGCTGAACTCCATAATAATTTTGAAGATTCGCATAATACTCTAAAAAGGAAATGTTCAACTTTAGGAACAGTTATTTGAACTTTTTTATTATTTCCAGAAATACGGATTGCGGTTAATACTTTTGTATGTGCAATAAAAACGGCTGTTAATAGATCATCTAAATAGTCGCATCCACAATTATTATTAATCTGATTAATTTCATTAGTAACTTTTTCCATATTCCAATCATGAACTTCATTTAAATATGTCTGAAATTGCCATAATGTTTTTTTAGGTTCAGAAATAGTATTATTTTTAGCTCTTTCAAGAAGATCTATAAAAAACTTAAAATAGGCTGGTACCAAAAAAATACAAAGTTGTTTTGTATATTCAGTACGAGCATCTGAATAAACCGATAATATAGAATCGGACCCTTGATTCATTCTCTTAATATTTATTCGTTGTTGTCTCACATCTATGTAACGCACTTCCTAAAAACGCCCAAAGTGATCCAGATAGTTCATTACATTTACCGTAGTCTTTTAATATATCTAAATTATCTAAGTTAGTTAAATATGGTTTAATTAAATTATCTGGATTATATGCTTTTTTAATATAATTAATGAGATTATCTGATTTCTGTGATTGTAGAATACTATTTTCTTCCAATCTATGCTTATAAGTATTATTCCATATTTCAGGATAATCTATCTGTAAATTAATACAATGATTAACTCTTCTAAATGAATATTCATCAGGTAATAAATAATCTTTAATTTCTTGAATTTTTAATTTATTAGATTTAATATTATCTTTATATGTTATAAAAATATAATCTTCTAATTCATTCCAAGATGGTTGATTCATTTTTTTAATAAGACATCGCGAACGGACTGGTTCCTGAAGTTTTCCAGCATCTCTACATTCGAGAATAAATAGAACATTAGAAGAATGTGTTTCAAGAATACGTCGTAAAAATGCTTGTGCTTCAGGTGTTAGATCATCTGCTCCTTCTAACCATAAAATGGCTGGTTCTGTTCTCCGTGCCCAAATATGTAATTTTTGTCGCCCTTCACGTAATGTTCTATCTTTTCGACAAGGGCACACAAAGAGTTGTTTATTAATCTTTTCTGCATACTTCTGAATCCAGTAACTCTTACCGCATCCAGGAGGACCTGTTAGAATAAGTGGGGTTTTATCCATTAATAATGATATATATCTTCATGTTTATATTCCTTTCATAAATAAATTTTAAATTATTTACGAGAATGACGACGAGATTTATGTGATTTACGTCGGTGAGTCTTACGTTTTGCCTTCATAGTTCTTCTCTTTCCTCCCTTTCCAGGATAAGGGAGCCCTGCTGTAGTCGCCCATTGCATTATAGCATTAGAAGGTTGCATCATATTCATCTTATACTTTATCTTTTGATTTTAATCTAAATAAATTTGAAATAATATTGTATTAAACTACTTATAACTATCATAATTATGTAAGTATGAATAATATATCAAATGATGAATGTATTATATGTATGGATAATAATGAAGAATCTTTAATTCTTAATACATATTGTAAATGTAAAATTAAATGGCATAATTCTTGTTGGGATAGATATATTAATTCAACTGATAACCCTAAATGCCCTACTTGTAGGATAATTATTAGAAGTATAACTGAACCATTATTATCTCATTATAATTCTATTTCTGATAGTGATTCTACTGTAGTTCAAGGTGATATTATTAATGAATCAGAACGCATTACTATTATAATTAATAATACATCTATATATCAAGTACAAGAACAAATACAAGAACAAATACAAGAACAAATACAAGTACAAATACAAGTACAAGAAATACTTGAATATAAACAAAAAATTATTAAATCAGTTATATTAATATGTGGTTTAATAATGTTATGTATTGGTATTTATATTGTATTTCATTAAAGAATTAATTAAATGAAATATTTCATTAAAGAATTAATTAAATAAATTAATTAACTTATTTTTTAAATTATTGTGAGGCTAAAAATGATTGATATTCACGGATAGCTTGTTCATCTAGTTCCGCATTTTTATGAAGTGATTGCATTAAAGGATTATTATCAACTGCTGCTACAGAATCATAAGTATTTCTATCGCGACTTACATCTAATTTAAGAGGAACTCTATATTCAACACGCCCTATATCACCAGCACCAGGTGTAATATCAATAGGTCTATTAATAGCTAAAGCCCTATCATTAATAAAATCAGTATCAAGTTTATGAGTAGTTTGTCTTCCAGGATCACCAGTAAAGATTGCATTTTTACCTGATCCAGCAATTGGTTTACGCCCTCGTGATACTTGTTCCTTATTAGGATTAGTGCGCATATTATAAGCAAAAGTAGGATCCATAGTATCATTCCAAGCACCATTGCCGCCAGGGCCAGTCCATGCTAAATTAGCGCTTAATTGTGCCTTCTGTGTAGGGCGAGCAATATCATCAGGATCATATACTTTTAATCTATTAGGCGCATTTCCACTGGCAGCAATACCAGGGCGATCTAGATAAATAGTAGATTCTTTTACAGTTGTACGAGCTACATCCATAGGATCCCATACAGTAATAGCAGGGGCACCTTGAGCGTAATTAACAGGAGTTCCAGTTATACGGATACTGCCTACTGTTTCACCGCGTCGAGTAGGGCGCGCATCATCAGTATAATGTGCGATAACTAAACCATTTTCAGCAGGGACCGCATTAAGAGCCATAACACGTTCTGAGGTCTCATTGCGTTCATTTGGTCGCATTTCAATAGAAGAACGTCCATAATCTGCTTCTTCGCCATCAACATTTTTAGTATAATACCCAGTCATATCAGCATTACGATATCCAGCACCACCATATTGTTGTGTCATAGGTGTGCGGTATGCTCCAGATACATATGATTCTCCAAAGTCTTGAGATGAGGCTACACCACCATATTCAACACTCGTTTCAGGACGTGTAGTATGATTAAGAACTTGAGTTGAGCGAACGGTTTCCTTAATTAGATCACCTGTAGTTGTAAAGAATCGTTCACCTGTTTCATCAATATAGAATCGATCAGGACGATATTTACGAACTTCTCCTAAGTCATCTGATGTAGCATTAGTTCCTACAAAATGGCTACCAGGTACCATTGGTGTATTAAATGTCTCTTTAGGGTTTGATAGTACACGGAGATCATTAGTATCTTTAGGGCGCATAATTTCATTAACATCAAGTTGTTGGAATCCACCCTTACCAGCAAATCCGAATCCTTCATTTAATGCGGGTCCAACGCGAGTAGGTTCAAATGGTTTTTCTCCATTTCTAGCACGAGGCGCCTGTGTTTCAATGCGACTTTGAAAGAAATCGGTATTATCTTCCATTCCAAATGGATTTCCATAAGGAGCACGAGATGTTTCAAACATATTTTCAACTTCTCTCTTTTTCATTTGCGTAGAACCATTGCCATTATACATATCAAGAACTTGTGTATTAGCAGAGGGAGCCATATTTTGTTTAATACGTCCTCCAAAGAAGGGCTGCATATTATTATGTTTAAATTCATTTGAAGGTATGCGTTGCCCTGAAAGAGGACTTACAACATAGTTTCCATCAATATAGGTAGGATCTTGTTCTGTATTATCAGAACGATATTCAGCCATAGCAACATTAGAATCAATTGATTGTGGAGTTGGTTGTGTACCCGGGGTATATCCAGGTGCATAAGGTGGTTTTTGTGTGGCATATCCCATAGCAGTTCCGTATGGACCAGGATTTGGCTCGGAAGGGTATGTTTGTCCATTTGGCATTTGATACATCAAATCTAGTTCAGGGCCAAATCCAACAGCAGAAGCACCTTTAGGGGCCAATGTGAGAGGATCTGAATTGGGAGCTCTTGCTGCTGGAACAAATCCTTCATTAATTGCGGGATATTCTCGGTTATGCGGAGGAATTTCTTCAGAAGATTTTCTATTAATTTTTTGCGCTTGTGATTGCTGCTGCGCTTGTGATTGCTGCTGCGCTTGCCCTTGTTGTATACTATGAATGGATTTACCACTTACTTTTGAGATTAGATATCCTAATCCAACAAGACCTGATAGTGCTATGACCTCCATACTACAGATTTCAAGCTTTAATTTTTAATCATAATTTTTTGTTTGTATTCATATTTAAAAACCTTATTTGACTAATACTCAGATATAATATAATGTCAGATATTAACTTATTGACTGAACAATTACAACATAATGTATTAGATGATAATAAAACTATACTTATAACTATAACAAACTATGGATATATTTTATATACATTAAATATGCTTAAAAGTCTTAAACAATACGATGTTGATAAGAAAGTATTAGTAATATGTATTGATACTAAATCATATAATATTTTTAAAAAAATAGGTTATAATACTATATGTATTAATGATAATACTTTACAAAAATTTACACCATGGAATACTAAAGGATATGATAAAATTTGTTACATTAAATTAGCTACTATACATAAAATATTATCATTACATTATAATATTGTTCTTATTGATGGTGATATAGTATTTTTAAGAAACCCATTAAATGATATACTTTATTGGTCAAAAAATGATTCAATTGATATATGGATTCAAACTGATAAACAAATAGACAATGATACAAATATGTGTACAGGATATATGTTTGTTAAATCACATACTATTACTACAGAATTATTTGATTGTATATCTATAAAAGGTCAGAATAAATATAAACAATGTGCTCTGGATAATAATGATCAAACTTATTTTAATAAATTTATAAAACCATATTGTAAAATAAAAGGATTATCTTTAGAGTTATATCCTAATGGTAATTATTTTTATAATAATTCAAAAATAAAAGAAACATGTACACTAGTTCATTTTAATTGGGTTCATGGTCATGAAAAGCTTTTAAAAATAAAAGAGTATAATTTATGGTTACTTACTGAAAATGAAGAAGATACATTCCAGATTTAGAATGGTTTATTAGAAGTAATTCTTATAAAAACGGCACCTTTTGCTCTTTTTTTGGGCAATAATATAGGCGGGACTTTTTCTTTTCGGTTATTACCTACTTTTATATTCCATTCTGGACCTGATGTATTAATAATTTCAGCATTACTATAACTATTGCTATTATGTTTTTTAGTGATATTACGTATTTTCTTATTATAATTACCTTTCATTAATTTGACTCTTCTTGAAATACTATTACTACTAATATTTTTCTTTGTTTTATGTTGCAATCTATTAACAATACTCTGAATAAATTGTGGGGATAATTTCAAAGTACTACCTCCTTTTTTATGTCTATGCTTATACGTATTCTTTTTTGTTTTTTTAATCATATTCTAATATAAATATACAAATATTATACTAAAATATGTAAGTAAATTATATGGAGGAAAGGAATATAAAATTATGATTGGACAAATGGATATTTAGGATATTCATCTCGTATGTGTCCTAATTCAGAAATAGGGGGTTGTAAATAAGGAGTAAAACAAGATTGTTTTGTATGAGTATTATATTTTTCTTTATCAACATCACGGCTAGGAATAAAAAAATCAAATGGAGTTTCAAATGTTTCTTGAGGATTATGGAAGAGGGGTACCCAACGATTCCATCCTGTTGTACGCAGTGTACAAGGAGGGTCAACTAAGCGAGCAAATGTCATAGGAATATTTTGATCAGGAGCATTCTCTACAGGCATATTATTAAATCGATTTGTGTCGGGATTATATAGGACATTATCACAACGGATTTTTGTTCCAAGCCGGTCAATTCCTTTTAGATCAGATTCAATATCAGTACGCCATTGTCCTGAAACCCAAGCATCTCCTGATTTTTGTAGACGAGTCGTAGCATTTACTGGAAAAGTAGTAGGGCATCGTGCGGCAGGTTGTTCTAAATAATAACGCCCTGCATAACTTGTAATTCTCATATCATCCACTTGATGAAAAGGGTCATTTCGCGGCCTAGTTAGAGCTTGTTGAGTAGTATAACAAGCAGATGCCATTCTTATTATTTGGGCTTTTTATTTTAATTTATAAATAATATATCTGTATTTATATTATTCATCTTCTGCTGTATTAGCAATTGTAATTATATTAGAGGCGCCTTTATTATAATATTTATAATCTTCTAATATTTTATCTTTTTCTTTATTAATATTTTCTGATTTTAGACCTAATTTAGTAGTATAATCAAATCCAATAAGAGATCCCCATTGATCTTTTTTAAAATTATTAATACGAGGATCTCCTTCATACATTCTCACACATTTAATTTCATTATAATATCTAGATCCATGAGGATACTTTATTGTAGAACATATTGAATCTCTAAAATATACTTTACAGAAATAATATACATTTTTTGATGTAGACATTTTAATAATATATATCTTAATTAGTTTATATTCTATTTATCTTTAATATAAAATTGATTTAATATTTGATATTGAATATTGTATATGAGGCTTATAATGTTTAGTTCATTCTTTAATAATACAACAAAAAATACAGCAAACAATAAAGATAAGGTATTAGAATCTACTAAATCAATTTATGACAAACGTATTGAATGCCTTGAACGAATGTTACAAATACAAAAAGATTCTAAAATAACGGATGATGAATATGTTAATATATCATGCATTGAAGGGAAATATCATGAAGATGCTTGGAGACGTCTAGAGTATTATCAAGGGCAATATAGAGCAACTTATGCAGCATGTTCTAATATTTTAAAATTTACATAAATATTCTTATATAAATAATATATTAAATTAATATTTTTCAGGTTGGAAACAAGCAACACGTTTCATGGGTAAAGGTGCATCTACTCCAGGATATCCTATCATTTGATATGCAGGCAAATGGGCAGGTCGGACATCAATCTTTAAATTACCTTTAACATTATCGCGGACAATTTCAGTTATTTTTTTAGGAGGAGGTTGATATTGTTTCCATGGACAAAATGTATTCGGAATATTAATTCCTCTTAAATCAGATTCTAAATCAACCATATTTCCCTTAATAAGACTAACTTCATTTCCACCCACTAGACCAAGAATATGACGTTTAGGTTCAGGATTAATGTAATTAGTTGTTATAAAATCATAATGTTGAGGATTTTCTTTTTTTTCCCAGTGCGCTGTAAGAACAGGACCGTATGCTGTATTTATATCACTCAAATAGATAGCCATTCTGTTATGCGGAGATATCAAAATTTGACGGCAATTTATTTCGAATAATAATCAGACAATCTAAGATATATAAAATGGAACCAATCATCATTTCACTTGACGGTAATATCGGAGCAGGAAAATCTACTCTTCTTTCAGAAATTAGAAATAGGCTCCATGATGTACATATTGTTGATGAACCAGTGGGTCAATGGACATCTTTAAAGAATGCTGAAGGTAAAAACTTACTAGAGCTCTTTTATGAAGATAAGAAACGATGGGCATATACTTTTCAGAATTGTGCGATTCTCACTCGTCTTAAAAATATTCAAGATGCTGTTGAGAATCTTGATTTAACAATTAAAGAGCCTCAAGTTATTATTACTGAACGCTCAGTACTAACAGATAAACATGTATTTGCTGAAATGTTATATGATGCGGGTGATATTGACCCACTTGAATGGGACTTATATGAAAGTTGGTTTAATATTTTCGGCAAAAAATATCCAGTAAAAGGTATTATTTATATTTCAACAAGTGCTAATACTTCAAATGATCGTATTCAACTTCGTAATAGACTTGGTGAAGATAAAATCGGAATTGACTATTTGGATAGCCTTGACAAACAGCATAAAAAATGGATTAATAATACTAATATCCCAGTTCTAACTCTTTCAACAGAAATTGGTGTTTCAGTTGAAAAGAATATTCAAGAAATTGTAGAGTTTATTAGAAATCTAAAAACTATTTATTCAAGTACATAATTCTATCGCTTTTAGTCGCTATTGCTTTTAGTCGCTATTGCTTTTAGTCGCTATTGCTTTTAGTCGCTATTGCTTTTAGTCGCTATTGCTTTTAGTCGCTATTGCTTTTAGTCGCTATTGCTTTAAAAATCATTAAATGGATTATAAGGTTTCTTATTATTATTATTATTATTATTACTTAGATTAAAACTTATTTCTTCCTCATTACTATTAAACGGATTAAATGGTTTTTTATTTGCATTATTATTAAAAGGATTATAAGGTTTAGATTTTCTGGTATTCTTATTTAAAAGATGTGAATATATCCGTGATTTATTAAAAGTACGTGATGCTTTAAATGTATTATAAGTATTAGGATGAGATTTCTTAAAGTTGGCTACAAATCGTATTACATTATGCCCTTTCATTTTAGTACCTGTTTCTTTGAGACTATTACTAATAAATTTAGTATATTGTGGGTAATATTTAACTGCTTTCTCAGCAGCCTTTTCAACTTTTTCAACAGCTTTGGCGGCGGCTTCTGATTCCTTTATAGCTTTTACTTCAGCAATCTTAGCTTCTTTTAGGGCTTTTGCTTCAGCTAGTTTAGCTTCTTTAGTCGCCTTAACATCTGCTATTAGAGCTGCTTTCTTAGCCTTTTCTTCAGCAATAGCAGCTTCCTTTGCTGCTTTTTCCTCAGCTCTAGCCGCTATTTTAGCGGCGCGTTCAGCATTTTCTAATGCTTTATTAGCGGCAATTTGTTCAGGACTGCGACGAGCTTTACGTGTCTTTGTCATTACATTTGCTGCAGCAAATGCTAAAGCGTTTGCTAAGACAGCATTAGAATTAAGGGATTTATTCATATTTTTTGTATTTTTTCTAGTTGAAGCTAAGGCAAGTTTAGAAGTACGTGTCTCAATATTACCAGACATCTTTTCAATCTTGATAGCAAGGCGTTCTAATTCTTTAACGCATCTCTCGCGCTCTTTAAGAAGATCTTTCTCGGCAGTTAGACGAGTTTTCTGATCAGGAGCATTAGTGAGTTTGCCTTCAAGATATTGAATCTTTTTCTGACAAGTATCTTTTAACTCAGATAATTTATCAACGATTTCATTACGTTCTTTCGCAAGATTATGAATCATATTTGCGGGAGTACGACGTAGGCTCATTTCTTCTTTAACTTAACAATTTACATCACGGATGTAGGAACGGGTAGGGATACCACCGTGTACCCATCCGCCAGCTGCTACTTCAGGAATAAGATTCTTAGGGTTTTGAATATTATTTTTAAGAATAGGAATCATAGGAGTATATTGTTGAGGAAAGAATTGTTCAGTTACAGTACCACATTCCTTACCCATACGCACTTGTTCAGAATGAAGTAGTAGACTTTCTACATCTCGGGAAGGACTACCTCCTGCCATGTATGGAACACTTAGGAAAGGGCGGCTTTGAGGGCGAATATTACAACGATTATTCTTAAAAGCTGGTTGATTTCTTAAAACGGAATCTGCATTGATTGAAGCATTATTGTATCCGTATCCTTCACGGGGATAGATAAGAAGTTGATCTACTGCTAATGGGTTTACGCCGGTAGCTTTGGGGACTAAATTAGTTGTAATATAACGTCCAGGGCCTACAGATTGTGAATAATATGACTGGATACCACATAAATCATCTCTTGAATGTGTTAGGCGATTAATCTCCATTATCTCTAATACTATTCAGCATAAACAAATAATTATCTAGATAATAATTTATTCTATAATCTATAAATATAGAGAAAAATGAAGACATCGTTATTAGCTAAGAATCTGTGTCATTGTATTAAGAAAGTCCGCAAAACGGTAAAACTCCGCCCGAATCAAAAAAATAGATCTATAAAAGCAAAAGAAAGTGCTGCAATAGGAATATGCGTTAAATCTGTATTACATTCTCGAGGAAAAACTCTACGCAGATTCAGCTGTAATAAGAAACCATATCTCCTTACACAACAACTTAAATTTAAATAATATATTAGATAATTATAATGCCCAGAGGGTCTTCTTCCAAATCTTCTTCTTCCAAATCTTCTTCTTCTAAAACTCCTATTAGTTATCCTATCTCAACATATACTGCTCCAACTTCTCTTGCTCCAACTTCTTTTGCTACACAGCATCATACTGTAAAAGTAGAACAACCAGGGTTCTTTTCAAATATGTTTCAAGGATTCGCATTAGGAGCAGGACAAAGTATTGCTATGAATATATTTCGCTCAAATCCTAAAGTAGAAGTAGTACATCAACAGTCTACAAGTACAATAGGAACAAATACAACACAAACACAAAATATACCATTTTCAAAAGAGTATATTCAATGTATGAAAGAATCAGATAATAATTCTGATGCTTGTAAACAATATTTAGATACTAGTAATTAGTTTTAAGAGTCTTGATTTAACCAAGTAACTGGTCCTCCATCTGTACCTGGTAGGCAGGCTTCTCTTCCCCCTTGTTTACAGGTCTTACCAGGTATTTTATATAACCAATTCTGATAAGATTCACGATCATTTGGTACAGTGGTAGAAGGCTGAGTTACAAATTGTCGCTGGCTTTGATTTTTTCCAAATACATCAGTTGGATCTGAAAACCATTGAACGCGGAAATAATCATCAAATGTTTGTTTAACACTAGGATCACCTGTTGGAGCAGCAGGAGGACGATTAGGATTATATTTAATTTCATCTAGGAGTATATTCATAAATGGATTCCTGGATGTAGGTGGAGTAAATTCTGGAAGAGCTGGCCCTGAATATGGTGCGGCATCAATATCAACAATTCCCCATGGATCAAATGGCTGTGTACTGCCTTCTGATGAGCCACCATTAATATAACCCGTTCCACTCGCATAGTCTGCTCCATCTACAAAGTTCTCATTAATTACAGACATGAATCCCCTATTAGGATCTGCCCTTGAAGGATCTACAGTAGCTACATATGGTAGATTATGATATTTATCCCATCTATCACGCTTTTCCTCCTTTTTCTGTTCAAACTTTTTTTGTTCTTTTTCCTCTTTTTTTTCCTCTTTTTTATTCATGTCTGTAACAAAAATAATGGTAGAAGCAGTAATTAATCCAAAGAAGAATGCTACTAATAATCCATTTAATCCAAAAAAGAAGCTAGATAGACCTCCCAATATAAGTGAAATAATTATAATCCGGGCCCCAAAATTCCAACGTTGATGTTCACAAAATGGGACATATTGTAAAGTAAAATTATTAAATAGAATACCTGGATCTTTCCAGAACGGTTTTTCACAAAAATCTTCTCCTCGCATTACTAATCCCTACACCTTATCTATTTTATTTTACTTGCTACCCTGCTTTTTCTTTTCTAATTTCTTTCTTAGTCTATCACGTGCCAATGAGAGGCGTGCACTACCTTCTTTACCTGCCGAACGTGCTAAATCCATATCTTCAAATCCAAATGCTGATTTTAGATTTCCCATCATATCTACAAAACTGGAATTACCAACAAATTCTTTCATGAGTTCTTCTGCTTCTCTAGCAATCTCTTGAGGTCGAATAGCTCCAGACATCATCTTTTGTTGGAGACGTTTTCCAATTTTCTGAACAGTTTGCTGGATTACATTAGGATTATTACTAAAAACATTAAGTAATATATCAAAAGCCCGGGATGGAGACTTCTCGCATTCCGCTATAAGTTCAGGACTCATTCCCAAATCTTCAGGTTTAATATCTTTAACTAGTTCTTCTGCTAATTTAGCTAAATGCCCCTTTAAAAACTTTTCAGGTATCTTAGGCATCTTATCAAAAAATGAATTACCAGATGTACTTTCCCCTTCTTTTACTCCTTCTGCCTCTCCTGTCTCTCCTTTTACCCCATTAGTATTAGTATCAGAATCAGATGTTTTAAAGAATGTCATAAACTTTTTAATTAACCCCTCAAAATCTACATTTTTTAATTTGTCTTTCATGTCATTCATTGCATCATCTAACCATTCTGGTTTAGCATCATCATTTCCACTAAATCCTGATTCCATAAATATACAAATACTAAGAATTCTCAAATGTTCCCAAATAGCATTTTTTGTATTTTCAGATAAAGTATTCCATACTAAGTCAGTAATAATTACTCCTGGTAATACACACACAGGATTAATATTATTATCTTTATTTTCATTACTACCCCCTCTTACCGTTACTTCTTCTTGAAATCGTTTTATACGCTCATCTGAAGTAAGGCTTTTAGCACTCTGTATCTGAATAGAATATTCTGGAAGTGCTCCCAAAAGATCGTCTACAAACTCATTATACTTTAACTGAAAAATGGATTCTTCTACAACTGTTTCACTCATCTTCTTATCGGTTGTTAATAAGTCTTTAGACCGTATTCATTTTAAATAAACACAGTTATAAATTATAACACAGTTTAAATAATTATATATTCAGTTTAAAATTAATCGCGAGCTCTAGCTTTTTCACATAGAACAGATAATACCGTAAGATATTTCCAAATTGTTTCTTGATTACTAGTCCCCATTGTATCCCAGTGCTTATCAAAGATAGCTAGCGCTGAAATCATTTCATTAAATTGATTTGAAATTTTGTGTTGTGCTATTGCTCGAATTGTTACAATATCACGATTCGCAATAGCTGCATTTAGATCTTTATATACATGTTCATAGTATAAGTCAAGAATTAGCCTAGGATTAACTTTTTTAGCACCTTTCACAGCTTCTAAAGCAAGTTTAATATCTCTTTCTTCCGGAAAGGTAATACTAAGATCCTCAAAAAAGTTGACAAGTTGTGTTGTAAAGGCTGATAGCATAGACATCTTTAATTATTTTATAATAAGATGCTTTAAGTTATTTTGTATTATATATTACATTCTACTAACTCTTTGAGGCATTCCAGCATCTCTATCACGTTTATAAGCTTCCATTTGTGCATCTAACATTTCTTCTTTCTTGCTACGATGCCCAGATGATGGTGCTGCTGTTTGAAAATTAGATGCTTCACGTGTCCCAATAGCATCAGATCCACCTAAAAACGAAAAGTTATGAGCAATTGAATTACCTCCATTCCCTGATGCTGACCAATCAGAATTAATGAAAGAATAACTATCACCGAATCCTCCGCCCATTTCCGAATCTAGATATGGTTCGGGTTCTACCGAAATAGGTTGCCCATTTGTACTAGATTTAGCACCGCCATCTTTCATTTTACGTTCATATAACCAGTTCATAACTTCATTATTCGTACGAGGTTCAGGTTCTCCAGATATTTTTAGTGTCGGTGTCTGCTTTAACCAACTAGGCAGCTGTGCTCTATTGGGACTAGGGTCAACGCATATAAATTTAAATTCCTTATGATACGGAGTTTGTGATATTTCTGTAACAAATACTTTAGACCATTCACAACGATTAGAGTAAAAACAAATATGAATAGGTGCTGGCTTACTCATCCTTTTTACAAGTAGGAACGAATCATTTGAAACTAAAACGCAATAAATAATTCACGGAATTATTTGCGGATGTCATAAAATTTGATTTAAATGTTGATTCGGAGGATAGGATAGAATACCAAGATGCTATTTGAAAACATCAAAAAAGTCGACAATCTTACGTACACATTTACTCTCCAACCTTCACATGTCACATATGCTAATACATTAAGACGACTAATTCTTACAGGTGTTGAAACTGTAGCATTTAGAGCGGATATGACATCTACGGGTACTACAACTGATGTAGTAGTTAAACGTAATGATACACCTATGACAAATGAAATGTTTGCTCACCGTATTGGGTTATTACCTATTAATATATCAGAACCACTGAAATGGAATCCTGATAAATATATCTTTAAATTGAATGTAATAAGTGATAAGGATTCTATTAAATATGTTAAATCATCTGATTTTGAAGTCCGTGAGATAATGGCAACAGAGGATGAACCAGTAATAATTCCAACAGACAGATTCTTTCCACTAAATCCTATTACAGGTGATACTTGTTTAATTGCTAGTTTACAGCCAGGTTCTGGAGCAACACAGCAGGTAATAGAAGTTGTAGCAAAAGCAACAATTGGAACAGGGCGTGAAAATGCGCGATTTATGCCTGTATCACAGTGTTCATATGAATATACTCGTGATGAAGATCCTACAAGACGTGAAGAACTATTTAATAAATGGCTAATTCATACTAAAAAAATCACTGAAACTCTTGACAAGGCTTCTGAAAAGTATCAAGCACTAATGCGAGAATTTAATACAATGGAAGTAGCTAGATGTTTCTTAGTAAATGATAAAGGAGAGCCTTATAGTTATGATTTCACAATTGAGACCATGGGAGTACTTCCTGTAGAATATATTGTACAGCGTGCATGTGAAGTAGGTGAGAATATGTGTAATCGTTATGTAAATATTGATAAGGGTGATTTACCAGATGAGATTACTATTTCATCAGCGGCAACACGTATTATTGGGTATGATTTCCTTGTACGTGGACATGATCATACACTAGGAAATCTATTACAGACATATCTAGTTGAAAATCATATTCAAGGTACTAAAGAGCCAAAAGTAACATATGCTGGTTATTCAGTACCACATCCTTTACGTGATGAAATGGTTATACGAATTGGCGTAGCAGATGGAGAAGAGATGACCGCGCGTATGGCATTTGCTGCTGCTGCTCGTGGATGTTCTGAATTATTTAGAGATATGCGTACTTCATGGATGAGTGCTATTGGAAAATCTGCTCCTGCGCCTGTTTCTGTACCTTCTTTAGTACAGCAAAAAGTAATTAGACGGCCACGTGTAGCAACTGGAGAAACAATGCCATCACTAAAAATTACTAAGACAGAATAATATAAAGAATAATTAATATATACATAATATATTTTTAATTATGGAGTCTACTATAATTGAAAATAATACAGGTAATATGGATAATACAGATGATATGAAAACTATTATAGAACCAAATATAGAACAAGGTACTGATTTTATACCTACAAAGAATATTGTAGAAAGTGATAGTGATAGTGACAGCGATGATGGTTACGAAAGTTATGATAGTTTTTATGATAATGGTATTAAAATTGAATTTAATACTAATCATTTAGTATTATTGTATCATGGAAGAGATGAAGATACTCAGAGTAATAAATATAAATTAATTGAGTTTTCGCCGTCAGACTCATTATGCCTTAGCGATATAACAATTAAAATACCAGATAGCGATAAAGAAAATAAAGATAAAATAATAAGGGATACTCTTAAAGCTAATAAATTTAATAAAAATTATAGATATTTATATACTCATAAGCATTATGATAGATATGGTGTATGGAATACTAGAAAGAATGCTTTCTATTTAATTCTTCGTCAAAATTGTTTTAAACATACATTACTATATTTTGTATTAAATCATAGTGTAATTAGTTATAATACACCATATCAATTAAAATCATATAATACTATAAAGAGTGTGATATAGGATTTAAATAAATACTTATTATATTAAGATAATGAGTGATATATATAATATGGAATGCTTACATAAATGCCCATATTCGGATTCGGATACGGATTCAGATTCAGAAATAGATAAATTATCAAAAGTTTATACAAATGAGGAAATATATAATCATATTAATAAATGGAAAAAATTAAATAAACCTAGAAAAGTTTTAGATTTATCAAATCTAAAACTAAAACGGATTCCTGAATTACCAGATAATGTTCTATATTTGAATATATCTTGGAATAATATTACAAAATTAGAAAACATTCCTAAAGGTCTAAAAACAATAATATGTGACTTTTTACATTTAAAATCATTTGAAGGACTTCCAGATGGAATTGAATCAGTATATGGTAAATATAATATAGTTAAAGATATAAAAGGATTACCTAATAGTGTATTAAATTTAGAATTATATTGCGATGATGTAATAACAAGCTTTACCAATTTACCAAGAAATCTTAAAAGTTTAAAATGTCATAGAGTATATTGTACTAAATCCTTTTTAGAATTACCACATACACTTACATATTTATCATTATCTGAAGGCAATAATATAAATTTATATACATTACCTGATACTATACAAACATTAATATTAAATAAGATAACTATACCAGAAATTAATGATTTACCGTCTAAATTAAAAACATTATGTATTACAAATAGTGATGTTAATGCTATAAATTATTTACCAATATCAATAAGAGATATACATATTAGTTATTCTAATTTAGGATCATTATGTCAATTACCTGATAATTTGAAGAAATTACGATGTATTGCAAATAATTTAACATGTATAACTAATTTACCTAATAACCTACGTATTTTAAATATTGCATTGAATAAACTAAATGGATTGCCACCATTACCTAATAGGTTAATGTATCTTAATAGTAGATATAATATGATATCTGATATTATGGATTCTAGTAATATGGACTCCAATAAAATACAAGATAGTATATTAATATATGAAACAGATTATATTACATATAAACGCAAAGGAATTAATAGGCAATTATATAAAAGCATATGTTATCAATAGTATAAAGTAATATAATAACTAATATTTAAGAATGACTTTTAAAACTGAAGATATTCCTAAATATAATATGTTACCAGATCCAGAACATTTTTTGATGTGTTATGAACGATATGATAAAGAATCTGATTCTGATATATGGAGATTTATAGAATTATCATTAGGAGATTATCCAGTATCAAGTGATGAAAGATGTAGTATTCCTCGAAATGATTCAAAAAATAGGAATAAATATATATTAGAATCATTAAAGAATATAACTATAAGTGGATCATATATTTGTAACAGAGATGGTGAATTTGGTATATGGGAACATGATAAACGTAGATATTACAGTTTTGTAGATCAAATAAGTAAACGCGATGAAGTAATAGAATATTTATTAAATCATATTAACAGGATTAAATCTTAAACGGATTATCCCATTCAGATTCATGTTTATTCCACAAATATCTATAGTCTGGGCAGAAATTATGTTTTTCAATATATTTCCATAAAACTTTAATCATATCTTTTCCATTAATAAACTGAAACTCTTTTTCTAATTTAGAATCTAGTTCTAATTCATCTGGAATTTCAACTTTTTCAGGATATGTTGTATGTGTGTATAAATCCGAGGAAATCTGTGTAGGAAATCCATTAGGAGTAAAATAGGATGTCATATATTTTCCGAAATCCGATTCAAACCATCCTTTTCCTATTCCTGACAATGATTCCCATAAATAATAATAATTCTTTAATGTAAATTCATAATCTTCATTAAAGGCATTTCTGCTCCCTTGGAGTCTATCTTCTTCTCTATCATCCCAGTCATCAACCCATTGGAAAAGGACTCCTACATTATTTCCCCATTCTTTCCAAAATTGTCTATCTAAGTTCTCTATAACAGCTACAGTTTCAGATACTAATTCAAATAATACTCCAGTTTTTAAAGATGCTAGCTCTATAAGATTTCCTTTTTTATCTAAATCATACCACTGTCCTATCATTAATCTTTGTAATTTTTCTTTTAATAATTTCCCCCATTCTTCTTCAGATATATGAAGGGGGTTATGTAATTTCCATATATTAATTGCTAAATATAATAAATCATATGCAATCAGACACGCCTTTTTAGGCGTAAAATATTTATGAAGTGTTACTTTCCCTCTTCGTACATCAGCATTATCCATCCACGGAGTATCATCTAATACAATACTAGCTACATGAATACATTCTATAGCAAATGCTAATTCAGCATTAATTTTATTATAATCTAGGCTAAGATAATATTGTAATTCGCAAAATAAGGTTGGACGGATCTGTTTACCTCCTGAAAATAAATACTCCCATGAATATTCAGCAATTTCATTAGGATGTGTATTAAACCAATACTGTTTCCATTTATTATACACTTCTTCTTTTTTATCCCTCCATATAGAGTTCATAATAATCCTTATAATTTCAGATATAACTTATTTGTATCTGAAACACATAATATACTAAATATATCCGTATAGTTATATATTATCACGTCAAGGAATTATTTTTAATTATATTTTTCATTATATATTGAATTGTTTAGATCGTACTTTAATCAACTTCTTCAACCTTTGGCCCAGGGATATCATCTGAAGTAGGGAATGGCATAGTACTAGAAGTACCAGGAGTAGCACCAGGGCTACCTGCTCCCTGATAGAGCTTCATCATAATCGGACGGACTTTCTCCTCCACTTCCTTTTGTTTATTTTCATAATCCTCTTTAGACATATCATGATTCTCTTCTAGCCATTCAATTCCTTCCTTAATAATTGCCTCAGCTTCAGTTACAGTAGACTCGCCAAGTGTCTCCTTAACCTTATCTTCACGAATGGAGTTTCGGACATTATATAGATATGATTCTAGACCATTCTTTGCCTCAATCTTCTCAAACTGCTCCTTATCTGCTGCTGCGTTGCTCTCAGCCTCATTAATCATACGATCGATTTCATCCTTACTTAGACGTCCCTTATCATTAGTAATAGTAATCTTCTGTGATTTGCCAGTAGACTTCTCTGCTGCTGATACATTTAGAATACCATTCGCATCTACATCAAATGATACCTCAATTTGAGGAACTCCACGAGGCATAGGAGGAAGGCCCTCTAGCTGGAATTGCCCTAGACGATTACAGTCACGAGTAAATTGTCTCTCACCCTCAAATACTTGAATTAGCACACCAGGTTGATTATCAGCATATGTAGAGAATGTCTGAGTCTTCTTACAAGGGATTGTTGTATTACGTTTAATTAGAGGAGTCATTACACCACCAGCAGTTTCTAGACCAAGTGATAGAGGAGCTACATCTAGTAGAATTAGATCAGAAGTAGCATCCTTAGTATCCTTATCAGCTGTAAGAATATGTGCTTGAATTGCTGCCCCATATGCTACTGCCTCATCTGGATGTACTGAGTCATTGAGCTTCTTTCCATTAAAGAAATTACTTACAAGCTCTCGGATTTTAGGAATACGCGTGGAACCACCTACCATAATTACTTCATGAACATCCTCTTTTGACATTTTAGCATCTCGCAGAACTTGTTCAAGAGGCGCAATTGTCTTTCTAAAAAGTGTTTCGCAAAGTGATTCAAACTTAGCTCGTGTAAGTGTTACATTAAAATCAATACCATCATATAGCGAATCAATCTCAATTGCTGCCTGTGTAGCTGAACTTAGTGTACGCTTAGCACGCTCACATGCTGTACGAAGGCGCCTAAGTGCTCTATCACTATCTTTAAGATTTACTCCTTTATTTTTCTTACTAAACTCTTGGCAACACCAGTCAACAAGAATATTATCAAAATCTTCTCCACCGAGATGAGTATCGCCGCCTGTAGCTTTTACTTCAAAAACACCATCCTCAATAGTAATTAATGATACATCATGGGTGCCTCCACCACAATCAAAAATAACTACATTCTGTTCACCATTACTCTTCTTATCAAGGCCATATGCTAATGCGGCAGCAGTAGGCTCATTAATAATACGAAGAACATTAAGACCAGCAATAGCACCCGCATCTTTTGTTGCCTGACGCTGTGAATCATTGAAATAAGCAGGGACAGTAATTACAGCTTCCTTAACTTCACATCCTAGGTATGATTCAGCTGTCTGTTTCATTTTTTGAAGTACCATTGCTGAAATTTCTTCAGGCATATATTTTTTATGCTCACCTTTAAAATCTACTTCAATTTGAGGTTTTGACCCACTTCCTTCAGTTACATCAAATGACCAATGTTTCATATCAGATTGAACAGTAGCATCAGTAAATTTACGCCCAATAAGACGTTTAGCATCAAATACTGTATTTTTAGGATTTGATGCAGCAATACCTTTAGCAGCATCACCGATTAGTCGATCATTATCTGTAAAACTAACATATGAAGGAGTAATTCGATTTCCTTGTTCATTAGCAATAATTTCTACACGATTATCTACCCATACACCTACACAGCTTGTAGTAGTTCCTAGATCAATTCCTAGAGCATAACGTTTATTCTTATTTGAGGAGGAAGTGCTATCAGACCCAGTCATTTTAGTCTTATCTGAATATCATAAGAGATAGGGTTTTAAGTTATTTTATATATCATACCGTAGTTATAGAGTAAAATTGAAAATATTAATTAAAGTAGCCTAAACACCCAATTCACCCATGAATTTTTTCATTAAAAATATAATACGCTGCCATGGTTGTTTTTGTAGATATTGTTGAATATCTTGAACAGATAATACTGTACCTTTTCCTTTTAGATTAGCTAAATAGTGACCATGTAGATTATACAAATGCGGCCAATACATCTTATCAATATCATCGCGAATCACTGTTTTATATACATGAAGACTTTTATAGTAGTTTAGTAGTACATTGACAAGTGTCAAAAGAATAATGTTATATATCTCAAATAGTGCTGATTCTTCAGGATAGAACTCAAGATATTTCCTTGTTATATTTTGTTGAAATAGTTGGATATAACGCGTTAATGAATCAGCCACATTTCCGCGCAATGATTTTACCATCTGATATTTCTCATTACGGAATCTCCATCTATTTCCATTAGAATCTTTAAATACAATCCCTTGGAAATCCCAATCCTTTTTTGAAAAAAACTCCTGGACAAACTCCTGGACGGAATCCGAGGAATTTAGGGGAATCCGAGGAATAGACATTTTGTCCTGAATTACAACTTTTCCGTCTGCATAGACAGTCCCTGAATGTACTTCATAATATCCAGGAATTAATCTTTTAGCCACCATTCTATGTTCAGGATGATATACTACAAAACTATAAAATCGTGATAGTTCTCCATCTGATTCATTAATGTCCTCTAGATATTTATTCATAAATGTATCAATATTACCAGATTCATTCGTTATTGCCTCATTAAATAGCTCTCTAAATGTCTTTGTAGAATAAAACTTTCCGGTTGCGTCAAAACATGAACGACTTGTAATATAAAACTTATCATCGCCTACTATTTTAAAACAATTAATCATAAATCCTTCAATAAACTCTTGACAGTATAATTCAGGAGTTTCACAATTAAAATTAAAATCAGAATCAGAACATTTTGAAGGTGCTACACAAATAGGCATATTCTTTTTAGTATCCCATACTACAGAACGAAACCATTTTGTATATGGTAAATCAAACTTAGAATGTTGTTTATCATAACGAATTATACATAAATCATTTGATGTATCAACTACATTGATTAATCCTCCATCTTCTGATTCTAGAAAAGTGCGTAATAGTTCCCATGTAGGATATTTCTCACGTAGAGTATCAAACACATTTAGATTAAAAGAGATTCCTACTGAAGACATTATACAACTATATTTAGTTAATACATAACTCTTTATATTATTCTTGGATAATATAAAATAAATAATATATGAGATTTATTATAAATAAGACAAGATTCTCAATAAGAAGATAGGGGCAATGGATGATTCAGCAAGCAATGAACCCAATTTGAATGAATTGGAAAATACGGATGTAAATGAAGAAGTGGAAGAAACTCTTGATGTAGAAGTGGAAGAAGACGGTTCTGCTACCAATAATATCGATGAAGAGCCAGATATAGAAGGCGAGATATCATCTAGTGTACAGATTGCTCCGACAGCAAATACAAGTATTCTGGTGGCTGAAGATGAAAATGACCCTTACTTATTCATTGAACTCGGTGATAGAGTTGTAATAGATTCTACAAAATATGGGCGCACCACAGGTTATGTGTATTACCGCGATGGAGATCTAATAAGTATATTACCAGATGGTGTATCTAATATACTTCATAACTTTCCTGTTCAACAAACGGATGATTCAGAACAATTTGAAGAAGAATTAGGTGTTACAGCTTCATATATTATAGATAAAAGAAAATTCGAATCATTTGTAGAGCAACAAGATTTCAGAGTAGGGCAGACAGTTGAAACAATTGCTTCTAATGGTGAATTAGATAAGACTTTTAAGATTACTAATGTTGATCAAGATAATGATGCAATTATCCTTGAAGATGAATCACAAGCAACAGAAAAAGTTGAATTTGGATTTATTGGTATTCCGCGAGATGAATCATTTATAATAATTCGAACCCGTCAGATACCACTTCCCATTAATGGATTACAATCAGAGAATGAAATATCTGAAGAATTAACTTCTAATGAGGTCGAGGGAGAAATACGTCAAGAGGGTGAAGAAGATGAACAAAAAGAACAAGAAGAACAGTTAAAAAAGAGAGTTCAAATAGTTGGATATGTTACTTTAACAAAGGCTAATGTATATAAAGAAGCACCTCCTTCACAACAAAGATTTCCTGATACTTTACAAAAGACAGATGCTCTCAATGATTTCCTCAATATGCTTGATCCGCTTCTACAAAAGGACCAAAAAGCAGTTAGAGCGGTACGAATCTTGGTTGAAACATTATTCTATCTCAAACAGGCAACTATCGCCTATAATGAAGATGGGAGTATTAGAGGACAACAAGAAGTATCAGCCGCTACAATAGCCGATCTTATTAAAAAAGTAAAAGTACCTCTTGGTCGACCAGTATTAGATGTAGCTAAAAAACTATATATAGGGCCTCAAGAATTAGATGAAGAACCTGATGTAAAAGACGATGAATATTTCTTTGAAAACTTCTATAATGAAATGAAACAAATGGTACAGAATACTAGTACACTAGTATCATCTTCAATGATTGGTGCTCCAGGAGGAAATATTGTTAGGCATTGGAATGATACATCCGCATTTCTTAAAAAGTATTTATCCACATGGGAACCTAATAGTAATGCGGAGCCATTATGGAAAGCACTTGAAGATTCTGAATTTTTTCGTTCATCTCCTCCTGATCTTGAATCTTCAAATACCCCAGGATATTTACCAACGCATGAAGATAATACATTCCCTCCTTTTAGCGAAATACCATTTGGTTTAGAACGAGCATTAGGCGCAACATATCGTAAAGGTACTGAACGACGAAGACAAGTTCTTGTACCTGAGGAATCTGCTACTATGAAATCCTATCTTATTTTTCCTCAAAAAGTAGTAGCACAATTAGGAACAACGCGTTCAGGTTCTCTAATAATTGATAGTGGGCGCAGTAATATGCCCCCTAAAACTATGACACAAATATTAGAAGAAGTAGGGGAACCACAAGAAATAGGCACATCCCAAGATTTAATTTTACTGGATGTAGATGGAAGCACGTTAGGAAATATCCCTTTAAAGGACTACATAGAGGGTTTATCAGTACCAGCTCTTGGTTTAGGAGATACTTTTGCTACATTAGAACAATTAGGAATTAATGAGTTAGAACTTACTCCTGAATTAGTTGATGTTCTTCAGAAAAAGATTGAATCATATCAATCTCAGCTTATATCTAGTTTATCTGCACTTCGTGAAATATTAGGAAAAGAATCCGAGAAAGAGCCTGAACAGAATCCATTTTTAGATGAATCAGCAGTTGAAAATATAGAAGATGGAATCCGTTCAGAACCTATACTAGTCGAAGATATAAATACTTTTGAGAAATTAAATCCTGTACTTTCTAAATCAGATATTGCTCGTATAGCCTATTTATTAAATAAACATTCTGATTATTTTCAAGTTGCAGCTGGAAAGAACTCTGTCTATACTGCACGAGAACGAATGCGTGCCACACGTTCTATGTTTTTAGAGTCTTTACATATTGCAAGTCTAATAAAAAATAATAAAGCAAACTCTGGGCTAGCACCTTTACCTAATAATTGTGAGCATGTAGCAAAATTAGTTACAATAAGAAAGATTTATGATGATACGGAACGATTTCAATTATTAACTAAATTCTTTGCGAAGTATCAAGGCGATAGAGATGAAAATTGGATTAATTGTAATCTTTGTGAAAAGCATTTAATGTGCTTACATGAACGTCTTCAGATTCAATCATTTCTAAATCCAATAGAAAAAGATACAATTCACAAAGAAATTGTACTCAATTTTGCTGGTGGTCAATTTCAAGGGGCATATATTTGTCGCAATTGTGGTCAAGCAATTCGTGATATTGATTTTGATTCAAATATGGAATACGATGATGAAGGAAAACCTATGGTTGGTCGAGCTGTTCTAGTTGATAAAGATGCTCTAGAACAAGAACGTCTAGAAAGAGCACTAGGTGTTCCTATTCGCGGCAATGAGATAAATGAAGAAACCGTTGATAATAAAAAACCAAAGAAAATTATATTCACAGATGATGAATTAAAAATTAAAGATGTAATTAAAGAAATTTCAATGCGAGTTGGGATTGCTCTTATGGATGATGGATATCGCAGAATTATTGATAAAGTTGTAACATGGATTAATAATTTAACAGATAAAGTCAAATATACTGAATTAAAAAAGAAGAATCCCGCATTAATGGATTATGATATGTTTTTAGCAATTCAAACTGTGTGTAGTTGCGCAGCATTCTTGTTAATTGAAATCCAAATGCGTATACCATCTTATATAGTTAGATATACTTTACAGCTTTGTAAGAATCCAGGATTTGATGGATGGCCAATGGATAATAATTCTAAACAAGGATTAGAATATATAGCATGTGCGGTAGCATCTATCGTGCGTAATCAAGCTCCTTGGAATCAGACAGGATTTCAACAACAACGTTCTGATATAAAACGCATTCAAATTATCCAAGCATTTATTGAAAAAATTACAACAGCTGTAATTAAAGATGATTTGATTCAACAAGGATTTATAGACAAGAGGAAATATTTAGAGGAAATACTTGGGGCAGATTCAGGAAAAGGAATCCCCAAGGATATTATTCCTGCTACATTTCTTCCAGAACAAATAATAGTGACTCCTGCACAAGCAGCAGAAAATGCTACAATTCCTGAAGTAGCTCAAATGATGGGGAATAAAGGAAAACAGGTTCTAGCAAAACAATGGATTCGTCAATCACATCTTCTTGCAAAAAAGACGGCTTCTTTAATACGAGGTTCACCATTATCTGAAACAACCTGTTGTTTATCAAATATTACACAGCCTAATACATTTTGGAGAAGCGCGACAGATTTACCAGAATTAGATAAAAGGCAGCTTATACCAAATAGACAAGGGATATTTCTTCAAACACATTTTAACCCTCGTCCTGTTCAGGATCTATTAGTACAACCTGATCAAGAGTTTTATTATAGAGTTTTCTTAAAATGTTGTTTCCAAGGCCCTCGTGTAGGATATCCACATGAACCAGGACTTACAAATAAATGCGCCTGGTGTGGATTTCAATTTCCAACTAATCCAAATATTCTAGATACAGATACTGAAGGTAAATCAGCACTATCTTCACAAAATATTGATACAACAGAAGCGACATTTACACAATTATTAGATAGTATTCATAAAGTTAATGAAGTAAAACCTGTTAAGACTCATCAATTGGAATCAATGGAATCAGTTATGTTACAATTTGGAGATCTAAAACCCGAACCTATTTCTGGATGGAAAGAAATTATATTAGATACAACACAATCTTTTATAAAATTACCTAAAGATGCTAATCGTGGAGATCTAGCACAAGCATTAGGAAGTCTATCTGATACTACATCTGATGCAGAAAGGATTATTGAAGCCAGATTACCAGAAAACACAAGAAATATTCTTCATATGATTACTACATTATCATGGCTCAATTGGTTCCAAGCTATACAGGCATATTTTATTGTACCTTTTAAACGATTAGTTACACAGTTTAATAGTTCATCTCTTATAATTCCATGGGAACTTAACCTAAGTGAAGATCATAAAGGTGATATTCAAAAAATTATAAATATGGATACAAACATAATTAATGCAAGATATCAAGAATTTAAAAAACCACAATCGGCATTTGCACGTGCTAAACTCAATTATTTCTTGTCACAAATGAGTGCTATATTATCATTTAAAAATAAGTTACGCGCAACTTTAGTACCAGGAAGAGACAAAACATTAGAATATATTCAAAGAGCATTATTATATGGTCCATTAGCAACTCTATTAGACCCTAGTTCCATTCCACCTGATACAGAATTGGTAACACCAGTCCGTTCAATAGGAGATCCATCAATGAAATTAGTAACAGAATTAGTCATTTTAACATCTGATAAGTTCAATAAGGAAAAGTTGTCATATAATGACCAACAATTACGTGAATTAGTTGCTATTAAGAATGAAAAAGAGAAAATGAATATTATTAAAGAATTCGACAGAATGTCTGATGAAGAACGTACTGTAGAATTAATGAAAAAACGTCTTGGCCTAGGAAGATGGTCAATTGGTGGTACTAAATTGATTTATGCATATGATCAAGATCAATATGATAGAGAAAGATTAGAGCGCGAAAGAGCTGGTATTATTGATTTTCCGGGCCTCGGTCCAGATGATATTCCAGCATTAGAGGGAGCTGAATATGATGAATTTGGATTTCCAGCAAGTTCCGATGGAGATTATGAACGTGAAGAAGGTGGATATGATTTTACACAAACTGGCGAAGATGACGCGTAATATGATAAAATATATATCAAAAGAAATATAAGGAATGCGTCTATTACTATTTGCTGGATTATTATATTTAATAGGTATATCAATTATACTTGTTTTAAGGCCTGAAATTATGTTTGCTAAATCTGGTAAATGGAAGGAATTTGGATTAGGTAGAAATAGAGATAACTATACATGGATGCCTTTTTGGTTATTTTCTATTTTATGGGCAATTATTTCTTATATTATTATTATTTCAGTAGCCTCCGCATTTAGCGGGCCTTCTATATCACTTTCAAATAATATACAATCATTTGAAAAAGAAATTGAAGTAAATATTGAAGATATAGAGCCTAGTAATATTTCTAAAAAAACGTCTATTCAAAGTATTACATCTGCCAAACCAGTAAAAAGAGCACAATCACTTAATATGAAACCTGGTTATTATATTTTAGATACACAAGAAACTATTAAAACAGGAATTCCTAAATATATATTTTTAGGCCCAGAAGCACCTAATCTTGTATATAATAATGGAACCGAACTCACTTCTAATACAGATATGACTGAATAATATTTAACAAATGCTAGATATGCCATTTCCAAATACATTACCAAATAATACTCCAAATATAACATAAAACCCTATAGCAAGACCCTTAAGTTGTGGATATGAATTTTCAACTTGTGAGAGTGACATAGTATTAGGACAGCATTTTTTATCAGATTGCCCATTTGATGTAATATTTACATTATTACCTACTAAAAATGGCGCAAATACGGATGTTACAGGTATACGGCAAAATGATATACTACCAACACCCATAGCAAGTAATACGCTTATAAGTGATGGGATAGAACCTAATAGGGCATTTCCAGTATGAACAGTATGACATGAAATATATTGATTAATAATATTAACAACTGTTCCTACTAGGAATACAATAACAGGAAATATAATCCATAATACAGCATTAAAAAATGGAATGCTATCTTTATTCATAAAAAGAATCATTAGTAATATACCATATACAAATCCGAGCGGCAATGAAATTCCAAATGTTTCCATTGTAGAAGTTGTTATTTTATTATCCGGATTGGGCATGTTTGACTAATTTATAGGAGATTTTTACAAGCAAATTAAATACATGTAAAAGTAGGAGAATGTCATCTGTATCATTAGATGAATTTAAAAAATTTTATAAACTTCGAGCCAAAAAGCCTGAATTATATACATATGATGAAGCTGGTAATTTAATAGAAAAAGATAAAGATGGTGGGATTAAAAGAACACTTACACTTCCAACATATAGACAACCAACATTTGAAGAATTAGATGAAATAAGTCAAAAACGAATGGATTCTATTGCCGAAGCTGAACAGATATATGAAAGCGCTAGGCAAGAGCTAAGAAGAGCAATGGATACACCCGATACTATGATGTCAGATATATTACGTTTAAATAGAAATGTAGTTGAAGCCGATATTAAACTTCAATCTGTACGCTTCCCATTAAGAGAAGTTATAGAAGAAAAACCAGTAGAATTACGTGATATCATATTTGAACAAAGTAAAGAAGTACGTAAAATAGCAAATAAACTTAATGTATTAATAACAAGACCCTTTACTTTACAGGAGCAATATGTAAGAGTAGGAATACCTGCTGCTACTCCTATTAAATCAGTTGAACAAATTAGACAAAAACAGCAAAAGCAACAATTACAACCTGTTATATTATTTGCCGAGCCTTATACAAATGATTATGGATTTTTAAGTATGAAATGGGATGTATCCTTAGATATAGATGATATTAGATATAATTCAGCATATCAAGCTTTAATGGCATCTATGGCTATATATTTTGAAGATGAATTGAATTTAACTCGTATTTTAGATACTACTAATCCAGATGAAATAAAATATAATTATACTGATATATCAGGTAATATAGATGATAATGAAATGAAATGGAATATACAGCTAAAGAAGTCATTATTTGATATTAACTTAGCTAAGTTTACACAACATCCTGAATTAGCACAAAAATTAATTGAAACAGGTAATGCTAAATTAGGATATTATGAACCAAATGATAATCAATTAGGAATTGGAATATCATTAGATATAGAGGATTCAAAAAATCCTAATAAATGGACTGGACAAAATTGGCTAGGAAATACATTAGAACAAATTAGAACGCAGATAAAATCTACTGTTAAACAAAGTATAATACCAAAAAGATCACAAGTACAAACAACACAAGTACAGCCAACACAAGTACCACCAACACAAGTACCACCAACACAAGTACCACGCATTGCCCCACCACCTCAAAGCACTATAAGAAGAAAACGCCCTACAGTTGCTTTAATGCCGACACAATAGAACAAATAGCCGTAGATATTTAGTTATTTAAAGGGTAATTTTTTAATCGTGCTACATTTTTATCACAATCCACTTCTTTTGAGCTATATTTATAGCATATTCCATTTTTATCTTTATATATAATCTTTCCAGCATTTTCAGGAGTAGGGTATTTATAAATAATATTTTGTGTAGGTTTAATAAAATATACACCAATTATTCCAATTATAATTCCAATTGCTAAATAGGATAATTTAATATGTCGTAACATCTTTATATTATACTTATATTTTATATTTATAACCAAATAATGTAAGAACTGGAATAATGTAAGAACTGGAATAATGTAAGAACTGGAATAATGTAAGAACTGAATTATCATAATATAGCAGGATAAGATGTCATTAATAAAGATGCTTAATGATGATAAATTTAATATATTTTTTAGTATATTACTTGGAATAGGATTAATTTGTATAATAAAACCAGCATGTTCTGGTTCAGGATGTAGTATAGATAAACCACCTATTTCATCTGATTTTGATAAATATGTTTATAGAATTGGAAGAAAATGCCATGAATTCACTCCAGAAATTATGGAATGCCCTACAAATCAAGGGACTATTGAAGCATTTAAAGAATGTAAATTAGGAATTAAGAATCTTCAAGAAGGATATGAAACTGATAATTTTGTTAGGCGTAAATCATTAATAAAACGTTGTGAGTAGATTTATTCAAATGATTTCTCTTTTTTTGAGGAAGAAGATATGGCTACTGCTGGCACACTAATAAGTGATTTAAATGATAAAACTCCGGTTTTAAATAATGATGATGATCTTGTTAATAGAATTCTAGCCGATATTAATCAACCTAGCCCTGGAAACCCTGTTATGAATCAACCCCCGGCTTCAATGGGTCGTGTAATAAACTCACCAAATCCTAATACAACATATCCAAATGTAGATCCAGGGACTGCTACTGCTCATGTTATTGGTAAAGATTATCCGACAGCATCTGATTTTGCCAATATGATGCATTCTCCATCTTATACACATGGTGGTTCACAATTTGCATCTGTAGGACAAGCTCCTCAGCAATATCAAAACCCTCAATTAATATCAAGTGTTAAAGGAAATATGTATTCAGATATACTAACACAAATTAAACAACCTCTATTTATTGCCATTATAATATTTTTAATAAATTTACCTATAATTAATGTATTAATTGGACATTACTTACCAACCCTATTAAGAATAGGCGGTGATTTAACTACGGCAGGTATGTTAGTAAAGGCTGTATTAGGTGGATTTCTATTTTGGTTTATTCAAAAGATAGTAGTCCCTCTAATGACGGTATAATACTAAATAAAAAGTTTTATATGAAGTTTGTAGGAGAGAATGAAGTTTAATCAAACTACTTATAATCTATCATTAGGAATTGCTATAATATTTGTATTATATACTCTAATTTATTCAGGATTAACAGGTGTTTTAGTATGTTCATCAGTAGCACTTATTACAGCTGCTTTTGTTAATACATTTGAGATTGTTGTAGCAATTTCAGTCATATTTGGTTTATTCTATATATACTATCTGAGAAAGATATTTCGTAAATATGAGCCATTTCAGAATCAAGATGGGCCTAAGAAGATTCTAGGGCGTGTTCAAGGGATGGAGCGTAATTATAATCCTGTGCTGCAGGAATTAAAAGATCCTCGTTTAGAGCCTCAAGGAGTATATGATCCTTCTATTGAAGGGTTTGAAGATGTAACTCCTAAACTTCCTAAAGAAGGTGCAAGTGCTGAAAGTTCTAGTGCTCCAAATAAACATGAAAATGAAGTAAAACATCCTGTTGAACAGAAAAAAGGTGAAGAAGATATGAAGAAAGAAGAATTAATGTCAGCAACTGGAAATCTTTTCAAAATGGGTCAACTTCCCTCTGAACATGCTGCTGGCCCTCATATAGATAGTGGTTCAACATTACTTAAAGCAATGGAATCATTTAAACCTGAACAAATTAGTTCTATGACTGAAGATACAAAAAAACTAATTGAAACACAAAAGAATCTAATGGGAATGTTATCCACTATGCGACCTATTTTACAAGATGGTAAACAATTATTAGATACATTCTCAGGAATGTTTGGTGGTAATGGAGGTGTGTTTAAATTATAAATATAATTAAACAGTGTATTTAAATTATAAATATAATTAAACAGTGTATTTAAATTATAAATATAATTAAACAGTGTATTTAAATTATAAATATAATTAAAGATGATTGTCTAAAGATACTGGTCTAAAGATACTGGTCTAAAGATACTCAAAAGATTATAATATAAAATTATGAAATTACTCAATTTAATATTATATTCTGAAACTATACCCGAATATGTTGAAATGAAACATATTTTAGAAACATACTTAGATAAATTATATAATTTTAAATATTATTTTTATTGTTATAATGAAAATATACAAACTGAATATGAAATTAAAGGTAATACTATATATATTAAAGGCCGCGAGACATATATACCTGGTATATTGAAAAAAACAATTAAAGTATTTGAAATATGTAATAGATTACAAATAGAATATGATTATATAGTAAGGTCAAATATATCAACTATTATTAATTTTCCCTCATTACAAGCATATATATTAGCACATAAAAATGATAAATTAGATTTTTTAGGTAGTGAGATTACATTAAAACATATAAATGAACTATATGGAATAACAAGAAAATATATTAATACACATATTTGTTGGGGTATATGTATGATATTCTCACATAAAATAATTAAACTACTGTTAGATAATATTTATACATTAGATTATACATTAATGGATGATATAGCAATAAGTGTATTACTACAAAAATATAATATACCATTTCATAATTTATCATCGTTAATAAAAGAAAATAGTGATACCTTTTATTATTCTAAAATAATTTTTAGAAATAAATCAAATGATAGATATAATGATATTAATAGAATTACATTATTAATAGATAAATTAATTCATAATTTAACTATTCAGAATATGCTATAAATCAAAATATGCTATAGCTATAATATTAGAATGCCGCGCGGTAAATGCCCTCCTGGTGTATTATGTATTTCAAATAATATTAATTCTATATTAATTATTATTTTAATTGGATTAATACTATTTGCTATATATACTGTTATAACAAAACAAACTCCTACCATAATAATTCCTCCTCAACAATCGACCCCTACATCAATTATTCCTGTTGGTGAATCACGATATGATAGAGCACCACAACCATTGCGAGAGTGGATGATGCCTCCTGAATTTCCTCCTCGTGGCGGATTAGCATCAATTCCAATTAACATTCCGACACAAGGATTACCTGAAAGTTTTCAAACAGTTGGATTAATTAATGTTGATGGAGCTGTATGGCCTCTATATGGACGTAGAACAATGGGTTCATCCGATAGATGGAATTATTATACAAGAACTGATACATTTAATCCTGTTCCTATCCCTGTGCGCTTTCAGAAACGTGATTGTATGGGAGACATAGGATGTCAAGAAATTCTATCAGGAGATGATATAAAGATTGAAGTCCTTCATAAGGAGGGAAAGGCTAAAATGTATAGATTTGATGGACCTAAATATATTCCTGGAATGATTTAATAAAAGTCCGAGGATTGGATAAATCCGAGGGAATAGGAATCCGAGGATTGGATAAATCCGAGGGAATAGGAATCCGAGGGAATAGGAATCCGAGATAAAACATATGTTTTTTCTATTTAATGTTAAGGTAAATGAGTTCAGGATACTGCCCTCACGATGTTAACACTGGAATTATTGAATTAATAGGCCCATTAAGTCAATCTGATTTAAAATCAATTGAAATTAAAACACCCCCATTTTCTATATCATTTGCTCCGAGAACAACTGTCCCATCGCTAATAGGAAATCGTATAGAAGAAACTCCTGATAATACAATTATAATAAAAGGTGATAGATATTCATTAACAGATGTACAAATATGTTCAGTAACGCATAAAGGATATATTCTTCCATTTATGAATGAAACACCAGTAGCAGAATTAATTATTTCTTTTTCACCCAAATCTATTCCATCCAATGTACAATCTCCATCTGGTGCTCTATTATGTATTCCTATATATGATACTGGATTTCCTAGCCATAATCAGTACTTATCTCAACTAATTAATTCAGAAACTCCATCATGTAATTATACAAATACATCTGGTTCTGACTATGTGGGTGGAGATTATCAGCAAATTCAGAGTTCATCATTATTACAGTGTATTAATTCATGTTGTAATGATCCACAATGTATGGCATATACTTATAATACATCTGGTAGTTGTAATTTAAAGAATTCTATTCCAAACTTAGTTAATACAGGAAATACATCAATAAATACAGGAACTGTAAATCATACACAACCTGGGGCATCATGTTCACAAAAACAACAAAATAAAGTAGCAAATCTTCAGACAATATTTTATGACTGGGAAAATGATGAATCACAGATATCACTTGTATATAGAACTTGTTTTGAAACATTTGATGTAAATAATAATCCATCTTCAAGAAGCTTATATATAGCTGTATATCCTAATGGTATACATTTATCACAACAAGATTTTCAGATATTATTATTACAGTTAGGAGGCAATTTACAATCTTTTCAGTGCCCCCCGGCTTTAAGAAATGCTCAAAATACATTAAGTGCTTATAATTATGATAATAATGGTCAAAAAGTACCTCAACAAATATCATCAGATGGTTTGATGTATAGAACACCAATGTCGAGTGTTTCTAATGATTTTAAAGAACGATTTGAATACTTTGTAAATCCCCCTAAATTATCTCATAAGTTTGACCCGAATTCATGTCCATATTATAAGACAGAACAATATAAATGTGTACCATTTGATCAATTAAAAGACCTATCAGGTAATTATGTTATTCCAGGAAATAAAACACTCCAATCTATTCTTCAACAACAAAATGGTAACCTTTCTTCCGAACTAAATGGTGTAAATAATGTAAATGGATCTATTACTACAAAGCAAATTGAAGATACTATAACTATAATAGCTGGTGTAGGTGGTGCTATATTAGCCTTCATAGCAATTGGTAGTTGGGTAGCAAAATCACAATCTAATTAAATTATCTTAAATTAAATGACCTGCCTAGATAATAGGAAATGTTAGAATTAATCATTCTAATAGCATTGATTATAATTATACTTATATTTCTAATATATAAAGATAAATATAAAACATCTATAGATGTAAATTCAGAAGGATTTGTAACACAAGATAATTATTACCTATCAAGTTGTCCATCAGGATTTAATTCATATTATGATAATAATGGTAATATTATGTGTTGTAATGGAGAAGTGATAGCTAATAAATGTATATCTGATACAAATTGTAGTTTAACATCAGCAAACAATCCTGATAGCTGTGTAGCTATATTACTAGAACAATATAATCAACAGGCTCAGCAATATTGTCCGTTACAATCTATGCCCAATTATTATAATAATAAAACATCTAATAAAAAAGGTTGTACAAATGGTTTATTAAATAGTTCAATGGATGGACCCGCAAATACTAGTCAACCACAATGTACTATATATTCAGATACAAATACTAATTCTATATCAACAGATAGCTGTCTTAATCAAAAAAGATTAGATGCTGCACAATGTTTTGGAAATAATTGTACTAAAAGTCTAATTAGCCCTGGCAGTGGATTACCCATATTAATTGGTATATCATTTACAGATAATAATGGAATGCCACATATGGCATTTACACAAGAATCGTTTGAAGATGCCTTAAATGTAATAAATCCTAATTGGAGAGATTCATTTGATATTTCTAAAAATATACAAATAGCTGAAGTAGCTAAAGCATATTATATTGATAGAACATTACAACAATCAGATATTCAGTTTTAGATAAAATCTAATTTGTTTATTCTTCCATTCCAATTCCTATCAGCAACACCTAAATGTTTTACTATTAATCCATTTATAGTAACACATGAAGGAAATAATGTTTTAAATACAATATCACATTTTTCACAATTATATGATGATTGATAGAAATATTTTGAGGCACATTTAAATAGTTGAAAAAATCCAAAGAATTTATTTGATCCAGGATACAATATTTTTTTATAGTCATATATAAAATCAAAATGCGATCTATAATCATAGCGTATTTCTGGCCCATATAATGTATTATCAGTAATAGTAAGTGAATTATATATATTCATAAAATTATCAGGTAAATATATATCAGAATCTAATATTAACATATTATCATTTGGATATAAATTATATAATATTTCCTGGCCATATTTTATAGCCCCTCCTTTATTAAATATAGCATTGCTATTAAAATCAAAATATAGTATATGAATATTAGGATAGTTAAATGTATTAATTATATCAATTGTTTTAATATCATCTTCTTTAGTAATTATATACCATTCTTTAAAAAATCTAATATTTTGAGGTATTATTATTTCTAATAAATCCTCATAATTTGTAGAAACAGTAAGGCAAATAATATTAGACATGACTAATTATTTAATATATATAAACCTTTAGATATTAATGTTCATTTCCAAGTGTTTGAACTCCATCTATATGTCCATAACCATGTTCTTCATAGAAATTATCTAAAGCAGGGCTTGCGCCTTGTTCAGCACCATGTTTTAATATAGGATAAGATGTAGGTAAAACTGTTTTCATATTCATTGATGGAGCAACGGGTTCCCAATGATCAGAACCACATTCTTCAGTAGGAATATAAGATATTTCGTCATCACGCAATGGAAGATTAAAAGAAACAACAGGAACAGTCTGCTGAGATTGTGATTCTTGTTCAACTGTCATTTGCGGTATATAATTAGTGTCAATAGCATCAAACTTTTTACGAGCAACGATGATTTTACGCCTATTTCTTTCTAAATATATTATACCTATTGCTAATAATCCAAATAAACCAGCCGTAGGCCCACAACTTATTAGATATATTAGCAGTAATACAAGTAATATTCTTACAACAAAGTTGTCTGCTAATAATAAGATATTAGAAGGTAAGAATGGTGTTAATAATACTACAAGTGAAAATACAATAAAGTATGGTACTTCTGATTGATACATTTATCCTATTCTTCTGTATATATTGTATTAAACTTTTTAGATAAATATCTTATATTATAAAATTGACTTAAATAAATATTCTGTTAATAAATTAACAATTCCTATATAAAATGTTATTATCAGAATTAAATAGAGTTATTACATCAAAAGGATATGCCATTAAAAAATCATTCTTAAATGAAATACAAACTCAAAGGCTAAGAGCAGACTTATTAATGACTCCTAAAATATTAGATAGTTATCAAACAGATAATATATCATTTCCAGTATATTATGAATCTAAAACAAGATATTATGTACCACGGCAATATGGTATTAAGGAATTTGGCAAGCCGGACGCTGATATTATATTAGATGGATTAGATTTACCAAATAATGTAGTATTTGGAAATAAAACACCACATGAATATCAAGAAACTGTAATTCAAAGCTTTATTAATAAAGGATGTAATGGAATTATATGTGTTCCATGTGGATGGGGGAAGACATTTGCAGCATTAAATATTGCTCTTAGAATAAGAAAACGATTCTTGATTGTAGTGGATAAAGAGTTCTTAATGAATCAATGGAAATCAGAAATTTCTAATTTTATTGAAGGCGCGCGTGTTGGAATTTTACAAGCAAATAAAGTAGAATGTAATGCTGAAAAGTATGATGTAACTATTTGTATGATTCAAACATTATGTAAAAGAGAATTTCCAGATGGATTCTTTGATCAATATGGGTTTACAATATTTGATGAATGTCATCATTTAGGAGCATCATATTTTAGCAAAGCACTAAAGATTATTCAAACTAAATATATGCTAGGATTATCAGCAACGCCTGAACGACCAGATGGATTAGAAAAAGTGTTTGAATATTTCTTAGGAGATTATGTATATAAACAAACACAGAGGGCGCCAGATAAAGAAGCTGTAGTTAAAGCAGTATGGTTTACTTCTGATGCTAATGAATATACTAATACACCGACAAATTGGAAAGGAGAAGTAGTTAGCGCAACATTACTTAATCAAATTGCTGCATATGAGCCGCGGAATGAAAAAATATTATCTATTATAGATGAATATGTAAAAGATAAAAATCGTAATCTTCTTGTAATTAGTGAACGTATATCACAATTAGAATGGTTTGAATCTAAAATGAAAGAATCAGATAGAGGATATAATTATGGATATTATATTGGAGGAATGAAACAGGCTAAATTAGATGATAATGCGGAAAAATGTCAAATACTTTTGGCAACATATCAAATGGTATCAGAAGCATTTTCAGTTAAAAAATTAAATACAATTGTATTATGTACTCCACGTAAAAGAGTAGAACAATCAACTGGACGTATTTTCCGTGAAAGAATAGATGAAAGAAAAGTAGCTCCTCATATTATTGATATAATAGATTCACATGATTGTTATATGAGAAGATGGTATGTAAGAAGAACATTCTATAAAGATTGTCAATATACTATTGAATATATTGATAAACCTAAAAAGGTTACTCAAAAAATAGAAGCCAATCAACACGGATCACTATTTAAATTTTAATTATATTATATAATACTATAGTATAGTATGTCAAATAGAAATTTCGACTATAGAGTAATAACAGATAGATTAAATAGTACTAATATAGCACAAAATATATATAAATATCAACAAAATGGTAAAACCATAGTTAGTAATCCATTAACATCTGATTCTTCTACACAAAGAATTACGGTATATAAAGAAGGTGTTCAAGGGTTAATATCAAAAAATTTACAACCTGGATATACAGTAAATCCTAGTGGAATTCTTAATTTAGTATATTCTAATAATGTAGAACAAATAGAATTAATAACAGATCTTACTTCTTCACCTGCTCCTGCCCCAGCTCCTTCACCTGCTCCTGTCCCTGCTCCTGTCCCTGCTCCTGTCCCTGCTCCTGTCCCTGCTCCTGCTCCTGCTCCTTCACCTGCATATACAGCAGGGACCCAACTCTTAATAAATCCAGAATTTACGGAAATTACTACAATTCCAAATGCTGCTATCGATGATAGGAGTAATGGTTTAGATATAGTACCTACAGGTTCTGCAAATGGATGGTCAACAACAAATTGGGCTGCATGGCGATGGGATGGTACTAGACCTGGTTATACTGATGGAATAAATCGTCCAACTGCTGTAACAAAAATGCCAATTCGCACAGGAACATATCCTATAAGCGATTCATCTGGATTTGTTATATTTAGTTATACACAAACAACAATTTCACAAACTATTTCTATAAATAACTTGATAGGGATAAATACAATTACAGGTATATTAAATATTTCTAAGGTTTCAAATGGTACAGCAGATAATTTTACATTCAAAATAGAATATAAAAATAATACAGGTACTATCCTTTATACTTCCACAACAAACAGCATACCTGCTCCAGATTCTTGGACAGATTATACATTAACACTTACACGTGATGGAAATATAAACTTTGACTTAATTAAATCAATTACAGTAAGTATAACTAGTCGTGATTCAGGTAACTGGGCTGGACACTATGGGTCAGCAATGGATTATTGTAGATTAACCGTTTCCTAAAAGTCTATTATATTTTCTATTTAAGATAAAGATCATTAGAATATAAATATATAATTATATATAATAAGTTATTTATATTTATTTACGAGTTTTACGCATCTTTCTAGTTCCGCGTCGTTTACTACGTTTGCCACCGCCCCATTTAACAGGTAGTAATTCATTACTACCATCAAAATCCTTACGAGTAGTTATTTCATTCATAGTAAGAGGGGTAAAGTTACCAGCGTTAAATCCTACTGGGCCAGCACCTCCATTGCGATATGATCGTCTATATCGTCGAGTATGTTTTCTAGAGCGGTGAGCGCCACCTGTCTTCAAGCATGCGGGGTTAAACTGCCTAGCATCATAAGGAGTCTGAATCATTAATCCAGGGACAGGGCTAGGTGCTGAAAATGTCTGAAAATCATTACGATATCCAGCAGTAGGGGCCTCATAGCGCATAGAATCATATGCTCCCACATTTACAACAGGAAATTGAGCACCACCTTTCATGGTAACATATGGAGGCTGTAGTGGTGTTGTAGTTAGCTCTTGAATATTATTAGGATTGGGATTTAAAGGATTAGGAATTCCAGCTTCACATGGGATGCGGCCAAAAGGAGGTGGTGATACACCCACACCGTTATTAGGATTTAAAGGGCCCATATCAGGAAAGAATCCGTAGCGACCACCTGACATGGTAGCTCCTTTTGCAGGAGGAACACCAGGCATACTCATAGTTACTGGGGCAGATGGCATAGGATTAGGATGGGCAATTGATCCACCAGTACCAGAAGGATTAGCCATCCAAGTAGGAGGAGAAGTAATTGATTGGCTAATTGGGGGTAAATCCATGTCAGCTACTACAAGTTTTCCACCGCGTCGTTTCCTTCTAAGAATATGACGCTTCCCACCACTTAAACCGGGTAGGCCCTTAGGAACTACAGTTACTTCACCAGGGCGGATAGATTCAGGATTACCAGTACAATCCTTACCAGGGCCTGAATAAGGATGATGTACAAGATTACCAGGTGCTTTTAAAATATAATCAGGACCATCACTCCATCCACCGCCACGCTTATGATGTCTTGTTCTTTTGCTTCTTTTGCTTCCCCGTCGGAGCGATTTATGGCGTGTGTGTCTTTTTACCATTCCTATTATATTGTAGTAATAATTATATTAAGATGTATTTATTTGATATTGATGATGAAAGAATGTGCTCGTAGAAACAGGTGTCCCTTCAGGTAAAATACGCACAATTTCATATTTAGAAAATCCATCATTCCATTTAACTTCTACTGGAAATCCATTTGATTCTCCTTTTTTATTAACTTCTTTTCGCAATTCTTGTGATAATGTAATAGAAGAAATAGCACCAAATCCAATAATAGTTCCTTCCTGCGATACTAGATTATATATATCAGGTAGATTTGTCTTGGTATATGGTACGCATTTTGCACTAAGTAGTGTAATTACTTCATTACTGCGTTTAAGTGTAGGTGGGATAAATTGTTGTGTTTTAATTTCAGTAATTGTATCTTTCCAAAACCATCGTGGTGCTCTAGAATGATCAGGTTGAATAATCCAATAAATAGATGGATCATAATTTTGCTGCCATTCAGAAAGAGAAAGTGGTTTAACAATGCGTGTTTTAAATGCTAGAAGTGGTTGATCAACTGGTAGTCTATGCCAGAATTCATCTAGTTTGTTCCATCTATTTAAAAAACTATTATTAGACCATAAATCAACGCCTTCATATATAATTAAATCTTCAACTTGTAATGTTGATTCGCCTGCCAAAATATTTGCTAAACAGACTGTAGCACCTTTTTGACAAAAATTAGGAGGAAGGAGCCATCGAAAAGTAAGACCTTCTTGGCGATCAGGATACCAAATACAAGGGGCAAATCCTTCAATAAAAATGAGATACCCCACAGGGCGTTTATCAAACTTAGGCCATACCCAAACAGTATCTTGAGAAAATGTAGTCTTTGCTTTATGATAGGGCATGTGAATTTCAACTCTTTCATTCAAAAAAGGATATTTTCTAAATAAGGATTCAATTGCTGAGATATGGTCGATATCTAAGGAACGGAATCGTGTATTAATCTGTTTTTCATATTGTGGTTTAGATGTTCTAACAGATTTGCTCATCATTTTATATTATTATATGCTAATACCTTATATATTTAAAGAGATAAACCTTTAAGCCCTTAATTGGTTATTCCTTTAAGTGGTCGTCACATGCGTTCCTTTAAAAAGCAGAAAAGTTTGTATCATCAAATGTATCATTAGCAAATACACCTGACATAAATTCACCGCCATTCTGAATAAAATCCGTGGAGAATCTTTGAGAATTATCTGAATTAATTTGCATATTATTACTTGCAATTCCACCTTCTACAGCAATTTGTGTTTGATTATTTGTTACTGTAGGGCGAAATGAACGTTCAGGATAACGTAGATTTTCAGGAATTGCTGAACTTTCCTGTGATTCATAATATGGATCTTTAGGAACAGGATCATTATGAATTACTATTTCATTTTCAGGAGCTGCTTGACTAGGGGGATTTGGACCGGAAGGCATAACAGTTCTTTCAGGATAAATAGGAGCTTGACGAATTTCTATAGGGGCGCTTGCTGGATGTTCAAATCCTTCTTGTTGCCCTTGATTATTTTGTATATGGATAGCATCATTATTAAATATTTTATCTTTAACGGTCCAATAAGCAACAAATCCAATTAACAATATTCCAATCAAATACATATATGATTTCATTCCTCTTTTTTGTTAATGTAATAAAATATTCGATAATTTAACAGGCATTAATTTAATAGATATTAATTACAGCATAGTGGAATTGACATTAATGTTTGTGGTTGATTATAAGTATCATTTATAATTAATTTAACTTGTTTATGTAATGTATTTATATATTGATCATGTTTACGCTGTTTAGAAGTATAATGTTTAGAAGTATTTTGATTATGTGATTTATAATTTGTATTATTTATATGTATATTGGTAATATTGTGTATTAATTGTTCTTTTGTAATATTATTAATTTTTAATATAGCATCTTCAAATGATTCAATATTAGTTAAAGTTGTATTATTATCTAATGGAGTATATTCTAATTGTTTATTTATATGTGTATCACGTTTAATTTTTTTATGGATATGTGACTCTTGTATATCTTGTGACTCACATTTATTTTTTTCACGGATATGTTTCTTATGTGTTTGTTTTTCATCTATCCATGATAATATTTTAATGAATTCATCTATATTATATTTATATGAGGTATCATGTAATATAACTCTATTCCAGTTACCAATTAATTCATATGTAGCATATTTATCAGATTTTATTAATTGATAAGGGCATTGAATAACTTCTAATAATTCTGAACCAATCCAATCAGTTGGCATTAGTTTAGCATCATTAACGAGTATATTAATACCATTATATTCAATTGTATTTTGTTTATTCAATTGATAGCTTTTAGAATTTCTATTATCAATATCTTCTAATATCCAGTTTACACCAACATAATATCGTATAATATCCTTTGATACATTAGAATTATTTGATTTCCAAATAAAAATTGACGGCATTTGAACCCTATACCCTATATATTAGATATAATAAGGATTTAAGCGTCTTATTAGATTGTCTATTTAGATTTAAAGATGCCCCAAATAACAACAATTTTACTTACAGCAAAAGGTGATACCAGAAAGGCAAATCTACAATTACAAGATGATAATACACTATCACTTGATACAATTCAGAAATATTTTAAAAAGAAAGAAGTTCCAGAACGTGTATGTTACTATGAACACGATAATAAAATATTATTTGTATTTGGATATACTACAGGAAAAAAAGACAAGGAAAGTGTTGTTAAATTACCTGAACCACATAATATGATAACTCTATATGGTGATTCACTTATTATTGTATCATTAGATAATAAATGGAATAATCCTATAGCATATACAATTGATCAATGGAATGTGTTTTGTAATAAAAGTTCTAATATTATTCAAATAAAACAATCTAAATCAATTACACAAGAACAATCAACGCCTAAAACAACACCTAAAATAACATCTAAAAAGGTATCACAAGTCAAACAAACAAAACAAAAAACAATATCTGAATCAGATACTAAACCTTCTGTTACTAAACAAGCAAGTGAATTAGAAGAATCAGAATCTGAAATAGATAGTTCAGATGATGAAAGTGATATCTTATCAGATGCTGGCTCTGAAAAGTCTGTTAAAGATGAATATGATGATAGTGATTCTGATATAATATCATCTATTGGTGATTCAGACGAGGATAAAGATAAAGAAGATGAATTAGAACCAGAGCCTATTATTACAAAAAAACGAAAAGCGCCTATATTTAGTAAATTAGATTCAAATAATTTTAAAGATGATATAAATAAAGATTCATTACCTGAATCTGATAAATTACGTACATTATGTCTAAAATCATTTGATTTCTTAGAAGATAATTATTCTAAAGATGATATTCGGAAATTAGAACAGGCAATATTTGAAACAGCATTATTAAATGCGGAGAAGCATTATATTCCAAAAAATTGGAAATCACCGCAATTTACAGAATTATATAGGCAAATTCTTCGAAGTGTTATTTGTAATATTCATCCTTCTAGCCCTGTTTCAAATCCTAGATTAGTTAAACGTGTTCAAGAAGGAGAATTTGAACTATGTAGTATTCCATTAATGACATCATATGAAATGTTTCCCGAAAAATGGTTCACATTGCGAGATAAACAATTACAACGAGAACAGAAAATCTTAGAAGGGAATAAGAGTCGTGCTACAGATCAATTTAAATGCCGACGATGTAATAAACGTGAATGTACTTATTATGAATTACAGACACGATCAGCAGATGAGCCTATGACTATCTTTATTACATGTGTAAATTGTGGAAAAGAATGGCGTCAAGGTGGTTAAACCAATTCTTTATCTTCTTGTTCATAATATTCATGTTGTTTCTTTACACAATATTCATAAAATTGATCACGTAACCATTCGCCATCAATAAGAGAATATGTATTACTATATTTATAAAAATCTTTAATATAAACATCAAAATAAAATGAGATATCATGTCCATTTTGTCCATCAATTATGCGTTTATTTTTTAGATAGAGTGATAATAGATTTTTATTTTTATTGCTATTTATATTAGAATTATTAAGTATAAAATTATAAAAATCATACTCTTTAGCAGGAAATTCCCAATGAATATTAGAAAAACGCTTATAAACATTATAATTACCAGGATGTGTTGAAAGATAATTAATTTTTTTTAAATTTGGAAATGTATTAGGTGTTAAAATATTAAAAATACCCTCTTTTGAGCAATTAATAAGAGTAGTAGCCCTAGCATTAGGAAATTGAATATTAGATGGAATATGATAATTTCCTAATTTATAAATTATTACATTATCTGTATTTTCAATATATTTAGTAAAAATATTAGATAATTGTTTACCACTTGTAATAATAGTTTTGGTCATATTATTATATACTTATATTATTTCTTTAAATACGACATTATGATGTAATAGATGTTTGAATAGTATCAATTTTTAATTGTATTCCTAAATTTTGTTGAATACGGCGTTTTTGTTCTTCATTTGGAACAATCCTATTAGATTCAATATCTCGAAATATGTGTTTAGGGAATGCGCATAGCATATCCGCTTTATCTTGTGTAAGTTTCATTTCAATCCTTTTACGAATTAGAGATTGAATAGATTCCGAATTAATGCGTTTTTTAATTACAGGGACATCTTGGTTTTCTAGTTTAGCTAAACGAACCTTTTCAGAACGTTCAGAATCACGCGCTTGAACAGTTGTCATCCCTTTTTGAACTGCCTCTTTTTTAGTAAATCGCCTTCTTACAATAACAGGTGTCCAATCTTGTGAATCCATGATAGTAAGTAGATTAGAATAACTTATGCCAAAATTATTTTTATATCTGGAATCAAATTTCTCCTATAAGAATAAGATACTAGATAAATGTTATCAATTAATATTAAGGAAAAAATTAAACAAAAATATGTAATATCAGAAACACTTAGTATTAAAAATAATAAATCTAACATAAGAAGTCCTAGAGTAATGAGTCCTAGAGTAATGAGTCCTAGAGTAATAAATAATAAATTGGATACTATTAAAAATATACCAGTATCTAATTCTATATTATATGATGTAGAATATAATAATACTGTAGCATTATACTCTACTTATAAAGATACTACATATAAGCGCCGTTCTTATAGTGAAAAGAATAATGTAACTAAAGAATAATTAAATCACTAATACGCCAATATTCATATGTACCATCAGGCAATGGCCTTTTAATAATATAAGGCAAACGTTTTTGTTCTAATTCTAGCCTAGCAATATCACGAACATCGGTAATATGAGGAGGAATATCAATAAAAGGTTTAGCACCTTGACTTAACTGATTAGCACGAAGGCCAATTATTTTAGTTTTTTCATATACCGTGATAAATGGATAAGTCCGGTGATTAGAATCTGCTTTATCATCTCCAGGTGGAATAACTTGTAATGGGATTTTTGGTACAACTGATTCAATATAATCAAGTACGCATTCAGGATGTTGTTGATATAATTTCTTTAATTCAGGTTTAATATCGGAACTCTTATTTTGCTCATTATCATCATCTAATAGTTCTTCATCGTATTCTTCATCAAAGAAATCATCTCCATCCATACCAGATTCAATAACATCATCGGCTTCCATTTTACCTAATTCTATAAACAATAAATTAATTTTAAGTTATATCAAATTTTATAATGACTAATTCTAATTATACTTATACATTCAAATTACTCTTTAAATAAGTAGATAAATATAATACAAATCTTCTTGTAAATTCTATTTATTAAAATTTGACTTGAAATTTTCAAGTATTATTTGAGTATAAAGATACGTAGTACTATGAATACAGAGATGTCTGAAATTTCCGAGAATATTGCTTCTGATGATGTTAGGGTTTTCGAATCCTTTGACGAGATGGGTCTAGATGATAATTTAGTACGTGGTATATATTCGTATGGTTTTGAGAAACCATCCAAGATTCAAGCTCGTGCTATTGTACCTATGAAGGAACGCCATGATATTCTTGCTCAATCACAGTCAGGTACAGGTAAAACAGGAGCATTTACTATTGGTGCTATTAGCACTATTGATATTAATCTTAAAGCACCTCAAGTAATTGTACTGTGCCCTACTCGTGAACTTGCTCAACAAACTGAGAAAGTGGCTAGATCAATTGGACATTATATTGGGCTAAAAGTGCTAGCTTCAGTAGGTGGTAATAATCTAAAGAATGATATTCAAGCTCTAAAAGCGGGTGCTCAATTCATTGTAGGTACACCTGGTAGGACATTTGATCTTATTAGAAAGGGTGAACTAAATATTAGTAATATTAAAGTATTAATTATGGATGAAGCTGATCAGATGTTGGAGGATCAATTTGCGGAACAGGTTAAATGTATTCTAGAGTTTAAGTTTCCAATGGATACTCAGTTGGCGCTATTTAGTGCTACTATGCCTCAAAATGTATTAGAGGTAGCTGAGACATATCTGAGGAATCCTGTTCGTATTCTACTACCTCCTGATGAAGTAACTCTTGAGGGTATTAAACAATATTATGTAGCACTTGATCGTGAAGATTGGAAGCTAATGGCACTATTGGATCTATATTCTCAGATTACAATTAATCAAGCACTAATTTATGTAAATAAGCGTCAAAAAGCGGAATGGCTTGCAAAACAACTACATCAGAATGGATTTACTCTAGAGTATATTCATGGTGAAATGGATACTGCTGAACGTAAAAAGCGTATGGATGATTTCCGTTCAGGTTCTGTACGTGTTCTTATCTCAACTGATCTACTAGCGCGCGGTATTGATGTACAGCAAGTATCGCTTGTTATTAATTATGAACTACCGCCTCAGCGCGAGAACTATATTCACAGAATCGGTCGTTCAGGTCGTTTTGGTCGTAAGGGTGTAGCGGTAAATCTTATTTCAGGCGATGAACTTAATCAAATGAGAGATATTGAAAGGCATTATTCTACAACTGTAAAGGAACTAGAAGATGATCTATCTGTTCTATCTGCTTGCTAATTCTACTTATTAATAAATTAATATATAAGACAAACTTTATTTTTGTTTTATATATTAAACCACTTAAGCTATAATGAGTATTAAATACATAGAATGAGCTCTGGTTCTGAAGAACACACTCAGATAAAAGATATGTCACTAAAAGGTGTAGTTGGAATTATGAATATGGGAAATACATGTTATGTCAATTCAACTATCCAATTACTAAGAGCAAGTCCTGAATGGAATACATATTGTATTACAACAAATTTTGAAGAAGTATTTAATAAATATGATACTAATCATAAGAAGGTATTGATAGAATATCAAGATATTTTGAAAGCTTTATGGTCGGCCTATAACCCAGCATATATTCGACCTGCTAAATTTATTTCTGAGATTAGGAAAATAGTTAAAGATACAGTATATGAGAGTTTTGGATTACCTATGCCAAATGATAGTCATGAATATTTAGTATATCTTCTAGATAATTTTCATGAAGCTCTTAATAAAAAAACAGAATATAAGCCAATTCCAAATCCATCAAATGATATGCAGATAATGGCAAACAATGGTTGGAATGAATTTATTTCGAAAAATATGAGCCCTATAATTGATATATTTTTTGGAATGATGCGTAAAACAATTGAATGTAATTCTTGTAAGAATAAATCATATAAATGGGAAGTATTTAATTCATTAAAGATTCCATGTGAAGGTTCTACATTTTTAGAATGGATTAAAAATGAATGTAAAGAAGGTGAAATAGAAGGATATGCTTGTGAGAAATGCTCTAATAAATCAAATGCTGCTATATATACACATATATGGAAATTACCTTCAAATCTATTTATTACATTAAGAAGATTTAACTATAATGGTAGAAAAAATATGACACCATGTCCTTATAGTGGTGAATCTTTGAATTTTAAAGAGTTTTTTGCTAAAGAATCCTCTGATCAGAGTAGAGAATGGAAATATGAACTTCATGGAATTTCTGATCACCATGGGTCACATTTAGGAGGGCATTATACAGCACAACTTAGGCATCCTATTACAAATCAATGGTGGTGGATTGACGATGAAAGGTGTAATAAAATTGATTCACCGCGATATAATAGTTCAAATTATATATATCTGTTTAGAAGAAATGGAGATTTGTGATGAAAATGGAATAATGTATATTGTAGGGAAATCCGCAGAAAATAACTGGAAAATAATACAAAAAGCAGAAAAAGATTATTATTGGATACACGCCGCTTCTGTGCCATCTACACATGTTATAATTTGTATAGATAAGCCATTAGAATCAGAAATTAAATATGCGTGTAGCCTTTGTAAGAGTAATACTAATAAACTAAAAAGTATAACATCTCCTATAAAATATATTGGATGTTATATTAACAATATCAAATTAGGTTCAAAATCAGGAGAAGTAACTTTTAAATCTTATGAGAAATGTCATATGTATAAATATTAGTAAATACATTATTTATTAAAATTATTTAGTAAATACCTTATTTTAGTAAATTTATTTAGTAAATACCTTATTTTAGTAAATTTATTTAGTAAATACTAGCAGACCAATCACTGATATCATATTTAAATTTTTTATCCATTGTTTTGTGAACTTCATTTGTCTGAAATCCTTCAACCTTGGAATCACGAATAAAAACTGTGCGAATTCTATCCATCCATCCAGATTCACCACATATTCTGTAATGTACATGAGGATCTAGGCGCCCTTTAATTGGAACTATATATGGCTGAGGTTCACGAACTTTCAAGATTACTTTACCATTACTATCAGATGTTGCTACACCAGCATTATCATATTTTAGATATGCCTCTTTCCAAGAATTAATCTTTTCCAAGTCAGCAGAAGCTGGTTCAGTTGCCCAATATAACACTTTTGTATTAGGAGTAACATGTATAATTACTTCCCTTGTTGCACCCGGAGGAACTCTATTTTGTAATACAGAACAAGGAGCAACCATAGGGCCTAAAAAGGGTAAATATGTATCACGATCAAACATTATTCCAAAAGCAGATAAACCAACTAAAATATAAATAATACGGGCTAAAATACCATTGCCAAAAATGATTTTAACAATATTTGTATCTAAAATACCAATTAAAAGCCAATTCAACGCACCAATAATAATAAGTATCATTGATAATTTGAATAAAAGTTTTTTATAATATGTTTCAAAACTAACCATGATGTATATCTATTATTAATCAAAAAAATATTAGATATATGTAATGATGAATATAATTCATAATAGATATAATACATAAATTATAATATTTCTAACATTTCTAATATAGTATATATATCTTTATATATATTATTATCCATAGAATTGTAAATTCTGGTATTATATTGCCAATTATCTAGTAAATATTCCGATTCATCATTAACTGGACTTTTTTCTTGCCCTGATCGAATAACTTGGATTGTATAAATATTTGCTTTAGGAAATAATCTTAAAATTACATCATATTCATTAGGAAATCTCCAATCTGTAATAACATTTTTTTCAGAATTAGAGTCCTGAATTTCTTGACAACATGATTCTGCGAAAATATCAGGATTGTCCGATTTTAGACGGATTGCTTCATCTAAAAGGATTTGTCGATAAGTCCGTTTCCTCGGATCGGATTCACATATCAGGAGTTTTCCTTTTTGAGAATGGAGTAATTCTAATGGGCATTTAAAATCAGGATTATTACTAATAATTCTTTTTAAACTATCAGCAAAGGCAAATCGTCTAAATCCATAATTTTTACATAATATATTACCAATATAATCCTTTCCAGAATGTGAATATCCATTTAATAATATAATAATCATTGTATCGTACCTCTATTAATTCCTATAATGTAAATATTATATCAATTTTATACTCAAATAATTTAGGAAGAATTACATGATACAACGAAAAGAAAATTTAATTGAAAGTCTGGAAACAACAATTACGGAAGGAGTAGCTGAACTATTTAGAAAATTATTATTTTTCTGTGAAACTAAATTACAATCTACTATAATAACTATTATACACTACTTAGTATTTATAATAGGAATATATTATTTTTATTTTGTGGCAAAACCAAAGAGTCTTTATAAAAAGATATTTTTTATATTTTGTCTAATGGCATTTATAGCATTTTTATTATTTGATAAATGTCTTTGTAGCTCAGTTGAATATAATTTACATAATGGAAGAAATTTTATTCAGGATTTTATGGGATCTAATTTTGGAGATGGAGAATTAGGAAAAACAGTATCAAAATCAAACTTACTTATGATAACATTATTTATAGGATTATCTCTAATATATGATTATAGAATTTGTACAAGAAATTTTCGGTTAACTAAATAGAGGAATGCGTAATTATAGAAAAACTATGAAAAAGAAGGGAGGAAATATAGTATATAAATGTCCTAATCCTAAAAATAAAAAAGATTGTATTCATAGATATTTACAAGAAACAAACATTACACTTATTAATATATCACTAGATGGTAATTGTTTTTTTAATTCAATTTCAACATATTTCAAATTAAATAATAAAGATGTTAGCCCAATGGAATTGCGTAATCAAGTTGTTACATATATGGAACAACATAGACAAGATTATATACCATTCTTTATAGTAAGTTCTGAAAATCCTTCAGTGATTAAAGCCACTATGACAAGACAATTAAATCAACTTAAAAAAAGTGGTTCATGGAATAATCAATTAGCTGATTTTATTCCTCAAGAAGCTCCGAAAGCATTAAATATTAATATCAAATTACATGAAATAAGCGAAGATGGCACAACAATTAGTGTTCATATATTAAGAGATGATACTAAATCTCTTAATACTACAAATACATATCCTACTATAAATATATTGCGTGTTAATAAAAATCATTATGAATTATTATTGCCTGAAACTAGTGTAAATAATGCTCCTTATGTAAATAATGATCCTCACAATATATCATCTAATAATTCAGAGCCCAATATAAATAAACCATTTACAAATAATGAATTAAAAGAGATTCAAGAACAATTTAAAATTAATACACAAAAGAATAATAAAAATCGTAATGAGAAAATAAGAAAATATTACATGAAAAGGAAGGAAAGGAATACAAGAAAAAAAGAAAATAATTTAATTAAAGAATATGAAAGATTATTAAATCTAGGTGTATTTAATTAGATATACATTCCAAATGGAGGAGCATTAGTATTTTCCCTCTTTTTAAGGAATAATTTAATATGATCTTTCTTTACAATAAATGGCAATGAAAAGTCCTTAATATAGAAGGGTAGCTCAGGAGTATTATACATGCGTAACATATTAATTTTTTGTGTAATTTGTTCAATACATCGTTTTAATTCACGAATACCCTTTTCATCATTGGCATAATCATGGATAATATGTTCAAGGATGTCACGTGAAATAGCAACTTTTTCAGCAAGATTTACTTCTTTAAGTGCAACTGGTAGTAAATATTTATCTGCGATTTCAACTTTTTGTTTAAGATCATATCCTTTTAAATCAATGACCATCATACGATCTAGTAATACTTTATCAATTTTGTTAATATCATTTGCGCTGAATACAAACATAACTTTACTTAAATCAATTGGAACACCTGCTAGATATTTATCTTCAAATTCTCCATTTTGTACAGGATCTGTTAAATGAACAAGTAAGTTTTGAATTTCTTCACCTTTGGGAGTCTGTGAAATTTTATCAATTTCATCAAACATAAGAATAGTGCTCATTGATTTAGATGCTACTAATGAATTAACGATCTTACCACAATGAGAAGATTCATACACTAATTGATGTCCAGTATATGTACTAGCATCAGAATCTCCACCTAAAGAAATGAATTGAAAAGGCCAATCTAATGCTTTAGCGATTCCATTCTTAATAAGTGTAGTTTTACCCACTCCTGGTGGCCCAATGAGTAATAAACTTAGACCACGGCTATTAGGATTAGAAATTTTAGTGCCAATAAACTGCATAACTTGTAATTTAGATTCTTCTTGACCATATACTGAATTATCTAGGTATTTTTTAGCATTTCTCATAAAATCACTACATTTATCAGATCCATCTTCAAGTCGCACAGGAATATCTTTATAGATTCCAAATGGAATACTAACTACTTTTTCTAACCATCCACGCATTTTATAATATTCATTACTAGATGGTTCAAGAGATTGAAAACTATTATATTTAGAGAAAATCATACTTTTAATATCAGTAGGTAATTTCATAGTAAGAATCTTTAACATTAAATTAACTCCTGTATCAGTTGAAACAGGTTTTTTTTCTAATGCTTCTATTAACTCATTCTGTTTATCAATTGTTAATGCTTTGAATTGTTCTATTTGTTTATCAATTGAATTATCTTCAATAGGTGCTGTTAAGAGTTCAACAAACTTCTTTACTTCTTTAGGTTCCTTTTTAAGATTATATTTTTTAGGAACCGCCTGATTATTGCTAAATTGTCCTCCTGGACCACCTAATGTAAGAATAATTCCTCCCATTTGTTGATTTTTTGTTTTCTTTTTTTTACTACTAATTTCTTCTTCGTCTTCATCATCATCTTCATCATCTTCGTTTTCGTAATCATCATCATTATCTTCATCTTCATCTTCTTCATCATCCTCTTCCCAATCATATTCATCGCTTTCAGGTTCTGACTCATAATCAGATTCAGAATCAGATTCAGATTCAGGTTCAGGCTTATGTTTAGATTTTTTCATATTTTTCTTTATAGATATAATATTGTTTGTTATATCTGTCTCTTTTATATTTTCTTTAATATTATCTGTATTTTTAGTAATAGGTGTATTAGTAGTTGGTGTAGTATTAGATGGTAATGGTTCAATAATTGTATTCTTCTCATTATTTAGTTCATCAATTCTCATGCGTTTTCTTTGAGGCTCTTTAAATACACTATTACTATCTACACTATCCATATTAGCTAGGCTTCTATCACGTTTCATCTTATCTTGTATATCCTTATTATTTTGTTTAGACTTTGTTTGTTTTTCAATTTTTATTCCTGCTGATTTTTTTGCAGATAATGGTGAAATGTCAGATAATGTTAATATAGGTTTTAAAGTATCAAATATAGCAGGATCAAATAATATATCTGTATTTTTACTTTGTTTTTGATTAGTTAAATCTGGTGTATTTAAAAGTTGTTTCATTTGTCTTTTAATTTTTATATCAGCTTTAATAGCTGCTTTACGCTTTGGAGGTCGTTCTTTAGGTGTATATCTAGTTCCTTCAGAAGAAACAGTGTACGTATCATCAGATGAAGATGTATAATCATAATCAATTAAATCCCTAATATTTCCTTTTTCATCAACACTATCATCATCTTTTTTATTACCATTTCCATTTGAAATAATTTTTCTTCTATATTTGGATGGAGTGTTGAAAGGCATTATTAATATTTAACTTGCTAAGTTTTAAATATGTATTTCTACTCAAAATTTAGCATACCCTATATAATCAATTTTATAGTATATAATATATTGTATAATTTTTACATTTATCGTCTCTTTGTTATAGAACGTATTGTTTTTGCAACCTGTTTATCAACTCCTTTTGAAAGCCTTTTTAGAGAATATTTAGCACTATTTAAAAAAGAATAACTAGATTTAATGATCTTAGATGTTACATTTTTAGATGCCTTTAATGTATTAGGTATTACTGCCGTATATTTACTTATTCTTGTCTTCCTTGTTTTCCTTGTCTTCCTTGTCTTCCTTACTCTTTTTGTCTTGCTTACTCTTTTTGTTTTTCTATGGTGTTTCATTCCTAATTAAAAGATATATTTTACGCATCTATTTTCTAATTTTTCGCGTAGTACCCCTTACTCTTTTATTTGTAGATGTATTTACAGATTTATCCATATTTCTAATCTGATTAATTGTATAATTAAGTTTAAATGATGGCTCGCTACTTTTATTGGGTCCTAATCTGATTCCTTTATTTTTTCTTGTAACTATTTTTGTATGGGTGTTTATATCATTAAGAACATTATTTGTTTTAAAATGGATGTTTGTTAATAAATCTGTATTTTTTATATTATTCTTTATACCATTCTTTATACCAATATAATATTCTTTATTATTTTCATCAAATAAACGATTTAGAACAGTAATTATAACATCCATTTCTTGTTGTATTTCAGGATCATAAATATGAGAATTTGGAATTCCAAGGGTATTATACCCGTAACCTATAGAGAATTCTAATGAATTTGGTTTTCCATCTGGTTGTTTAACAGAAATTAAAGCATAAATATGTTTCTTTAATTTTGTTTTTGATATTACTAACTTATTTATTACATCAAAATATATATCTTTACTAAAATGAATTATACCATTATCTTCAGGTTTTAATTCATTTAAACATAAATGAATAGTAAAGTGTATAAAATCTATTTTATTTTTCTTTATAATTAAAAATAAAGATGATTTATTTTTATTTGTGCCATATATTTCACTTATAACTTCAACATTTGAATTATTTAATCCTTTATTTTTGCGTTCCTTTTCTGTATATTTAACTATATTATTATTAGATTTAGTATCAAATAAATAGATAAGTCTATTTATAATATCTTTATTTAAATATTTCATAAATAATAATTGCGATTGAATAATATTATTCCTTTGTATTAAATCATTTGTAGTATATTGTAACATTCTATATAGTATTTATTTTTGTTTCCAGTCTATTTCTGGCATTATATTATTATATAATACAATTCTATTATATGGTTTTAATATGGAAGAATCGTCATCCTTCCATCCGTACAGGACTAGTTCAAAATGTATTGTATTTTTATTAATATTAATACAATAAATACAATTATTATAATAATTACAATCTGATTCAATTATCAATTGAAAATAATATTGTTTAAATTTAAATAAATATTTATATCCTAAATACATTGAAGTTAAATGATAATTATCGCGAAATGGTTTCCAGTTATTATTATTAAATAAATTATTACAATTAATTTCATTTCTAATCCAAATAATTAAATCTAATTGTATATATATATTATAATTAGTTTTAATCTCTATAGTACCATAGTCATGAATATTTTGATATTTTATATCAAAATGTTTAATAGTATCGCCATCAAACATATCTTCGAAATTATTAATCATATAATTAAATAATATATCACCTTCTTTTAAAAATCTTTCCCAACAACATAACATATTAAATATTATATATTATAGTTATTTAAATTATGATATCTATTTTTGTTTCCAGTACTCATATGGCATCATATTATCAGATAAAATTATGATATTATCAGGCTGTAATATTGAAGAATTATAATCCTTCCATCCGTATAGAGCTAATTCAAAATGTATAGTACTTTCATTATTATTACAATATTTACAATCCTCCATACAGTCTAATAGATCTGAATCAACTGCTAATTGAAAATAATATTGTTTATATTGAAATAACTTATTATATCCTAGATACATATTTACTATATGATATACATCACGGCATGGCTTCCAGTTATTTTTATTTAATAATCTGTTATTATTATATTCATTTCTAATCCATTTAATTAATTCATTTTGAATTTCATTACACCATTTTATTTTATCTATTTGCGCCATTTCCTTAATAAAATCAATCACTTCATATACCCCATATCGTATATCAAAATGTTTAATAGTATCGCCATCAAACATATCTTCAAAATTATTAATCATATAATTAAATAATATATCACCTTCTTTTAAGAATCTTTCCCAGCACCATGACATATTAATTATTATATATTATAATTATTTAAGTAATATATAATAATATCCATTAAAAATAATATATTTATATTTTGTATTATTCTATAATAGTCTAAAACTTTTCAATATCTTCAAACATATTAAGAAATCCAAATCGCGCTTTAGTACTAATACCTTTATTATCAGGATTTTTAATACTAAATGGTTTGATTCTATTATATACATCTTTCTTAATAGTTTCTTTAATTTCTTCAATATTATCATCTTCATCCTCATCTTCACGATTATCTGTTTTAATAGCATTAATTATGCGAATTAGACAATCAGTATAATCCTCAATAAGTTTAGTAGATTCAGAATTATTACAATTATTTTCTATTTGTTTAACAATAGTATTAACTGTTTTAATGAAATTTTCAGTATTAATAACACCGTGTTTAATTAGTTCCGCAAGGAATTGTGAATATCCGCGACGATATTTCTTTTCAACATTACGCTTAACTAGATCAGTATAGTTCTTTTCATCTGTTTCATCTACTTCTTCAAAGATTGTCATATAACTGTTATATAGATTTGCCATTTCTGTTAGAAGTACTGGATATCTAGAACTAAGTTCACTAAGTAGTTTAGCATATAATGGGCAAAAGATTTCTTCAACAGTTGCTTTCTGGAAAACAAGACGCATAAAACATTTTGTCATTTCTGTCTGGTCGCTATCAATGATATGTGTAATAAACTCCTTAATTTCATCATAATTTGCAATACTCATTTTATTTAATTTTCCAAGAAGAATAGTATTAATAATTGTATCATCTACTGTATCAGATTCCTTTTTAAACTTACTTACATATTTAGCATATGGTGTTGGAGTGAAATTGGAATTTGAATTATCTCTCTGATTGTCTCTGTGATTATCTCTATGATTATCTCTATTATTTTCTCGAGGACTAGTTTCAGTTCTAGCATTACCCCCCGCTAAAGGAAATGATTGTTGATGCCCTCCTCCAGAATATGCTGATGAATTTCTTCCAAAACGACTAGAACTTGATGAACTAAATGCTGAATTACTAGGTTCAGAATTAGAATTAGATCCTCTGAAGAACCCATTTCCTTTTGAATTGTTATGACTGTTATGGCTTCTAAAATTGTCATTTCTATCATTGCCATAAGAACGTCCTCCTACTCCTCCTGCCCCAGCATCTGCGGTAGCTGAATTTCGCCAATTTACTTTTTTCCATCCATTTAAATCAGTACCAGTTTGAAGGCAACTATGTATGGTTTCAATAGATTTTGTAATATTTGATGGGAGATTTATATCCCGGATTTCCTTGCGAAGAGAACGCACTGTTTGGATATCTTGGACTACTGACATTGCTATTTGTATCACCCTGCTTAAATGTTTAAGTTCTAAGGAGATCACACTTATAATATTTATTTGGTTTTATATTCAAATTTTATTCCTCTTATGTGTTATTATATAAGTCAATATTATATTATTATCATAAGATGAGTTCATATACTGATATTATTGATTTAGATTCTTTTTCAAACTGGATTGACCTCCAAACAGAATCTTCAAAAAAATGTCTTAAATCACAATTAAGTGAATGGAAATCTGATCCACAATTATTAGTATCATTAAGTAAAAGATTTAAAAGATTTAAAATAGCTATTGAAAAAAACACGGAGTTTTATCCAAAATCCGAGGAAATATTCCGAAAAATAGCAGACATTGAAAAACGGATTCAAAAACTCCTCGGACAATCCTCGGATTTGGAAAAGGAATCCTATGGCGAGATATTATTCCTAAAACCATATTTAGCTCCACTTAATTTTATCCCTTTCCTATTATCTATTTGGTCCATAATTAGAGTATATATATTACCAGGATTCACATTCCTTTCTCCATTTATTATCTTACTAGTACCATTTATATTATTAAATAGGTTTCAAATCCCTCTTACAATTAGTACATATACATCTATAGTACAGTGCTTCTTTTCAGGAGATGTTAATGGAATTCTTAATATAACTCCAACACAATCATCTAATATTAATATTGTATCATTGTTTAAACAAATTGGACCTATTGTTATTATGCTATTCCAAGCAATTATCCAGCCATATTGGACATACAAACATCTCAAATCAATTGATAATATTATACAAGAACAAGGGCAACTTATTCTAGAATTCAAAACACACTATGGAGAACTTAAAGAACTTTTAGCAGAAAACGGGTTTACATTCTTTAAATGCCCATTACCTGAAATGAGTAGTGAGAGAGATGCTGCAGCACGAGTTATTTTGGAATCTACATATTTTAAGATGGCACTTAAATATATTGGAAGTTTAGAAGTTATTATTAAATTAGCAAATAAAAAAGAAATTAATCCTGTAAAATGGATTAAATATCAAGGTTATCCAGTTTGTAAATTAATGGATACATTTGATTATAATGTTCCTCAAGATAAAAGGCAGAATATTAATTTTAATTTTAATAAACCTAGCCATCATTCACTCCTAACAGGGCCAAATAAAGGAGGGAAATCTACATCATTGCGCGCATTATCTATTTCTACACTTTTAGCCCATACATATGGATGTGCCATAAGCAAAACACCTATTATGACTCCATTTTCTAAATTATTTGTTTGTTTAAAACCCGATGATCTTCCAGGTTCTAAATCACGGTTTGAAAGAGAAGTTGAATTTACTGCGAATACATTGAACTATAATGAACCTATTATGATATGTATCGATGAATTATATCATTCAACAAACCCACCAGATGCTTTAAGATCATGTGATATATATTGTAATAAACTTTGGAAGAAATCAAATATAGTCAGTGTAATAAGTACACATTTATTTGAATTAGTTGAAAAGGCCCCTTCAAATATTAGCCGATTATGCTGTCCAGCTTTTATAGATAATTCTGGAAATATACACTTTTCGTATAAATTAGAAAAAGGTATTTGTAAAACAAGTAGTGTCGATGAACTTCTTAAAAATAATGGATTATCAATATAATATGTGCGCTAAAAGAATTTTTGAAAAACCCTATAGCACGGCAGAATGACCGCTCTTAGTGATACTCTAACTGTGAGTTTAGTCCTTGTATTACTATTTGGTTCAATTGCCCTATATCTTTATACAAGAATTCAACAAGCAGAACAGAGAATTAATTTACTTGATTCAATTGTATTAGAACTCAAAATGAGTTCTGAGGTAAAATCCTATACAGAACTACCGGCATCTGAAATGGATTATGATACAGAACCTATGCCATCAGCCGTTGCTGAATATAAACCATTTGATGAATCTGAAACAAATGATATAGAAGATACTCATTCACAAGCTAGTAGTGTAAGTAGTAAACGCTCAGATATTAATAAACATGTAACACCGTCATTTACTGAGGTATCACAAGAAGTACAAGAAGTACAAGAAGTTGATGATGTTGATTTTTACAAATCAGTTCTAGATAATGCAACTGATCAACCCTCTAAAGTTGCTAAAATAAATGTAAACTATGAAGCAATGAATATTAAAGAATTACATACACTTGCTAAGCAACGAGGTATTACTGGGGCAACAGTAATGAAGAAACAAGCAATTATTGATACATTAAAGGCATTAGATAGACCATCTTCAAGTAGTACAGTTGAGCCCGGTTCTATAGGAAGTTCATTAAGTTCTTTTCTTGAATCAAGTTCTTTTCTTGAACAATCAGAAGGGTCCTCAAAAACAGTCGCAATCAATGATGAATAAATCACAAGATATAAACTCGTATATACAAGATATAACCAAAACTATAAATAAGGATAGATGGTTCAACTTGATCAACCTGGATTTACACGCGATACCAGACCAAATTTATACCCAAGTCCACCACATGGCACAGGCTTTCAACAAGCACGTAGAGTCGATTTTGCCCCAGCAAAAGATGTTGAACCAGGGCGAGATACAAGATATCCAGCCTATGCCGCGCCGATGTCAGATGGTCGTTTGGTAACAGATTATAGGCCTCAGTGTGCTAAGAATATTCCTCCTTATGCGCAATATAATACAAAACAATGGATGGTTAATCATGCTAACCAGATTATTAATGAATCGCGTCAGAGGCAAGTAGAATGGTCTGGTGCTTCATTGCCTATGTCAAATACTGTTCCTCCGCCTGCTAATATAGTTCATTCAACACCATTTTATTCTGAAGTAGATAAATCTGGTATTCGAGGAGGAATTGGTGTAGAACGAGCAGATTCTAAAGCTCCTCAATTATTTGGTACATTTACATATGAACCTAATATGACAGAGATTCGTAATAATAGAAAGAATATTAGCCTTACACGATTCTATGAAGGTGGGCGCAATTCTCCTCGAGGAGTCTTTCCTCAAAACAGAGCTTAAAGACTTGTGTCTCTAATATGTCAGGGAGAAATCCCTGCAGTCCTGTAACTCAATTGGTTAGAGTGCCGATCTTATAGTATCTACTTATTATAAGTAGAATATTTATTTATAAATAAATATTATTAACTATACAAGTGAGTCGGTGGTAGGGGGATCAAAACCCTCCAGGACTATTATATATTTTCAATGATGATATTCCTTGAAAATATAACCTAAACTATATTAACTATTAAATAATAATGACATCTGAAACTAAAGTCTTAGCATTTGATATTGGAATTAAGAATTTAGCATTCGGGGTATTAAAAGATAAGTCTGTCTTAGCATTAGAGAATTGTAATATTTTAGAACCAGTTGAAAAAACTAAATGTTTTATGTGTAAACAGAATGCCTCCTATGTTGTAGGGGGCAATTTTTTTTGTAAGCGTCACATACCTGGTACACATGAGCATTTAAAGGAATTAGATGGCAATAAGTTGCCACAAGTTAAGATTCTAAAGGAACTTGTAGAAAAACATAAGTGTGAAGATTTAGGAAAAACAAAAGATAAATTATTAGAATCTTTATCTAAAAAGTTTGCAATGCCATATAAGCAAGAAAAACAAGAAAATGCGAATAAATTATCTCTAGAATCAATTCACGATGCTCTAAGAAAGTTTGTCCAGGAAAAGTGGAAAATATTTGAAGGATGTACAGATATACTCCTGGAAAATCAGCCTGTCCTAAAAAATCCGCATATGAAGTCCGTGCAAGTTCTCCTATTTGCAACTCTCCGTGAGAAATATTTTCAGGAATCAGATACTATTCCGAATTTTTATTTAGTCCATGCTAAAAAGAAAGTACAATCCGCTCCTAAAGGTGATGAAGGATATAAAGAACGTAAAAATAAATCTGAAGAAAGAATTAATGAGCTCATAAAAAATAAAGGAATTATTATATCAAAAGTAATTGAAGATAATTGGAATACATCTAAAAAGAAATCAGATATGGCAGATGCATTATGTATGTGTCTTGATTTTATTAAATCTTAAATAAAAGAATATCTTAATATAATAAATGTCACCCTGGGACATAATATCAAGTTCAACTGTGTTATTTTATATAACTCCTATTATATTATTTATAATAAATAAACAAAAGAAAAATATAATAGTATTATCAGGTTTAATAGGAACATTATTATCTTCTGAGTTTATTAAACGTTTTATAATTGACAAAAAGAGTACACGGCCAATTGGGGCAAAAGATTGTAATATGTTATGTAATGATGGTAATCAATCTGGAAAACCAGGAATGCCTTCATCGCATTCAGCTATAACTGCTTTTTTTGTTTTATATTATTTTAAAGAAACTAATAGTATTATTATTAAAATAAGCCTTATAACCATATTAGGTATTGTTGGCTTATCAAGATATATTAAAAGATGTCATACGATATATCAAATAGTAGCAGGATATATATATGGAGGGATATGTGCTGAACTAACACGAAATTTGATTTATGAATATCATAAAATATAAAGTGCGTCAATAATTAAACTTAAAAAGAACTGATATCGTAAGAAATATGATGAACGGGCCCAGCGTCACTATTCATGACATGCAGAACTTTGTAGAAAATATGGCAACTGGACCAGATATCCAAATAAGTTCTAATATTGGAAATGTAATTGAACTTGGTGGAGATGATCTTGGCGGCGATGATCTTGGTATTGGTCTACTGTCAAACACCAGTGTAAAATCTCGCCCGGTTGAGAATAATTCTTCACAATCTGTATCTATTCTTGAACCAATTGATGATATTCAGATTGGTAAACTAGAACCACTTGAAGCAATATCATTTGATATCCCAACATCTTCAACATCATTACCTGATATTAATGTTAATAGAGATTCATCTAATTATGGTGGATCATCTAGTTACAATAATTCATATAATGGATTTGATAATGAACAGACAGCATCAGGCCCTTCGATTAATCTAGCATCAGCAAATCGTTTGAGTCCTGAGGAGGAAAGGAAACAAAAAATTGAACTTATTAATAAACTAAGTCGTCTTGAACAAAAGGGATTTACGCTAACAAAAAGATTTACACTAGATAACACATTAGATGAAATTAAAGAAGAATGGGATCGCCTTGTAGATGCTAAGAACCTTGAAGCAAGTCTTCGTTTTCAGCGACAATGTCTAATGGGATTTGCTACTGGATTTGAATATCTAAATGGTAAATTCAACCCATTTGACTGGCAAATGGATGGATGGTCTGAATCTGTACATGAAAATATCGAAGATTTTGATGAGGTATTTGAAGAACTATATGACAAGTACAAAGGTCGCGGTAATATGCCACCAGAGGCAAAGCTATTAATGTCTCTTGTAGGAAGTGGATTTATGTTCCATATGAGCAATACATTCTTTAGACAGAAATTTGCTAGTATGGATGCTGGTGATATTTTCCGTAATAACCCTCAACTTGCTAAACAATTTGCGGCGGCAGCAGCTCAACAGGCTGGACCTGGATTTGGTAATTTTATGGGAGCGGCAATGGGGACTAATGCTCCAATGGGCTCACAAATGCCAATGGGCTCACAGATGGGAATGAATTCACAGATGCCAATGGGACAGATGCAGATGGGTGGAATGCCTGTAAGTGGTAATCCTGGAGCATTTTATCAGGCATCAAATGGTATGAATCAGGGGCCTCCTATGCCACAGATGCCTCAAAATATGGCAGCAATGCCTCAACAGCCTACGCAAAGACGTGAAATGCGAGGACCTTCTGGCGTAGATGATATTTTAAAGACATTCCAAGAAGTACGCGATGCTGAACTTAATGCTAGCCCTGTAGCAATGCCTGGCCCTTCACCTGTATTTAATCAACAACCTGCTGTTCAAGCTATTTCAGAAATTGCCAGTCTTCACTCACAACAAGATGACGGAATGAGTCAAGCAGATACTATTAGAACAGGTATGACTGGCGGGCGCCGTGGTAGAAGAAAAGCAACAATTCCTGTTGCAAATACTATGACACTAAACCTATAATTCAACAAATTCGTAGGGTTACACTAAACCTATAATTCAACAGATTTGTAGGGTTACACTAAACCTATAATTCAACAAATTCGTAGGGTTACACTAAACCTATAATTCAACAGATTTGTAGGGTTACACTAAACCTATAATTCAACAGATTTGTAGGGTTACACTAAATCTCTAAAACTTAAAGAATATAATTACAATATAATACGTAGTCTCTATGCTACAATAAATAATCATAGAGTGGTGGATCAGATTAGAAACGAATATTTAATTTTATACTTATTATAAGTAACTAATTAACTAATTATTGTTTAAGTAGTGTTAGATTAGCAGCATAAATATCAGTAATTTCAACTTCTTCGTCATTATCACGTATAGATGCTTTTGTATCAGGTTGTTGTTGTTGATATCGTTGTGCTTTTGCTGATAATCGTTGAAGGATTTCTTTTTCTTCAGGAGTTAAATCTTCACTTACCTTTTTATCTTTATGATTGGCACATTTTGAACCAGAAGAACCACCTGATCCAAATATACATAATGTAGAATTCTCATTAAAAAGATATCCTAAAAATAATATAACTACAACAGTAAGCCAGAAAGCAACCCAAATATTACGCGTAGCTACAAAAAATACAGTAAAAATAAGTATACGTCGTACCCATGGATGCTGTAAGAATTGTTCCTGCTTTTTGGTTACTTCTAAACTAATAAATCGCCCACCCAAGTTTAAAACTAACATCATAATTCCAATAAAATATTGATTAGTATTAAATACTTGTAAAAATCCATCTAATGGACTAACTGCCATTACATTAGCTAGAGCTTGTGGGGGTAAACCCGGAAGACTCATCCTGTTATTATATTAGGTTTGTAAAACAATCTACCTATATAATATTTAATCCTGGAAGAGCATCCTATAAAGTTGAAAATGGTGTTATAAGTACTTCCATATCTGAAAAATAAAAGAATACAAGTAAAGCCATTATAATACCAACTCGTGGGCACCACATAGTTGATAATAATACTAGAAGAATTACTAAAAATCGCCACCAAGGATGTAAATATAGATTAGTCAATTTCTTAGTATATTCTTCTTCAAAAATAGAACTATATTTAACAATTATTACACCAAGTATAAGTACTGATAATACTCTAGCAATTCCATCAAATGAACCATCAAACATTAGAAACGAGGGCCAGCGCATTAGTCTTTCTGATATTCACTAATTTATTTAGCTCTAATATCAATCCTCATACTGAATATTCTATTTTCTAATTCATAAGTACACCAGATGAAATACCTTCTACAGCACTTGTCTGTACTTTATCAGTTTCAATTTTTTTAGGATTTTCACCTAGCACGCGTTCGACGAACCATTTTTTACCTATAACTTTCTTTTCATTAATTGAACCTCCTCCATTAAATCCTTCAACATATTCTAATCGTGGGGCACTTTGTAATACAATTAAGAAGGCTAACGTAGCTAACAGACCATATACCCATCCAAAACTATGAATCACACCGTATATAATACCTATACCTGTCACACGCCCTATCATAGAATCCATAAATTGCCTGACCTCTATCGGTACATACGGGGCATATACAATAACCAAAATAAGTAAAAACCCTAATAATAACTTATAAGGTGAATCTAAATTATTTATAAATAACTGAATTGGATTAATCATTCCGCCTTGCTGTGCCATAGTATATCCTATTCTTTTTACATCTAAAATACTAATCCGCTATTATTCATTAAATTTGAGAAATCAATCTTTGATTTTATTGAACAAGATGGACTAAAGAACTTATTATGTATATCTTCAATGAACTTAACACTGTTTGATGGATTTTTTGATATATAATTTAGAATTTGTGCATAATTTTGATTTGCTTCATTTGCTGCTGGATCAGATATTACTACTTTTGTAGGATCAGATTGTTGGGGATAATTTATAAACCCTTGATGGTAATATAATGTATTAGTATATACTTTATATAAAAGAATACAAAGAAGTATAATACTAAGGATAATAATCCATGATGATATTAGGCCTTGTTTAATAAGGTTCATTTCTCTGTATAAGATTGACGGCTTTTGATAGTAGAGGAAGCAATGAACTATTGCTCATTGGATGATGCATTTCAAACAAATGGAGGAGTTCCGTCCCCGGGATGTCAAAAGGATTATTCCACACGAGAAGCTCGCAAAGAGGAACGTCGTAAGGCACGAAGATGTAAAGGCCCTGCAATGGAATTTCTAGGATTAGGGAATACTGAAGAAAAAGACCCAGATAGACAGCATCTTCATAAAGTACCTATTATTCCTGCTATGAATCCGGCAACAGGTTTACGAGAACATCATCCAGTTGATGCGCCACAAGGCTCATTAGAACCATTTTTACCACGTAATGATGATGATCCTAGAGGAGATTTAGTTAGAGCAACATTACCTTTAAATATACCTGGTGCCACTGAATCACAGAAACCTTGTCCTAATAAGAAAAAGTTCTTTGGCGCTGATCCTGATGGTGATAATTTTGCTGATTATGAGCCTGATAAGAAATCCTATCAACTTCAACCTGATTTCTTAAAAGCATTTGAAGAAGCAGGTGTAGCTAAAGCTGGTACATCAGATACTTTACCAAATCCTTCTGTGAATATGTTCTGGAAACCACTAACACCATCAGGTGCACAGACTTCGTTCTTTGAACATCTTCCTCCGCCTAGTGGTAAATATTATAGCGCGCCTCCAGTTAAAAATACCAATTATTCTAGAGGTGGTAATGGTATGAATGATGGATATTCAAATGATGAAGTTATGAAAAAATTAGATAAATTATTTGCCAGACTGGATGATATGCAAAACTCCTCTCCTGAACAGATTACATCAGAATTATTAATGTTTATTTCTAGTGGAATATTTGTAATGTTTTTAATGGATTTACTTCTTAAAAAAGGGAGTTCAATGAGATTTTTGAAATTTTAAATATTAGATAATAACTATATTATAATAATAAGTATATTATTTAATTATCTTCTAGGTGCTTTTAATTTTAATCGCTTTTCTTGATTAGTCATTTTTCGTACAGCCTTTTGAGATACATTTTTAGGAAATATATTTTCTTTTCTTAATTTACGTGTTTGTTTTTTCTGGATTGGTATTATATTACTTTTTTTTCTTAAATTTCTAGTTTCTTCTTGAAAATTATTATTTTTAATTAGTGTACTAGCTCGTTTTAATGCTATATTTTCTTTATTTTTATTAATAATTTTTGCTGATGTACGTTGAAACCTTTTTATTGCTGCATTTGATGTATTCTTAAGAGAGGCTTTATCTAGTTGTTTAGATTTTCGTAAATTTCTAGTTTCTTCTTGAAAATTATTATTATATAATCCTCTTAATGATGGAATATTATGTTTATTTTTAAGATTTTTTCGTGTTTTATACCCTTTAAATGTTGATTGTATTTTAGTTGCTGATGTATCCTTATTAGATTCTAAATTAATTGGCTGTTTTACCTCTTCTCCCTTCTCTTGTTTATCTTCTCCTTTATCTTGTTCTATCCCTTTCTCTCCTTTTTCTTCTTGTTCTATCCCTTTCTCTCCTTTTTCTAACTCTATCCCTTTTTCTTCTTTCTCTTCTTTCTCTTCTTTTTCTATTCCTTTTTCTTCTCCTTTTTCTTGACCTATGTCCTTTTCATCTTGTTTAAAATAATTATTTACGATTTCATGAGTATTTAGTGGTTTAGTAGGTACATCATTTACAGTAGATTCACTAGAAGGCTTAAAATAATTATTTACGATTTCATGAGTATTTAGTGGTTTAGTAGATATATTATCTAACTTTTTAGGGGGTATTACAGAAGGAAGTTGTAAATTACCTATTATAGGTTTAATAGCTGGTATATTAGAAGGAGGAGATGGTAATTCTTTAAACTTTTGCATAATAGTATTTGATGGTGTTTTTTTAAATAATTTTGTAAGTTTTGATTTAAGTGTATTATATATAGTTATTTTTTGTTTACTATCCTCGTCTGAGTTTTTAGAATTTTCTAATTCTGCTTTAGATATATCTGATAAAATATCATTATACATAGTATCAGTCTGCGATTCTACTGCTTTAGTTACTTTTTCTATAATATCCTTATCTGAAGATGTAGGTGTTAATTGTTGTATTTTAATTAATAATTCTTTTATTTGTTGTTGTAATTGTTTAATCTTATTATTTGAATTTGAACTAGATGTGGTTGTATCATTTTTAATAGAATGATCATATTCAGCATGTATTTTACTTAACAGTGATAATTTATCTTTAGGGAACTTTAGACATAATGTTACACTATCATCTTTTTCTGTAGTATAACTATAATCTACAGTATTTTCTTTACCAACTACTTTATTTGATAATTGGCGTATATAATTAAGTGCTAATCGTTGAACAATTATACGAATTGGTTGACATCCTTTTTGACTTGATAAGGGTAAATTAGTATTACATCCATTTGTATATAATGCTTCTAATACTTCTTTCTTTTCAGTTATTGGCACAGCATCTCCATTGAGTCCAAATGCTTTAAGTGCTTTTAATTGCTCTTCAGATATATCAGATGTATCTTTTATGGAAGAAGGGTCATCTAAATTAATTTCAGTTGTAAATAATTGTATTTTTTTTGCGCCTGATTTTATATTGGTTGCCTCTGTTGCCTCTGTTGCCTCTGTTGTCCCTGTTGTATCTGTTGTCTCTGTTGTCTCTGTTGCTCCTGTTGTCTCTGTTTTCCCTATAGTTGTATTAACAGGAGTTTCTGAAGAAGTTATAGTAGAAGTTGTATTACCTCTAGCCTTATGTTTATTAATTAAAGCAGATGCTTTTTGTTTAGCTAATTCATATTTAGTATTAGTACCTAAGATATGAGCAATATTTTCATTTGATATATCAGGGTTTTTATCACCTTCTTGAAGTACATTAAATACAGATTTAGAAGCTTTAAGGCCTAATGTAGGCGGTTTAATATCAGCTCCTCCAGAATAAGCTGTAATAGTCCCACCAGTATTAGGTAATAATGATTGTGTGGGATCATATTCAGAACCACCGCCACTCATGGCTACAATAGGCCCTGAACCTTGTGGTAATAAAGAAGCATTAGGATTATAACCGCCAGGTATATCTGACATTCTATTATTCAGTTAGTATTAATATATAAAATTAAACAACAAATATTATTCGAATAAATGAACCTAAGAGGTAAGAGTAATTAAGATTTCAGATATGTCATCAACACAGGGTTCTGAATTACAGACACGAAAAAACCGTATTGAGTGTAAACCTGAATTAGTAATTTCAAGTCTTCAACGTTTCTATTCATCTCATCCGGAAATTAATAAAGTAATAGAATATCTTACAGGAGATGCCCCGTTAAGTCTTCGAATTATTGATTGGTTTGTTACTAAATATAGTCGTAAGAATTTTATCCGTTATCAGTTGAATGGTCAGGACTTTTTAGTATATTTAAGTTATAAAGGACAATTAAAAGCATATTCAAAACAGTATTTTGATCCAAATTGTCGCAGAGAACGTATTATGTTTAAAATTCCAGATCATGAACAATTTTTAACAACGATTGGTAAACTAAACTTCTTTCGTTGGGCACTGGAATCAAAGATTCTAGATTATATTAATGCTCATGAGGAGGAAATTCGCACAGGATATAATACATATTTAAAAGAAACAACTCAAATTCAAAAGAAAAATAAGAGTGATATTGCGTCATCAACAGCGTCATCGACTAGTTCAAATATATCTGATATCACAACCATTACATGTGTTAGTGCTGAATCTCAGCAATCTGCTACATCTGCTACAACTAATTCAACAAGAACTACAAGGCGTCGTCGTAATAAACAAACTCCATCATCTCTTAATAAATTACAATTCTATTCAGCACCAATTGAATTAACATTTAATTAGTATTTTTATTTATATTAGTATTTCGATAAAATGTTCTAATATCATCCATTTTAAATCTTAAACTCTCAGCAGCATTAACAGTTTGTTTAAGTTCCTGAGGATTAAACCATCTATTATCAAAATTACGTTGTAATAAATGATTAGATTCAACAATATAACTAGTATTTTTATCTTCATATACAGTTGCTCGTAGTTCACGAGTCATATTTCTAGAATCAAAAGAAGTATCATATTTATCAAAGTAAGGATTCATTCCGCCCCTATCAGCATTATTCCCTTGAACATATCGTGGCTGTGAACTATAGTTTCTTTCGCTCATTCGACTATTAATAGGTTGCATGTCATAGAAGGGTGCTTGTGAATTTAAGTCCGGGCGACCCAGGATACCATATTTACCATCAGTTTGCCAATGTTCAAATTGTCGTGCATTTACAGCATCATGTGTATCTATTTCACGACGAGACCGTGTCATAAAATGCGGTGATGGAAAAGATTTAACTGCAGATTGTGTATTTTGGGTTGGCCATACTGGTTGAGCCATTTAAAGTTCCTATTTAATTAATCTGTTAAGATGTTTATTATCCCTTATACACATAAAACTGAGATCCATAATAATATCAAATTGAATCTAATAAGTATTCTAACTATAGGTGGTCAAGAACTATGGGAGGAATATGGTACTAATAATATTCAGACTGAATATCTAGAACCGAATGGATTATATATATCAAATGCGCCTATTATTCAATTTAAAGGACAGGATATCTACATATGTGAAATAGACAAAAATAAAACGGATCTTAAAGATTTTTATACATGGAGTGAAATTTCTAATTCAGATTCTGAAACTTTTTGTTGGCGGACATTTTCACATATAACGGACTTATCTGAAAATATTTGGTTACCAATTCCGAATTCTGAGAAAATGTCAGGATTTAAAATTCTAGATATAATTAATACTATTTTACAGAATAAATAATATAATATTACAATAATACAACAAAAATAGAATATAATAAACAAACTAAAGGATTAACACTATTTAAATAATTAGAGTATCTAATATGGACGCACACCGTCATAAGACACAAAAAAGATCATCAACAGAATCAAGTAATTCTGATAAAGAAGATACATTTAAGACATTATTGGAAGATAGTGCTCGTGAGGCATATAGTCGTCCATGGCACAGATTGGAACGAGGATTAAGATTAAACCGTATAAGGTTATATATTGAAGGTATTGCCCCGCAATATTCTATGACAAAGGATGAAAAAGAAGCCTTTTTTGTATATTTACAAAAAGCATTAGATAAAAAATTACTTAATACATTAAAGGTTGTTCAATATGAACAAGATACACAACAAATATACACTATTAAAGGCCTAGATATTAAAAGAAACGCGGAAGGTACTATTCGGTGGGGATTTAGTGCTAAAAAACAACGTACCGATATTACACGTAAAAAGAAAAAAGAAGATATAAATACACAATCAGCATCTTCAGATATAAATCATAATAAAATTGATAATAATTCCGTGGTTGAATCCAGTGTATAAATACTATAATATATAATAAGAACATAAATGACTGATAATGTAGAACAAACTCAGGCATTTATAACTAAACATGATTTCTTTAAAGAATTAAAAGAAGTAATTTATTTATTAGAAAATTGGTTACCTATACCGAATGATTTAGCGCAAATAGAAACATGGATAGAATCTGCTGAAAAAATAGTCGATTCATATGATTTTAATGATAAAGAACAGAAATATCTAGATTTAATACTTGAAATATATGAAAAACAATTTAAAGATTTAATAATCCTAACACAAGGATTAGGGCAAGAAGAGTTAGGGCAAAGACAATATATAACGTCAGAAATAAGTCAAGAATTTATTAATGGATTGGTTAATAGAAAACAGATTGAACAACGAACACAAGAATGGTATGAGCATATGACACAAATCTTATCAGCAAGTGAATTAGGTAAACTCTTTGCTTCACCGCGTGTTAGAGCGCAATTAGTAGTTTCAAAAACTCAGCCTTATATTCCTCGACAAAATTCATTAGCAGTTCCATCTTCATCTATGTCCGCATTTGATTGGGGAATTCGTTTTGAGCCTGTTGTAAAACAAATTTATGAATATAAATATAATGTAGAAGTCCGTGACCTTGGTCGTTTAACTCATCCTACTGATCCAAGATGTTCAGCTTCGCCAGATGGATTAGTATATAAATGTAATATTGAAAATAATATACATCGCAAAGGTCGATTAATTGAAATAAAATGCCCTGTAACAAGAGAAATAGATGGACAAGTTCCAAAAGATTATTATGCTCAAATGCAAATGCAGTTACAAGTAACTGGGTGTAAACAATGTGATTATATTGAAGCACAATTTGCATCTCAATATAATAATAATCAAATAAAAGAAGGGCCTGGTCTATATAATGGCTATATAGCACTTATTAGATATGCTAATCCTACATATGAAAAAGAATTTTACTATATATATAGTCCAATTAATCATACATCTGAATGGGTACCTGATATAGATAATATAGAAGATGAAATTATTGAGATAATTCCATGGAGTTTACTTCAATGGTCTGAACAGGTTGTAGAACGGAATGAAGAATGGTGGAAAGGGATTCAACCAGCAATTAATAACTTTTGGAATGATGTAGAAAAAGCAAAACAAGGAGAATTCCATATTCCTGAATCAACTCGGGTAAAAAAACAGAAAGAGGAAAAATGTTCTATTATCTTTAATCGATTAGATGAAAATGGTATACCATGTTAGAATAAAAATAAAAATATTATTTTTTAGAAATATTTGGTGCTAATAATGCCATTGTTGATAATGAAGGACCTTTATTTCTATTCTTTTTTGTATATTTTTTAGAAATATTTGATGCTAATAATGCCATTGTTGATAATGAAGGACCTTTATTTCTATTCTTTTTTGTGATACTTTTAATGTTCTCTTTAGTGATATTCTTAATGTTCTTTTTAGTAATATTTTTAATGTTCTCTTTGGCGATATTCTTAATATTATTTTTAGATATATTTATATTTTTTATCTGTAAAGGTGTTTGAAATAAAGACTGTAATTGAGAATATGCGTCTGATGATAGTTCAGTTTCATTTGTAAATCCTTCATTTAATAAAGATGATCTATCAGAAGATACTTTTTTAGAAACAATATTAATTAATTTAATATCCATATGTGCCATATTATTATTATGTAATAATTCTAATCCGCTAAAAAGCGATAACCAACTTCTTAAAAAATCAACTATTTCAGTATGTTTAATTAATATATCACTTAAAGTATATCCACCATCAGGTATTTGTAATAATACAGAATCAGATGTATATTTATCACAATTTTTTATATTATTGGTTATATTAGATATATCACACATATCTGTAGGATAAATAAAGAATTTATTTAATGGGTCGATTTTTTTAATTAATTTAACTTCATTAATTTCCTGTATAGCATCATCTTTAGACATTAATTTAGTAACATAGTCTAATTTAGAAGATTTTCCAGGGCATGGTATTTGTGGTCTATATACACAACCATAGGCTCCTTCTCCTATTTTTTTACCACCATATTGTTTTAATCGACCATATTGTTTTAATCCCCCACGTTGCCCTAATTCATTTCTAATATTCTTATCTGTTAATCCAGATATAATTTCAATAAATCTATTTTTAGCATCAGATATATTTATTCTTTTAATTGGATCTATTAGAACCATATCATAAATTAAATTATAAAATGGAACAGATATTGTATTTAGAAAATAACTATTAATCTTTCTCATATTATTATCTTGAAATTTATTATAATTAATTATATTCCAGTTATAATCTAATAAATGTTTAGTAATTGACGCATATTTTCCAGCTAATGTTATACCTAAACTATATACATCGGTTGCTTTAGCATAAAATGTCTGTCTATCTTTTATATTTGGATATAATATATTAATCTGTTGTACCCAAGATTTATACATATTAAAAGTATTACCTCTTAGATTAGTATATTGTCTGTATAATACACTTAATATATTATAAAATGGAATATCTAGTAATGTATCATATTCTTTTAATATAAGCATAAAAGAATTATAATCAATTTTAAATACAGTTGGTGACATTGAGGTATATCTTGTATCAGCTATAAATCGTGTCTCAAATGGATATATAAAATATGATTGAAGATACCCCCATGTCATATCATTAGGCATATTTGGATTATATAATAATCCAAAATCAATAAACCGTGTTTTAAATATTACTTTATTATACACATCTTGTGATGTATTCATTATCTATTATTATATTATACTTTTATAGGGTCTGCTTTATAAAAGTTAAGAACAAGTTCTTGATATGGTGCTGAACAGCTATCGGGATATCCTCGTTGATAATTATTAGTAAATTGACGATAATTACCTACTTTATCAACCATTCTATCAAAATTAACAGCATAGCATGATCGACTATTTACACAAGAAATTGATTCTTTTTCTCTTGGTGGTGTAAACTCATCGCCTAATAGATGATATGGTTCCCTCATTGATAGATCAGCTGGAGATGGTGTATCTGGAGGATAACTCATTATATTATCATTTTCTGGATTATTCACAGCATTATGTATTGGCGTAGCATTATGTATTGGCACATGATTAGGATTTTCAAATGTCTCCCAATAGGAGTAGTAAGGAAACCCAAAACGCCTCCAATTAGGTCTATTCCACCATCCTTTTTGAGAAGAAGATTGGTAATGTGCTACATAATTAGCAAATCCAGATATACGAGGATAAAATAAGATAATTACTAGAATAAATAATATCACATAGATGAGAATATTCTTCATCCTATCTAATTGCGTCAAGGCATAAAAATTTGATATGATAATTAAAATAAAGCCTATTTAAAACCCGGAAAGATGAGAATACTTAGCATGCAAGTCGTGAAACGCAATGGTTCCAAGGAAGATGTATCATTTGACAAAGTTCTCAACAGGATTCGTAAGTCAGCTGATGGCTTAGAAGTTAATCCAGCACTTATTGCTCAGAGAACACTCTCTAGAATTTATGATGGTGTAAAGACATCTGAATTGGATGAATTGGCCGCACAATTATCGATTTCTTTAATGACAACTAATCCTGATTATGGGACCCTAGCTAGTCGTATTATTATATCAAATCATCATAGAAATACATCAGATAAGTTTACAGATGTAATAAATACATTGGCATCCCAGAAAGTACCTAAAACAAGTGAACCAGTAAGTAATGTATCACAGGAACTAATTGATATATGTAATAAATATGGCGATGAAATAAATAAACGAATAGATTATTCTAGAGATTATTTATTTGACTATTTTGGGTTTAAGACTCTAGAAAAACTTCAATATCTACTTCGTGATACTAGTGGAAAACCACTAGAACGACCTCAGCATCTTATTATGCGTGTATCACTTGCTCTATGGGGTTCAATCGATTTAGAAAGAGCATTTGAGACATATGATTTACTGAGTCAGAAGTATTTCATTCACGCTACACCTACTAACTTTAATGCAGGAACTCCTCGTCAGCAGCTATCAAGTTGTTTCCTTCTTTCAATGAAAGGCCCTGATTCTATTATGGGGATTTATGATACACTAAAAGATTGTGCGCTAATTAGCAAGTATTCTGGTGGAATTGGTCTACATATACATGATATTCGCGCAAAAGGTTCGCTAATTAAAGGAACAAATGGAACAAGCAATGGAATTGTACCAATGCTGCGTGTATTTAATGATACAGCACGATATGTTGACCAATGTTTTACTCCAGATACATTGATAGAGACAAATAATGGCCCTAAACCAATTTGTTATGTAATACCTGGAATGAAAGTCTTAACAAGCGAGAATGTATATCATACTGTCTTAAAACAGGTTATACATGAATATTCTGGAGAGATGCTAGAAATTACATTAGAAGATTCATATTTTCCTATCCGTGTAACAAGAGAACATCCCATATTATCCATTAAATCCAATAGTAATGTAAAAGAGGTACTTAAAGAACAGGTAAAAGCAGGGCTTAAAGAACAGGTAAAAGCAGGGCTTAAAGAACAAGATTATATTGATGCGAAAGATTTAGAAGTAGGAGATTATACAGTATTCCCTGATGGTGTATGGAAAAAGATTAAATCTATTGATACTACTCAATATACAGGAAGTGTGTATGATTTTGAGATCGATGGGCCTCATGATTATACTGTTACATATTTAGGGGTAGCTCATAATGGTGGAGGTAAAAGAAATGGCTCATTTGCAATTTATTTAGAGCCTTGGCACGCGGATATTGAGGATTTCTTGAAGTTGAAACTAAATACTGGTGCGGAAGAAGAGAGGGCGCGTGATTTATTCTATGCTCTATGGGTATCAGATTTATTTATGGAGCGTGTAGAAAACGATGAAATGTGGACTCTATTCTGTCCTTCAGAAGCACCTGGTCTAGCAGATGTATATGGAGAAGATTTCTATGAACTATATACTAAATATGAACGAGAAGGTCGTGGGCGCAGACAAGTCTCAGCACAGAAACTCTGGTTTAAGATTCTAGATTCACAGATTGAAACAGGGACACCTTATATTCTCTATAAAGATGCTTGTAATGAAAAATCAAATCAAAAAAATCTTGGTACTATTAAGAGTTCAAATTTATGTTCCGAAATTGTACAATACTCAAGTAGCGATGAGGCTGCTGTCTGTAATTTAGCATCACTGTCACTGCCAGCATATGTAAATCCGAAAACAAAGACATTTGATTATAATAAGTTAATGGAAGTAACAAAAGTAGCAATTAAGAATCTGAATCGTGTAATTGATATTAATTATTATCCAATTCCTGAGACAAAGAATTCAAATATGCGACATAGGCCTGTAGGGCTAGGAGTACAAGGTTTAGCAGATGTATTTGCGCTAATGAGAGCTCCATGGGAATCAGATAAAGCAGCTGATATTAATCAGCGTATATTTGAGCATATATATTATGCTGCGATTGAAGCTTCTACTGAATTAGCAGAGAAAGAAGGGACTTATCAATCATACGAAGGCTCTCCTGCATCAAAGGGAAAACTACAATATGATTTATGGGGAGTTCAACCACTTACTGAAAGAGATAATTCGCTAAACTGGCAAGTACTTAAAGAAAAAGTAGGAAAGCATGGTCTGAGGAATTCATTATTGATTGCTCCAATGCCAACAGCATCAACATCACAGATAATGGGAAATACAGAGGCATTTGAGCCTGTAACAAGTAATATTTATACACGAAGAACATTAGCAGGGGAGTTTATTGTAATTAATAAATATTTGCTAGGTGACTTACAAAAACTAGATTTATGGAATGAGAATATGAAACAACAAATTATTATGAGGAATGGTTCTATACAGGGGATTGATGAAATTCCTCAGAGTATTCAGAATTTATATAAGACAGCATGGGAGATTAAACAGAGGACATTAATTGATATGGCAGCTGCAAGAGGAGCATTTATTTGCCAATCACAAAGTTTAAATCTATTTGTAGCAGATCCAAATTATGCTAAGCTAACATCAATGCACTTTTATTCATGGAAGAAAGGGCTAAAAACAGGGATATATTATTTAAGGACACGTGCGCCAGTTATGGCTCAGAAATTTACAATTGATCCTGAATTACAAAAAGCAGCTGAGAAATCGGAAAACGATAGAATTGCTAAGAAATATGAATCTGAAGAGGGATGTGTAATGTGTAGTTCATAGATTCTCCGACTATAATACTTAAATAAAATAAACAATAAAAGATAGGGATGTCTATGCAAAGACAACAAGAGCAAAAAAGATATACTTTTGAGAAGCTACAGAATCTTACAAATGAAGCATTATCTGATACACATATGCCAAATCATTTATATAATTCAGTTAATAGTATCTCTAAAGTATTAGATGCTATTGTTCAAACAAATGGTATTAACTGGACAGCACAAGTGCTTAATAATAAAGGAGAACAACTCTTATCTAAAGAAGAACAGCATAAATTTCAGAGACTATTTAAACCATATATAAATTCAATTATATCTTTTTTTGATTCAAATCATATACAAGCACAGCAGCTATCGCAAGAACAAGAGGAAAAGCAAGAACAAAAAGGTGGTGTATTTAATGCAGCAACTACTTCAGGATTAACAAAAGATTTTATTAAAAGAAAAGAAGAAGAAATATCACAAGGCAACACAGAGGGAATTGATGAAATATATGAAAGTTTATTAAATAAAGTACAATCTGTTGATAATACAGTGAATTCATATGCTTCTAAATATGGAATATTACGATTAGAAAAAGAGCATGATTTAGAAGGAGATATTCAGATTATACCTGAACCTGCCATTGCTGGTCTAGCAGATGTATTATTTACAGCCTCAGAAGGCGTTATTCTACCTGAGATAACACAAGATACACTTCAAAAAATTAAAGTACCTTTTCGCACAATTGTTACAGGTATATATTTAGCATTAGATATAATTCGTCTATCAGCTGGAGTTATGAATATAAATCTATTACGAAAAGTAATGTCAATAATTGTAGCATTAATTGAACTTTTAAGGGGTGACTGGAAAAAGGCTATTGTTACATTTATTGGATATTATGGGATGACTCCAATGATATTTGGTCAAGTTATTAAAGTATTTATAACAATGTTTCAGATGTTAGCTCCACAACTACAAGAGGATATTCTTCTAGGAGTTCTAGATACAACAAAGTCATTTTTTATTGGAGTATTATTATCTATATTTCAAGTAACTGCCCCTGAACAGATTAGATTGCCAGTAATAGGCGCATTAGAAAAAATAGCACAAATGAAGGCAAAATTAGATGGAGATTTAATTGAAGCAGGGATGTCTGCCCGCCCTAACTATCTAGCACCATCATTCTCTGATTTAAATAATATACAGGCGTTATTTTCAGATGAAGTAATAATTTGTTCTTCAGAATTTCAACAAGCTTTACAACCTATAAAAGAAGTTACTATTCTAAAAATTATATTAGAATTAATGAGAATTCCTACTACAGATGATTACTATAAATTAAAATGCGGCAATGAGTCTCCTAAGCCATTTATTCAGAAACTAGGAGAAGAAGCAATTGAACGTAAACAAGAACAAGAGAAAGAACAAGGGCAAGAGAAAGAACAAGAACAAGAGAAACAATATGGTGGTAATAAAAGGATATTAAGGGCTAAATCAAGAAAGGCACAGATTACTTCTTAGGTTTTTCTCCATCCACTTCAACTTCAACTCCTGCTAACTTATGAATAAAAATTAGATATTCTTTAGGAAATCCCCAAAAGCATCCAGGAGGAGTATCTGACGGAGGAATACGACGTCCAGATTTATTATCTCCATGTGTAAATGCTACTATAATTTGTTGTGGAGGAATTTCAATTACTTTATCTTCACGCCCAGAAATCCATTCTTCTCCTTCTGAAATGGACACATCATTAAATTTACGTTCAAGCCAAGCAGATTTCTTAAATGTCAATGTAGCCTCAGAGATTCTTTGAGCAAATGGAATATCATATGGAGGTACATTAACAGCACTAACACCTCTTTTAAGATCATATAGTGCTATTGTAGTACAACATGCAATCTCAGAACTTCCAGGCTTCTGCCCTCCTTTTTGACCCTTAAGTAGCCAAGATACACGACGGCGAAATGAGGTACTAGGATAATGGTCATCATCATCCATAAATAAAATAATATCATTTGTTGCATTCTCAACACCTAGATTTCTTTTTTCTCCAATTGACATACGCCCCTCAATAGGGATGTATTTCAGTTTAATTTTAGGAACTTGAATTTGAAAACTCATAATTGATTCAGTATTCATTTTATCTTTTGATTCATTATCTTCAATAACAATCCATTCAATCTTATCAGCAGGATAATCAGTAGCAAGAATATTATGGAAGGCAATATCAATTAGTTTTGAACGTGAATATGTCGGTGTAATAATAGAAATAGGAGGACATTCATCAGGATATACTACAGGTGGATAATGTTTACACCATGATTTACGTTCATTAACTAAATTAATTAATTTTTTAAAGATATCTGAAAAAATAGTACTAACTTCATTGAACTCATCATTTGTAGAATCTAATTTAATATTGTATATATCTGAAATAGAAGTATCTAATGACGTACTATTTTCATAAATAATCGCATCAAAAGCATGAATATAAGCATTAAATGATTCCTTCCAAGAATTAATTAACATAATATTAGTCTTACCCCATGGTACAGCACTAAAAATAGGTGTATCTACATGAATTTGAATATCACAATGAACATGCTGTTCTTTCATATCAAGAAGGCGAGGTTTACCAATAGGATGATTAACTATTGTTTGAACATTCTTTAAAGTTGTTTGAAGTAATGTAATATAATTATTTAGTTCTGCTACTGATTTATCATATATAATATTAACAGTTATTGGCGCGACCATTGTATAAATATTCTATTATATATATGTTTAAGTAGTTATTATATTTGTATATTATCCTAGCAATATAATAAGAAGATGTCAGGGAAACCAATACGTAATTTAGGATATTTAAAATGGAAAGATCCATTGGCATGGATGGAACGAATGTCTGGAAAACAATGGGATAAACTCCTAAAAATGGAAAAACATACATTTAATGAATTAGCAAAAAAATCAGATGTTCTTGCCCGACAAATGGAGGAGGAATTAGAATTAGTTCATCAATATATCCAGAATTTAGGATTTTCTATTGCATGTAATACAATAGATATTTATATAGATAGAGGTACTTTATTTAGTTGGAAATGGAAATGGTCTCATGAATTAAAAAAAGCACATGATCTTGATTTTCAAGGAAATATTGTCTGGTATATAACTTCATCTGAAGATGAGGAATATAATAATAAACTCATATGTGAATCAGCCGATAATAAAGTAATATGGAAAAAAGACACAGTTTCTACACAGATTGCTATAAAAGATGATTTATGTTATTATATAAAAGTACAAAATTTTTTTAGAACAATTGAATTATGTAGCTGTAATGCTCATACTGGTAATGAAGAACGAGTTATATATAAAGAAGAAGATAAAAAGAGAGACCTTGCTATTATTAAAACATGTAATAAAACATTATATCTTAAATCATCAGATGCTAATAATACAAAATTATGGCGTATAAATGGGGCTACTTTAATCCCATTATATATTAATTCATTATATCAATTACCATTGGGGCGAAGTATATATAATGATGATTGTATTTTAATTAAACACAATATAGAATCTAATTGGGAAGTAAAGGGGCAACCTATTAATAAATGGAGATTTCCAGATTTTACACAAGAAGAGCCAATATGGATTAATATTCAATCAGGGCATATTTTAACAATAAATACAGGTTCATTAACAATATGGTATTGCGAAGAGAATAAACCAATAAATAAAGTCCTATCTATTAAGGCAGGGCAAATTTATCCTAATCCATGGAGTATGTGGGAAAACTCATTAATTCAAATATTTTGTATAAAAACTCCAGTAGATGTTCCATCAACAATTTATATTCTGAAAGATAAAATTATAAATATTATCCAGCCTCAAATAAAAAGCCCTATTAATTTTAAACCAATTGATATTCATAAATATAATACATATTCTACTGATGGGACAGAAGTATCATATATAGTAGTAAAAGAAAGAGGCGTAACTAAATTAACAGGGCAATTAGTATATGTATATGGCGCATATGGATCTCAAACTCCTATTGGATGGCCACAACAACAATGGTATCCACTCCTAAAAAGAAAATGGGCAATAGTCTATGCATTAGTCCGCGGAGGAGGAGATAAATCCTTTAAGTGGGCAGAAGATGCCCGTCGAGAAAATCGTCATAAGTCTGTTGAGGATTTTGAGGCAATAATTCGCGCATCACAAATTAAAAATAAAATACTTCCATATCAAACAGTTATATATGGGCGTTCTGCTGGCGGTATCCCAGTGGGCTCAGCAATATCACGTAATATATCAGGACACTTATTCAAAGTAGCATATACTGAATCTCCATATGTTGATATACTTCGAACATCTACTAATCCAGATTTACCATTAACAATAGGCGAGTTTAATGAATTTGGCAACCCTTTAGATAATCCATTACATTTTAAAGAATTACTTAAAGTATCTCCTGTTGACTCATTGCCAATGGGTGGGGCGCCCAATATTAATGTATTAGATCGTGTAGGGCTTAAAGATCGTCAAGTGTATGCGTATGAGTCATTTAAATGGATTCAAATGCTTAGAGGATATGTATCAGAATATAATAAACTTATAATGAATCCTAATGGAAAGTATATAACATTTGAAGAGGATGAAGCCCATCATTATTCTTCAAAGCGATTTATAAAAGCAAAGGCTACGGATTTAGCAATAATATCAGCGTGGATAAATCCGTGATATTTTTCTTGATTGTGAGCTAATAATTATTAGGATATATATGCGTATTTTGAATTTGGCCTCCGACAGGAAAAGATTACGGCATGAGTTTCCTTTTTATTTTTTGTTCATCTTTCTACCCAATTGAATAAAAATAAAATCTAACTAGAAGGTATAAAAGAAATGGCTTCTAAATCCCGTAGCATGAATGGAGGTAAACGCAGACGCACTCACCGACGCAAGTCCCACAAGCGACGCAGCACTCGCCGCCACCGCAAGGACTAAATATGTTAAAGCACATATTTAGTTCAACTTAAAACTTAATTAAACACTTCTCTATATTGCCCGAAGATGATTTCTTAGTGCGTGCCTTTTTAATATTTGGTTCTACTTCAGGTAGCCAATTTTGTATATATAAGGTTCTATGTAGTTCATGTCCTCCATAGACTCTTATACCCTCCCTATGTTTAGCAGTTCCATATCCTTTTGATTTTTCTAAATCATATCGTTCAGCACAATCAATATTTTTACTACAATACTCTGTAATCCATCTATCATGCGCAACTTTTGCTAGAATAGAAGCTCCAGCAATAGCAAGATATTTTCCATCACCTTCAATAATTAATTCCTGGATACCATTCCACTCTTGCCCATTACTTTCAGATATTGGTAGAATACCATCAATAATTAAACGACAATCTTTAGGATTAATATCTGGAATAGCTGATACAGCACGACGAAATGCTTCTTGATTGGCCCAGGATATTCCTTTTTCATTAATTTCATTTGGCATAACTATACCAATTCCTTTTTGTATAATATTCTCATGTATTGTATCATATAATATATTACGTTTTTTAGGTGTTATTTTTTTACTATCACGTAATTGTTCAAAAAGCTCTTTTTGCTTATCAGTCCATAATTCTATTGAAGGAATTATGATAGCCCCTGCCATAATAGGTCCCCAAAATGAGCCTCGCCCGGCTTCATCTATACCTATTTCAATTACTGTAGAAGAATCATTCTCATTAAATCGTTTTAATAACATTTTCTATTTATATATTTATTTATATTATGATTCAAATTTATATTTAATACAATATATCATATATAATTATAAACTATATAGTAATCAATAGAGATGATAAGATTTATTCTTATTGGATTAGTTATTTTATTAGTAATTACCTTAATTATAAGTTATAAAAAGACAAAGGAAGGGTTTGAATCTTTTTTAAATGAATTAGGTCAGGCATCTGATAATATTATAAGTGATGTAGGTTCGGGAATAACAAATATAGGTCAAGATATACAAAATTCAGTTACATCTTCTCCTACCCTTCCTATTCCTGATCTTACTCCTCAACAACCCATATTAAATCAAACACAGACACAATCTGAAATTGTAGTAAGTGGCCCTGGATTTGATGCTATGTCATTGCAGCAAAAAACACAACTTTTAAGAGATGTTCAAAAATTAGTTAAAAATGAAGTAATTGCTGATAGAACGATGGATAATAGTATTAATAACCCATTACTTAATCAGACACAAGTACAGAAATCAGATGCTTTAAATCAAGGAAAAGAATATTCCAGTGAATGTAAAAAGAACTGTGAAGGGCCTTGTCCTAGAAATAAAGATGGGTCATGTCCTCCTGTTCCCGATATGTCTGAATATATTCGAAAAGATCAAATTCCTTGTTGGAATTGTACGCTAGATTATTAAGAATACACTATTATTAAGAATACACTGATAAAATACAGAAGAATAAATGTGTTAGAATCAAAGTAGGATGTTTGCCTTCTTTGTATTGTTATTTGTTTTAGTAGTAATATATCTATTTACAGAGTCAAATACGGTATCTGATACAAAAGAAGGATTTGACCCTGTAAACACATTACCACAGCATACGGTAAATATACCAGTTAATGTAATACCGCCTCCAATCCCTCCTCCTCCGGCTCGTAGTATATCTGATGCTAATGTTAAACCATCTAATTTACCAGGAAGTCTTCCAATAGCACCATATGAACAAATAGGGGCAAATTCTCCACTTCCTTATCAAGATCCATCATTAATTAAGGCTAATCGCCAACAATTAATAAATACATTAGAGGATTTAAAGGGATTTTTAGCATACGAGGCCCAAGAGATTTCAGAGCGTTCGGATCCTTCTATTCAATTACCATTAAATACTGCTCGTGGCGATTTCAAAGTATTACAGAATGAAGTATACGTTCTAAATCGTAATCCAGGTATTCAGCCTCATATAACTGAACTTCAATTAGCTGAAATACAGGCTAATTTGGGATATTTACAAGAAACAGTCCGATTAATTGGAGCGGCAGGGCCAATTCAAGGCCCTATATATGAGTTTACAACTCCTGTAAATGTAGCAATATCTGAAGGGTTTGAAAGTCAAGTAGAATCACAATCTGGGCAAATAGCATCTCTCCATGATTTACAAGAATTCGTGGCTCGTATAAGTGCTGAAATAATCCGTTTATCAGCATCAGGTACAACAGATCCAGTAATAAATGCTCGTGTAGTAGCTCTTACACAGATGAAACAAAATGTAGAAACAATAATACAACAAGTAAATTCTGGTGCTTTAATGACTACAGAGATTCCAATTATGAAAAAAGACATTCAAAATGCATTTCCAATTTTAGGTAAACCATCTGAGCCTCTTCCTCAGATAATTAAATCAATGAATCTACCTGCTGGATTAGGAAATCTTCTTCCTTCTAATTTACAACAAGATCCACAAACTACGCGTGAAATTAGTAAATTACTTGATAAATATGGACAGGATTTTATTAATGGAATGTCTGCTTCTGCATCATTTAATTTTAAATATACTCCTCGTGATAATCTTAGACTAGCAAATGGATTAAATAGAGATAAAGCCTCTACATCAACTGTAGATCAGACAGGATTTCCATCACCAAGTGATTTAATGAATGCTACAGGATTGAACGAGCAGGAAAAAATGTTAACTAATAATTCTGGTAATTTAACGGATGTATATGCTAATAAACCACAAGAACAAGGTCGCGGGCCTGCGCACTTTGATTGGAAGACAAGAGCAAAACAAATTGAAGGACAAGTAAAAAAACGAGGTTTAAACCCAAAGGATTATGGTATTATGTCTGAAGATAAGGTATCTAAAGATTTTTCATGGAAAGGATATGCTCGAATGATTTGTACTAGATTACAAGCAACTATGGATCCTGCGTTACCTGAGACATGTGGATGTCCGCCAGAATCATGGAAAGGATGGGGCATTCCTAGCTTTTAGCAATAGCTTTTTAGCATTTCCTAAATATTATTAGATATGGCAGAATATATTGTTGAATCTGATATTATAATCCGTGCTGTAGATAAACCATTTCCAGAAAAGCAATTTGTAGCTAGTTTTCCTTCAGCAGAAATGGCATATATGTATATTGAGAAATCATTAAAGGATACTAAAGATTTACATACTTATTTTAACCGACAATTTATATGTCAAAAGGAAGAATTGGAGGATAGAATACTAGATGGAAGATTGATAGCAATTAATGTAGTATTAGGACAATTCGAGGATATGATATATATAAGAAAAGTAGATTAAAATTAAAACAAAAACCAGAATAAAGTAATCAGAATAAAGTAATCAGAATAAAGTAAACCCTAAAAAATAGGTATTTAACAGAATGACTAAATCCATAATTCATTTATTAGGTGTATTTATAATTGGGTTAGCAATTGGATTACTCCTATCAAAAGTTAAAAAAGAAGGATTTCAAGATAGTTCATCATGTGATTCATGTGGAAACTCTTCTCCTTGTGGATGCGATAAGCCTAAACCACGTCCAGTTTGTCCGGCTTGTGGAGAATGTAAACAACCTGATATGAGTAAATATGTACTAAAATCATCTATTCCTCCTTGCCCTGCTCTACCTGATATGAGTAACTATATCCTCAAGAGTGAATGCCCTCCAGTCCCTGATTTAAGTAATTATGTCCTAAAATCATCTATTCCTCGTCAAGGACCTGTAATACTTGATTGTTCAAAGTGTCAGAAACCTAAAGGAGAATGTCCTCCTTGCCCTCGTGCTCGATGTCCTGAGGTAAAATGTCCTGCTCCTACTAAATGTCCTGCATGCGCACCTTGTCCTAGACAAACTTGCCCTCCGGCTGTGGTAAAATGTAAGGCAGAAGAAGTAATTCCTGCGAGTGAATCCCTTGTAAGGCCATTCTTAGCTCCTTTAAGCTACAGAGGGTTTGGTATGGATTAGATATACTATAAATACTATGTAATATAGTGTAATACTAAGAATAAATAAATTATACAAAATAAGTTATACTAAACATATTTTGTATGATAAAATTGTAGAGATTAAATGGATACTAGATTTTGGGGGCCATCAGGATGGAAATTACTTCATCTTATAACATTTACATACGAACCTGATATTGATAATCAACCTCTTTTAACAAAGAATTTTTTAGAGACTTTACCATATATACTTCCTTGTAAATTCTGTCGCGCATCACTAACTGATTATTATAGGCAGCTACCCTTTGAAATAGAAAAAGATGGTAAAATAGATTCAGTCTTAGAATCGCGTGATAAATTTACAAGATGGATGTATGATATTCATAATTTAGTAAATAATAAATTAAGAAAACAAGGATTAAATCCGAGTCAAGATCCTAGTTATCAATCTGTAATAGGTTTTTATGAAAAATGGTTAAAGGTAAGTACATGGCAAGAACAATTGCTTACATTTTGGGATTTCCTATTTTCAGTTGCATATAATCATCCAAAAGAAACGACCAAAGGAGCAAAACCTATGCCTGACTGTCCAAAGGATATATATAAATGTACTGATAAGTGCGAGAAAAATAAATGGAATGTACTTGGAATTAAAGATAAATTATATTGGTATAAACGTTTTTGGGATTTTCTTCCGGCCGTTCTACCAATACATATACAAGAACGATGGCTCTATTTTCAGACTAAATATAAGCCTACAATTGAATGTAGACGTTCAGCTATAGCATGGTTATGGAGAATGAGATGTGCTCTTGATCCTCAATTCTCAGATCCATATACACAAGTATGTAGAAGAATTGCGACATATTCAAGTGATTGTTCTAAAAGTATAAATGGAAAGACATGTCGTAAAAATAAAACACGCAAAATTGTGAAACATGCAAAATTGTGAAATCATAATATGTAAATAGGAATTAAGATGTCCAGGCTCTGGATAATTACTATAGCATTAATGTCTGTTATAATGATGGGCTCTTTAGCAACTGTTTTTATATTTGAATCATGGTCTAATATATTATTACATGCCCTTGTGTTAGTAATAGTAAGTTATCTTATCGTACTTATAATTGATAAATTATCATCGTGTAATTGCCCTACAGTAAAAGAAGGATTTGCTAATGAAGAAAATGAAGGTGTAACAGACGCAAATAAATCTAAATATGAATGGTTAACAAATGAGGATTTATTTGATGATTTTTATGCATCTGTATTTACTAAATTAACACAAAATGAAAAATTAATACAGGCTGAGACAGCAATATGTATGGAGGAATTTTCTAAACGGACACCAAAAGATAATCAGATAATTTTAGATGCAGGCTGTGGGATAGGAATTGCTACCACATGTTTTTCTAAATTAGGCGCTAGTCATGTTGTAGGGATAGATAAAAGCCCAGCAATGATTCGCTATGCTAAAGGGACTACATTACCATCTACTACATTAACAGATATTCAAAAACAAAATGTAGAATTTCGTCAATCTGATTTAATAGGTTCATTTTCTGCTGGCGCAGCAGAATTTACAGATGCATGCCTATTATATTTTACAGTATATTATTTCAAAGATTTAGATAACCTTTTTAGAAATCTTCATTTATGGGTAAAACCAGGTGGAACACTTGCGGTAGAAGCCGTTAATAAATACAAGTTTGAACCCGTATTAGATTCATCTAATCCATGGATTGGATTTTCACCACAGAAGTATTCTAAAGATCGTATTACTAAATCAAAGGTTGTATTTGATAAGTTTGAGTATGAAGCAGATTTTGAATTAGATGACCCACGAGCAGAATTCCGTGAAACATTTCGTTTTAAAGACGGTTCAGTAAGAAGGCAAAAACATACATTAATTATGCCAAGTATTCAAGAAATAGTTCAGAAAGCACAGAATGCTGGATGGACATATACTAAATATGTCGATTTAATGCCAATGTCATTTCCTTATGGATATATTTTATTTTTTACAAGAAATCCTGAATAACAATCTAAATAATACATTATATATTAAATCAAATGAGAGAACTATATATTGTATATGATGAAATAGATTTTGGTGGTACTACTGATCCATATGTTATTGCAGTATTTTTTGATATTAAAGATGTGGACCCATTTATTGAAAAACTACAATGGGCCGATAGTTTAATGAGTTCTGATTATAAAGTATTAGTAAATGAAGTGCATCATATAGTTTATGATGAAAATGGAATTGTTGTAAGTGATAATAATCTTTATTATAAAAGGAAAAAAGATACAGATGAAATCGAAGATACAGATGAAATCAAAGATACAGATGAAATCAAAGATACAGATGAAATCGAAGATACAAATAAAAATAATAACAATTAATAAGAATGGTCACACAAAAGCCTATACAATTATTTGATGTGTTTCAACCTGGTCTCCGAAGAGGTGGTGCAAATTTGCCACATGATCCAAGTAAAAAATATTTTTATGTAGAACATCCAACTGAAGGATGGCGTGTATATTTGCGTTCAGCCATATTTTTACATTCTATTTCTAATTCTCCATTAAATAATCCTATCAAAAAACAACATTTTCTAGTTGTAAAAAAGAGAGGGGCTCATAAGACAAGTGCTGCATGGGAATTTGCTGGAAAGGGGCAAATGGAATGGAAAGATGTGGGAAATAAACGGATTTCAATTCTAGATGCTTTGGAGGAAAATGTGAGGAGAGAAACGGAAGAAGAATCGCATATTACAGACATTGAAAAACTTAGACATACAGGATTAATATTTCAATCTCAGGAATCAGATTATCCTCCTAATCATTTTTTTCAATATCATATTTTTCAAGGGTTTGTATCACAAGATGAAGTAAATAAATCTTTTGAAACATTTGAATGGATTAAACAACATCCAAAAGCATTTGCTAGATGGAGGAGAGATAGAAGAGAAAAGGATGCTGTTGCATGGTTTAATCCGAGAGAAACTCGATTAAATCCTAGATGGTGTCCTGATATTGCTGCTTTATATTTACGTAGTTAATATATAATTAAGGCATTAAAATAAATTATTATTCTATAATAGAATATTTTAATGGCAACTAAACGAGCATTACTAATAGGTTGTAATTATACAAATACACCAAATCAACTACAAGGATGTATTAATGATTGTATTCAATGGCATGGTTTATTACAAGATGTATACGGGTTTGATGAAAAGGATATAGTCTTTTTACGAGATGACAAAGCAGATGTTCTTCCTACAAAACAAAGGATTATTACAGAATTAAATAATCTAATTAATTCAAATTCATCATATATATCTATATATTATTCAGGTCATGGTACTTCTATTAAAGATACAAATAATGATGAAAATGATGGATTAGATGAATGTATAGTTCCATGTGATTTTAAAACATCTGGTATAATTAATGATGATGATTTAAATAAAATAATTAGTGTAACAAAATCAGCAGGTATTGCTGTATTTGATTGCTGTAGAAGTGGAACTATATTAGATTTATCAAATGAAGGAATTATTAATACTAAGCCCTCCAATATTGATGTTAATACTATAAACGGATTAATCTGTTTAGCTGGATGTAAAGATGATCAACAATCGGCAGAAGTATATAATTTAACGAATATGCTACCACAAGGTGCTTTAACTATAACACTAATAAATGCATTAAGAAGATCTAAATATTATCCTAAATTATCAGAATTATTAAATACTATTAAAAATAATCTTACTTTTGGAGGATTAACACAACAACCTATCCTTACATCTACATACCCTGTGTATAATGATTCATTATTCCCATTAATTCCTACATATATAAGTAGTTTAAATTCTAGTACGCAGTTAACATCACAAATTACTCAATTAACAAATCAGAATAAAACATTATTATCACAAATTACTCAATTAACAACTCAGAATAAAGCATTATCATCACAAATTACTCAATTAACATCTCAGAATAATCTTCTTAAATCACAAGTAGCATCTCTAAATTCTACACTTACTACTCAGAATAATAATTTTAAAATATCGTTTACTAATTTAAATAATACTATTACTAATTTAAATAATCAACTAGCAAAATATACTAAAAAATAGTTATTATTATATACTTTGTCTATATCTGCATGTTAGAGTAATATATAACCAATTATAGATTTTAGATAATATATTTAAATTCTGTTGTGGTATGATACCAACTTCAATATCATCTAAAGGGTTCGATTTACTTCGTTTTCTAAATAGCATTAATCTTATATTAAACAATAAGCGCGATAGCTCTTTAAACAGTATATGGTATTCTGGAAATCATTTCCTATTCAGACATATATTAAAGGATTATCTAAATCTCCATTTATTTCATTAATTTTTTCAAGAGAGAGCCCTATAATACCAAATAATATAAATATTGAAATATATACAAAGTCCTATCCGAATCCGAGAATCCTAGAAGATGTCCTAAAACAAATCCGAGGATTCCTAAAATCTAATTTCGGAAATCCACCAAAAACTCCTATCCTGGATATTCCTATTCAACAACTTCTTTTATCAAAAGATCATATTATTATCGCAAAATATAATAATACACTAATAGGATGTATACGATATAGATATATAGGAAGATTATATCCAGAAAATACTGAAATATACTGTGAAGATTGTTTTTGTATACATCCATTATGGCGAAGAAAAGGAATAGGAGATATATTACTTACTACATTACATAATTATGTAAATAAACATAATATACCATATAGTATATTTTTAAAAGAAGGGTCTTCATTAGGAATAATTAATAGACCGCTATATTCTGGAGAATATGTATTTACAGATACAAGTATATATATAGAAAAAATACAAGAAAAAATATATAAATTATCTGTTAAACAAGCTATTTATCTCATTAATAATTTTGAAAGATTATCAATAAATAAATCATTAATTATAATTAATACAGAATATAATAATCAGAATTGGTTATTATATAAGGAAGGCCTACATAAAATCCTAATATGCTATCAAGATACTTATCAAATCACATATCAAGATATATATAATCAATTAACAACCCAAACTAAAAAGAAAATTGGATGGTTAACAGCATGGTTTGAAACATCAAATATACCTTTTAAAATAAAAGAAAATGCGATCAATTTATTCTTAAAAGAAATACATAAATCATTTGATTATATATGGGCAAACTCGGAATGGATTCCACAAGAATGTAACTGGAAAAAAGATGGGCAATTTCATTTCTACACATATCAATGGTCTACATCATATAATTTAAAGAATAGATATTGTATTACTATGTAATATAATGGAATACTATATAGATAATTATTCAAATATGTATCATATACAAGATAGTAATGCTCATATTGGATTTTTATGTATTATTTTTATAGATTTATTAATAATAAGTGGCTTATTTTGTGATTGTTTTAATAAAGATACAAATGAAGAACATATTGATTAATATTATATAGAAGTAGTAGCAGTCGTAGCAATCGTAACAGTTGTAGCAGGTACTTTAGTATTTGCTTTAATAACTTCAGACATGCCCTTAAGATAGGTAGTTTCACAATTTTCATAATATTGTACTAATACTTTGCGCGCCGCTACATTAATCCGATTAATTTCAGGGATACCTTTTTTCAGAATATTATCATTAAATGTTATTCTGAAACGCCCTGATGTTTTATCACGTTCAATATTAAATAATAACTGAAAAATAGCGCCTGCTCGTTTACTATGTTCTAATTGTATCTTATATAGTTGATTTACATATTGATATACATTATTATAATCCTCTTTAGAAACAGCAATTGTTTTATCAATATTATCTTTACATAATAATCCATCGCGACGATTCTTAATTCCTTTAAGCCCTTTCTCAACCAAATCAGAATCGCTGCGTGGGTTACCTGTGGATGTATCTTTATTATCACCATATAGGGTAGCCATCCTTCGCATAAATTCAGTATATTCTATTATACTTGGTTCAGACATAGTAATTTTAGGTAATCCGTATCGAACAGTGTCATAGAATAATTGTGATAGAGATGACATTCCAGGGCTCATATCAAGAGTACTACCAGGGCGTACTAGACCTGAACGAATGGTTCCTTCTTTACTTACAAGGAAATTGGATTTACAAATACTAGATTCCCATTTATCGCCATGTATTGACATAGTATTTAGAAGTTGAAGAGCACGTGCTATACAATGACCAAGAGGCTTTTGACGTACTAAATTATGTATAGTTCTTTCAAGACGCAATTCTTCAATAACTTCTTTGTCAGATGTTAAATATGTTTTTGCTCCTATATCAGCATCATATATATAATCACGAGATGATAATGAACGAACATACGGGATTAATTTAGAGAATAAATCTTCAAAAAATGTGCTTACTGATTTTACTGTTCCAGCAACTGTATATTCAGGATATGTTCCAGGTGGAATAGGTACCATACTTCTTTGAAAAACAACTTCATTGTTTAAACCTATTGATGAAGGAAATTTTATCTTAGATTCAATACCATCATCTTTCTTTATAACACGTAGATCTACAAACCTAACAAGTATTTTTGAATTATTTATATCTTCTGCCTTTACTTTAATATCTAAATAAAATAGTGGATTATTTGTTCTTTTAAATATAGTAAAAAAAGCAGGTGTAAATGTAGATCCAATAGATGAAGAATCACGTTTAAAATAAATAGGATAGTTAGGTGATCTAACTTTGTATCCATATTGATCAGATGTACTAGAAAAATCTAAATATGTCCTCATAAAGTTTAGTACACCCATATCTATAGCACCACCTTGTAATGTACCACCCATTGTAACATATGGTCTAGCACCTGGTGCTAATAATTGCCGCCTATCAGTAGAAGTATCTACTAATAAACCACTGGTTGTCATTATATTAGCATCATCAATTAGTGTTAGAGCAAGTGCCCCAAATATTTGAAATATTCGTGTATAGAAATATGCAAGTATAAGACATAGGCTTTGCCGTTCTGTTTTTTCAGATTCAGGTACATCCATTATTTCCTTAATTGGTCTAAAAAATAGAGAAGACTTCTTATCTTTAACCACTTCAATGCCTAATTCATAGAATTGTTTATAGAGTGTATTAGTTAAAAATAATACATACTTTTTACATTCATTTGGATTAGATAATAAATAAAAGTCCCGTATACTTATTTCTTTAAGCATATATTCAAGTAATACATTCATAGTATCACGAGTAGATTTAGTTAAATTATAAATATCTTGGCGTGTTAAATTCTTTGGTACTGATTGTCCAGCTCCCATTCTTATTATAATATATAATAATTATAGAGCAATTTCTAAGATTTCAGAATGTGATTCTAGTTTTCTTAGACACTTTTGAAGAGTTGCAATAGATATATTACTAACTTCCGCAATAGTTTTCATACTAATATCTAGTGTATCACATCTTTTAATTACAAATGCTAAACAACCAGCTGCCAATGACGGTGGCATATATGCTTGATTTAGACCATGTTCTTCTGCTTTCTCAGCAACACGTTTACAAAACATTTTAAGGGATTCGATTTGATTTCTTGGAATAGACAACTTACTAAGTGGCAACTCAATATATTCAACTGCTCGTGTACTAGCTTGACTTGTTTTAGTCGATCCTGAATTATTAATTTTACCTTTTTGTCGTGCTAAAGCCAATTGTTCCTGCATTTGTTTCAAAGCTTTTGTAAATGTAGCAGATGTTAATCCGAATAATTCTGCCACTTCTTTTGGTTTGCGTGGCGAACCAGATTGTTTCAAACTCATATATAAACAAGCTGATAATAGAGCATCTCTACTTAATCCTTGGCGACCACTTATATCCTGAATAGTCATATAAATATTTTTAGTTTCTTCTATAATTGAATTGTTTATTCCGTTATTAAGCCCGATAAGTGATAATCTTTCACATGTCTGCATAAAGGAACGTTCCTTATATGGAACAGCATTCCAAGTCTGATATTTTCGCACTTTATACATATTTTTAGCTGTTCCATAACCACCTAAAATAACAGTTCCAAGGGAGGCTTGTGGTAATCTAGGATCTTGTGGAGCACCTACACGTGTAGGATCACATCCACGTTCTTCTTGTGTAAAGTAACGATATTCGGCACTATTATCAAATGGACGACTTATAACATAACCACATTCCATACATGTAATTAAATCTGATATATCAATACACTCAGAATTGAAACAGTGAGGGCACGTATCTGAATCAATTTCTTTTTGTGTTTGTGCTTTCCTTTTCTTAACTATAGCTAAGTCGGGATCATCCCAAATATCAAAAGGTTCAACCTCTTTGATATTTGAATTTGAAGTTGTAGATTTACGAAGGTTAAAGAGACTATTCATTCTGGCCCTATTATTCAGGAATAAACACTTATCAAATTTTAAACACACAGCCTTTAAGTTCTCAATGCGTTATTTCAAAATACTATAAATTTGATTGTAATTCTACAATTTGATGTTGCTACTTAAAGAGCTTTCTAATATATTAGACAATTGATTTAGAACATGACCTATAGAGAAAGGAATAATGTTGCATCTAAGAAATCATATGAAAAATCTCTTGAAAAACAGCACGCAACTGATTATGAATATGAAATTGTGCGCATACACTCTATGAATGTAGGGACAGAAGTATACCATTGGTCAAATACTCCAGAAGATTGGTTATATGATGCAGGATATATAACAGATTATAATAAATATCGCCTAGAAAGATTATTAGCGAAAAAAGAACCACATCCAGATAATAATCGATTAAAAGATTATGGCGCAGATGGCATAGCACGTATAAAAGATGGAGATAACTATATTTATAATTTATTACAAGCAAAATATTATCTATCTAGAAATGTTACAGCAAACGATATTGGTTCATTCTTAGCATCTCAATTAAGCCTTACTTGTAAAAATAATTTATCTAAGGGATATTTATATACATCTTGTCCTTTACAGATAGACTTAGCAGATTTTATTAAACATCCATCATACCCTATCAAACATATTCAGCATAATTGGAAACATCCTGATAAACGTGTCGAATTAAAACCAGATACACCTAAAAAAGAATGTGATTTGACTTTACGCGATTACCAACAAGAGGCACTTAAAGAATTAGATGATGCTCTCACAGAGCATGGAATTAATGCTCTTCATATCCCGTGTAGAATGGGAAAAACAGTTATAGCAGGGCATCATATCAGGAATACTAAAAATAAATATAAATTAATTATTGCTCTAGCTCCATTGCGTATTAGTGTTCAGAATCTTAAAATGAGATTAAAATGCTTTGTCCCTGATTATAAAGAACTTCTTGTCGATTCAGATACAGATGGAACAACTGATTTAGAACAAGTTAAGGATTTCTTAAAAACAGATGTGTATCATATAATTTATTCCACATTTGACTCTGCTATGAATATTCTATCTAAAATTAGTAATATAAAAGATGAATCGTTTATACTAGTTGATGAAATACACAATGCTTCACAACAGCTATGCGAATTTATTAATATATTTCAAAACGGCTTATGTATGTCTGCTACTATTCCTGAAGAAGTTACAGATATTCTTGATATAAATCATACTGTATATATTCCATTCTCTAAAGGGATTAGTGATGGGTGGATTGTTGATTATTCTATTTGGCTGCCTTATATAACATATTCTGATGATGGCTCAATGCATATTGATATAGATATTCCTAATGAATTTCAAATACATAATATAGATTTAACTGGAAAAGTAATGTATTTGGCAACAGTTATGTTAAAGACAGGGTCACGACGTTGTATAGTATATTTAAATAGCAAAGAAGAATGTAATGATTTTATGAAAATATCTAAAGATGTATTTGAAAATTATCATGGGCTTACTTTATGGACTGATAAGATTGATTCTGATGTATCCTATAAAAATAGAGATAAAATAATTGATGATTTTCAGAACCTTAATTCAGATGATGTATTTCATATTCTAACATCTGTCCGTATTTTGGATGAAGCAGTAGATATACCAAGATGTGATTCTGTATTTATTGCACAAGTTGGTGAAAAAAGTAGCGATATTCGTATGGTTCAACGAAGTCAAAGAAGTTCTACTAAAGATTCTCATAATATTAGTAAGCATAATAATATTATTCTTTGGGCAGATGGATGGGAGAAATGTGTAAATTCTCTTGACTTATTACGAGAGTCTGACCCTGAATTCCATAAAAAGATTAAAGTTGCAGCTTGTAACTATGATAGTCAAAATAGAAAAGATGTTAAGAATAATATTAATACTCAAATAAATAAGATTAATGAATATATTTGTGTGAGTAGTGTATCTGTTTGGGAGCGACAGAGATTACATTGGATTACGCAGTATGAAAGATTGGGAAGGAACCCTAATAAGCGTTCTAAAAATAAAGATGAAAAAAGAGCAGGTATATGGCAGACAAGGCAACGTATGTTATATAAGAAAAAGGAAAAATATATGACAGATGAAAAAATTAAAATGCTTGAAGAGACAGCAGGGTAGAAATGGAAAGAAGAAGATACTTGGGAACAACAGAGATTAAATTGGATAGAACAATTTAATAAACTAGGAAGAGAGCCTTCTAATAAATCAAAAGATAAAGATGAAAAACAAGCAGGGATATGGAAAAGTAATCAACGGACAAAATATAAAAATAAAGATATTAATTTAACATTAGAACATATTAATATACTTGAAGGTACTCCAGGATGGAAATGGAAAGAAGATGATGCTTGGGAAATACAAAGGCATAATTGGATAGAACAATATAATAAATTAAAAAGAAAACCCACTCAATCATCTACAGATAAATATGAGAAACAAGCAGGACAATGGCAATTAGAACAAAGGAAACATTATAGGAAGAAAGATAGATGTCTAACATCTAAACGTATTAAAATACTTGAATCAATGGAAGGATGGAAATGGGAAGAAGACAATACTTGGGGACAACAAAGGCAAAAATGGATAGAACAATATAATAAATTAGGAAAAACCCCATCACATGAATCAAATGATATTAATGAAAAACAAGCGGGGCAGTGGCAAGCTAATCAACGATATGATTATAAAAATAATGAAAAATCTATGACATTAGAACGTATTAAAATACTTGAAGAAACTCCTGGATGGAAATGGAATGATATTGATATATGGGAAACACACCGACAAAATTGGATAAAATATCATAATAAAGAGAATATATTATCTGACATAAATAAATATGATATAAAACAAATACAAAAATGGCAATCACATCAACGTTATAATTATAAAAAGAAATATTTAAGTAATGAACGTATCAAAATACTTAATGAAACGCCAGGATGGAAATGGTCTAATAAATAAATTATAAATATATAATAAGTAATGAGTTTCCTCCAAAATATAACTAATACAGTAAATAATGCTGTAGTACCAGCATTTAATGAATTAAAACCTCAACAAGGTAGTGAGACAAGAACAAGTATACTCACTAGTATGATTCCTAGTGGTATCCAATTTTTTGGCAGTCCGTATAAACCAGCAGATGCTATGAAAACACCTCCGCAGATTGGCGTGAGTGTAGGTGACAGTATGGGAGATGTTATTAATGCCGTAAAAGGTGTTGGTTTTTACTCAGATCAAATAGGTTTTGGTGCCCCATCAACGGGGCTTACACAGGGAATGCCCTTAGCCCCATTAGGAGTGAATTATTTTATGAAAACAGGTCTTACTTGTTCTAATGGGGCTGAAATGTGGCAATATGTTCAAGGTATAACACAGGGGAATGCATTAGGGCAAGAAGTCGCAAATGTAATGTCTGAAATGGGACTTCCGCCATTAAAGGGTCTTGCACCAGGAATGCTAGAAGACGCAGAGAATGCTCTAAATCCTGCTCCTCTTCTAAATGCTCTATTTGGCTCAGGATATCCTCAATGTAAACAAATAACGCAACCTGTTGGAGATTCATATGGTAATATTGCCGACCCTACAACTGGTGAATCATGGATTGCTGATCCGCAAACAGCAGTACAGTCTGGAAATGGATGGGTTCAAACTAGATGGGTTCAAGATACAGATTCAAGTGGAAATCCTATTAATTTAGCACGAGATAAATGGGTAGCTGCTCCTAAAACTTATAATTCTGATGGAACGCCTATACAACAACAAGAATCATTTCAAGGATTTATAACACATCCTGCATCAATTGCTGTAATAGGTGTTTTGTGTCTAGTAGCATTTGGGACATTTAAAATTACAAAATAATTTTAAAAGCAACAAACATTTAAAATTACAAAATAATAGTTTAAATATATTAAATTAATATTATATAAATGAATTTAATAATAGGTGATTCACATATATTAGCTCTACAAAAATATCAATCAAATGTAAATCATTTACATCAATTTTCAGCAGCCTCTATAAGAGGATTATTAAATATACAATCTATTTCTAATACTAGAAATAAAATATTAGAAATATGTGAAAAAAATAAATATAATAAATTATTTATAATGTTTGGAAAAGTTGATTTAGAATGGGTATTTCCATATAAGAAAAAACAATTAGAACTAGATATAAATGATTTTATAGTAGAAACAACTGATAAGTATATAAAATTTATTAAAGAAATATCGCATTATTTTAATGAAATATATATAATGGGATTACATCCGTCTTCATTAGAATCTGATGATATGTTAAGATGTATTAATTCTGAAAGCGCAATAAAAGACGTCAGTACTAAAGCATGTATTCCATCAGATATGTCTATAATATATAAATTAGATAGTCTCTTAGATAGAACTAAGTATATTATTCAATTTAATAAAATTATAAAACAAAAACTATATGAAATGGATGCTAAATATAAATATATTGATATTATGGAAGAATTAATCGATAATAACACACATATATGTAAAGAATATTTTATTGACAAAGGAGATCATCATTTAAACAGAGATAAAACTGGAGTAATTTGGGTTGAAAAGCATTTACATAAATTATTCTAAGTCACTATACTTCAAGTCGCTACGCTTTAAGCCTTTACTGCCCTATAAGCATAATAGGCACCAGCACCTCCAACAAACTGTGCTACAATATACATCAAGAATTCATGCATATTAAGAGTTCCTTTTAGAAACATACTTAGTGCAACAGAAGGGTTTACCATTCCCCCGCTTATTTTACCAATGAGATATATAACTAATGCTAGAGAGCCTCCAATTATTAGAGGATTACCTCCACTAGCAAAGATTGAAAGAACAAAGAAAAAAGTACCAAGTAGTTCAGCTAGGTATGACTTTCCAGTAATACGCATTTCTACTATATCCGTAGACTATTTAATTTCAGTTAAAATATTCCATTTTGCTTCTTCAAGAGATGACCAGTTATCATAATATAAATAAATAGCCGATACAAATGCTTTTGGTAATGTAGTACGATTCTCTTTTATATCAGTAATAAAATCAGCACATAGTTTATAACGTTTTGTAAGTGGTTCAGTTCTCTTTTTAGAACTATATGGTGTATATTTATCTGGATTCCATCTTATAAAGTAAACAGGAACACCTCCATATGATTGGCTAATATTAATCATTCGCACTTGTTCACATGCGCAATTACGATCTTTATGCTGATTTTCATCACATTCAAGGATAATAATTTTATCTCCAAAATCATATACTCTATCTGGTCGTTCTTTGCCACAGGCTCCTCCTTCGATAATTTTATCAGTTGAATTGCCAAATAATTCACATGAATCTAAATAATTCATTAAAGCAGACTGTTTTGCTAGAATAGCATTTGTAACATTAATAGGATTACAATTTTCACATTTATTATCTTTATTTAGAATATATTCAAGTCCACAAGAAATACAGGGGCGTTCTACCAGATTAATTTCATTTTCTAGTTTATGTTGTTCACAATGAAAAGGAGTAAGATTTGTTCCCCATATTGCCAATTCTTTACAGTCGCTACATTTAGAGGTGGGTTTTAGAATCATTCCTTTTTCTTTATGACTAGCGCATCGTGACGCCATATGTCCTGGTTTTCCATATCTAACACGAACTATACAATTATCAACTTCGCATAATTTATTAGTAATATCTACCATATTATCAAGTTTATGTTTTGAACATCGTATAGCAGAACCACCTTTAATACCATATGTAGGGCGTGTAGTACAATCATCTTCTTCACAATATGTATGAGAAATATCTATCATTTTATCTAGTTTATGTTTTACACATCGCTCTGCTGTACCACCTTTAATACCATATGATGGCCTTGTACTACATCCTTCATGTTCACATGTATTATGTTTAATATCTACCATATCTGGAGTTTTATGAGCGGCACAAAAGCGCCCTGTTTTACTTCCCTTAGTATTAAATACAGGGCTTGCTATAGTACATCCAAGATATTCACAATAGTTATTTTTAACATCAACCATATTTTCTAGTTTATGTGTAGTACAGAATCGTGGAGATAACCCTTTAATACCATAAGCAGCCTGAGTATCACACCCCTCATGTTCGCATCATTTATGCCTTATATCTATCATATCTGATGTTTTATGTGTAGCGCAGAACTTTCCTGCTTTACTTCCTTTAGTATTAAATACAGGATTGAGTACAGTACATCCTTCATGTGCACATTTTTTACTTACTAAATTAACCATATCAGCTGTTTTGTGCGTAGCACAGTATTCTGCTTTATCGTTAAGGCCATAAGATGGGCGTAATGTACATCCATCTTCTTTACAATGTGAATGAGTAACATCAAGCATATCTGCGGTTTTATGTGAAGCGCAAAACTTACCTTTTCCTCCTTTATTATCGAATGTTGCCCTTGATAGGCAATCATTATATTGACATACTTTTAATGTAACATTAACCATATTTTCAGATTTATGTGATGAGCAAAACTTACTATCTTTATTACCTTTAATATTATATCTTGCTACAGAAGTACAATCATCATAAGAACACTTAACCATTTTATGAACTAACTTATTAAGTTATATATTTCGTGTCAAATTTTATAAACCAAAATTTTATTTTCATCAATAAAAAATAAAATTATAGTTATTTAGAATATATAGTATTCATTGGGATATATTTGTTTTAAATTAATAAGATATATACTATTTATTTATCACGAAGTAGTTTCTGATGAGTAATAATTCGCGAACCAATATTCATAGTTTCAAGTTCTTGTAAGAGCAGTTTGGTTGCATATGGGATGTTAATATGACTAAAGTTAGTTGTATTGTTACAACCCTTGCACAACCAGATACCTTCTTCAGGATTTGCTACAGCTAGTAAACCACATTCTTTACAAGAGTAGCACGAGAAAGAATCTGAACATTCCATTAATCTTTCTTTGGTAAATTCAGCCATACCATGTGCTACTACGCAATCTCTTTCCATTTCCGTTTATACCTCGCTCAGTTGGTTATTTCTTTCCAACATCATTGCTATCTACAGCTCGTAGTAGTAATAAGTTATATTATGGATATTACCATTACTTATTGTAGACACCCTCGCGGGTGGGACTGGACTATACCTTAAGCCATAATTATAAAGTTATGACCCACTACCATCTAGTCTCTGCACCTTCTCCATAGATATTTCTACCCTTAGGAGCTTGGCTCAGGATTGTCTCTAATCTAACATTGTACCTATACCTACTAGTTTTCCCAGTAGCCATTATATGTTTTCACAATATAATTTAGGAGTTAGACTTATAATTATTAAAAGCGAGACTTTCCCTGAATTTGATAGTGTCGCCCTTCCAAATAGGACTAGCATGATTTTTACATCACACTTAGGCAATATAGGGTTACCGTGTCTGAGACCTCCTTCCCTAGCTCTTCCTTCCGCTGGTTGACGTGTGAGCATAACGAGAGGGCCAGATGCACGAGAATGCATCTTATCTGCTGAACAGTGTCGCAGTCGTTGATAGTAACACGGTCCAATAAATATACTTGTTTCCATCATACGACCTGTGTATCCATTATACATAATTTCATTTCCATATGGTTCCATTCCATATCTATCGCGTAGCATTGTTGATAATCCTTCAACAGTTACATCATTGAAAGGGGAGCCATCGCCTAGGCATCCAGAAGCGCATCCCATTTTACTCATAAGTGTTTCCATGAGTTGAGCAATAGTCATTCGAGAAGGTATGCAATGAGGATTAATAATAATATCAGGAATAATTCCTGATGCGGTTTGAGGCATATCTTCTGGATTTAGAATCATACCAGTAGTACCTTTTTGCCCGTGTCTGCTGTTACCTGACCAACAAACTACTCCATTTCTGCGAACATAAATAGCACCAGGGCCTTCCACACGGCAACAATATACCTTTCCATCATATCCTTCTTTCCAACTATCTAGACGACCTTCTCCTGTTTTTGCTACAATATTCTTATTTACAAGTGGAGTATTTTGTTTTTCAACAATTGTCATACGATAAGAATCTACATTTGAACGAATTACTTCACCTTCTCTTCCTTCTTTTTTAATTACAGACTCTTTACCAGCTTTATACTTAATACTAATATTAGTAGAGAAACCAGCATGTAAACATAGTCTCTGGAAGTCATTTGCTAGATCTATAGAAGATGTATCATATCTTCTAGTACCATTCTCCATAGTATGACCATCGCCTAGCATCATTCCGTCAATTAGAATTCTACATTGCATAGGTGTTAGATACCATACCCAATTAGGTAATTTTTTATTAATTGCCCCTACACTTAAAGGTTTAATATAATTTACAAATCTTTTATCAATCATACACCAAGCATTTCTTACATTATCATCTTTATCATCTTTATGCTTTCTAATTTCAAATCCTATTCTTTTACATAAAGGTTCAAGTGTATCTTTTACACGTTGTTTATGTGTAGCAAAACTTACTCCCCAAGAACGAAGAGTACATCCTTCAGCAATCCATATGCCAAATAGAGTTAACCAATCTTGAATAGGAATAATTAGATTATCTTTTTCATCTTCTGCTTTAAGAATAAATCCTTGAGGTTCAGTCATTTCAACACTTGTTTCAGGATGAATATAAGATAATTCTGATGGTCGATTCTCAATAGGGGAAATATAATTCTCAATATTCTTTTTATATGTTAGCCTTTTACCATAAATATCTTCAGCTAACTGGAATCCAAAGTTATCTCCATTTCTATCACCCACATACATTCGATGATTAGGAGTAACAAGTAAGTCAATCTGATTAGATTTTATTGAATACATTTTACCTTTATAGTCATATGACATAACCTCAAGTGGTTTTGTATATTTCATAGAAGTACCATCTTCCATTAGGGTAGCAACTTGGTGTTCCATAGTTAAATCCTTAATAGATATCCATCCTATACTAGTAAGGATATCAGTATCATCAGAATAGCAGGAAAATTTATCACCAATTTCAGGAATCCTATCTTGTCGCATTCGGATTTTAACGAAGGAATATCCTTCGCCATTTCTATTTTTATAAATCTTATCTACATAACCACTTTCGTTATTACGTGGCATTTTACTTACATCACGTGATTTCTTAGCACCAACAGGAAGAACAGTGCCAGTAGGAACGCGAAGAGGGACTACTTTACCAATTAGAATATCATCTGGAGTAACATAATGATCTTCAGGGATAAATCCATCTGCTGCTAACTTTTCATAATTCGCATTTTTAATATGTTTAGTTTCAGAAGGATCAGGTTTACAGAATTTTTCTTCTTCACCACTGCTTTGATTTTTTCGTTCTTCATCTTTATATGTTCTAAAGAAGATAGAACGATAACGACCACGATCTAATGAAGCTCTATTTATCATATTAGAATCTTCTTGATTATATCCTGTATAAGTCATAATAGCAACAACAATATTTTGTCCAGCTGGTAGTTTTTGTGCTCCATAGAATTGACTCATAAAAGGGGATACCATAGGTATTTCAGGATAAGATAAAACATGTGCTAAAGCATCAAAACGTTCACGATAATTTAGAGAATATATACCCATTGCTTGTTTTCCCATTGAGCTCTGATAAGCATTTCTAGGAGATTGATTATGATCTGGAAATGGAATACATGAGGCAGTTGTTCCAAGCATCATAGATGGATGAATTTCACAATGTGTATATGATTTTTCATTAATAGCATCTTCATAGTTCATAGCTATATAGGCTCCATCAGTTTCACCAGCATCAATATATTCAATTAATCTTCTACCAGAAGGAGATTCCCATAATAGTAATTGATTCCAATCAGTGATCTCCATAATTTCATCGCGAAGTTTGCCAGAAATATCATTTGCGATTTCCCTTATACAAGGGGCATAATAAATGGGTCGTAAAACGCGCCCTGCCTCAGTTGTAATCCATAATTCTTTAACGCTATTTTTCCAAACAATTCCAGTATGAATATGAATTTCACCACTTCGTTTAGCCTTTCTAAGAATATCAACTACTTCTGTAGTCTCTGATGTTGGAAGGATACCAATCCACGAACCATTCAAGAACACTCTTGTATCATTATGTTTTTGTTCTAATGATGCCTCTTTTAATGATATAAGTTTATCTAATTTATGTAAATAGGAAAATACTGTAATAGGTGAACTAAATATACTTATAATTGTTGTATTTGCCATGTTTTTAATAACACCTACACCATGACCTTCAGGCGTTTCACATGGGCAAATATACATACATTGTGTATTATGTTGCTTACGAGGGGCAATTAATTTTCCTGTTTTCTCAATAGGTGTTGAAATTCTGCGTAAATGTGAGATAGTTGCTGCGTAATTTAGACGATTAAGTACTTGTGAGACACCTATTTTTGATGGGCCACCAATTTTCCCACTTCCAAAATTACCAGTAGCTAGAGAAGATTTGAGGCTAACATCTAGAATAGTTGATTTAATAATCTTATTAATATTATTAATATTAACAATTTCAGTCCAATTTCCAGTTGCTTTCCATGATCCACTGTGAATTTCTTTGCTTAATGCAGCGCGCATATCTTTTACCATACGATTGTTATATGTTTTACGAAAATGATCTGCTAATAGAAAGCCAGGGATATCAACGCGCTTATTAGGGTAAGCATCACGATCATCTGTTGGAATTCGCTGTGAAGAAGTCCACAGAACTTTACGTGTCATATGTGCTAAGAAACACGCTTTTTCATAATTCATATCTTTACTGCCAATGTGTGGGAAAAGTTCATCGCTAAGAATTTCTTGAACGCATGCTTGACGTTGATTTTTGATAGACCATGTATTAGTATGCTGCCCTAACCATGCAAGTGCTTCTTCTTGATTTACTATACTAGAAGCCTCTTCAATTGATTCCCTAATAAGAGGGTCATACATAGGATCTCCATCAGGCCCTAAGATAAGCTCATAAATATCCTTATCGGCGCATACACCAAGTGCTCTAAATAGGATCCACAGAGGAATATCTGTTTTAAATCGCGGGACAGTTGCACGAAGCATAGTAATTAACTGATTTTTAGGATGATATACAATCTTTACAGCATTAGATTTTGGAACTTGATCATTATCTGGTCCAATACATTTAATTTCAACAACTTCCATTTCTTTAGCATTACCACGACCATTACGAAATACAAAGGGTCTATTTTCAGACATTCTTTCCATAGAAATCATTGCTCTTTCACCGCCTTGAATAATAAAGTATCCGCCAATATCTTCGGCGCATTCTCCTAATTCTGAAGGATGAACATGTTTTTGATCATGAAGAAGACAATATTTAGATCCAACCATTACAGGTATTTTACCTAAGTGTACATTGGGAAAGATACGCACATTTGATTCTTTAATTCCATTACGTGTATGATCAATAAAAGTAGTAGTAACTTTAATATCTACATTTAACGGCGAAGCATATGTTAAATTGCGTAGCCTGGCATCATTTGGCATCATAGGATTAATAGCACCATTATTTTCAAATATAGTTGGTTTACGAATTGAAATTTTCTCAAATTCAAGTGACACTTCATATTCATGTTGTATTTGTTTAACACCATTTATGGCATTTTCACCTGTTTGTCCACCCATTAGAGCTATTGCAGCTGATGTAGAAAGACCTGTAGCTGTCGCTAATGCGGAACGTGGTCCCGCTAAGGGAATTTCCGGTGAACCATATGATGTAATAGGATTCGCCATGTGAATAATTTCAGGGATGTCTACTTCCATGAATTGATTAAAAGATTCAATTTGATGACTTATAATTTGTTTACCATCCGCCTGTTTAATGAATGTCTCCATTATATGGCGATAATTAGGAATAGAATTCTTGACAGATGTCATTTTCTCTTTGATGAACTTGTAATACGGCAAATAAATCAGACAAATTGAAAATCAATTTTTGTAGGACAGAGTATCTTAGCGGGGATTAAACTATTTCTATATATATCGTATTATTATTTTAAGCTCTTTTATTAAGAATAATATGTCAGCATCGGATATTAAAACTGTTCAGATTATTGGAGGGGCTGATATGGGGCATATTAAAAAACCACGACGTTCTACAAAGAGAAATCGTAATATAGATAATGATATAGAATCATCTACTAGTCAGAAGGGTGGTAATGCTTCTGATATAACAGCCTCTAATTTAAGAGGAGTATCTGCTAATATAATGTTAGTTCGTGGAACAGAACCATCAAATACATCTGTGGCTGCCACAGCAGCATCTATTAATCCTGCAAAATGGTTGAATGGTCCAATTCCTGCTCCTCCTTCAATTATTCCAGCTCCATCATATGTACCTACTAATCCGAACCAGAGTGGAGGTAAGAATGGTGGAGATAACACTTTAAAAATGGAAGGGGGTGTATCAACTGATAGACAAATAAAAGTAGAACTCCGTAAGTCGAAGACTCCTAAAAAGGTCCATTTAAATCCAAAAAAACAAGATGCGCCTAGACAGGAACTCCATAAAAAACATAAAACACGAAAAGTCCGAAAAGTAACATTGGGTGTATCTGCTCTTCATAAGCGTATGACACGTGCTAAAAAGCTCCGTGAAAAAGTAAAAGGAGTTCCTATCCAAGAACTTAAAGAACAACTAGTCAAAAAGGGATTAGTTAAAGCACATTCAAAAGCACCAGAATCTGTATTACGTCAAATAGCAATAGATTCTCAGATTGTAGCGGGAAAAGCACTATAATATAAATTTGATAAAATTATTTGTATTTATAGATCAATAAAAGATGCCGATTATTGATATAAATATGATAACAACTAGCCTTAGTCTAACTGCTTTAATTGTAGGGGGGTTTATTATTGGAAAACAATATTATAAGCATGTTATGTATAATAATGTTATAAATCTAATGATGGCAGAAACAAATAGGAAAGTTAAAAATTGTTTCTTAATTGATAGATTGATTGATCCAAATTGTAATGGTATGGAAGTATATATAGGTGTTAATGGGCATGTAAATCCAAATAATATATTAAGTAATCAAGGTATTAGATTAGGAAAACATGGAGAAATTAAACGTCTAACATCATTTATAAAAGTTGAAAATGGCTTATTATATACCTTTGAAGATAATATTAAGCTAGCTATAACTAAAAATGATAATAATGAAATTATATATTCACTAAATGCATATGATGATCTGAATGTAACTAAAAAAATGAATCCTAGAATGATTAAACTATTTAAATCAATAGGAATGTCAAGTAATGAATTAGATAAAATAAATGATTTTATAAAGGGATCTAATGAAGTACAAGAGAAAGAAAAAGAGCAAGAGCAAGAGCAAGAGCAAGAACAGTCTAAACAGGAGTTAAAATAACTAATTTAATGGAATCTAATATAATAAAAAATATAGTAGAAAATAATATATTTTTTATTGGGAGAATAGCAGGAATAGAATTATTAACTGCATATGATTTTTTAAATAAATTAGATTTATCACAGGATTTAAAACAATTAGAAATAAATGCTGGTATTTATATAAAGAATAAAGAATCATTAAAAGTATATGTAAATCAATTAATTAATTCTTATAAGGAGTGTACAATGATAGGGAAATGGCCATTAGAAGGGGATGTATATAAAGAGACAGGATTAGGACAAAAATTAATCTTGGAAATGTATCCTAATATTCCTCGGATTAATGCTAGAGAATTGGAGCCATATTATTCCACGGATTCCGAATCCTGGATGTCTAAAATGCAAGGAAAAAGGATTCTATTAATTCATCCATTTATTGAGACTATTAAAAAACAGATCCCTAATTTGGATAAAATATTTCCTGGAAAGGATTGGTTTAAGGATTGTAGTTTTGTATATTTGAAATCCCCTATAACATGTGCTAATAATCATCAAGATATCGATTGGCAAGAATCATATAATACTTTTATTAATGAATTAAATACATATGAAGAGTATGATATTGCCTTAGTAGCATGCGGAGGATATGGAATGTTAGTATCTAATCATATATATAGTAATCTTAAAAGGTCTGTAATATATGTAGGAGGAGCCCTTCAACTTTTTTTCGGAATAATAGGTAAGAGATGGTTTATAAATAAAGAAGTAATGTCTTTAGTAAATGATTATTGGGTGCGTCCAAATAAAGAAGATAGACCGCCTAATTATCAATTAATAGAAAAAGGATGTTATTGGTAAGCGAATCTTTGGTAAGCGAAGCAGCCTTTGGTAAGAGAATCTTTGGTATTTGTAATATTTATAAATAGTAGAGTTAATAAAATTTGAATATAAATAGAAAATAATGTTTGAATATGAATAGAGAATATCATATTATGAAGATATATCCTGATATAATTCCATCTGAAATTAAAAATATATCAAAAGAAAAGAAACAAAAAGAAAAGATTCCTAAAGCATTAAGAGAACAAGTCTGGATTCAGAAAGTTGGTAAGAAATTTAATACAAAATGTCCAATCCGATGGTGTAAAAACAGAATAACCCCATTTGACTTTCATGTTGGTCATAATATTCCAGAAGTAAAAGGCGGGACTATGGAAATAAATAATTTAAACCCTATATGCGCAAGATGTAATCTATCAATGAGTTCTCAATATACAATTGATGAATGGCAAACACTAGCAAAACCTGTCAAAAAATGTTGTACTATAATGTAAATATTTATACGAACCAGAGAGGAGCTTAAAGGATTGTCTCGATATTATATCGAGAATAAGAATAGTATATAACGCAGATGTATAAAGAATACGAAGAATTATATACTATACATACTAAGAAATATGGCCCTAAAACAGCTATATTTTTAATGGTTGGCTCATTTTATGAGCTCTATGATATTCAAAATACAGAAACAGGTGAAACTAAGTTTAATGTCCGAGAAATCACTGATTTATTGGGTATTCAACTCGCTATTAAGAAAAAAGATTTTGATGATAAACACGATGGATTATTTGCAGGATTTCCAGATTATGTTATGCATAAATGGGCAGGTCGTCTAACATCAAATGGATGGACTGTAATTATTGTGGATCAAGTTAAAGATCAACGTGGAAAAGTTAAAGAGAGAAAAGTATCACGAATCTTATCACCTTCTACACATATTGAAAATATACCTAGTACTGAAACACCATATATATTTACCTTATTTTTTCAACAACAACCAAATAAGCCACCACAGTTTGGCGCAAGTGCTTTAGATCTAACAACGGGGACTACATCTACTTATTCAGGACAAGCAACAGGGCGTGCTGATATTTGGACAGCAGATGATTTAGTACAGATGATTAGTGTTTTTCAGCCAAAAGAACTTCTTATATACTGGAGAATTTCAACAGATGTAACACCAGATGAACAATATTTTCGTAGAATATTTGGCATACATCAATCAATCCCTATTCATCTATATCCCATTGATACAATAGGAACTTTTTCTAAAGATTTAGTTTGTAAAGAATACTTACAAAAAACTTATAATATTCGTTCATTACTTCCTCCTAAAACATATCTAGGGCTTAGAACAGAATTAGAGGAATTATCACTCTTATATTTACTACAATTTATTGAAGAGCATTATCCAAGTATGTTAAAATCATTTCATAGAAATGAACCATGGATTCCACATGCTAGACTTATTTGCGGAAATCATGCTCTAACACAACTACAAATGACAGGGCAAAACTTATCAGAAACAGTTATTGGATTATTTAATCAATGTATTACTCCTATGGGGAAAAGAATGATAAGAGAAAGGCTCCTATCACCATATTCAAACGCAGATGAAATCCGTTCTAGACTCCGCGAAGTAGAGAACTATTTATCCTGGCCTGAATCACAGAGAAAAACACTTGAAAGACAACTCCGTTTTATGTTTGATATTCCTCGTCTTCATAGAAAAATCCTATGTGGTCTAATAAATCCTCAAGAAATTATGGGTCTTTTTCAAACATACTCTGCGATTCAAGTAATTATTCAAACTGTAACATCTAAAACACTATTACAAGAACCATTTACTCAAGAGCAATGGAATAGTTATCTCATAACATTTCAGAAGCAATTTACAAAGGATAAAGCAGAACAGTCTTCACAAGATTTAACTCCGTTTAATATTGAGACATATCCAGAAATCGGAGAATTAGAACAAGACATCCGTAATATTTTGGAGGAGTTTATAATCTTAAAAACAGATATTTGTAAAAAAGGCGGAATCCAAGAAGAAGCACTTAGATTAGAAGAAAGAGAAAAAGAACCATTTGGACTTAAAGGATCTAAAATCTCATTACAACAATTACAAAAGAATATTAAATCATTACCAGATGGTATAAAGATTTCTGAATTAAAATCAGGAGGATGGGTTGATTGTACAATGCTTCAAGAATTAAATACACGATTAACTAAATTACGTGAAAAGCTCCAAACTAAAATAAAATCAATAATATTAGATGCATGTCTATCTATTGCTGATGCTGGACAAAATATCTGGCCATTAATGGAATATTGGGTATCTCATATTGATTGTACACAATGTATAGGGCATATATCTAAAGAAAAAGGGTTTACATGCCCTGTAATTAATGATGTATCTGAATCAGGGTCATCGGTAGATATTAAAGATATTCGTCATCCATTAGTAGAAGCATCTGCCTCAAGAATTACATATGTTAAACATAATATAAATCTAGGCACTACAAATTCTAATAATACAAAAAATGGATGGTTAGTATATGGCATGAATGCTAGTGGTAAATCTACATTAATGAAAGCAACAGGGTTATGTATTCTTTTAGCTCAAGCGGGGTGTTTTGTACCAGCGCGTGAAATGACATTACAGCCATTTCACGCAGTTTATACGCGTATTCTTAATCAAGATAATCTATTTGCTGGCCTATCATCATTTGCGGTAGAAATGTCTGAACTTCGTGATATTTTAAGAAATGCAAATAAGTATACATTAGTTTTAGGAGATGAATTATGTGCTGGGACTGAATCTATATCAGCTCAGGCATTAGTTGCATCAGGAATTCAATGGTTATCTTCAAAAGGTGCTAAGTTTATTTTTGCAACACATTTACATGATTTACCAAAAATCCTTGATACAGATAAATTAGGTGTAGATATATGGCATTTACATGTTGATTATGATCCAATTACAAAGAAGTTAGTATATGATAGAACATTACGACCTGGATCAGGTTCATCAATGTATGGATTAGAAGTGGCAAGAGCAATGGATTTACCATTTGAATTTATTGAACAAGCATTACAGAATCGTCATCGTATTATTGGTTCATCAAAATTAAATGAAGCATCTGTATCATCATGGAATACGCATATTATTCGTAAAGAATGCGAAATATGTAAATCTCAAATAATATCTGAATTAGAAGTACATCATATTACTCCTCGCAGCCTTTCAAAAGATGGAATATTACCAGATGGTACACATATGAATAATACACAAAACTTAATTGTAATTTGTGAAAAATGTCATGATAAAGTACACGAAGATGAAATTATACTAGGTGATATACAAATGACATCAAATGGATTAGATCGTATTATTACACATGTTAAAAAAGAAGAGAAAAAACAAGAGAAAAAGCAAGAGAAAAAGCAAGAGAAAAAGCAAGAACAAGAGGAAGAGGAAGACCAAGAACAAGAAGAACCTTCTGATAATATAACAATTATATCAGAAAAAACTATTAATAAATCGCTAAAGAAAAGTAAATGGTCTAAAGATGAAATTGAAATTGTAAAAGCAACATTACAAAAATATAAATCACAATCTCTCAAAGGGATACGTCAAAAATTAGAAGCAGAATATTCAATTATAATAAGTGAAACTGTCTTAGGGAAATATAGAAGAGATATAACTCTTTAACTTATCAAATTAACGCCTGAATCCACCGCCTTGAACAGTACCCATGCCAGGTTGTCGTGGTTGTTGCTGATTATCAGTTGGTGTAAGTGACATTAGTTCTCTAATAAAATCACTAGTACCTTGTTCATCATTGCTAGCCTTCATAAGTTTTAATAGATATTTACGAAGAATAAGATTCTCTTCGGTTAAAGTTTCAACTTGTTTCCGGAGCTCACTAACTTCACGGCGAACAGCGACAATTTCGGAACGTACAGGATTGCCTGCTTGATAATTGAGACCTCCGCTATATAGTACAGATGTCATTCTGCTTCGAAATGGATTATAATAATTAAACAATTACGCATTACTCTTAATTTAAAATTTGACAAGCCTAAACCTTTCCATAGAAATCATAGAAGATGATTATTCCTGTTCGATGTATGAATTGCGGCAAGACTCTTGCCGATAAGTGGCTATTTTATCAGGCTAAAGTAAAAGAATTACGTGGCACCAGTAATCCACAACCTGTATATATGGATGGATCATCTATTCCAGAGACTGCCGAACTTAAAGTATTAAATGCTCTTGGCCTCAAACGATATTGCTGTAGAAAGCATATGCTTACACATGTTGATTTAATTGATAAGATTTAAGTACTATATAAAGTTAATATAATATTAAATATTAAATATTAAAACATTATAAACAAAATAGAAGTATAAATGGAATTCTTTATTCCTTCTATATTATTATTTTTATTAGCAATTGGATTGTCATTTATAATATCTCCACGAATGACACCTTTAGTAGTAGCAATTCTATCAGTTGGCTTATTATCATTTGGAGTATACAGTCATTATAAGATGTTTAAGGCTGAATATCGTCTTAGTACTTGGCAGGAATCTCTTAAGATTTATGCTCCGGCTGTAATGATTGCTGCTATATGTATTTTCATAATTTTTTCAATATTATCATTCTTTTCTAAAGGTTCTGTTCCAATTCCTATATCACCTAATATGACAGATGCTTCAGCAAATACGGCTACTAATAAAGTAACTTCAACTATTAATAATGCTACTCAAAGTATTGGTGATGTATTTAATGATTTAAAAGGATCTATTACAGGTTCTAATAACAAAGGGAATAATAAAGGGAATAACAAGGGGAATAATAAAGGGAATAATCAACTGACTAGGAGTTTTCTAGAAACTCTATAATATAATTTTAACGTAATAGGAAATAGAGATGGTTCATCATAAAACTAGGAAACATCATCGAACTAGTAGAAAATCAGAAGGCATTTATTCAATTCCAGAATTACGGCGTTCTTTTGAACATGTTGAAGATTTCCTAATGAGAAAAGTACATTCTAAAGAATCACATAATGATATTGTGAAAGAATTTCAAAAAGAATGGAGAAAAGTTTTTCATAAAGAAATTGATAAAAAATCAGCTGAAGCATATGTTGAACATATCTTTCTTCAAACTAAATCTCATAATAAAACTCTAAGGCATACCAAGAAACATAAAGGGGGGCAAGCGCCTATAGCAGGAGCCCCACTTAATTATATGGTTAGGCCTGGCCTTTATCCTCCACCAGGACAAGCCCCCCCTAATGCTTACGGAGATATCTTAGAATATGTCTCAAAAGGATTCTGGAATCCTGAACCCGCCCAACAATATGACCCTGTCCCTGGACAAACAATTTATCCAACAAGTGTTCCTAAAGGAATGGGTGATAATACAGTAAACTTCTCAGTAAAAGGTGGGAAAAGACAAAGTAGAAAGTTAAGGAAATCTGGAGGAACTAGATTAATTCCTGCCTCAGCACCTCCAAGTATATTACAAGATGCTCAAGATATGTTTTATGGTAAACAAGTTGGCCTTTCACCTGATCAAACTCAACGATTACCTCAATATAAGTAATATAATAGATTAATAAAAATTGACAATAATTTAATCATATTTATTTAGCAGTTATTTAATATAAATAATCAATATATAGTTATAATAATGAATAGAATAAGAACTTTAGATGATTTTATTAAAAAAGCTAATCATATATATAAAAATAGATATGATTATACAAAAACTATTTATATTAAATCAAATATTAAGATAAATATTATTTGTAAAATACACGGTGAATTTTTACAACTTCCATCTAATCATCTTAAAGGTAGTGGATGTAAAAAATGTGGTATAGAAGATAGAAGAAAGGAGAAAACATTAACACAAGAAGAATTTATCAAAAAGGTTAATGAAAAATGGAGTGAATATGTAGATTTAAGTAAAACTATATATATAAATTCTTCATCTAATATATTAGTTATATGTAAAAAATGTAATAGTGAATATAATGTTATAGCAGGTAAATTATTATATAGTAATGGCCATGGATGTAATATGTGTAATGGCGGTGGAAAACCAAATAGAATATTATTTATTAAGAAAGCAAAACTAGTTCATGGAGATAAATATGATTATTCATTAGTTAAATATATTAATGCGCATATAAAAATAAAAATAAAATGTAATCTTAATCATATATTTGAACAAAAACCTTATAAGCATTTATCAGGTCAAGGATGTTCTAAATGTGTAGGTAGAAATAAAACACAAGAAGAATTTATTAATCTATCAAAAAATAAATATGGAGATGCATTTGACTATTCTAATGTAAACTATATAGATATGAGGACACCTATTATATTAATTTGTAAAAATAATCATAAAATCAGTGTATCACCTGATTATCATTTATCAAAAGATTCATCAGGTGGATGCAGAGAATGTCAATATTTAAATATATCTAAAAATTTAACATATACACAAGATGAATGGATTAAGTTAGCAAATATAAGACATAATCATAAATATAATTATTCAAAAGTAAACTATATATCTAGTTTTAATGAAGTATGTATTATATGTCCAAAACATGGTGAATTTAATCAAATATCTTCTACCCATTTACAAGGCCATGGTTGTAAAAAATGTTTTATTAAATATTCTAAATTACAAATACAATGCTTAATATATTATCAAATATCATTAGGATTTATACAACATTCTCAAAATATTGGAGAATATAGAATACCAAATACGCAGTATAGTGCCGATGGATATAATAATATATCAAATACTATTATTGAATTTCATGGTGATTTTTGGCATGGTAATCCAAAAATTTATAATAAAGATGATATAAATCCTAAAACATTAACATCATATGGAGAATTATATCAAAAAACAATTAAAAGAACAGAATATATTAAAAATATGGGATATAATGTAATAGAAATATGGGAAAATGAATGGAATAAAGGTATAAAAGCTATAAAAATTATTCAAAAAAAGTTTCGGTCTTGTAAATAAAACATAAAGATAATAGTTCTAGAATTCTAGATAGAATGACTCTAACAGGTGATGAGGCAAGAGAATTATCACGTCATCTAATTGATGTATATTTTAAGACACTTCCATATGTGTATACGAGACATCATTTGGATAGTTATGATCAGTTCCTACGTCAGGATTTAACTTCAATTATTAAGGCAAATAATCCAATTCTAATTTTAAAAGATTTAATTAATCCTGATAGGAATATATACAAATATAAGGTAGAAATTTTTGTTGGTGGAGAAGATGCTACACAGATTGAGATAGGAACTCCGACAGTATCTCTACAAAATACCGAAGAAGTCCGTGTATTATATCCAAATGAAGCTCGTCTACGAAATCTTACATATGCTTCAACTGTATATGCTGATATTATTGTTAAAATTACATATACTTCTGAGTCTGGACAAACAATGAATCTAGATGTTCCACAGGAAACATTTCAGAAATGGCCTCTCTTTAAAATACCTATTATGCTTCATAGTCGTTATTGTATTCTCCATAATAAACCACGCTCATTTTTAATAGAAGCAGGTGAGTGCCCTTATGATAATGGTGGATATTTTGTAGTAGATGGTGCTGAGAAAGTTCTTATTACTCGACAGGAGCAAGCATTTAATACATTATATGTAACACCTCAAGAATCTGATCCTAAAATATCAGTATATGCTTCTATAACATGTCTTTCTGCAGAAACACGACAAGTAAAAAGAGTAGCATTTGCCTTAATGAGGAGATTTGAAAGTAAAAAGAATTATACATCTCATGAGACAATCCAGGTTACAATTCCATTTGTCCGAAAAGCAATTCCGCTATTTGTCCTATTCCGTGCATTAGGATTCCAATCCGATGAGGAAATCCTGCGGATGATTTTTCCTGATTTCGAGAGCCCTGAGGCAAAACTCCTGTTACCTAAACTTCAACCTTCAATAATAGAGGCATATCCATTCCTTAATACATATACAGCTATTCAATATATTAAGACTTTAACTAAAGGCTTTTCAGAAGCACATGTTCTAGATATAATTAAGAATCAACTCTTTATTCATATGCCAAATGATCCATCAACACAAGGGCTTTTCTTAGGAGATTGCGTTCGTAAAATTCTCCGTGTTTCAGAAGGATATGATGCTAAAACAGATCGCGATGACACAAGAAATCAACGATGCCTAACTAGTGGATTCTTGACACAGATGCTATTTAGCGCAGCATATAAAACATGGAAAAGTGCTGTTGCTCTCGCAATTGATAAAGAATATAACTACAATAAAGCTGTTCTATATAAAGACCAAAATTTCAAGAATATTTTTCAACCAGGTAATGATACTATAATATTTATGACAGGGCTTCTTACTGAACAGATTATGAGAGGATTTAAAGGAAAATGGGGTACAGGAATGGGTGAGGAAAAATCAGGAGTTCTTCAAGCACTTTCACGTCTATCATATACTGATTTTATGTCACATTGTCGCCGTGTTATTCTTGATTTTGATACAGGTATGAAATTAACTGGGCCACGTAAATTACACACTTCACAATATGGTTATTTTTGTACATCAGAAACCCCTACAGGGGCTAGTATTGGTATTACAAAAAATCTATCAATTATGACAGCAATCTCTACAGCATCAGAAAGTAAACAAATTAAACAATGGCTTATGACAACAGGTCGCGTATATTTACCAGAAGATGTAACTGAAGAACAACGTATTATCTTTGTACCCGTCTATATAAATGGTGGTATGTTCGGTTACACAGCTAAACCCCATTTACTTACAAAAGTACTAAAAACATTTAAACGGTGCGGTTGCTTACCATATTCAGTTAGTATATCATTTTCAATCCGTGATAGGTGTATATATTTTTATATGGATGAGGGTCGTCCACTCCGCCCATTAATTTGGTTAGATCAAACAAAAGATAATCCTATTCCTATTGAAAAACTATCTAAATATCCTACATGGCGTGATTTAGTCATAGGGAATCTGTTAGCAAGACAAACATCAAATCTAGATTCAACTGATTTTTTTGATCCGCTAGCAGATAGAAGTGCTCAATTAGAAGACTATCCTGAAGCATTAGCCCCATACACAGGGGCAATTGAATATGTTGATCCATATGAACAAAATGAAGCATTTATTTCAATCAATCCATCATATGTTAAAAAGGAAACAACGCATATTGAAGTTCATCCATCCACTATTATGGGCTTAATGACATCACTTATTCCATTTGCCCCTCATAATCAATCCCCTCGTAACCAGTTATCTTGTTCTCAGAGTAAACAAGGTGTATCAATTTATGCAACTAATTGGCGTAATAGGTTTGATAATACTGCAAATGTATTATGTTATGGTGAAATGCCAATTTCACGTACAATTTATAATAATTATTTGGGTGAAGGTAAGATGGCATATGGTATGAATTGTGTTTTAGCAATTGCGACGTGGTCTGGATATAATCAGGAAGATGGAATAGTAATGAATTATGACGCTATTCAGCGTGGTATGTTCCGTTCAATGGCATTCCGTTCCTATGAGGCATATGAGGAGGATGATGACATGGCAAAAGTAAAAGTCCGTTTTGGAAATCCTGCACGGATTGCTAGTTGGAAAGATTTGAAACCAGGATTAGATTATTCTAAATTAGATGAACGTGGAATAATCCGTGAAGGAGAATATGTAGATGAGAATACTGTTATTGTTGGAGCATATATGACAGGATTATCTTCAAATGTATCAGATGCATCAGTAACTCCTCAAGTATGGACAAGAGGGCGTGTTGAAAAGGTTGTAATGATGGTAAATAATATGGGACTCAGGCTTGTAAAAATCCGTGTAGTACAAGATAGAATGCCTGAATTAGGCGATAAGTTTTGTTTAACTGATGATCATAGTGTCCTAACTAGAAAAGGGTGGAAGAATATCGCACAAATAACTACTAAGGATGAAGTATGTCAATTAAATAGGATTACAAATGAACCTGAATGGGTTTATCCATTAGATACATTTGTATTTGATCATTCAGGTGATCTATATGATTTTAGATCTGAATCTATGCGTATTCTTACAACAGGAGAACACAAGATGTGGACATCATCAGGATTTATAAAAGCAAAAGATGTGCGTTCTATAATAACCATGGGTAATCAGACAAATAAAGAAATATTTAACCGCCCTTATATTATCCAAAGAGATTGTAAAGTATACTGTATTAGTGTTCCATCTGAAGTATTTTTAGTTAAATATAAAGATCAACAACCTTTATGGACAGGTAATTCCAATCGCCATGGTCAGAAGGGAACGATTGGTGCTTTATTAAGGGGTCATGATATGCCGCGTACAACTAATGGATTAGTACCTGATATGATTATGAACCCTCATGCTATTCCATCACGTATGACAATAGCACAGAATTTAGAACAACTTCTAGGTAAGACAGCAGCACTATCAGGTGGAATTGGTGATGGAACTTCATTTATGAATGATGGATCTCCTGAAGAGGCAATTGGCTCTCTATTAGAAAAACATGGGTATGAAAGATATGGAAATGAAGTACTCTATAACGGAGCAACAGGAGAACAAATTCAGGCTGCTATATTTATTGGGCCTGTATATGGAATGCGTTTAAAACATATGGTTGAAGATAAATGGCAGGCGCGTGGAAAAGGTCGCAAAGAACAGCGTACTCATCAGCCAACTGGTGGTCGCGGTAATCAAGGTGGATTAAAGATTGGTGAAATGGACCGTGATGCTATTTTAGGACATGGTATATCATCATTCTTTAAAGAGGCGTTTATGGAGCGATCTGATGGTGCTAAGTTTCCAATTTGTACATCATGTGGAACTGTCCCTATTTATAATCCTCGACTAGATATTAAGATTTGTTCATTATGTGATGGCCCTGTTAAATTTATGGGAGATTCAGACAAAAACTTAGAGATTTTACCACCTTTGGGTAGACCTAAATCTAAGATTGTTGAAGTGGAAATGCCATTTTCAACAAAATTGCTGTCTCAGGAATTGGAAACATATTTAAACATGGGACTCCGTTTTATGACAACATCAGGTTTCCAAAAACTCCGTGAATTAGAATATTCTGGAACATCAAGTGAGGCTATTAAGGAATTACCGCGACTAATTCTTCCTGAAATTGTTGCGCCCGCCTATATTCAAGAACAAGAAAAAGCAACTATTACAGTTGAACAACTTGAATCAATGGGTGTAGATTTTGCACAACTATCTGTAGCTGAAAAAGCAGAATTAGACACTATTATGGAAGAATCTCCTGAAGGGCAAATACTAGAACAGCAACTAGAAATACAAGAAGAACCTAGTATAATAAATCAAGGATTAAATGCTCTTGAGAGTGGAATACAGCAAGGAGTATCATTTGTTCAACAATTACCTCAGCTTATAGGGCCTATTGAAGGTGTATCGCAACAACAAGTACAACAAGTACAACAAGTACAACAAGTACAACAACAACAGCAACAGCAACAGCAACAAATAGGATATAATCCTTTTAATAATATTATGGGTGGACAAATTACAGGTGGACTAATGCCACCAAATGACCCGATGGAAGTAGTTCCAACAGCATTACCTGGGGCAGGTCCAACATTAGTTATAGATACATCACCACAAGCAATGATGCAAGATGGTATTGATGCGCCTATGATGAATAGACCAATTAGAAGAAATTATGGTTATAATCGTGGCCCATCACGTCCTTATAATAATCAATTTAATGCTGGTAATGAATCAATGGGTCCATCATCAGGGCCACTACCATCAACAGCGCATACAACAGTAACAGTTAATAAATTAGGATAATATAATGAATCAATATAAATTTGACGATTGATATAGGGCTTAAAATACATAAGTGATATTTAGGAAAATGAACTTCGAATATGTTGACACAGTTTATCGCAGTCGTATGACATTACTTGATCTATTGGATGCGAGAGGCTATGATGTAGATAAGTATCGTAAGTTTTCTCCGGCTGAAATATCAGTTGCTATAGAGGCATTTCCTAGTTTAAGTTTTAAGACAAGTAAGCGTGATGATACTACAAAAGTATGTGATGTAAGATATGCTAAGATTAGTCGTCAAAAATTAGAGACATTCTTTGATGATATTCCTGATGAGGAAGTGAATAATACGGAAGTTATTGTAATGATGATGGAAGATTTAGGAGATGCTCATCATATGATTGCTCTTAGACAATATATGAAGAATTCTCGAGGGAAGGATTATAAATTAAGAGTATCATTCTTTAATATTCAAAAAATTGTAATAAATCCATTGAAGCATGTTCTAGTTCCAAAACATGAAATTGTCCCACAAGATGAACATAAACAACTCTTAGAATCAATGTATATTACATCTAAGTCTAAATTACCAGAAATTAAGTTTCATTTAGATCCTATTACTCGATGTATTGGGGCAGTCCCAGGGGATATTATTAAGATTACACGCTCAAGTCAATCAGCAGGTGAAACAATTTATTATAGGATTTGCTCTCCTTAGTATATTATATAAAATACTAAAATAGTAAAAATGTAGAAATGAATATATTTTTACTATTAAACACGAAATAAAAGTTAGGAGTATGAGTTGGATTAATCAACGAAATCAATTTCAGACAAGATTTGATGCACTAGCTCAACAAAATATTCAGGGATTAATAACTGATTTAAATCAAGCGTATTCACAATATATATCATCCGCTGGTATAAGTCAAGATACAAATAATAATTCAGCATATAAAAGTATTATACAATTATCTACAAAAGCAGAACAAATAAAAGCAGCATATATACAATTAAATGATGATATAGTGAATACATTAGCAAAAGATTCTACTAATACTGATTTATCTAAGATATTATCTGAAAATGGTGAATTACAAAAACAGATTAATAAATTACAAGAGATTCAGAATGAAATGAAAGTTGATGTAGAAACAGCAAAAGCTCGTGACGAGTTACTCCGGTCCAGAAATACAGAAGTATCACGACAAAAATTATTTATATTAAATCGACCAATCAGGCAAGGATTAATACCATATTTATGGTTATTAACTATATTATTTTTTGGCGTTGGCCTTATTATATTTAAACAAACTATACCTATTCCAGAAGTAACATCATCTGTAGGAGGAACTGGATTATTTACAATGATATACTTATTTCTAAGTGACAAACGAGTATTAGTATCATTATTAGCATCTTCATTAATTGTTATATTATTTTTATCCCTTAAAATTGCTGGTGTATTTGGCAAATAGAATACATGTTAAATCATAATTAGAGGTAGAGATGCCAGTTTGTCCAAGTCAGACATCATTGACAGATTCAGACTTGTCTTCTGTTTATGGGGGGACAGTTCGTCAAGGGATATTACCAGCAGAACCATATCAGCAATCAGATAGAGAAGGAAATGGCCTTTTAAAGGCAAACTCATTACAGCAAATTGTTGTAACTTTAAAATCAAAAGGAGTAATTCCTAGGCCTCCACCAATACAACATGATTCGCTAAATAAGCTATTATTAGAAGATCATAATAAGCAACAATCACAATTTCTTGAAAAACAAAAGGCGCTTTTAAAGAATCTTCAAGATGAATACTGTTTTTATGATGCTAGGTATAAATATTCTTTACAAAAATTATTAGCAGGTATTCAACAAGCATATATTAATAATTCTACACAGAATCAACAAGTTATAAATGGATATTTAGCATCAACCCAGCGTTTAAATCAACGATTAAATGATTTAGCACAAGTATCTAATTCTATAACTATTGATATGTTATCAACTACTAATTCTCTTAAAAAGGAAATAGAAGTATTCAATAAAGATATTCAAAAAAAACAATTAGAGCTAGAAAACCAAAATAAAATATTGTCATCACAACAAGCTGTTGAAAAATTAAATAAAGAACAAGTTAAATTTACAGAAGAAAAAGCTAGATATACAAACAATTTATTAAAGATGTATAGTTTTCTTAACATAGTTGCATTGGGATTATTAGTATATGTATATAGATCAGCCAGTTAGCACACGTTATTACTAATTAGATAGATAATTAATAAAATATAATATAAAATATTGTTAAATCATAGAATATGTCAAATCTTGACACGGTTATAGATTATACTAAACTCTTTCAAGATGTTGAATTATCAACAGCATTACAGCAATTAAAGAATAATCCAAGTCAATTACAGCAATTTTTACAGGGTCAGCAAAGTATGGTATATAATGATATTACAAGACAGAAAGATGATTCATTTCAAAAAGTCTACGGAGATTTACAACGCTCATTGGAAGCAAATGAAGCTATGCTGATGTATAATAAACGCAGTAATGAAGTCGATGCTATGTATACACAATTATATGATGAAAAAAAGAAAGAAGTCGAAGAATTACAATATAATAAGGATTTGGCAGCACGAAAATATGAGATGAATCAATGGTCTGTTGGTAATAAAGATGATACATTATTTGTATATTCAATGCTTTTTATTGGGCTATCTACAGCATTATTATTTAGTGGATTATGGAGGGCAAGTATGATAGGTACAGGATTATTAGCAGCAATATTAGGTGCTCTTATTTTAATTTTTGTACTGACTGTTGTATACAGATCTCAATATACAGATGTATTACGTAATAAGAGATATTGGGATAGGAAAATATTCAAGGGGCAGCATAAGATACCATTACCAAATATATGCCCAGGTTCTTTAACGGCTCTTGAGAAGGATATTTCATCTGCTGAAACTAGTATTACTGGTAAAATGGGGCGTATTGATACAGCATTAGAGACTAGTGTTAATACAATAGCAAATGCTGGGAATACAGTTACAACAACATTAAGCCAAGCAGTTAAATCATAAATTAAAGTATATCCTAAGTAATAAGATGAGTTCATTAGACCCTCAATTAAAACCAAATTTAGCACCACCTCAAAGTTGTCCCAATGGATGTGCCCGATGGGATAATTTAGCGGCAGATGGAAATACTGCTGATCAGGCTGGAACTAATGCTACATGGTCTGGTGGACAGCCACCAACAAATGCTGGGAATATGTGTGCTCAACCAGCATCTAATGGAGCATCTAATAGCGGCCCATGGTGTTTTTGTGCAGGTACAAATGATACAACATGGGGGTATTGTCAAAATAGAGATGCTGCTGCACAAGTCTGTAAGGCAGTTCCGAATAAATTAAATTCATTAAATGCTGAAATATCATCATGTACTTCATCACAAGAAGCATCACGAATATCAACAATCGGTCAACAAACTATTAATATTCAAAAAGATGTAAATCACTTATCAGCTGTAGTTCAAGATTCTTTAATGATGGGTGATGCTATTTACGGAAAAGCTAGCCATAAACTTATCGTAGATCAAGTTAAAGAACGCAATAAGGAACTTAAAGAAAAAAAAGATGGCCTGGTGAAAGATATTGAAAATAAAGAAGCATTAGTTGAACGGTCAGATAGAGATTTTATAGATACAAAAGAAGCTCTACCTGAAAGATTTAGTCTAAAACGTCTTAATTTTGTTGAAGACTATACAATTGCATTAAATATGATTGGATATTTATTTATGTCAATTGCTATTATATATGTATATACGAGTACAAGACCAGAAGGTCATTTATTAAAAGGTCTATTAATGAGTACAACTGGTATGATAATATTATCTATGTTTTTATACACTATTTTTATTTTACTTGCTTAAATAGAAATACACTATTTTTATTTTACTTGCTTAAATAGAAATACACTATTTTTATTTTACTTGCTTAAGGTAGTATGCTTTGCTTATAATTGCTTAACATAGTATGCTTTGCTTAACATAGTATGCTTTTAGATAAAAAATAATATTAAGTCTAATAGATAAAGTAAATTACTGTGATTCTCTACGTTCATTATCATATTCTTCTAATTGTTGTTCATCTTCAAATAGGATAAGACGTTTAAATGTTTTCTTATCAGAGGGTTCACCCAATTTATCACATAATCGTTTATATAATTCATTTTGTGATAATTTTCTCCCTACACCACCACCAATTGATTCATACCATGCTTTATATACTCTAAAGATATCTTTGAGTTGTGAATTATCATTACCTTCGCGTGTACATGCTGCTAAGAACTTAGCAACAGAATCAAATGATTCTTTATATTTATTGGATTCTTCAAGAATAATATCAGGTTCTTTACCAATACCATGCTTCATATATTCAGTTTCATATATATATATGAGTCGTGCCATAAACTGAGAACGCCATCTCTTCAGATTATTATCAAGATTATTATCGCGTGGATATACATTTTTATATTCCTGAGGGTTTGTTTCTTTTAATTTAAGTTCAATAGAATCTTTTGATACAAACTTAGATTCAAATGGAACAACGCGCATACGACGCCAAGTACCATTATCCATTGTATTAATAGTAGGAAACGCATTACATAACATAAACATCTTACCTGTTACAGTAAATTTACTTTGCTCTTCAAATAATCCGCGTGCTTCTACGCAGTCTTGGCCGCTAAATTGTTTCATTCTGGATGTATTTAATGGCTCTCTATCATCTGGTTCTGACATATAAATAAATCGTCTATTACGAATTGCCATAATATCAGGATTTGCTTGACCTGATTCAGGTCTCTTTCTTGTCATTGCTGTAGATTGAAGCGAAGTAGCATAATCTCCTAGGCACATAGACATTAAATCAACAAGTTTAGATTTACCATTACCACCAACTCCAATCCAAGTCTCGAATGTCTGTTCTTTATTATCACCTTCAATACAACTTGCTAATTTACGCCACATATATGCCCTCAACTCAGGTCGAGGAAATACTTTCTCCATAAAATCATCTATTTCTCTATCAAGTTCTTTTTGCTTATCAGTTAGATTATTAGGATCATATTTTACATAATCAATTGGATCACAATTCTTAGGTAACCATCTACCAGCCATAAACGTAATAAAGTCCGATGGTTCTGCTTTACGAAAGTTTACATAGTACTCTTTATTTCCATCAGAATTTTCTTTTACTGCGCGTAAATCAATTACACCATTGTTAAAACCAATAAGATACTGATTTGAATTAAGTTTATTAGCAAAATCCTTTTCATAGAATAAACCTGAACACTCTTTCATAACAGAATCTTTAAATCCAGAAGTATATAGACAATTTTCAATCTTTGTCATCTTCTTTAGCCTAGTTTCTTCAAAAGCACGTTCATCATTTGTCATACCAAGAAGCCTTTCACGAATACCTTCTCGTGTTTTTGAAATAATTCCAGCAACTTCGGTCGTCATTTTATTACGCAAATCAATCCCTTGAGCTAGTTTCTCCCAGCAAATACCATTAAACTCAAACCAGTCTGTTTTTTTAGAGTCGATTGCTGCGCAATAGTTATTACCATACATTTTTTTCATTAATCGTGCTATATGAGTATGAGTGGCATCTACTTCGCGTTCAACAAAGTCAATAAAGCTATTTTCCATTAATTGTTTATATCTCTTAGGATTATCTATACGGGCCCACATATGAAGACTTCGAATTGTAAATTGTCGCTCATAAGTACTTCTACTCCATCCACGATTCCAATCCCTTAAAAGTGCATTAATGTTATTTTCACCAACTTTAGGTGATTTACTACTGAATTCTATCCAAGTATTAAACATATCTTCAGAAGGGTCAATATTATGTAGACACCATCCTACTTCAATCCAAGATTGATATCCACTTGCTCTATCAGCAGATAAACATTCTATTGCCAATTTCTTAGCAAGGTTAATCTTATCAAGTTCCATTTGTTCATAGTGATTATGTGAAGTAGTTGTAATATGTGTAGTATCCCCTATATCATCATCACCTCCATTATCATCTCCTCCATCATTACCCCCAGCAATAAATCGAACTTGAGGAATACGTTTTCCAGTACAATAATCAAGACGTTCTTTCCATTCATCTTGTACTTCTTCATGAATAGGGATTGTTTTTACAAATAAATTATGGCGAATAGATAAGATTTCTAGTAATCGCCGAGTATCATAATCTTCAATATCATCTTCATAGAATTCTCCATCAATTGGATTATATACATATACTGATTTAAGGACATATGCTGGAATATCAGGTTTAGATTCACCATAGAAGAACCATCCATTTTTATTAGCAACTGCTTCATCAAATATATCTTTTTCGGTATTAATGTATCCAGTATTTTTAAAGGCTTCTGCTAAATTATTGAGTTCTAAAGACTTATTACGCAGAACTTGTTGATGTTCAGAATGTAGTATAAGATCAGGGCATTGAATATGTACACCATCTTTAATAGAACGATTTGTAGCATTATTTTTCTTATCTTCATATGGTGCTGGGCGTAATGATATAAAGAATCGCAGAGGTTTATCAAACTCGCTTAAATCATAGAAATGTGTAATATTCTCTACATAATTCTGTACAAATTGATGAATATGACTCATATCAAATTGTCTTTGAATAGCGCGTTCAGCAGGATATTTAAAATCTAAATCAATTAAAATTGGAGAATATCCATCACATCTTCTTTGCTCAACTAAGTTTAATGGTCGTCGTTGTTGAGTAAATAGGTATTCATGTAATAAATCAAAGAATTGAGGATACTCTTCATCTTTAACCATAAATTTACCTTTTATCTGCCCCATACCCGTAAAGGAGCATACTCCTTTATCTCTGACTCTCCTAGAGTCAATAAAAACCCCTAGGGTTGTTTCAAGGAAATTATCTACAGGTGGCATTGTATGTCTAGCTGCCATTCCCTGCCGTGGCAAGTCAAATTTTACTGGCTAGGAAAATCACATTTTTACGCATATATTATACTTATTATAATTGTTAATCTAAAAATAGATATTACTAAATAATATCGAATAACAAAATTTGATTTAAACAGAGGTCGAATATTATAGTAGGATTAAAATGAAAGATTCAGACTTTTGCCCAACTTGTAGATATTATTTGTATTTAGACCAAGAAGGTCAGACGCTCCGACGTATTTGTCGCAATTGTGGATATCAATCTGAGGATAAAAAAGGTGGGCTTATTCTTGAGATTGATTTGAAAGAGAAAACATCAGAAGGTTATAAGATTCTTATGAATGAATTTACAAAACAGGATCCAACACTACCTCATGTAGATTCAATTAAATGTCCAAATGAAGGATGCCCGTCAAATACATCTGGAAAGGCACGCGATGTAATTTATCTAAAATATGATCCTGTAAATCTGAAGTTTATCTATATTTGTAATGTATGTGATACACATTGGCGATCTAAGACATAGAATGCCAACTATAAGGCATAGAATACTAATAATAAGAGTGTAATAAATATATAAAAACTAAAACTATTATAATTAAGATATGATAACCAATATAGTAATTGAATTATTATTACATTGGTTATGTTTTTTACCAGGGCTTATTATTTTTGCTATTATACTATGTAGTATATCATTACTAAATATATTTCTATGGGTTCCATTATTAATATATTTTATATATATACAAGTTAAGCTACCTAGTTTTAAAGAAATAGATTATTGGGAAGAACTTCGTAAGGGTTTAGGGGATTCAATTTATTTGAAATCTGAAAATTATACAAAGGTATTTCAAGCAGAATTTGAGTCACCTACCAATGCAAACCATTTGCGCCCCAGGCTCCTCCTCTGGCATCCACATGGAATCCAGGTAATTAGCCATATTATCCACAAATTATGTATGAAATCTCCTCTATTTAATTTTCTTAAAGATACAAAAACAACAGTTCATTCTATGACATTTCAGATACCAATAATCCGTGAATTATTCCTTTTTTATGGATGTATTCCTGCTACAAAAGAGTATATAACACATTATCTAGAAAAAGGGATATCTGTATCAATTTTTCCTGGAGGAGTAAAGGAAATGAGATATTGTAATACTGATAATCAAAATATGTGTTATCTTAAAAATAGAAAAGGATATTTAGAAATAGGAAAAGGGGAAGGAAAAGGAAAAGGAAAAGGAAAAGATTATGAGATGATTCCAATTTATACATGGGGTGAACAGGAGTTTTTTTCACTAAATAAGGATTATATTAAACGGATTATTAATGGATTAAATAAAATATGTTCAGCAATTTGTGGATATTCTACAGATATTTCATCATTTGAATTATTTAATTGGAGAAATTTCTGGAAATGGAATAAAGTATATTTTGGATTAGAGAAAACACATACATATACATTTGTAGGAAATCCAATAAAAACGGATAAATCAAGTGAGTATATAGATAATCTTCAGAGAATTTATAAATTAGTACAACAAAGAGAAAATTCAGATAAACCTCTAATAGTCGAATAATTATTTAGTATGTATACTTCTAATATTAGGATCAGGAAGGCGTTTCTGTTCATATTCTTTAATTACATCATAAATAATCTGTTTAGCATCCATTAATTCTTTAGATGTTGGTATAATAAAATCCTCTGATCCATCAGGACCTGGGTCATAAAGTACACAGAACTTTTCAAGAATATCTTTTTCAATAAGCCCTACATCATTTACATGACATTGAAGAATAACATAAATTTCAGAACCTTTTGTATATTTATGAAGACGTGTAATACGTGTATCAGGACATTGTGAAGTACGACCAACTTTATAAATAGGACGATTTAGTGATTTAAATTCACGTGTTCTAACTAAATAAATATATCCATGTTTTTCTTCAATATTATAAGTCATACCTTTCATAATTCGACGTTTTTGCCCTTGTTGTAAAGCAATTTTAACTTGTTTACAATCATTAATATCAGAATCATTAATTACTTCATTCATATCAGAATCATAGTCAGACATATTATATTATATAAATAAAAATAACCCTTTAATATTTATTTAATAAATAAATATTAAAAAGTATATTCTATCAAAACGGAATATACCACCAATAACCATACTATATACATTATCTTGAAATACTCCCAGATTACAGTAAATGATGATCATTGGATTTTATTGGTATATTATACCAAACTTATTGAGCATATAAGTAGAATAAGCACTACTACTTGTTATCAGTTTTTAGTATACCACATATTACGTGAACTATTTTTACAACGAACATTATTATGTTCTACTAAATAGCTATGAGAGATATTTGTATGAATATCTTCATAATATACCATCAGAAAACTTGGAAGGGATAATTTTTTATTCTTTTATTATATTTTAATTGTATTCTTTTTTGTGTTATTTTTATATTATAAATAATTTAGAATACATAATCTCTAAAAATAGAGAAGAGGTGATTAGCCTCTAATCATGTAGAGTATAGTATCCTTTAAGTTCTTTATATAATAGTAATAAGATCTTTTATAATACGATTAGGGCATGTTTTAAAATCTTTTACACTTGGATTACCTGTATAGAAGTATATCCATTCCTTAGCTTTTATTCCATGTTTTTTCAAAAATACAGGCATATTTACACCAGGGAGCTCTAACCAATTATTAAATATTCTTAATAGTTCAGAATCAAACTTACTGTAGAACTCCATATATAAAAATCCCAAAAATAGATATAAATCACGACCCTGTTTTGGACATGAATCTAGTTTTGAATATACAGTACTAAGTGAAATGTCAGCTATATTTGTTTCAGTAGAACCTATACATGAAAATCCAAAATCAATAAATGTTATACTATATTTAGAATTAATTTCAATCATTTCATCATCTATAACTAAAACTTTATCTTCAGGAGGATGCGATACGACTAAAAAATTACTAGGTTTTAAATCTCGGTGATTTATTCCTAATTCTGATTCTAAATACCATAACATAGCACATACTTGTAATAAACAATCAATTATTATTTCAGATATATCATTTGAACATTTACCCAGTAGTTCTGATAAAGTAATAGCATTATCTATAGGTTCCATGGCAAAACATATAGAACCATCTAATAATCTAAAAATAGCAATTACTTTAGGCGCACCAGTCGGAAATCCTATTAATTCAAGATGTTCACGTACTAACTGTTGAATACATGCCTCGTATAATAATGACTTGCCTGAAAATATAGGTCGTTTTATATATACTTCTTTTTTTCTATTCCCTATATCATAAATACCTAAATCAATAGATCCAAATGAACCATGCGCAATTGATTTAATAAATTGTATTGTTTCTCCTCTATCATTCATCAAAATAGATTGATCCATGATAGAATGAGTACATTTAACTTGAATGCTACGTAGCCATTTAGAATCTTTTATACATCCTTCAGAATTAATTCCAAGTGTATGAAGAGATATCCAACAGTTACATTTATTGTTTTCTGTACACATTTATCCTAATATAATTAATATTATATTCTAATTATTAGGTAAGCTAATAATACCCATCTCTTTAATTAAGTCTTTAAATGCTAGTATATCTTTATATTTATCTGGTTCTGATAGGATATATGCAGTTAATTCACGAGGATGTTCGTATGCGGAAGATGGAAGAGAATCCGAATAATATGATAATAATTCTGGAGGAATAGATTTTATCCATATCCGATTCCCAGGATTATAAAACCAAATATCAACTTCTCCTAATTTCGGATTGGATATGTCTCGAAAAATAGGAATAGGGATCCATTTTCCACGGAATAGAAAAAGTGGACAATCTATTGTATCAGGATTATATCTTCTATTATATTCTAATTCATCAGGTAATTCTCCTTCCCATTCAATCCATCCCTGTTTTAAAAATAGAGATCTCCATAGTTGAAGATATTTTCTTTGATGAATATGCCATAATTCATGTATCAAAGTAGAAAAAGAATATAATTGAGATATATTGGGAAAACATATAATTCCATCAATAGACTCATTATCCCCTGGTCGCGTATGAGGCATTCCGCCATCAGATGTTGGCATTAATTGAACTATACGGACTTTTCCTAAATCATTAAGTAAACGTTTAGGAAGTAATAAAATAATATTTTCTAAATAGTTTTCTATACCATTTATATCTATTAAAGGTATTCTATTACAATTATAAAATACTTCATTATTACGTGCTTTAATATTTTGTGGACTTGAATTACATATATCAAAATAATGATCTTTTTGCTCGGAATTTGCTATAAATATTATTCCACTTGATGTGCATAATTTAAATGATAGATTATGCGACGGGGTATTTCCCATTATATCTAGAATATATAGATTATTTTTTAAATTGCGCCTAAAAATAATCTAATATTATATTAAATTAAAATAAATGGATCCACCTACTACTATTGATGATACCAAATCTGTATTATATCCTGTTAATTATATAATATAATTATTTAGCTTCTGCTTTTGCTTTAGCCTCTGCTTTCGCTTTAGCCCTTGCAGCACTTTCTTTTTTCTTTAAACTCTCAACAAGATAAGAATCGAGTAAATAATTACTCATAGTTGCTTGCTTCTTCTCTTTAGTTACCCCTTGTGTTACAGTATTTATTTTTGCTGTTGCTACACCTTTTGCGATTGTACTAATACTAAGAGGTTTTTTCTCAGTAATAGTAACTTTACTATTAGGTCCAAAGAAGTTTGCCATAGCGCTACGACGACTAGTTGTCTCAAAACGTTTTAAACAGTCTGAAAAGAGTAATTTCGCAGCTTCATTTTCACGCCATCCAAGATACTGGTCTAATGCTTTCTTATATGATTCTTCATCTAAATCATCAGATGGATACGATGGACATCCTTTTAGTAGCCCCATATTAAATCCAGGGATCTGTTCTAATAGGATACCAAACATCTGTGAAATGGGATTTTGTAATTGGCGCTCGATATAATGTTTATAATCAGGTACTAACCCATGTTCTTTAATAAATAATGGTGTTTCAATCCTATCACCTTGTAGTTTAGATACTTCATGACCAGCTTTAGGGCATACATGAACATATCCTATTCTATCACCTGCTGCTGGAGCATTACCAGGATCTCTTGCTGTAATTCTATCAGCCAATACCTTATGAGCAATAGACAATGGATTAGCATAATCAGCTCGCAATGATTTAGTTACAACTAATTGTCCAAAACTTACTTTACCATCAACTAAATCTAAGCAACTATCTTTAACAAACTTAAATGCGCCAACTACATCTCTATCATTTAATAGCATTTTCATAGCACCGCCAAAGATTGTTTTTACAATAGGGGCATTATCTCGCCTCTTCAATGCAATACCCATATATTTATGTACATAATCATCCGCATTATTTTCATACATATTTCCAGCATACCGCTTCTTAGAGAACATTAGCATAGGGTCAAATGCTTTATCAAACTCAAAATCATGAGGAGCAGCTAGTGCTTTTGTAATAAGAGCACCTGCTTCGTCTGTAATTTCAATTGTCGCCTGTCGCGCTTCACGACCTTGTAATCTCTCGCCTGTCTCTGGATTTTTAACGTTAAACTCGACAAAGAGAGAATCAGTATTATGTACAATAAGGGCGCCTGGGCCAACGCCAAAGTGATGATTCTCAGTTTCAAGGTCATATACAAATATATCACCAGGATGAGGAAGTTCTTCAATACTTAGAATCTTATTTCCATATAGTGTTGGATTTTTTCTTTGAAAGAAACGAATATATTTATCTACTTTTTTACCAGTTGATAGTACATTAATTCCAGCACCCTTGTCAAGTATGGGAATACTATGTAGTAATTCAGTTCCTACTTTTATATCAGTTGGTTTTATTTCTACTCCATTTGCCAAGATAAGACTATGGTCTTCAGTAACATCTACTTCACCAGATTCAGTAATAATTCTAAATAGTTTTTTAGTTGGCGCGAGTTTATGCTTAATTGCCAATTTAATTTTAGTCCACCCATATTCAGTCCAGATTTCACATTTATTTAGTTCAATAGCATTTTTTGTATCGTGATGTTCAAATGAACTAGTAGAATGTTTATTAAATAAATCCTCAATTGTTATAATATTAAGTTCAGAATAGTTTTTAACCAAAAGTGGTGTATCACCAGTAACTGAATCTCCATACACAACTTTAGCCATAGCTCTTACTGAGACGCGAGGGTCATTTGCTTCAGGCCCATAAAATTTTTCAATGGCAGCTTTAGCAAACATAATCTGTTTACGCCCATAAGCAGTTACAGATGCCGCGAGAGCTTGTAGTCTGATTTTGAAAGTACCAGAGCCCAACTGACCATAAAGTGAGTTACCAGTTAGTTTATAGGCCAATTGTTCAGCATCAAGAAGAGCATATCGTTCAGGATCTTTTTCACCTTTCATTTCTTTCTTCTTTGCTTCGCGTGCTTGTAGTAGCCATGTAGTAATTTGAGGCAAAGTAGATTTAGAACCATCTAAAGGCTGGGCGTATCGACAGATTCGACGACCACATTTAACTTTGCGAGGAGATTTTCTAGTATCTTGTGGATCAGGTCGCCAAATATCATATTCAATATCAGTATAAGCATATCCATCATAATCATCAAATCCATCAGAGCCCCAATAATTAGCAATTAATTTGCCATTATAATCATAATCTTTAACCCATACTAATGAATCATGACTAATATTTTCACTAACAATAGTGGATGGATACAAAGAAGCAAAGTCACATACACCAATTGGAGACTGTGAATAAAATCCAGGGACTGGATCTAATACGATAGCACCTTCATAAGAATCTTCGCCACCTTCTCCTCTCTGTTTAGGGGCTTGTAATACGGGAATTAAGATATCGCGTTCTTTACATGCCTTGAAGATAAGAGATTCGATTTTAATACCCTGGCCTCTCTTGAAAATGTAGCTTATAGGCACAGAACATACATTTGACATAGACATAGAATTATTAAATGTTTCTAGTTTCTTATATAGCTCTAATACTAGGTCACAATCTTGTAAACAATAACGGCCCACAATAGCTCGACCAGAAGAGGATTCGCGATGTAAACGGAAAATATCTTGTGGGCTAACATCATCTTTTACTACAACCCATTTTGTAGCATCTTCCATCTCCAATAAATCTTCTTCATTTAAATAGCACTTAAAGGAAATAGTTGCGCCATCTATGGAATCTACAATGAGCTTTCCACTAACTGTTTCACCAGTATCATCAAGAAGAGTAATAGCTCTACCGAATTTAACATCCTTAATAGCACCTGCTACATCTAGATATAATCGCTCTTCACTAGCTTCGTACCTTTGCCCTTTAATTTTACCAGACATGAAATTCTTAGTAACTTCATCTAATTTATAGGAAGGAAGTACATATCCACGCTTAATATAATGATACAAATCTATTTGTAGTCGACCATGAGTAGACCAGATATATAACCAGTTATCACCCATAGCTGATGAACTAAGGAAGTTTTCTTCTAATTTTACTTCACTCCCAGTATCATTAAGGCGTGAAAAGCCATGAAGGGTAGCATTAGAGTTAATAATACCAAGTTCATCAGCACGTTCCCATAGATATCGTTCATCAAAACCAAATACGTTATAGCCGATTAGGATATCAGGATTTTTCTCAATCATCCAATCAAACCATGCAACAATCATTTGTTTTTCAGTTTTATAAGAATGAACTTCAATTCCTGGAATAGGGTCGCAATCTGGGTATACAAACAAATGGCGTTCTGTAGTTTCAGGTGTACCACGTGTAAGAGTTATACCAATTTGAATTACAGGATCACCAACTAATTTAATATAATTTTTAAGATATTTATCTAGAATTTTCTCTAACATAATAACTCGTTCATTCACATCTCCATTGCGTTCATTTAGACATTCATCTATACTTGATACTACACTAGGTTTTTCTAAAATATTACGAATTACATCGAGTGATTTTGCTTTAAGTTGGCAATAAATAGGTGTCATTCCTTTAGGAAGGGTTGATACTGGGTTTTGTCCTGTAGACAGACTATGTATAATAAGATTACCTAATTCTTCTCCATTTTTAGCAATTAGAAGAGAATCTTTTGCGGCTTTTTTCCACGTACGTTTTGCGAGAGGAAAATCACCTGTCATTGAGAAACATTCAATATCCCAAGATGCTGTAAGGAAGGGTGCTGAAACACGTGGCCCTTTTGTAGGATTAATATCTGTATAGTCACATTCAATTATCCACATAGAAGCAGTTTTATCTTGAATTTGTGACATACCGCTTTTAATAGAGATCCATCCACACGGTTGAATATTTTGAGTATGGATAAATCGTAACATAGGATCTATATTTGCCTCATATACTTCAACTATTTTACCACGCATAATACCAGGAAGTGGCCCTTTAGTAACATAATTCATCTTTTCATCAAGAAATAGACTTCTTAGATTACGATAAAGTGTTAAAGAAGGCATATCGATTTGAAGAAAGGGATAATATGTATTAGCAGTAAAACCGTAAAAGATTTTGCGTTCTATTATTTTAAAGGTTAAATCTTCGGTAGCAAAGTCCATATTATTAAGATATTCTTTAATACATTGTGCCGCAACTTTTGGTTTATCAAGAGGTAATTTTAGATATATAGTAGGTCTAAAACCTGTTACATCAACACGTAATGGTTTTCCTTCTTCAGTGGCTCCAAATAGATGTATAACAAACTCACGATGCTGATTAGATGATTTATATTGTTTTTTCTTATGTTTATATCCAAGTTCATCATCGCTTTCATCTTCATCAGATTCATAAACGCATTCACGAACATTTTCATCTTCTTTCTCAATGCGAATATCGCGGGCTTGGAGATCCAACAAATGAAACACTAAGTCTCGTTGTGACATTGTTAATGTATTTACACAGAATAACGCCTTAAGTCTAGTCTGCTTTATTCTAAGCAAATTTTTGAGTCAAATTTTAATAGTATTTATATTATTTATAAGTGATTTCATTTACGGCTATAGCGTTTTTTACTAGATATTTTATGCTTTCTAGTACGTTTATGCCTTCTAGTACTTTTCTTTTTATCGCTCATAATATAGCTAGCAGTAGCAAGTAAGGTGGCAGGGACTGCTAATGAATATGCTGTTTGTGAAATAGATCCAATTAGACTACCACCTTGTTTTTGTCGTGTACCACCATTTTGATTTTTTATATTACCTATAATATCACTTTCAGGAGAAGGTGGTTCAATTGGTCCACGGAGATTAACTAATGAGTTCACTTTTTCTTCTAAATCTTTAGGGATATTCATATTGGGTTCCTTTTTATTACCAGGCAATGAAAAGGCATTTATAGGTGATGGTGCCACTGAATCTTCTATATCAAACTTATTTTTTGATTTATTATTTTTAGACATATCTTCATTTTTAATGAGCATATCATCTGGTTTCATACTTCCTTTAAGTTCTCCTTCGTTAATATTAATATTTTTAGGGGGGCTTACCGAAGGTTGCCTTTGGCTTACCGCAAGGGTTGCTTCGCTTAAAGAATTATTAGAAGCTGGCGCTTTATTTATTAATCCTGAATTTGAAATACCAAGATTAGCATTTGATAATTTACCAGATTCATTCATAACTTTAGTCATAACACTTGTATCGCGAACAGGTTCAATATCACTAATTTTATCACCTTTATTATCAACTAATATAATACTAGGATAACCTTCAACTTCTAGGGGTTTAGCATTTCTATTTACATTCTTATTAATATGATTATTAACTGAATTAAGCATTTCTTCGTTAACTTTAATACTTTGAATGGATCGACCAGGGGATTTTGATGCTGCATCAAAATGAGGCATCATAGTATGACAATGGCCACACCAATCAGCATATACTAATATAATAGTAACAGGCCCTTTCTTCAGGCGTGTCTCAAAATCTTTAAGATGTTTACTACTACGAACATCAAGAGGTGGTAATATTTTACCTGCTGTAGAGAATCTATGTTTTCTAGTATATCTCTTTTTATGAGGACGACCAGATTTTCTACTTTTAACCATTTCTCTATTTATCAGATGAGATAACAACCATCATGGTATAATAAACTTTAGAATATAATGAAAATAAACTAAGTAGAATTATATATAGAAAATATAGGAGTTCAAATGGGTTCATCCATGTTTGTAACAATATTATTAGTCGCGGTTTTAGGATATTTTGTTCTATATTTTACAGGTCGTAAATATTTGGAGAACTTTGATGCTGATAATACAACTAAAAATCCAGATGATATATTTAATCAAACTGTTTATCCGCCGGACAAACCCTATATAACATCAACTAATCAGCCTGATGAATATGAAATAGCAGCGATTTTTCAGAATCAAGGCAATAAAGAAGCATCTAAGAAGCAAATTAGTGACGCTATGTCCCGGTATCCATTAGACTGGTCAAACTTACCTCAAAATTCACAGGTATTTCAGGAAAATCAACAAGTATTCCTAGATCAGCAGAAACAAAAAGAAGCGCACCCAAATGATAATTCAACATTATACAGTGAAATCGATGGTTCAGATATGAAGCCTCTTGATACAGCAGCATTAGAAGCAGAAGAGAAAAAGATTTTACAAACATACAAACCTGAATCAAGTAAAGGGCTTTTGAGTTATTCTCTTGATGATGTAAAACATTTAGTTGATAAGATTTACAAAAAGAGAGGATTAATACCAACTATTGTAAAGTCCAATCAGGCACAAGACGCATGGGAAATTACAGAAGTTAGAGAAGAAAATCCCAATATTGTATGGGAAGATGATGTTCAGAGAATGACCGAACGAGAAAGACAGACATTGAGGAATGAAGAATTAATTCAAGTACCATATACTGTAACTGATTTACAAGCAGGATTAGATCCTTTTTTTAATCCACGGGCATCTGTTCGTGATGGTAAAAATGATTATACACAGTGGTCACCTGGTTTGGATAGGCAATTTGTTAGCATGTACCCTATAAAAAGTTGGAATTAATTCCAAATATGAATATAAATACTAAATATGTATTATTAAATATATGTCTACTCAATTGATATCTGAACTACAAAAAATGGAACTTAATATTAATGTAGAGCCTCAAAAGCCATCTGATTCAGATAATAAACGATTTTATCATTGTACTATGGACTGGGAAGGGATGAAATGTACCCCTGTTTCTACATTTGATGCTGAATCAAATAAATCTACTAAACTTCTCTTTGTTGATAAATGGATTCCAGAATCATTGGATAAATATATATTGCGTTCTAAATTTACACAACTAAAAGCAATAATCTTACCTAAATAACAGCCTAAACTATTTACTATAAATATTTCTAGATAATCATGGGTTCATACTTGTCTACAAATAAATCTGATAATAAAATTAATCCTGAAAATTCTGAGAGGCAAGAACAGGATAAATCCGAGGAAAAAGGAATGGAATCCGAGAGGCAGGAACAGGACAAATCCGAGGAATCAGGAATGGAATCCGTCGAACAGGACAAATCCGAGGAATCAGGAAATAAATCCGAGAGGCAGGAACAGGATAAATCCGAGGAAAATAAATCTATAGAAGTCGAACCAATTAATGTAACACCACAAACAGATGTTATATCTCAAAAGTCTAAAAAAAGAAAGAACAAGAAACCCCAAATGTAGATTCTGATGTATATTGCATACGTAGAAGCCCATCTGAATCAGCATATTGTGCATATAATTCCTTCATAAGCATTCCAGTAGTTGGTAGATTATTATTTACAAATACAAAGATTGCCATTTCTGGTTTAACTTGTAATTGTTTACGAATAATATAAATAAATTGTCCAACTGTTAAATCGGATGGAACTAAATACTTATTTTTCTGTATTTCAGGTAATGCATGTGCTGTATTATTATTTTTAGCCCTTGTAATATATACAGGAACTCTTAAAGGGAACTTCTCACGTATTTTATGCCCTTCATTAAATTGTAATGACATCCCTATTTAGAATATAAGATATTTCTTTACATTATGTTTTTATAAAATGTAAAGAAATATAAAAATGTAAAACAATATAAACATTAAAAACACGTGTATTTAATAGGCATGTTTTTAATTGATAATAGAGAACACGAATTAATAAAATTATTAGAAGTAGATAAAGAAGTAAAGCAACTTCCAGTTGGAGATATATGGATAGGAATATCTGGAGAAGAAATCATGGAAGAAGGTCTTATAATTGAACGTAAATCAATTAAGGATTTAGAAGCCTCTATTTTAGATGGTCGTTATAGAGAGCAAAGGGGGCGTATATTAGCTTTTTGTCAAGAAAAAAATACACGACCTATTTATATATTAGAAGGATCTTTATCATCTGGTACAGGCAGATTACAAAAGAGCGCCATCCTAAAATTTATTAATCGCCTTGTGCTTCATTATCAAATTGCTGTTTTTCAGACATCATCAATTAAGGAAACATTAGAACTTATTCAAACATTAAAAGAACAATGGAATGAACAGGATCCAATGAAATCTATTCGAAAAAAGACAGATCAAGTCCGTGTAACCGATGGAATACATATACAAAGAAAAACAAATGCGCTAGATCATAAAACATTTGCTATTTCATGCCTAGCTCAATGCCCTGGTGTATCTGTAAAGATGGCAGATGCTATTATTACAGAGTTTGGAACTCTAGCAGATGTTATGAATGCTGATTCTGAACAAATAGCTCAAGTTAAAGTTGGGACAAGAAAAGTAGGACCAGTTGTATCTAAAAGATTAAATGATATCCTAGCTGGTATTTAGTATTTATGCTACATCCCATCCTAAAGCATTTTGTAAATTATTCCAGTTATCGGTAGCATTAATATTTAATGTACTATTCTTCTGTAAACCTATAGATAATGTTCCCCACTCTACTCCATTATTAACTAAATTATCTACTATATTATTAGCATTCTCTTGAGTTATATCATTATAATAGCATAATAAAGTAGTGACTCCAGTTGGAATAGTTGGTAATGATGTTAAATTATTATTATAACATTCAATATATAGAAGGCCAGATGGTAAAGTGGGCAATGATGTTAAATTATTATAATTACATTTAAAATCTATAAGCCCAGAGGGGAGTGTTGGTAATGATGTTAAATTATTATTATTACATTTTAATGATGTAATAGATGAACTAAATTGTGATATTTGTGTTATATTTAATTGTTCTACAACTAGTTCTGCTATAGAACCACTAATTGTTATAGTGTATGTTCCTATATTATATGTATGATTTATAGTTATTAAACTATTAGGTGAAATTGAATCTGAAGTACCATCCCCCCAATTTATAGTACCAGCTGAATCGGAATTTAATTTAATAGTTATTGTTGTATTATCAGATTGTATAGTATGTACGATAATAGTATTATCAGCTAAAACAGGTGGAAGAGGTGGTGGTTGTTGTTCTTGTGATCCACCATCGTCTATATTATTAGGGCCTGATGGTGGAGGTGGTAATGAATATACTTGAGGATCCTGGCCATTTACACCTATGTTATTTACTGTTTTATTATCTAATGTTATTTGAATATTGTATTTTACATCTTGTGTCATTGAACTATTGATATTAGAATATTCCTGTTGTGCTGATTGCGCTGATGTTGGGTTAACTAATACAGTGGGTGGTTTAATAGTTATTGATACATAGATAGTATCACCAGAGTAAAATTGTAGTAACTGATGCTCATCAGGTAGTAACTCATTGTTATCTTGATTCATAGCACGACTAGCATCCTGACCTAGAACTTGTTTTACTATTTCAGCCAGTGTTGAATTTGGCCCATTATATGATCCAGATATATCCTGTATTAATAAGCTACCATTAGAGCCAATACCTTTTGATATTAATGTGGCAACTAGTTTTCTGGCTAAATCTGCTGTTTCATTAGTTGTATCAGAACAATTCCAGCTATCTATGCTACTAATATAATTCCATCCATTATAGCGATCAATAGCAGTTCCAGTTGCATCAGACGCAACTAATTCTGAAATAGATAGCATATTGGCCATAAATTGTTTATCATTTGTTATAGCAGCAGTTGCAGCAGCATGACCAAACAGTTTATCAGCATATAAACTGAGAGCAACACGACCAAAATCAGAAATCATAGTGTAATATGGGTTACTATATTTAGTAGGATTAGCATTATTAAAATAAGGGGTTGCTCCAGAGCAATCAAATTGGTCGCATAATACACGTTGTAATCCTTTAGCTAGTTTTCTCGCGGTTTGTTTGTAAAAATCAACATAATTATGGCCATTTCCAGAACCATCGGCTAAGCGACAGACAATAGTTCCTAAAGTAGCGGATGGTTCCCAGAATTCAATAAGGCCACCTGATGCATCTCCTGCATATAAGCAATCAACAGGCATATGATATTGTGCAACAATAATATCAGAAGAGGGAGTATCAGGAGAAGCTCCAAAAATCTTAACTTCACCACTGGCATCAACTGTTACATTCAAGTTCACAGTAATTGCTTTATGGGTAGGGGTTAAACCAGTTATAATAAGTTTATGAGTAGCTAAATCAGTTGCTTTGGTATAGGTTGTATTATCCCAAGGAATAGTTTGAAATGCTGTTAGAATAGGTAATGAATAAGATTGCTCATTTATAGTAACAGGGCCGCCAACTAGCCAATCATTAGATGACCATCCACTATAGAGAATACCACTTATATCAGAAAGAGAAGTAGATGGATTTGTAATAGTAGCATTTACATTAGGGCCATATAGATCCCCATTTGACACACAATTAGAAATAGTACATGTACCACTGTATCCAGCAATACCACCACCAATTAGCCCAATAGTACCAGTGCTATAACAATTAGAAATAGTACATAAATCATTATATCCAGCACCGTCACCTACAATGCCACCACATGCTATCCCCATATTACCAGTACTATAACAATTAGAAATAGTACACGGGCCATTATTTCCAGCAGAAATTCCAATAATACCACCTGATGTCTGAATAGTAATATCACCAGTACTATAACAATTAGAAATAGTACAGTCACCATTATATCCAGCACAAATGCCGCCGCCACCTATACCAATAATACCAGTACTATAACAATTATCTACTTTAAAATATGATTGAAATTTTCTTATAATAAACCCACCATATTGAGCGGTACTGCCATTTATCATCCCTAAATTTTTAATAGTAGGTGCAGTTCCAAAAGGTATTGTATCAGGTCTAATTAACCCTTCCCATGAATTATATCCTGATAAATCTATAGCATAACCATTACCATCAAATATTTCTCCATTGCCAATAGCAATAAAAGAATCTGGGTCATTACTAATAGCAACTAATTCATCCCAAGCAAAATCTTTTTTAATAGTAAAAGTATTACCATCAAAATCAATAAATGATGAATACACATGATTCTTAATATCTGTGGTTATATCACTAGATAATACTCCTTTCCATCCAAGTACACTATTAGTAAAATAAGTATCTTTTACATTTACTACTTCAGATAGTTCACTTTCCATAATCCAATTAGCACCTTCAGTAGCATTACCAGTTAAATCAGTAGAATAACGAATATTAATGCCTAAATCTTGTTCCACCTTTAATACTTCTTCCTTATACATAGGATCAGTAAGAGAGCAGCAGAGAATATCAACAATAAGTGAAGGTGATTGTGTTACAAACCTCTTAATAAGGGCAATAACTCTATCACTAAAATACCTATATTTAGATTCAGCGGGTAATGACGGAGACCCTTCTTTAACAAGATCATAAAAGAAAGGTAATTGGGAGTAACCAGGGTAATGATATATAAAAGAAAAATGAGTCAGCTGAACACCAGATACAAGAGACAGTACTTGTTCATCGGTCATATCCTCAGTATATCTGAGTTGGATAACATCAGATGTCAAAGATGATAGTAGAATATCATTAGTAGAAGACTCATACACAGAAGGGTGTATGACAAGTAGTTTGCTCATTTTATACTTATACCAATGAAAATAATAATTATCCCTAGAATACATTTCCATAATTGCCCCATAAATAACCCAAAAAAGAAAAACATTAAACCCAGTATATATCCGATAATATTAAAATTAGATAAAGAATCATTAATAATTTCAACAATTACACTAAAGAATCCATAAATAATTATAAAAACTATATTATTATAATTAATTATCATTTATTTATATTACATCTTAAAATAATCAGGAATAGATTTAGGATATTCAACGGTATTTTTGGGATTACCCATACTTTGTAAAAAAGTAGGAGGAGGGATATATTCTGCTGCTGAAGGAGGTGGTGGTCCAACTGAGATTTGTCTTTGTGAATGTGACTGTCCTAATACAGTATTAATAGCTTCACGAGAAGGGTTCTTCATAGCACTTTTAAGTCCACCTGAAGGAGAACTTAAAGCCCCAGGAGTCTGAAATTTAACTTTGCGTGATGATTTTTTAGCCGGCCCTAAGAGTCTAGCTGCTTCTCTTTCTTTTCGTTCATTTTCTGCCGCTGTTCTTTCAGCTGATTCTAACATGGCCTGCATAATAGGGCTTTGTTCAACAATATAGCTCTTCTCATGATGCATCCATGAAATATATACTAAATTAGGATAGGTATATCGTGTTTCATAACCAGCATGGCGTAATTGATACATTAAATATACTACACAGTCTTCAATATCAATCTTAGGTAAACCAAGAATAAATGGTGGAACTGTATATAGAAGATAACATTGTGAATTAGGCAATCGACTTATAACACGAATTCTATTATAAATCTGTTCAAGAATCTTATTATATGCTTTTAGACGGGCAGCATCTTTTGATTTCCTTTTATTATATAATTCGGTTGGATCTAACAAAGGAGTTGGTTCCTCCATTTACTGATTATAGCGGAATATGTATGCGGTATTCTAAACCCAATTAATTAATTTATTAATTATAATGGTGAATGATTTTACCATCGAGAATATACTTATCAGGTGGCGGGATATGCGCAATAGCACATGTGGGAGCTTTACAGGAATTATCAAAACATATTCCGTTAAAAACAATTAAAGAATGGATGGGAGTATCAGCTGGCTCATTAGTTGCAATGTGTTTATGTATTGGATTTACATTAAATGAATTAGAGGACTTTTGTGTTAGATTTGACTTTACAAATATTAAGGAATATGATTCGGTCCCGGGATGGATCTTACATTTTGGAATTGATACAGGAGAACGTCTACAAAAATTAGTTGAGGCATGTTTACATGTAAAAGGATTGCCATCAGAATTCACATTTTCGGATTGTTTAACAAAGTTTGGAAAATCTCTGCGAATTGTTGCAACGGATTTAAATGATGCTAAACATCGAACATTTTCACCATATGAAACACCAAACTATAGAATTGCGGATGCTGTTCGTGCTTCAATGTCATACCCTTATTATTTTCAGCCATTTGTATGCCCAGAATCAGGACATTACCTTTCTGATGGGGGCATAATTAGTAATTATCCATTATTTACACTTCCAAAAGAAGAACATAGTAAGACTATTAGTATTTTAATAAGAACATGTGTTCAAAAAGAGCCAAACTTAGAACAGGCAGAAATAGAATCGCTTATATCACGCCCTATAGCAATTATATTAACAGAAAGGGTAAATATTGAAACGCGATTCTATGATTCACATTGTATACAGATTCAATTAGGAGAATTGAATATTTTAGAGTTTTCATTTGATGATGAGACAAAAAATCAGATTATTCGAAAAGGAAAAGATGCTGTTTTAGGATTTTTTAAAGGTTATCCAAGGCCTAAAAGGCGATATTCATTTTCTTAGGTAATTAATGACTATTTAGAAAATCTATTACACCAGATGCGGTTCTTTCACCCGGATACTCTGTAATTTTTGACCCATCTGCGATGAGGATAGTGGGGTATCCTCGGACTTTATATTTTCCAATTTCAGATTTATCCTTATCAGCATCAAGAATTTTAACAACTGCCTTGGAGCCATCTTTGAGTGTAATAGGAGAAGCTGCCATTAATTTCTGGAATTCTGGAGCAGCATTTTTACAATGTCCGCACCATTCTGCTTTACATATAATTACGGACTTTCCAGAACCTTCAAAGCCTTCGTAACCAAAGCCATTATAGCGAATAATAATTAGTAGTAAAAGTGTAGCAGCTAATAGAATACTTAATTTCTTCATAGTTATCTACTTTATATTAAATAAAATTTGAGTATAATAAACAATCTAAATATAAATAATAGTAATTATAATAAAATGTTATATTGGTCACCTAATTCTACAAATATTGAATCATTTGAGCCTAAAATGGGCTGGAATGCTGCCTTTTCTGAAAAAGATAAAATTGCTTATACAAATCTCTTCTTCTTCTTGAAAAATAAGAAGGGATTTACAGATACACTGGCTGAAAATTATACGCAGATGATTTTGTTTAAACAAAAGTATCCTCAGCTAAAATATAATGATGAACAAGAATTTCAAATAAAAGAAGCATTAAGGACTGTATTTAACTAAAAGAGAACTTACCGCAAGGGTTGCCTTCGGCTTAAAGCCATTGAGAACTTAAAGCCATTGAGAACTTAAAGCCATTGAGAACTTAAAGCCCCATTAAAGATTCGGAATAAACATTAACCCCAACATAGTTATAAAAAATAACGCAGTATTAATAAAAACACCTGATACTGTAGGCATTCCATTTGAATAAATAAATGTTACAAATCCTCCAAACACCTGTTGTAAAATCCGATATGTCTCAGGATTAGCAAATAAAAAAAAGACAACTGCGCTATAAAAACTATATTTAGCTTTTACCATAAGATGATTTAATCCATATCCTGATTCGGAAGTACCCATTCTTATTTTATCTTATTATATTATTCATTAAATAAATCCTTCAAAGAAATAAAGATAGTTAATGCGAATACAGCCTCATTTACAATATTTTCATTATCTATAGTAAATAAATCATCTAGATATAATGGTGTATTATCAATAGTAAGTTTATTAAAATAATTTTCTATTAGAATACCGTTTATAACAGTATCTTCTAAATCAATCTTACTATCTAGTGTATACAATACTAATGGGAGTTTATTTTTTTCGGAATTACATACTATAAATAGACTATCTCCTACAAAGAAATCTGTAATTGCGCTATGAAGTTGTCCGAAATTTAGACTAGATAATGTTTTATTTGCGGAACTAACACCATGGGAATCCATTGATTTGCGAATAAATCCTGTATTAGGATCTTCAATCTCATCCTCAGAAGGTATAGTAATTCCAGCCCCAACTGACATTAAAGAAATAAATTGTGTTTTAACGGACTCTTTATGGCTACTATTAAATGGAGTTTTTACAGAGGAAAGACGAACTTGTGGTAACTTTTCTAAGTCTTCAAAATATTCCTTTTTTTCGGAATCGGACAATTTGTCCGTGTGGAATTCCGTGGATTTAATCAGATTTCGGACAAAGTCTGCCACGGACTTGTCTAATCCGTCTAGGCGATATATTCCGTATTTTTTCGGATTATTTTCAGGATTAATCTTTGACATAATATTAAATAAACGGACTAATTCATCCACACTTGGTTTATTTTCCTTTTCTAATATCTCATCAAGAACACCATATACAGGGTCATACATTCCTGAAAAATAATCAAAAAATGGAACAAGACTTTTTCGTAATCCATGAGACATTTCCTTTTCTTCAGCACCACCCTTCTGTAAATATCCACCCTTCTGTACATTTTTAGAAGAATCAGTATCAATAGTACTAGGTTCCCCAGGATTTGTAACAAGTGATTCACTTAATCCTTGTATAATATCATTAGCATTCCCTTCAATTTCACTTATAGTATTAATAACATCATCTGATAAATATTCCTTTGCTTTTAATAACTGTAAAATGAGTAACAGCCTTTCTTCAAGAATTTGTTTATCCTTATCGCATTTAGATACAAATAGACTATTTAATTTATCTGAATTCATATATTTTAGGTTATCATTCTCCATAACATTTCCTAGATTTAATGTTTTAAAATAGTTAATTAATGGTTTTCCAGGATTTTCCTCAGTTAAATGTTGAATTTTTTCACTTAATCCAGCAAATTCATCTAATCGTAATGTATCTAATCGTTTAATCATCTTAAACCAGCGGCGTTGAGCTTTTACAGGAACTAATTCAGGATGCATTAAAAACCATGTCATTTCTAAAACCAATTGAATCTTCTGATCATCTGTTAGAGACTTCGCATATTCCTTATATACAGAAGTAGGTTTTATGGCAGAAGGTAATGCACCTTTAATTTGCCCTAGCCTATCTTTAAGCCCCCATTCACGTGGTTTGTAAGCTTCGCCTTTAAGTCCCTCAATAATATGTTGAAGTTCTATATAATTCTTTTGAATAACTATATTTTTAAAAACAGAGCTATTAAATTGATTACTTGCTTTAATTGCGTCGCATCGTATTTCAAGAATTTTAATTAATTGAGCTCGTTCATCATCTGAATCAAAAACAGTCTTTAGCACATTATTACCCATGGGCATATATTTACGAAGTATGCACATTGTATCAGGATTATCACCAAATGCTAATTTAAAATCTTTTCGAGATTTATATCCTAATTCCACTGTTCTATCGGTTCCTAAGTAATATTTATCACCAGCTATATCAATAGCCTGTGATAGGTTCGGACAAGGGTCTCCAAATGACATTATACTTCTATCATAAGACATTATAATATAAATATTATATAAATTTGACTTAAACCCTTTTCGCAATATTATAACTAGTTTGATATAATATGAATACTATCTCACAAGCAGGAAATATTAAGGTATTTAATCCATGGAATCTCAGGAATCGGGAATTAACTCCATCGGATGCTATTCCAATTCTTAAACGTTATGGATGGAAGGGCCGTATTAAGAATTTTAAACTATTTACACAGGCTTGTTGTCATAAATCCTATGTAGATAGACCTGATACATGGATGGAACAGACAGAACATGGTGAAGAAGTTATAATAGCAGATCGCCCTGAAGGATGTCTTCCACTAAGAAAAGAAGATAATGAAGAGCTTGAATATCTAGGAGATAGAGTACTTGGTCTTATTATAGCATCATATGTATCAAAAAGATATCCTGGACAAGGAGAAGGGTTCCTAACACGTATTCTATCACGTATTGTAAATAATAAACAATTAGGATATCTTGCGAGTAAAATTGGATTTGGCGATTGGATTATTCTAAGTCGTCATATGGAAGAAGTATGTGATGGACGTAATAATTTACGAATCTTAGGATCAATGTTTGAGGCATGGTTTGGCGCTATGTACTTACAAGAAGAGGATGTGGGGCGTGGTTTACAACAATGCAATGATTTCCTGGTACGAATTATCGAGAAGCATATAGATTTCGTTCAAATTATTATTGAAGATACTAATTACAAAGATCAACTCCTTAGAAAGTTTCAGGCACTCTATCATCAGCCACCTAGATATAAAGAAATTGCGGTAGTAGGTCCTCCACATGATCGTATATTTACAATGGGTGTATTAGATCCTAATGATATAATTATTACAACAGCAACAGCAAGAAATAAGAAAGTAGCAGAACAAGAAGCAAGTCGACTAGCATTAGAACAACTGGAACCAACTTTACAGAATCGCACAGATTAAATATATATTCTAAATAGAATGCCTACGACAATTTATAGCGCATCACTTCATACTCAACGAGTATCTAATAAAACCAAAGCACAATCATTTTTTACACGTATGAATAATTCACAGCCTACATATGGGCCTATGTTAGGTGATTCTGCTTCATCCGCTTCAGCAGATGCTATCCTAGGTAAAATTAAAGAATATCGTAAAAATGAAGGGTGTGGTATTACTAATACTGGTTGCCCTTGCGGTAATCAACAATAAATAATAAAAGAACAAAACAAATATTAAATAATACATAATAGAATGGACGCAAGTAAAATAACACAATTACTTCAAAAGCAAAATACACGCTATATCAACCGTTGTCAGACAGTTGATGCTAGTCTTCAAACATATCGTAATCAAATATCACAATCTAAATATGTAAAGGGTACTCCCGATTGCCAAAATCAATCTAATATATTAAACCCGTATACTCCTGGATGCCCTGGTCTTAATGGGATAAATTCATATGGCGGTAACGGTCGTTCTACAACACTTATAACAGGATCTCCTCAACAATACCCTAATCCCCTCGCGAGTGCAACTGGTTCTGATGGTACACTATATTCAAGCGATAATATTATGTTACAACGTGCTGGTAAACAACAATGTGGTGTCCCTGGAACTAATCCTGCCCCTGAGAATTCTTATGTAGTCCTTCCTGTATGCTCAGATGTTTGTTCTGATACCAATTACAATGCTAATATTATAAATAACAATAATAATCCATATTTACCACAAGTAGATACATATTACTCTATGAAGAATATTACATGTAATTATCCAGTTCAGGATCAGAATCAGAGGCATTTTGTAAAACAATGTCATACAAGATTTCCTAATGCAAATAATGGTATTTCTGTTAATTGTAGTTCCTGTGAACAAACCCCTCAGACATGTGATGGATGTATACTAGAAAATCCAGTGATTGCGTGATTACATTAATTACAAGATCGAATGATTGCGTGATTACATTAATTACAAAATCCTCTAATAATTAGATATGGAAGCTCCATTAAAACCCCAAACAAAACGAGGATTCCAACCAAAAAAGAATCCTTCAACACGCCTGGCAGATCCAGAAGTGCTGAAGGCAATTAAAACTCCATTACCAACAAATCAAATTGAACCTATTCCTCAATCATTTGCTGGAATCCCTCCTCCGATTGATACACGTCAACCAAAATCACGTATCCTCATATCAGCAACTAATCCATTGATTACTCCTATGAAAAAACTCCCTATATTACAATCTGATACAGGGGCATCATTACCTGCTCCTCCAAAACCATTAAAGAAAACTCCTTTACGACTAATTCAAAAAACACCAGATTTTAAATCACGAACACAGCGTGTAGGCCCCAAAACTCAACAAATATTTGATACTAGACTTCCTACACCCTTTACAGAATATCAGAAGGCTCAAGAAGAAATTGAAACAAAGAATCCTTATCTTACTGATACTACTATATATACACCTCCTACAAGAAAAAGTTATTACAGATTTGTATCAGATAATTACAGACAAACATTTGGATTACCTGTTCAACTTAATAAGAAGATTGATGAAGACGCATGTGCTAAATTAGGAGCAGCCGCTGCTACGACAGTAGAGGCATTTTTATATCAAAAGTTTATCCGTGAATATATCCGTCAAGCAGGTCCATACAGAGGAATATTAGTATATCATGGCCTCGGTTCAGGTAAGACATGTTCATCTATTGCAGCAGCAGAAGCTCTATATGGAACAGCTAATAAGAAAATTATTGTAATGACTCCATTTTCACTCCGTGCCAACTTTATGTCTGAAATATCCTTTTGCGGATTCCGTCATTTCAACTTAAAGAATCATTGGATTTCACAGCCTATTACAAATAATATAGTAAAAGCATTCGCAAAATCAGTCTTGTCATTATCAGAAACATATATAAATCGATTAGAGCGACGAAAAGAGGAAGAACGTCAAGTAATATGGATAGCAGATTTTACAAAGCCATCAAATTATGATGAACTTACGCCACAAGAACGCGATGATGTGCGTGCTCAAATTACAGAAACAATTGAAAATAGAATTACATTTATTAATTATAATGGTATTCAAGCAAGTAAATTAAAAGAATATGCGTGTTATGAGGATCCTGTTACAAAGAAACGATTTTTTGATGATGCTGTAGTAATTATTGATGAAGTTCACAACTTAACACGTTTAATGCAGGGAACAATAGTGCCTTATATGATAGCTCGCCCTGGTCGTCGTAGGAAAATACCTGCTGAGCCAGTTACTCCTGGAAAATGGAAACCAAAACTATGTTCTTCAAATATGAACTATAAACGCGCATTCTTATTTTATAAGCTATTAACTGACGCAAGAAATACTAAAATAATTGGCCTATCAGGTACCCCTATTATCAACTTTCCTGAAGAATTAGGAATTCTTTCAAATGTACTTGCTGGTTATATTGAATGTGTTGAAATGTCTGTTTTAACAACAAATGATACAATATTAGATCAATTTCAGAAGATAGCTGAGGCAGAACCAAGAGTTGATATTGTACGAAAAAAAGAAGCAAGGGGTATGTATAATTTCCTTATTTCTGTATTCCCTGAGGGATATGAAAAAGTAATAGATGGAGATTCAGATGAGAGTTTCCAAGGAGTAAAATATAATGAAGAAGCACAGCAAGGTATTCAAGAAGTATATGAGCGAATTAAACAAAAAGCACGAGATGCTAAGATTCCAATTTCATCTACAGAACAATATGTCTCTTATCCTAGACTTCCTCCAGATGAAGATACGTTCCGTGGAGCATTTATTGATCCAGCATCATTAGATATTAAAAATGAAATAGTCCTGAAGAAACGTTTAACAGGGCTTATTTCATATTATAAAGGCTCTAAAGAAGAATATATGCCTAGAGTTATTACAGATGAATTAGTAAAATGTGAAATGAGTGATTATACTTTATCTAAGTATACAGTTGAACGTATTAGAGAAATTAAAGGTGAAGCTAAAAAGGAGGAAGGTGGTGATATTTTTGCTGATGTAGAGATGTATGCTAAAATGAAGAACCCTTCAAGTTACAGATTTCGCAGTCGTGCATTATGTAATTTTACATTCCCTAAAGGAATTGATCGACCTTTCCCAGATTCTCTTTTAGAGGAAGAAGAAGAAGTAGCACAAGTTGAAGATTTAGAAATGGCTGAAGCAATGACTAATCCTGATGAAGATTTAGCTGCACAAGAAGAGGTAGCAGAAGAAGAGGAACAAATTGAAGAGCCTGAAGAAGAATCAGAAGAATCAGAAGAAGGTGAATGGCAAGGTGAAGAACAAAAAGAAACTGCTATTGCCTTAGAACGTGTTAAAGAAAAAGTTGAAGAGGAAGAGGAAGGGAAAGAACAAGAGCAAGAGCAAGAACAAGGGCAAAAAGGCGGTGCTAATGATAATGAAGATGAAGATTATAATGAGGATGAACTACTAAAATATCTCGATTCTAATTCGAATACAGAATCCAATACAGAATCCAATACAGAATCAAATATAGAATCCAATACAGAATCCAATACAGAATCTAATACAAATGAAGAAGAACCTGTCCCTGTCCCTGTTAAACCAATTCTAAGAAAACGTCCTATAATTGCCCCTGCATCAATAATAGCGCCCACTCAGACAACACCTATTAAATCTCTTGCTCCCCCACCCTCATCTGGTCGCCCTCTAAGAAAACGCCCTATAGTAGCACAACCTATAGTGACACAGAAAAAAGTAGAAGATAAAGATATACTTAATACCGTATCAGAAGGAGTAGAAGCAGTAGTGGATGCTGTTCAAGAACAAGTTACATCACGCACTCTTACCTATCAAGAACGAATTAAACGTGCTATGTCAAAACTAAATCAAAATAGAGAAGCATATCTTAAATTAGATGGTGCTACACAAGAAGGCAGTTTAGCACAATATTCTAAAAAGCTAGACCAAATGTTACGACGTATTATGGTATCAAAAGGTTCAAACTTAGTATATTCACAATTTAAAACAGTAGAAGGTCTTGGCGTATTAGGGATTGCTCTAAAAGCAAATGGATTTTCAGAAATTGTAATAGAAGGATCCGATTTAGAACCACGCTTTTCTGCAGAAACAGAGGCATCATTACGTAAGGGCCCGCAAGCTAGAGAAAAACGTTTTATTTCATTTACAGGAGAAGGGTCAAGAGAAAGGCGCGGATTAATTCTAAATGTTTTTAATGGAAATCTCGATAAGCTTCCTACAAAAATGCGCGATATTCTAGCAGAATCAGGATATGGGGAACGTAAAAATAATTATGGAGAAATCTGTTGGGTAATTGGAATTACAGGGGCTGGTGCAGAAGGTATCTCACTCAAATCATGTCGTTCTGTACATATTATGGAACCTTATTGGAATAATGTACGTCTAAAACAAGTAGCAGGGCGTATAATAAGAGTATGTAGTCATAGCGACCTCCCTTATACCGATAGAGAAGTGGAAATATATACATATTTAAGCATCTTCAGTAAACAACAGATTGAAGGGAATAAAATCGATATGACACTTAAAACAACTGATGAAAATGAAACATCTGATGAAAAAGTATATAATGTGAGTAGTCGAAAAGAGAAACTAACAGACAATCTTTTAAGAATAATGAAAGAAACAGCAATTGATTGTCAACTAAATGCACCTGATAATGAACAATTGGCTTGTTTTGAAGTAGATGGTCGTCCTGATCAATATATGTTTGATCCTGATTTAGCAACCGATATTATCAATACGTCAATTGAAGTAACTGAAGATAAGAAAAAACAGGAATCATTAGCACCAACTCAATTGGCTAAAGAGGAAATAAAGGATTCTAAGCCCGCAGGGCGACAAGTTCAAACTGTTGAGGTACCAGTAATTGAATGGGATGGACAACAGTATATGATTGCAGAGAAGGTCAAATCAGGAGGACTAATTTTTAATTTATTTGAAATGACAGATTTGCGTCATAGATATCCAGTTGGCGAAATAAGTATTAGTCCAGTTGATGGCTCATTTGATGAGCCTACTTTTTATAGGAAATAATATATATACTAAGACAATAATTCATTATATACTTATTATAAGTAATAGATGAATTATTTATATTAAATATTATAGAGTACTATAATTATTTAATGAAGTAGGCATTTGAGTAAATATCCAATTACATTTAGCTTCACGTACCCAATCCGCGTTTGAAATACTATTACTAAAAAAGTGTACAAAAGCAACATCAAAATTAAAAGAAGACGATCCTCTTCCATCGCCAACACTAATATTACATGGGCCAGGTAAATTATTAATAAAATTCTGACCATAAAATTGATTACTATTACTGACAGAAATTGTATTATATGTGCTACCATTATTAATAATATTAGTAGGTGTATCAATAAATATACTCATAGTTGTACTAGTTTGATTAATTCCTACATAATACCATTGATTTAATGATATAGTACCTGGTATGGGAATAGTTTGCGGCGAGCCATTCCAATTATGAAGAAGACTTGCTTGTGCTGTGCTACCATTAATAGGTTTAAGAACAATATTAAATGTATAATTTATACTATTCATTACACAAATATTATCATTTATAGGCATAGAATTCATACGAAATGCTATATTACATCCACCCCATGATTGATAAGCAATACTTGTAAGAATAATAGAAGAATTACCATTATTTAGACGCAAGAACCCTTTATTGCCAGGTACATTATTTAATTCTTCAGGGCGTGTATGATATTCACCACCATTTACTGTAAGAAATTTAGAAAACAACCATGTATTACGAGTATCTTCTAATGCCATTGTATTTAAGTTAACTTCATAATTAATATAAGGGGCTCTTTGTTCGCATGTTAATGTATAATACATAGGATTCATAGCATCTTGCCCTGAACATGTAACTGTGCTAACTTGTATAGCATGACCACCGCCGCCAACATCTTGATAGCATACTTTATATATATTAGGATATTTAGCGGTTAGAACAGAACAAGCTTGTCCTAAATATGTAGTTGGTGCTTGAATTTGTTGATTAGCAAATAATCCAGTTGAATCGGCAGTGGTTGTTTGTGCAGCAGTATAATCAAAATCAGCTGATTGATTCATAGTAATCCATACATAATCATCTACAGATACATTAAAACTAACTGAAAAATCATTTTGTGCTCGTACATCAGTAATTGCCATATAAGCACCAAATTGAGCAAATCCAATCTGAGGGATTACACTAGTATCTCCTGGTGGAAATTGAGGGATATCATTTTCAATAGTTCTTTTTAAGAATCCAATACCAAAGTTAGGAAGTACAGAAAACCACAATACTTCAACCCCTTGAACCCATGGAGCTCTTTTAATCATTTGTTCAGGAGAAATTCCTAAGAAATTAATTAATGCTGTACGCTGTGTATTATAATCGCTACTTTTCATATTTGCTATAATGTTATTCCAATACTGTTTAACTCCTCCCAAGTTTGGTATAGTATTATAAGTAGAAATAGTTTGTTGATTAGGATATACTGCACCAGCTGGTTGCCCTCCCATTTTCATAAATAGTTTCTGTAAACATCCTATATCATAAGGAGCAGTACTGGAATCTGGTAAATCAGCACAAAAATCATAATTAGCTAAAGCACCGCTACTTAGACACAAATCGCGAGCAGATGCGCCAATAGCAGAATTATTTGGATTAGTACTGGCATTTGATGCTAATTGACGAACTTCTTGTAAAACAGTTGCTATAGATGCTTGTCCATTAGAGAATATATCAAGATTTAATGGAGGATTAGCTACTCGATTATATATTGATACAGCATTCCCATTGCGAATTGAAGCAACATAATCATTTGGAGGAGGAGATCCATTTAATGCTAATGCTAGAGTACCTTGATCCGAACATCCACCGCTTGTTACTGTATTATAGAGGCACATAGCACTAAGGCGTCCATTTACAGGATCACATACACCATTTATAGAGGGAGTAGGGCCAACGGTAGGGGCAGGTGGAGGACAATTATTACTATTTGTTACAATAGAACCTGGGCTACAATTTCCAATATTACTATCTGGATATAAAGGGTTTCCATTAGAATCTACAGGCACACCTTGATTAATATCAGTACAATAACCACAAGAGCCAGAATATACGCTTTGACTAACATCACCACAGTTACTGAGACTTTTACATTTATCTAGAAGTATTTGTCTTTTAGCCGCATTTAAATCAAAAAACCACTTATTATAAGAAGGGGGGTTATAACTAGTAAATGGGCCATTAAAATCACCAATAAACCCTTGACTTAATTGTGGATAAGGGCTACCTTGTGTAGGGGGTGTATATAACCATCCGCATCCAATGCTATTATTTGGATTTTGAGAAGCAAGTAGATCATCTAAACTAGAAGTTTCACACTTTTTAGCTAATTGATTAAGGCGAACAGAGTTATCTTTCATAAAGATATCATCCGCAAAAGGAATATTTGGTGTTTGATATGTATTTGATTGTGGCAAAACACTCTGGATTGCTTTTGAAAACCCTTTTAAACCGGAAGTTGCTGATGGAACTATATTAGGAAGAGTATTAAAATACCTATTTTGCTGTTGAGTATATTGAGCATGACCTTGCCCTTGCGATAGCTGCTGTCCTTGCCCTGAAGAGGTAGGCTCTTGATTATCAAACGCCTCAGCTAAACGTCGAAACATCCTAATATTACTATGTATTAACTTATTAGTATAAGAAAATAATACACTAATATGATAATTATTTTTATATTTTAAAAGAATATATTTTAACATCGTGGATTACCTTGTGTATCAGGTCCAAGAGAACAAATTCCTACATTTCCAGGACAACTCTCGTATTCTCCAGTTGAATCCATAGAAGTTGGTGGTACAGGGCAACAGAATCCACCTTGATTTTGCCCATATATATAGGTGCCACTGGGACATGCTGATTTTTTAACATAACCTACATATCCAGGATTTCCAGTATATAATCCTCCTTTTACATCTCCCTTAAAACAACCATTTCCTGCATTAAAGCTAAAACCAGCGCAACTAGAGCCCATACTATCACATTGTGCTTGTGCTTGTGATACAGATAAATTACTAAAACAACTTGGCTGAGGGCCTGATGTTTCAAGATATCCTCCTGTAGTAACAACATAATTATCAGTTGTCTGATCCCATGATGATTGATTAAAGGGTTGTATAACCCCTCCAAGACTAGAAGTAGGTTTAGGTCCATAACAATTTACAGCCATCATAGCTGTAGCTGGATTACCATTTCCTGATAAATGTGCATTAGTTCCATCTGTATTAGGTGCCCAACCTAAACCATATTGTTGTACACCAGATCCACTACCACAACCTTGACGCGCTATTTGTATTGGATAATATCCATTATTAGTATCATCAGCAACCATTCCAGCTGAACACCAATCAGCACCATTAGCATAAGCATCTTGTAATTGTGCTGTAGTTGCGACAGAAGCGCCATATTTAGCACATACAGATGCTGCTTGATCGTGTGTATATTGATAATTAGGTCCAACTGAATATACTTGTGTAGGCCCATATGATGGCGCAGCATCCATAGTATCAAGAGTAACACCATAGCACTGATTTATAGCTGTAGAACGTGTAGAATTATCCTGTGTATTGTCATTTGCCATTCTATGAATACTATCATATACGCTCTTAACAGCAGCAACACCATTTTGGCTAGCTGTCTGAATAATTTGTTTACCTGTAGAAGTACTAGGGTCAAGTGGTGCGCCTGGTTGGCAATAAGTATTACTACCATTAGTAGATCCCATTAAACTAGAATCAGTCGTAGGGAGTGAATATGTAGCACCAATATGTGACTGTGCCCCTTGATTTAAGTATAAATATTGAAGGCATTCTCCAAGAACTTGTCCAGATTCTTGTCCTGCTCCATCGCATGGAGTATTAATAGGGATACCAAGTCCCCACATACTTACAGTATTCCATTGAGGAATTGTCATATAACTTCCATCAGTATTTATTCCAGTATTAGCTTGAACCATTTGAGGATATAGATTATTAACAATTGTATCAATGTCTAAAGGATTTCCATTAGAATCAATCTGAATAGCATTTGCTTTATCTTGTGTATTAGGATATCCAGTTCCTTGGGCGGTACCTCCTAATTCGACCCATCGTTCTTGTAAGCATGCTATAGTATAATTACCAGGTTTATTCTTTTTACCAAAACAAGGATCAGATTCTAGGAATGTAGCAGATGCTGCTTGTGTAATAACAGGGCCATTATCACAAGTACGAGCATCGCCATCATATAAACTTAAGAAGGAAAAGGGTATCATACTGCCCAACGCCATAGTATTTTTTCCAGTGCCAGGTATAATAATAAAAGCACGAAAGCCATTAACTATATTAGCCCCGCCAAGTTTAGGTCTAGCTGAAGTAACATGATCTACATCAATTAAACTCATTAAATCTAAATTAAATGTGCCGCGAGGAGTTTGACCTGTAATATATCCAAGTATATAAGGAGGCTTTCCTGATGTATCTGATGGATTTGGGCTTACATTAATTGTAAAAGTATTACCTTCAGCGTCAGCAGGTACATTTATAGTATAAGCGGATTGAGGATCTAACGCAACCTGACCTTTTCTAAGCTCAAATCTTGTACTATCAATTTCAATAATTCCATTGCCAAATAGATTTAAAGTAGAAGGTAAGCGACCTGTTTCAGGGCCGACACGATGAAAATTTTGAGAAGTGTAACATTGAGTACAATTTGGTGAACCAAATGTTTGTTTATGTTCACATTCTACACGTTCTTTAATAACAGTACATTGATCTTTTGTAATAGCAAATGTACCAGGTTTTGATGTGCCCAGAGTAGGTTTTAATGCTTTTAATCCATCTTGCCCTGCAGCATCTAATTGTGCTATTTGTGGTAATTGTTGGGCTCTATCTGACTGTGAAATAAATTTACCACCGATATGAGGTTTTCCATTAAAAGATTTTCCTTTTGGGTCAAAACTTATACCACAATTTTCTGCAAAAGTTGGATCATCAAAAGCAGAACAATCTGTAGTTTTTGCTTCACATACGGTTGCTAAGTTATAATTGGATGGTACGTCATTTGGTATATTATTATTATTAGATGCACTATTTATATTATAAGCTCCACTAGTTGGAACTACGTTTACAGTTTGTAAAGCAATATCAATATCTCCTCGAGTAGAAGGGCCTATTGTCATAGATGGGTCAGTTAAATTAACTAAATCGGCAAATTGATTGAATTTCTGTTTAGATGATTCAACATAATCCTGATGCCCTGAAACCGGGATTCCTCCAGAATTACCAATAAAACTTTCTCTATCTTTTACACTATACTGTAAAAATATTACAAGTGTTATTAACACTATAAATAATATTATAATGTTACTTAACATTATGCCTAATTATACATATGTTTATATTTCAAATATATATTACCTTTTTATTTCCTCTTCTTGTTAATTGACTTTCATATTTCATATTTTATCTTTTTTTTCAAATTTTTATTGCTAAATCCTTAATAGTTATTATCAGGGCGGATTTGTGGCAGAGCATCCATTTCTCGAGTAATAACACGGAAAACAAGTGTCAATTGTCTGCTCATATTAATTAATCGTCGCGGCATTTGTAGAGTACTTATAATTGCCGAGTCAGCAAGTAGATTATTAATATCATCGCTAAGAAGTCCAGGCTGTGTAAATATAACAGGTGTTGTTATACCAGCTTGTAAATCTGCTTGTGAATAATCTGCTTGAATAATAATATAGTTAGAATATCCAACAGTATTTGAACCATCAGTATAACCAGTTCCATCAGGAAGAGTATATCCTAATCCAGCGACTAGATGCCCTTCATTTCTATTAATCCATGTTACAAACTTTCGAAGCGCAATATTATTATTAAGAGTATCATCGTTATAAGTAAATCCGTTAATCTGAATTCTATCGCCAATTGTTACTTGAAATTTACTAAAGAATGTTCGTGTATTAATAAAGAAATATGTAGGAGTATTGGGTATAGTTGCGGTAAAAGCACTTCCTAAAAAGGCTACATCAGTATTTGCTAAAATATTAGTTATATCAAGAGTATCAGGTGTATTAGATACTAATTCTCCATTTGGCCTATGAATATCAATTGTCATTTTTTGAAGAGTACTTAAAGGTGTAGGATGATAAACTTTTTCGCATTTTAGAAATTTAGGAATCATTGCAACATATCCTTTTGATAATCGCAGTTGATTTCCTGATATATCTGTAGTAGTAGAATCAGTATTCCAGTTTGCGTCATATTGAAGGACACCAAATGATCTATCAATAAAATTATCAGTACCATAGTTATTATTTTCCAACTCAGCTACACGTACTGTTACATAAGGAAAACTTAAAATATTATCTTGAAATTTTGTATTAGAATCCTGTTGAATAAGTACATCAAGGCCTTCACATGGTGTAATAGCTTTGACAAATTCAATACGAACAATATTTTTGAATTTCTCCTGGACTGCTGGATTTGGTCCAAAAGATTGTTGATTATTAGCAGGATCAAATGTAACAGTAAAATTATAGCGATTTTCTTTATTGTTACGGAGCCAATCACGATCACCGCTATAAATAAATAAATTATTTTCAACTTCTTTGTAGTTAACAGTATTTTCTTCGCGTACTACGTAATTTTGAGGGAGATCAGTTTTAATGGGACTTGCCATTGTAGGTTGTACAATAGTAGGATTGGAGTTAGCTTGTCCTAGTTCACGAGGCATAGGGGATTGTGTCATTGTATCAAATGAACCGACTGGTGCTAACATTAATTCGCGCCTATCAGGCATAACGACAAGGGGCATGTTAAGGCCAGGATCACGAGGTTTATTCATTCGATTGACTAAAGCAAGTTCAGTTTCCTTATTTTGTCTATCTTGAATACTCCTAAAAGAAGAATCAGCATTAACATATTGCATCATACTAGGATCGGATTTAGCTTTTTCCTGTGCTACCTGTTCACTTCGCAGGGCTTCCATTTCACGCTGTTTTTTAGCAAGTTCAAAGAGTTCCGCTGAACTAGGGCCATCTTCTTTCAAAGAAATACGAAAGTCTGGTATAGAAGAAGGAAGTGCTTTTACTTCATTACGCTCTTGAGTTAATCGTTCAAATCTTGTAGAAGTTTCTTGGAATAAGCCTTCATCCATTACAGTTTTAACTGCTACTGCTGTCCCTTCTTTAGTAGCACCCTTGCGTTCCAGATATTTTGTAAAGTCTTTAGCACAAGCAGTTAATACTTCTTTATTTAGAGTTTGAATTGGTTTCTCGCCTTGTGTTTGATATACTTGTTCTAAGTAATGATGTAAAGTCTTTCCTAAGCGATCTATTTGTTGATCATTAAGAGATGCCTGATTTCTTCGTTGAAAATCTTGAACTAAGACTGTCTGAAGAGTATCATAGTTACGTTGACTAAAGAGCTGATTTTTTACAGAATTTCCTTGAACCGGACGGTACATTACTAACTTTACACTATAAATCTTTTATAGCTTTATATCACTATTTAGCAAAAAGTATCTTTCTAAGTTTAAGCATCATATCATCATGAACAGAATCTTTACAGAAGTCTCTAAAGGATATTCCAGCAATCATACAAATCAGGAAATACATGCTAAACATTCCGCATTCGGATCCACCAAATTGAAATTTCCTAGCATTAAATCCGAGTTCTAATTCTGGCATTTGTAATTTCAAACTCCGCATTAATCTAGCAATCATTTGTGGAGTTTTATATCCATATGAATCAAAATATGAGCAAGATGGTTTCTTTTTGTCCATCATATTAATATACATTCCAACCCAATGACTACCGCCTTTATAGTGTGGATCTAAGTTAAAAATCGCCCCTATACCACGAACTCCTTCACTATAGCTTTTCTTTAAATTAATGGAACATAATTCCTTATATAGGCATTCAGGGGAACCTCCTTTTTTGTATGGATTAGGGGCACTGAAATCAATAGGGAATACTCCTAGGAATCGGAACCAGGGTATAGCTTCTTCATATTGTTTCATAACCCCTGCGATATTATAGTTATCTAGCCACATATCGGGATCATTATTCCATTGTTTAGGATATTTTGGGCGGAGATACTGTTTACGGAGTTCTTTTTTAGTATCATCATTTATAGGGGCTTTATCTAAAAAGCAATGTTCTTCTCCTTCACCGCAGCCAATTGCCTTAATAATACTATCAGAATCGGATGTATTTAATTTTAGTGTATTAGCTGTTTTTTTATAAATATCTTGTGGAAGGCATTTATTATTTTTACGAGTATTTCCATTTGACTTTTTCATTGCGGCAGGATTACATCGTGAAAAATCATCTAAATATAATTTTAATTTTTTTCGTGTCTTTCCTTTATTTACTCCATTAAATGGCATTTCTAAGTATTCTTGGTATAATAATTATGAAATAATTAGGATATTCTTGGTATAATAATTATGAAATAATTAGGATATTCTTGGTATAATAATTATGAAATAATTAGGATATTCTTGGTATAATCAAAACATTATATAAAATAGGAATGTCTCAAGGGCAGCAAGGGCAAGCATATAATTTTCAATATTCAGATATGGTGTTATCAATTGGAGGGAAATTATTAGGAGTAGTTTTATTACTAATGTTAGTCCTATTTGGAACATCTCCGTTATCATTTCCAGCAAATGCTGTTCGTAGAATGTTTAATACAATGTCTTCTAATCCTGTAAATTTTACAAAGACTAAATAGAGGATGTCATCTAATACAGGAACTACAATGGCAGTTAATGCTGCAACAAGTACTACGGGTAAAGTATGGACAAAAGTTACATCAAATAAGTATACATTATTGTTAGGTATTGGTGCTCTATTGTTTATAAGTATGTTTATAACGGCATTTGTTCAAATGACTAATACAATTGGCTCACAAGATACATGGAATCAGATTCAGCCACAGATTACAAAGATTGTAATGTTAGTTTTATTTGGCATTTGTGGATTTATTGTAGCATCACTTGCATTCTATGTCCAGGATCCAAGTAAGGCAGTATATTTTACTATAATTGTATCAGGGCTTTCATTAGGGCTAAGTTTTATTGCTCTTAGTATAGCTGCAATTTCTCGCTAAAATCTTTAAGTTCTCAGTGCCTTTAAGTTCTCATTATCAGTTAAGGCCCCAAATACTAGGAATCATATGTTGAATACGCAGGCTAATACCATGTTTAGCTCGAACTTGTGAAATACCTGTAAAACGGATAATACAACGGATTATATCTCCAGGTTTAATATCCCCCACTTTACAGTGTATCCCATTTTCTTTTTTGATAGTAAAACTTGGGAAGATATATAATGATAGTATATTGCCATTAAGTAAGCAATTAAATAAACTACGTACCTCATCATTAGTAGCATCAAATGATAGAAAACTTTTTTGATGGACAAAAAATGTACTAACTAGATATTCCTGTAGAGTATTTAGTTTTACTTGAAACATATTCTGATCAGATATATCTAATCGTAATCGTGATATATCAGGATTATAATCAATTACTTTTAATGGGGGACTCATAATAGTTACATCTTGAAATTCTATACTAGAATCTTTATAGCTTAGCTTAGCCAATGGTTTGCCATATTTATCTGTTTGAAAAGGTGATAGATGAATATTACCAACTTGAAGGCCCTGATAAGGGATTGATAGAATCATTAAATGCTTAACATTTTATATATAATATCTTTTAAGTGATTAATATGCGTATATAATTAATAATACAAAATATAACCTAAAACTTGATAAATAGAAAGATATAATGACACAAGAAGTATCAAAGGGGCTACATCAAGAGCAACAACAGCAAGAGCAACCATGTAGTTATGCGTGGAGGGGTACGCGTGGAGTAGGAAAAAGAACGCAGCTCTTAGATTATTTAAAAGTACAAGCTCATAAATCTGGATATACTTTTGAGATTAAATCAGGGACATGGTATTTAACTAAACAATCACCAGCGGGAGGAGATCCAGATGAGGATGATGAAGAAGGGACTGGAAAATCTATCCCTTTTGAGGAGTCTGCTATTCATCTCGGATTTGATGTAGCGCGTATGTCTATGTCAGACAAGGTATTTCTTCAATCTATTCTAACAAGATGGACTGGACAGAATGATGTATGTTTAATGGGTTCTAATATTAAAACACGATATTTAGTTCTATATCATGCGCATTTCTTAACAGATGAATCTGTATTACAACTTCAAGAATGTTTAGAACAATATCCAACGTTTGCTATATTACTAACAACAGAATTACCATTATGTAGTCGCTTAAGAGATTTTTGTATGGAAATTCCAGTTGCCCCAAGTATGATTGAAAAATCAGATTTATTATTGGAAATTTATACAAGTGAAAAGGGATTACCTAAAGATAATGTATGGCTAGATTTTTTTAAGAAGACAATTAATGATTGGTCATCATCTTGGGATATTCAGAAAGTGGCGGATATTAGAAATTGGATTTATATTTGTTTACAGAGAAATTTAAGATGGACTGATGTTATTATGTATTGGATAGAGGCAATTTATGATACGGATTGGATATCTCCGAATGTTAGAAATAAACTCTTAGATATTTTATGGGAAGCTGAATCAGGATCAGGTTGGGTATTATTAACATCTTATAGGATTCCAATTTTATGGGAACATGTTCATCTAAAATTAGCCAAAACTATGTATGAGAATAAAAATGGCCCTATTCAATTTACTCCAATTAATACGCCTAAAAGGATTAAAATAAATAATGATATAAAAGAGCAATTAAATCCAGAAGTAAAAACAAAATTAATAAAATCAAAAAAGAATAATTCTTTAAGTTCATCTGATACTATAAAAAAAGAAAAGGGGAAAAAGAAATTATAAAAGCTATATAAATATATTTGTATATAATAAAATATGTCTAATATAACATCTCCAATATTAGATATATTATTGCCTAAAATTGCGGAAGAGTTTTCTTTAAGCCCTCCTGAGATGCGAGAAGGGATAATATCTGAGGATGACATATTATTTTTAAAGGACGAGTGTAATAAAGAATCACCATTTGACCCATTAAATAAAAGAAAATATTTATTTGATAGATTTATGGATAAAAAAGCAGAATATGATTGTAGTATATGTCCATATGGGCAAATTGTTGCGATATGGGATACTCCTGATCAGGAAAAGGAAATTCCATGGGAATTATGGGGGCGAATATTCCGTATTTTTACAAACGGAAGTCCTAAAAATAAATCTAAATTTAAAGTATATTTCCTTGCAAATACAAATCTCCGTGAATTTCCAGAAAAGGGATATCCTATTAAACCTGAAAATATTAATGGGGGGTATACATACCCATGTAATAAACAATCTATAGTTATATATAGAGCAGAAGATGCTACACGTGTTTTAATACATGAATTAATGCATGCTGCTTGTTCAGACAATCATGAATTAGGAATAGATCAAGTAGAAGCAGAAACGGAGGCGTGGGCCGAATTAATATATACAGTTATATTATCACAAGGAAAGAAATATATTTTTAATTCTTTAATACAACGTCAATCTGAATATATGAGAAAGCAGAATAAAAAAATAGAGGAATATATAAAAGACTCGGATTCTGATAGACCATTTCCATGGAGATATACAATAGGAAAACAAGAAGTATGGGAAAGATGGGGTATTCTTTCATATCAAAATTCTAATCCATTTATACAAATAGGCAATTCATTACGATTAACATATCCTCCAGATATTATTTTAAAGGAAAGGTTCAAAGTTAAAAATACATCAACTATACTATAAAATGTGCTATTAAAAATTGATTGAATATTATATGTGACTAAGGCCAGTAATAAGTTAAAAATGGGAGTAAAAGGTCTCTTTCAATTCTTAAAAAGATTTGAAAAAGAAGTTTCAATTTCAGAATATTTAAAACAACAAAATGTGGGCCTCGATATGTTTTGGTTCTTATATCTATCGCGCGGTGATATGTTTAAATTACAAGCTTACTTATCACACGTAATACAATCGGCGAAAGAAGTTTATTGTGTATTTGATGGGAAACCATCGCATAAAAAAATTGAAATATTACAAGAGCAGGCTAAGAAACGTAGAGAAATTGAACACACTATTAGAGAAATAGAATCATTCTTACATTATCCATTCCATAAAATATCTACAAAAGATCGTAATCAGTTAAAATCATATGTAAATCAATTAAAATACCAAATATGGACTCCATCTCCAGATTATATTAACTATGTAAAACAATGGCTTCATTCAAAGGGATGTATTATTTATCAGGCGCCAGAAGAAGCAGATGATTTACTTATAAAATTGGAGAAAGAGAACGTAATTGATATAATTATAACTAATGATTCTGATTTATTAATACTTGGAGGGCATAATATATTACGTATGAAATCTCCGACAATAGGAAAACTATTTAAAAAAGATATATTACAATCATCACTCAATTTCACAGGCAAACAATGGAATGATTTTATGCTACTATGCTGTAATATGGATAATAAAGATGTAATTCTAGCATATTCACTTATTAGTGTATATAAAGATTTAGAATATAGTTTACAGAAGCATTTTAGTAATAATCATTGCGATTTAATAAGTAGTTCTACAGTTGGATTTCTTTATCCTGATATAGAATAATATGTGTCTATATATAGATAAATGGTAAAAGAAAAAACGGTTACAAAAACAGAAATTGAATTTCTGAATACGCGTTTACCACATTATCGTGAAGCAATAAAAACGCTACAAAATAAAGGGTTTAAGCCTCGTGTAAAAACATCTGGGGCGCGTAAAGAAATATTAGATAGTTATTATAAGTATCTTGTTAATATTAAAGCGGCAGAATTAGGCTATCGCCCTTTAACCCCTGTAGAATTAGATGAATTATATAAAGTAGCGAAAGATAATATTCAACACTATGAAATGTATACTAAACAGACTAAAGTTCCTATTACAGAAATGAAAGAAAATATGGAAATGAACTTGCCAGAAGAATTTGCTACTTTTGAGAATGTTGAAAAAATGCAGAATAACTATCAAATGATGCATAATCTTGAAGAACACATGAAACGTACAATGAATACAGTAGAACTATCTAATATGCCAAAATCAAGTTATGCTCAAGCATTACTATTAGGCCCACAATATAAATTAACTAATTGGTATAATTATCGTAGGGAACATGGAATGAAAAATAGTAGTGATTCTATGGATGGCGGCAAACGAAGTACTAGAAAACGTAATACTAAACGAAAGATAACTAAAAGACAAAGGAAAACTTATCGCAAAAGGGCTTAAAGAAAAAGGTGTATATAGGAGAACTTAAAGAAACTAAATAAATTAATATAAATTTGAAACATAATATAGCATATATATTTCTTAGTAACTATGCCATTTTGTGAAAAACATCAAGTAGATAGTAAGCATAAGTGCCCTCAATGTACTGTTGATAAACGTAGGAAAACTATGAAAGAGAGATATGGGGTTGAAAATGCACTTCATAGTGATACATTTAAAGAGAAAAAGAAAAATACAACTATTGAAAGGCATGGTGTAGAGAATGTACTTCAATTGGACTCTTTTAAAGAAAAAAGAAAAAAGACATGTTTACAACTATATGGTGTTGAACATGCATTACAAGTACAAGAAATTAGAGATAAAGGTATTGAAACTATGAAGGATTTATATGGTGTTGAATATGCTATACAATCAGATGAATTAAAAGAAAAACGTATTCAAACAAATATAGAAAAGTTTGGTGTAGTTAGCCCTCTACAAAACCCAGATATACTTGAGAAAAGGAAACAAACAAATCTCGAAAGACACGGTGTTGATGAAGTATTAAGGTCAGCTGAATTTCATGAACAAATTAATGAAATTATGATAAATAAATATGGTGCTAAAAATCCACTACAAATAGAAGAGTTCAAAAAGAAAAAAGATGAGACATGTATAAATTTATATGGTACAGCATCAGTTATGCATAATCCTGAAATATTTAAACGAAATATGGATTCATGTTTTAAGAGAAAAGAATTATTACTTCCATCTGGAAATGTGTTAACATATCAAGGATATGAAAATGTAGCACTCTTAGAATTATTAAAAACATATTCTGAAGAAGAAATACTTAATAATATAAGTGATATGCCTGAAATACATTACGAGTTTGAAGGTAAACTAAGAAGATATTATGCTGATATTTATATACCAAAAGATAATCTAATTATTGAAGTAAAATCAACATACACTTATGAGGCATATTTGGAGAAAAATAAAGCAAAAAGAGAACAATCACTTAAAGATGGTTATAAGTTTGAGTTCTGGATATGTGATGATAAAAAGATTTTAGAAAAAATATTATAAAAATATTCTACTTAAATAAAAAGAAAAATATTTTTATTATTTATTTTCATATGTACATAGGGTTAATTAATTTAAGCAGTTGCTACCTTCTTCTTCTCGGGTAGTACATATAGTTTGTATAAATATCGCTGAATGTTCTTATACCCAATTGGCTCACCTTCCTTGATGCCAAGTACCTTACGCATGGCAGCATCAGGGTGAATGGTGTGACCCTTCTCGGCATCCTTTAGCTTATGAGCCTCTACATAAGCGCTGAAAGCGCGAGTTACATCAGCAGGAGTCATCTGAGTACCCTTTGCCTTACCTAGGAAAGCACAGAGCTCATCCTTCAGAGTGACAGGGGTAGTGAAGATAGTAGGGCGCTTCTCCTTAGGAGTACCATCATCACCCTCCTTCTTGGAGCGGCGCTTACGCTTGCCTGCCTCCTTTACCTCCTTAGCAACGCGCTTTTGTAGTCGCTGTAGAGTCTTGATAGCCTCAGTGCTATCCTTCTTGAGCTGCTCATGAGTCTTAATCAGAGCAGCAATCTCTTGTTCAACAGATAGTTCAACCTTAGGGACTGCCTCAGTTACAGCAGTAGCAACAGGGGCATCAGTAGTTGCCGCAACTACAGGCTTGGTTCGCTTCTCCTTCTTCTCAGCGACCACAGGGGCAGCAGCAGGAGTAGTTGCAGTAGCAACAGGGGTATCAGTCTTCTTGCTTACTCGCTTGGGGGCAGGGGTAGTCTTGCTCATTGTACTATTACCGGTGGAAGTATTTGACATCTTTAAACGCACTACCTTATATAATATGTGTTACAATCATCAAATTTTGTCATAATAATCAATCTAAGACCTAAATCCCTCCGACATATGCTTTTTTTCTATTGAAATCACTCGTATATCATGTTATAATTGGCATATAATATATAAATATTACAATATTATTACCTTATAATAACTAGATTATTAATAATTAATAATTATAATTAGTAATTATCTATATAATACATTATAAAATATATTTCTCTCTTATAAATCATATTTCAATAAGAAAAAATAGGGCTCAATTTATATAGCATAGCATTATTTTTACTTACTGTAAGTATACTACATTAAAGATGCGATATAGTCCAAAAATAAATTCGATAAAATTTGACGCGTAAATCTGGCTAGAATCTAAGCTAGTTCAAAGTAAAATGTCATCCAGTGTTGTATACCCTTCTACCTTCAGTTCTAAGAATATCACCGTCTCTGAGCCTCGTGTTCTTCAGAGTGGTGCCAAACAGGCCTATCTCAATTATGGCGGTGAGAGGCTTGTTATGCAAACTGCGATTAATATGTCCATTCCATTTGGTCTAAATGTCGCAGATAAGTTTGGTCCACCTGAATACAGTGTTGAACTATCATTCCGTGGCCATCAGCAGAAGCCTGAGATTCAAGAGTTCATGAATGTAATTTCACAGATTGATGAGAGACTCCTAGAAGAGGGTGTTAAGAACTCTAAGAAATGGTTTAAGGCTGATCTTACTCGTGATGTAGTTAAGGCATTCTATACCCCTTCACTTAAGTACAGTAAAGATAAAGATGGTAATCAACTCGACTACCCTCCTAATCTCAAGTTGAAGCTACGTAAGGTCAATAATGACTTTGAGACTAAGTTCTATGATGTAAATGGCAATCCTTATAAGGGTATTCCAATTGAGGATCTACTTGTAAAAGGTACGCAGATTACTGCTATTATTGAGTGTGCGGGTGTATGGTTTGCTGGTTCAAAGTTTGGTCTAACTTGGCGTGCTAAGCAGATTGCTATTCACAAGATGCCTGAGAAGATTTCAGATTTCGCATTCAAAGGCCTAGCAAATGGTGGTGCTGGTAAGTCATCAGATGATGAGGGTACATCCCCTGGTCAATTTGATGAGATTGATGATGATGAGGTATTTGGAAATACTAAGGCATCTGTAGTAGCAGCTGTAATGCCCGTTAAAAAGTCAGCTCCTATCCCAGTGGAGCAAGAGAAAGAGCAAGAACAAGAGCAGGAGAAAGAACAAGAAACAGTTGATGATGACGCAGCCGATGATGTAGAACCAGTACCTGCGCCTAAGAAGACTACCGTTGTTAAGAAGAAGGTTATTACTAAGAAATAAAATACCTATAGTATAGTAAATTAAAAATAATAAAAATATATTTTTGTTTATTATCTATCCCATAAAATTATAAGATAGGCTCATAGGTTTTGGCCGACATATATTAACAGGTTTAGGCACGCCAACATTTCTAGTTTCCCTTTGTAATTGTAATACCGATGGGGGGATTATTTCATTTCTAACTGGTAAATATGGATTATTTCTTATAACTCCATAATTTAATAATTGCTGTTGTAATTGTGAACTTATTGTATCTGAATTTACACTATTTATAGTAGAAATATTTACTGTACGCGTCCCTTGATTACATTCATAATAATTGCTTATTTTTTGATTTAAAAGAGACTGAAATGATGCTCCGCATGTTATATTAGGATTAGTTGCTGAAATAGTAGAAGCTACTTCATAATTACATTGATTTTTATTACAGCACTGTGATATATTTCCAGGCCTATTATAAGAAAAACATTTATTACATTGTCTTGTTATTTCTTGTACTATTTCTTGTGTATTCATCTTACTATAGTATTTTAAAAATATTATAGTAAAATATTATAGTATAATATATAAATTTAATATTTAAGATTCATCATCACTATCAGGAACAGAAGTATCAATATCATCAGCATCTTTATAGTATCTTCCAATATAAGGGCCAATTCCATTTTTTATTTTCTTATACAGTTTCCCTTTATTCCCTTCAAGATAATATGTTACACTATTAAGTTCAAATTCTCGGAGGCTAACATATTCAATTTCATATCCATCTGTATCGACTTGTTCAATATCTTCTTCTATGATAGTTGGAATAACTGCTTCTTGAAATATAATAGGCTGATCAGCTAATAGGGGATTGGTAACGGGCGATGATGGTGATTCTATGGGTTTTTTTAGACTGCGTTTCTTTTTTTCAACAGTATTTTCAGCAACATCTTTTGTAATATTTTTAGATGTAGTACGAACTTTTTTAGCCTCCTTATGAGTGTTTTGAATAGTAGATTCTTGTAATTCTGTAGTTTTTGTACTTTCAGTTGCAATAGTTGGACGTTTACGTTTAACTTTAGTTTCAGAGTTATTATCTTCATTATTAGAAGGTTTATCGGCTTCATTTTTAGGTTTTCTACCACGAGGCATGATCACTACATTATTTTGTTTAACCACTTTATATTCTTCTGTTTTTTGTTCTATTTTTAATTCTTTATTATTTGATTGTATTTTACATGATACGACTTTAGTATAATCTGGATCAATAACAATAAATCCTTGACGAGCTTCTGCCTGATATTTCCTAGCAAGTACAACCATCTGTGCGCCAGGCTCCCCCCAGAGGGGAACTCGTGATTGATACCACTGTCCTCCAAATATATGACTATGTTCAGGAATAGGTTCACTTACTTTTCCATGATCAAATCGGCGTGATCCCTGTGTCTTATATGGTGCCACTTTTTCAATACATTTTGCGCATACGTCGAGACCTTTAACACAAGGAAAATTACATCGTTTTTCTAAATAGAAGCTATGACGACCATCGCCAAACATCTGTTTAGTTCCTTCATCTGTTACTCTCATAATACATGACATTTTATAGTTAAATTAATATAAGTATATCTCATACTATTTAGCCATATCAAAATAAATCAAATTTAGCGAACTATAGTTATATTTTTGTTTCTAATGCGGCTATTCTATTTTTAAGTGATTCATTCTCTTGTGATAACTCTTTAATAGACTGTATTAGTGAAGGGATAAATTCGGAATAATTTACTGAATAATATGAATTTTCTCCAGTAGGGGGATGTATAGCTCCAAAACTTGTATAATTAAGAGATTGGGTTACTTCTTCTACTTCTTGAGCAATAATACCTATATGCCTTTTATCAGGAGAAGATATTAGATTATAACTAACAGGATTTAGTTTATTAATAAAGTCTAATCCTAATACATCTTGGATAATATTTTCTTTAAGATTTCTATCTGATGGAGTAACTGTATTAACTTCTAATGTATTTGTACTAGGATTATATTTAAAATTACTATTAACATATTCTGGTTGATTGCCAGATATATCAGATACAAATGTAGGGTAATATGGGTAATTAATTATAGTACTTGTTATATTAATATTTGTAGTATTAGTAGAAGATGTTGCATTACCAAATAAATTACCTGTTACATTACCTGTTACATTACCAGATAAATCTCCTATTACATCACCTGTTACATTACCAGAAAATGTTGTAGCAGTTAATGTGCCAGTTAATGGAACATATGATAGAGCATTATCATTATATACATCAAGTGAACTATTATCTACTATTGTCGGTACAAAAATAGGATAAAATGTTCTATCTGGATATATACCCATTGTACCGTCAAAACATGAATGTATAATAATAGTATTAGATGTTGTCGCGGTATTTGCTGTAGAAGCATTACCCAATAAATTACCAACAAAAGTGGAAGCACTTAATCCAGATTGTGATATAAATATATCACCACCATCTACAACCGCCGATTGATATAACCCATTACTAGATACTGATACAGATATCCATGCTTTATCTTGTTCATTAGCTACCCATGTATTACCATAATCATTAGATACATATATTTGTCCATTAGAAACAATAGCAGTCTGGAACTGCCCAGTTGCTGAAATAGATACTGAAATCCATTCTCTACTATCATCTTTGGCTACCCATGTTTGACCATAATCGCTAGATACATATATTTGCCCACCAGATATTACAGCAGTCTGGAACTGCCCAGTTGCTGATACTGATACTGAAATCCATGTAGTACTAATACTCTTAGCAGGCCATGTATTACCATAATCATTAGATATATATATTTGCCCATCATAATCTACAGTAGTCTGGAACTGTCCAGTTGCTGAAATAGATATACTACGAAATGTTTTACTACCTAATGTAGTATTAGGATTCCATGTTTGACCATAATTATTTGATACATATATCAACCCACCATCAACAACTGCTGTCTGATATTGTCCAGTTGCTGAAACGGATACTGAACTCCATGATGTATTAATACTCTTAGCAGCCCATGTATTACCATAATCATTTGATACATATATTTGCCCATTAGAAACAACTGCTGTTTGGAACTGCCCTGTTGCTGAAATTGATACTGAAATCCAGTCTCTGATACTATCTTTAGCTATCCAATTAGCACCATAATCATTGGATATATATATATGTTCATTATATATAATAGCTGTTTGGAACTGACCTGTTACTGATAATGATATGCCTCGCCATTGTGTATTATTAGATATAGGTATCCAATTATCACCACTATCAGTAGATTCATATATGTTATTACTAACTGCTGCTTGAATTAGACCATCTGATGATAAAGATACACAAGACCATGATAATATATCAGTTGTTTTAGGGACCCATGTATTTCCAAAATCAGTCGATACATATATTTGTCCATTAGTTACAACAGCAGTTTGAATGGAACCATCTGTAGACATAGATACACTCTTCCATGATGTACTAATACTCTTAGCAGCCCATGTATCACCGCCATCACTAGATACATATATATATCCTGTATCATATTCATATTTATTACTAACAGCTGTTATATATTGCCCATTATTAGATATTGCTACACCTTGCCAAAAATCAATTTCAATTGTTTTAGGGACCCATGTGACACCATAATCAGTAGATAAATATATGAATCCGTTGTATACAACAGCTACTTGAAATTGTCCATCATCTGACATTGATACACTTGTCCATTCTCTGACATCATCTTTTATAGCCCATGTAGCACCACCATCACTTGATATTTGTAAATTGCCGCAGTCAGCAGTTACTGTTCTGAAATTACCATTTTGTGACATTGCTATGCATGTATATGATTGTTCTGTTTTAAAATCACCAATATCAGATATATTAGTATATATATTCCATGTATTACCATAATCAGTTGAGAAATATAAATAATCTTGTGATGCAACTGCTGATTGGAAAGACCCATTACCAGAAATAGCAATACTAGACCAATTTCTAACTGTATCAGTTAATTTGGGTTTCCATGTCTGACCAGAATCAGAAGATACATATATATATCCAAATCTAACAACTGCTGACTGATATATACCATCATCCGAAATAGATATACTTACCCAATTCTTATCAGTAATGGATGTGTATGATTTCCATTCAGTGCCATAATTAACTATAGGCAATCCATAATCATTAAAAATAGGTAATACAATATTTGAAACATCTTTAACTGTTGTTGCAGTTGCTGCATTACCAGACAAATCACCAACAATAGGTTGGTGTGCTACAATTTCATTACCTTTTATATTTAATACATCAGCATCTGCTACCATGATTTTAGTCTCATTGCCTAATGGGACATTTAATACTATATTATTTACACCTTCAATTTTTTTATCTGGTGCTATTGACAGGGATGATCCAATATTAATTACTTCAGTACCAACTGTTCCAATTGCGCTAATACTAGTTGTCTCAATATTAGTAATCTCAGCATTACTACATCCAATAATAGAATCTGTATTACCAAAATCAATATTATTACCACCAGTTGTATTACCAACTTCTAATACGCTTATTAAATCTTGATTACCAGCTGACCCTGCTCCAACTTGAGTATTATCAAGATATAGTTTATTAGTTCCTGTATGATTATTTACCCATACAACACCAGATGCGCTAATAGGGACATCACTTGGTTTACCATTACTAGGGACTAATTGTATATAAGTAGGATCAATTCCACCACTTACATTTAGTTTACCATCAATTGTAACTTCTGTAACATTATTACTAGCATCTGTTGTAACAGTGAATCCATTTACTCCTGGTACTATATCTGTGGTATCACCAGGGATTGGTACTGTTTCGCAGCATGGTAGGTAGTTCAAAATCTCTAATGTTTCTATTAATCCATTATTTGAATTAGTAAATTCAATAATTACAGGCTGTGTTAATACATATGTAGTTGAGTAGCCGTCTGAATAGAATGATGTACCATTACTAACTTCTGATACAATACTATTTAGATCATATGTAGATAACTGAACTTGTTGTGCTACACCATTGACTTTTACAGACGGATTAATAATTGTATTAGGATTACCATAAATTAGTTTACTAATAATATTATAATATAAAGGTGATAAAGCCGTAATGTTTGATTGTCCTCCTTGACGTACAGATGCTACACTTTTTTGACCAATAGTGGATGTATTAATGTCATCAAATGTAATATTAGATACACCAAGCATACCATTTTTATATGTATTTAATACAACATTGTTACCAATAGTAAATACTCGTGGTATAAGGGCAGATTGTATAACTCCTCCCCTTGGAGCATATCGACTATTAACGGAGCTCATTCTTATGATAATAATTAAGATAATTAATTATTATCATAAATCACATATAAACAGTTTGTAATATCATATTATAAATAGAATGGATTATTTTCGCCCAAGGGGTGATATAACTACTGTCTTGGATCTTACGGATCGTGATGCTCAAGATAATTATTTATTTCCGTTAGATACTGATAATAGTTGGTTTAAGCGAAGTAAGAAAAGCGATAATAATGAGAAGACTATATTTCCATCGGTTGTATCCGTTCAGGAATTCCCTTATCGTGGTCCAGCAGATTATGGGCAGACTTTTACTTTTGAAATAGGTTCACTCCCAGCAGGAGATTTATTACAGGCTATTATTTTACAGATTCGATTAGGACATTGGTATAATCCACAAACAATATGTAAGCTACAGCGTGGAGAAATTCAAGCAGATTTAACACAAGAATCTAACTTCTGGACATGGGCTAATTCTATAGGGACATCTATTGTAGAATATGCGGAGTTTATAGTAGGAGAACAAACTATTGAACGTCTATCAGGAGAATTTATCCGAGCATTTCTCAATATATTTTCATCTGTTAATACACAATTTGGAGTCTCAAATGACGGATTAGGAAATGTTCCAGGCCCATTCCTATTTGTCTCTCCAACTAATCCTTCTATGTCTAATGTATTTAATACAGCATTAAGTCCTAATCGCCCCTGGTCAACAGAAAATGGAACAATATTTTGTGTTCTACCATTCTTTTTTTTAAGAACTAGATTAAAAGAAGTATTTCCTCTATTGTCATGTAATGAAGGAAATGTCCGTGTAAATATCAGACTCCGTCCATTTTCTCAAATAGTCCGTAATTTTACAGGATTCCGTAATTCATGTGCAGAAACTCCATTAAATCAGAAAGTCCTATTTAAGTCAACATCGGATTCCTCTGAAATAGTTGTAAATACAGCGAGTACTCCTCCATTATTTCAAGATTTCCGAATCCTAACAATGACAACTCTAATAACTGGGACTGTTAGGGAAGCATATTTACACAAACCTTTTGAACAGATGATAAAATTAGTACAAACTTTTTCATTTGATGAACCATTAAAGTATATAGTAAGTAAACCTAATCCGAATAGTGATACAGTTGATATACAACTTCCATTAGAACTAAATCATCCTGTTACAGAGCTTCTATGGATATTTCGTAGAAAAGCAGTTGAAGTAAATAATGAATGGTTTAATTTTTCACCAGTTGTTACTGCACAGAATAATCCTGAAAGAGTTTATCCTCCATGGCTAGATTATGCTACAATTCGTATAAATGGGTCAGAAATAATTGGAGCTTCTGGTGATTGGTTTAGAGAACATATTGCTAAAAAGCATAAGAGTGGTATTGTATCATATTCAACGCATGTATATGGATATTCTTTTGCAGAGTATCCAGATGAACATCAGCCAAGCGGAACAGCAAACATGAGTAGAACAAATTCAATAACAATTAATATGCGAGTTAATACTCCATTTCCTTTAGTATCTCCCCAACAAACAGAATGGAGTGAAGAAGTTCTAAGTGGATGGGAAGTACATGTATTTGCGATACATTATAATTGGCTGCGATTTGAAAATGGTATTTGTAATAAAATGTTTAGTGATTAAATCCATTTTATTAGAGTAATAAAATGTTTAGTGATTAAATCCATTTTATTAGAGTAATAAAATGTTTAGCAATTAAATCCATTTTATTAGAGTAATAAAATGTTTAGCAATTAAAGGTTTTGAATTGTCTTTAAATAGTCCCAAGATGGCAAGATAGTAGAATTATGATCTGCTTTATACCATAAAAATAATGTATCAAAATCACCTTTATTTTCAATGATAGCCCATATATTTACTTCCCATGTACTAGAATGTAAACTACAATATTCTAGAAAGGTTTGTTTACATATTTCAAAAAATGAAGTAATAAGGCCTGAAGGTATTATTATTATACCTCCACAAAATCGCCAATTAACATTAGATATTAAAATACTACTTTTTCCCCAACACCCTGGAATCATTATTATTTCTTTTAATAATATATTATTATAATGTGCTGTATTCCAATTAGTAGAATTAATAAAATTAAGTTTAGTAATAAAATCAATAATTTCAGAGTCATTTTTTAATATTTTAATTATTCCAAAATCTACCCATATATATTTATCATATGTAGAATATAATTCAGATGCTTTTTTAATAAATTCAACTTTAGTATTTTGTAGTGCTAAATATTCTAACGTATCTTTAGATTCATTGCGATATTGTGGTAAATTTATATTAGGCTTTGTTCCAATTTGATATATTTCTGTATTATCTAATGATAATATATGTAGATATTTATGCGTAGTTCCTTTTAATAATTCTTGAAATCTATCATTAAATATAGGATCTGTAAATATACAAAAAGGTAAATTGGACTTAGCAAATACTTCAAATAATTTAAAATATTTATCTTGATATTCTACATTATTATATATATCATAATAACATGTTACAAACATATTTATATTATTAAATAATTTTATTAATATAATTATACACATTATATAAGAAATACAGAGTATCGGATATAAACAATTTGAATAACTAATAAATAATAACTATAATTAAGGATGGTCGCCAGTCTTTTAAAAGTAATATCTTCTGGTATCCAGGATGAACGTTTAACATTTGGTAAGCATACAATATATCCATTTAAAAAAGTCTGGATGAAAACAGGGCGATTTACCACACAGTGGGCACGACTAGATTTTCAACAAACTCCTCAATTTGGTTCAACTGCTTATTGTCGACTCTTGAGAAAGGGGCATATGATTACACGTCTCTTTTTAGTAACTAATATGCCCGACATTTATACAATTCAACAACAAGCAAAGGGGCTATCGCATACAGGAGAAGCATATCCAAAGTTTGGCTGGACTAATTCATTGGGACATGCTCTAGTCGAATCCGCAACTCTCACAATTGCAACAGAAAAAGTTGAAACGTTAGATAGTAGATTGTTAGAAGTATTAGATGAGTTTAATACGCCACTTGAGAGGCTAACAGCAATGAATGAATTAATTAAACGAAAAGAGAATGGATTTACACAGTCATCGTATGGTAATACACAAACTCCTGAAAAGGTAATAACTCCACTTCCGTTTTGGTTTGCTCGTGGGGATTCAGGATGTGCTTTACCAATTGATGCAATTCCTATGGATGAAATCCGTGTAGGCATTACATTCCGTTCTATAAATGGATTATACTACACAGATACACATGTTCCTAATACATCGAATACCGCAGGTATTGAAGGTTCTTCACTGTGGCCTATCCTAAATTCCAATTTTTATACATCTCCTCCAAATACTCCTAAAAATCCAGATGCTCCACAGATTCCAGGGGTTCAAATGCCATTTAATTTACAGTTAGGAGATACATATTTACTGGCAGAATATGTGTATTTAGATCAACCTGAAGCAAATAGATTTCGCCTGGCAGATTTACAAGTTCCTGTTGTGAATCATTATGCTATGAAACCATTTGATACGCGTGGTCTAATGTCGGCTAGAATCCGTCTAGATATTCCGAATCCGACAAGAGATATCTTTTTTTTACTTAATCGCGTAGAAGCCCCTACGTATAATGCGCACTTCTTGGCAACAAGGGATTTAACGGGTAATTCTAATACACTTCCTAATGGAAGTAAAACTCCATGGTGGCCAGATGCTCAAGGATTAAGTGCGAAATATCCATTACCACTAAGACCCGCATTCTCATTATCAGACTCGGAACCAATTACAGGATATGCTGTAGAGTATGAAGGAAATCTAGTCCGATTCCGAACAGAAGGTCCAGCACTATTCCGATCTATTATTCCATCATATGAACAGCGGAAAAGTCCATGGGTAAATAGATATTATTATAATTTTCCGCTCGGAATTCAAAATGGATATACTCCATTTTCTAGCCCACAGGGAGAAGCAAATCTGGATAAAATAAAGAATAGAGATTTAGTGCTACAAATCCGTCAGGATAGAAATTCGGACAAAGTTACAGTTACTCCGCGATTTGTTGTATATGTATATGCGGAAGTATATAATATATTACGAGTATATGGAGGTCGAGCTGCTCTAATGATGGCGTATTAGAGTTATTTATTTACTATTATAATTATTAGAATTTATATATTTATGATTAAGAATACGCATTTATATTATAGTATTATATTATATTTTATAACAAATATATTTTCTAATAAATCGTAAAAAAATAGCACAAAAAAATAAACAATCGGGTCTATATATTTCTGCTTCAGGAGGATAATCTTCATCAGGATTACTATATAACCCTTTACATCTTTTACCATCACTAGTATATGAAAACCATATTACTTTATGATAAAATTTATTATCATATCTATCAATATATAATTTAGAAAAACATTTTCCAAAAAGTAAATAATACAAATCTTTTTTCCCTTCAGGATAAATAGAATATTCTATTGATGTCATATATAGTTAAATATATATATAGTTTAAATTATAAATATTAAGAGGCTAGAAATGCCTTATAATTCCATTTTTGTATTTGTGGTATATTGGGAAACATATGAGTCCTGCTAAATGTAAATCGTCGCCCTTTCCGTTTTTTAAGAGTTTTACGAAGTGAGCCACCTTTTAGTTTATTTAGTTGTAATTTAAGAATAGGTGTTTTATTCTGTAAAATATTATCTTGAAAATCAATATACCAATCAATATTATCATAAATAGAGCCTTTAAATATATAATTCATAGCTCCTCCAATCCATGGATAAATAATAGCACATTTCTTTCTTCCGTATTTTTTAGATATAGCTTGAAAGAAATCATGCCAATTGTCTGTTGATTGATATAATGGTTCTAGTTCATCTTGTAATTTTGAATTAACAAAATCAAAGTGGCGTGGTTTACATTCTGATTTATACATGTTATATTTTAATTCACAGTATTTATCATGTTCATATTTTAATTTAGCATCAAACATTTCCTCATACCATGTTTTTCCATGAAATGCTATATAGAATGCTTTCATAGGTACTTTAATTTCATTATTATCAGGTAATTCGCATGTAAATGAACTTGTATCTTTAAATGATATTGTTTTTATATTAGGATTAATATCTCTTACAAGTGTTAATCCTATTAGCGTCATATGCTGTGCTAATCCTTTTTGTATATATGTTTCTAGGGAACAATTTTCATCAGCTTCAACCCATAATAAGTAGGCATCATTTCCATCTGATTCTCGCGATGGAACTTTAATCTGAACACATTGTTTATCTTTACTTCCAATATTTATCATAAACGATGAAGGTTTATCTGTATTTCTATCAAAAGTTACTGTAAATTTTACTAGAAATATACCGTATCGTGTCTTTACAGAATATGACGAATTATTCATTTTATTAATATCTTATAAATTATTTAAATCATCACTATATTAAAAATAAATTTGAAATTCAAGATTCCGTCGATTTAGTCAAACTCATATATAATATAAGTATAAAATGCGAATCGTAAATTGGAATGTCAATGGCGTGAGAGCCGTGTGTGGCAAAGTGAAGAATGGAGATAAAACAGGAACGCAAAAGGAGAATGTTATTACAACTTTAATCAAGGAACAGCAGCCAGATATTATGTGCTTTCAAGAAATTAAGACTCAATCTAGCAAAGACTTTGATTGTCTAAAACCTTATTATCCTCATATTTATACAAATCATGCGGAAAAGAAGGGATATTCAGGAACAGCATTAGTATCTAGGGTAGAACCAGAATGGGTCACAAACGATTTCTCTCTATTTCCTGAAGATATTATTGGAGAATATAAAGAAAAGAGTTTCAATAAAGAGGGCAGGATTATTACAGCAAAGTTTCCCACCTTTATTCTCGTAACATGTTATACACCTAATTCTAAAGAGGGCCTAAAGAGATTAGATGAACGAATTGAATGGGAACAATTGATGAGAAATTATCTGAAAGCTTTGGAGGAATCAGATTTACCTGTTATTCTTTGCGGAGATTTAAATGTGGCTCCTACCGCAATTGATATTCATAATCCAAAGGGAAAGGAAAAAACTGCAGGATATTCTAAAGAAGAACGTGCTGAATTTCAGAAACTTATTGATATTGGATTTATAGATTCTTATAGATATTTTAAACCCAAGGAAATAAAGTATACATATTGGTCTAATTTCGCAAATTCACGAGGCAAAAATTTAGGGTGGAGGATAGATCATTTCATGATATCTAATTCAGTTAAAGATAAAATAAAAGAAGCAGATTGCCTTACAGAGTATTATGGCTCAGATCATTGCCCTATATTATTGGATATAAATGTATAGATTTATATACTATCTTGAAATCTTAAAAATAAGTGATGCGTTAACACCAGCCCTACTTGGTAATACAACTTCAGCAATACGACCATATTCTTCAAAACGAACTTTTCCACTCCAGGCTTCTCCTGTAATAATCCATTCATCAATATTTTTCTTTAATTCATCAAAAGAACCTCCTCGGCGAACCCCCGCATCAAGTAACTGTTTAAGAAGATGAATTCCTTCCTTTACGCGTTCTCCTTTTTCTTTCCCTTTCCCTTTCCCTTTCCCTTTCCCTTCCCCTTTCATTATTTTCTGATTTTTTATGATAGGTTCTTCGTTTTCCTTTAGTGCTTCGTTTACCTTTAGTGTTTCGTTTTCCTTTAGTAGCTCGTTCATTTCTATTAGTTATTTTATTATCTTTATATTCTAAGTCAAAGAATTTATGCACGCGTTCATTTATTCGTCGTAATACAGATGACCCTGTATTAGCATTTTTAAGATTAGAATTCATATGTATCCAACTAGATTCAATAGAATCTCGTAAAATGCTATTATGCCAATGAAGTTCTATCCCATGTGCTTTTAAGATTCTATTTATAATTATTCCAAATGTTGATTTAGGTAATTGACGAGAATAAGGTGAAATAGGACAACGACATAATTTATCTGTATTAGAATTACTAGAATCAATAATATATTTCTTATGATGTAAATCGTCAATAAATAAAGTCTTACTTAAATTAATATGTGATTTAGGATATAAATCCTTATAAACACGCGATAAATCCTTAACTGGATAATTATTTATTTTATCAACATTTTCTAATGGCCTTGTATAGAGTTCATCTATAAATTCATCATCCTCAACCATTAGACAAAACATTTTACTTATCATAAGTGGCACAGACCATGTAATCCCATTATTAGTTTTCTTATCATGTGTTATTTGATCATGTGTAATCCAATGTGGATGATGATATACATCACGGACATCTAATTGATTAGTATATAGACATAGTTTCTCAATTTCACCATTCTTTTTCATTCTCGCAATGTCCTTTAAAAAGGAACGAAGTCCAGGGCGGAATATTTTAAATTCTTCGCAGCTATGAATAAGTATTTCAAGTGTTTTCTTAGAATCTAATTTATCTCCAAAATGGCTTAATGCTAATAAATCATATAATGAAAATAAAATATAATATGACCCTGTTGTTTCATCATTATCTAAAATTAGAATCCGATGAGCTGATTCGGACATACTATATATTATTATGATTTTATTCTTATCCGGTTTTGTAAATATAAATATACTTAAATATAATTATATAATAACTAATGTCATATACAAGTCTAATATCAGATAGAGATTATAAAGTTATATGGTATAAAATACGAGGCTTTGGCCTCGAAATGAATTGTAAAATGACAGAATATGGAAAGAATACTGAAAATTATATGAGTACAATGTCATTTGGAACAGGTGCTAAAAAATATTGTATTATAGCATCATATTCTTTAAATAAACCATCTGAAATTTATATTGATAGAGTAGAAAGAAAAGAAGCATGTGTACTCGGTAGGAGTCTTAATAGTTTTGAGGAAGGCACTATTAAGTTATTTAAAATTGCTTTATGGACTATGAAACAATTATATCCTGGTGTAATAAAATTTACATTAAAGGGTGATTCACAAATATATTGTGATGGCGAAGGAACTAAAGATACTATGTATTTATCATATGATTATATTTTAAAGTATAATGAGACATGGTATCAAAAAAAGTTTAATGCTGAATTACCTGGATTTATATCTAAATCGGCAACAAATGAATTACCTGGATTTATATCTAAATCGGCAACAAATAATATCACACATGTAATATCACAAAAAGATTCTATAATGAGCTTAGTATACGAGTCATTTAAAATATTAGATGAAAAAATAACTCCATTACCATTACTTAGTGATTTATTACCTGTTTTATTAAACTATAAAGATGAATATAATACATCAAATACACCAAGAGAATTTATTAATAAATTACGACAAAAATTAGGTAAAAAATATTGTAATATAGTTGGTAAATGGCTTAATGGATATATGTCATATCTTAAAATTGATATACAAATGGATAAATGGTATATATTAGATAAATATATAATTAAACCAGATAAATACTCATTTGAATTATATTCTGATAAGAATCTATATTTAGGTGGTAGTAAATTATACAAAAGCCTTAAAAGGAATACTAGAAAACATTCTACAAAAAACTATGGAATTACATCTGATACATTAATTACAAAAAATTATATTGGAATATATGATGAACTAGCATAATAATCTATTCTATCCGGTTTTGTAAATATTTCCATATATAATTATATCACTAATAACTAAGGATGACTAGAGCCAAAACTCTATTAATTATACTATTATCAATATCTATACTTATAATAATAAAATTAATATTTCCTTTTATATATAATAAAAATGAGGGATTTGATACATTGCCTCAATCGCAACAAGAAATATCAGAAAAGCATTATCAAAAATTTGTAAAGTTTTATAATCCGTTTATAAAACGATGGCAACATGCTATTCAGACATATATTGCCACTAATCAAACACAACAGCCTTTAAGTTCTCCTTCACAGGCGCGGCAAGGGCAAGGGCAAGGGCAAGGGCAAGGGCAAGAAGATTCCATACAGAATTTAAATATGGCTGTTCAGGGTATATCTGCGCAAATCAGACAGCCTTTACCACAATTCCTTAATTTTACATTTCCAGATAATTTACCTATTAATAATCCTGGGGCACTATTACAGATTTCTCAACTTATTCCACCTGATTCTAAAATATTTATAAATGCTATTAATTGGATGAATTCACATATGAGTAAATCTCATGGAAATCTACAACAAGCATTACAAGGAAATTATATTCCTAAAAATGAGGGGTTCCAAGTACAAGCAACGCAGCAATTACAAACAACGCAGCAAGTACAAGAACAATTTATATCACAACAATGTTCTCAGCAATTACAGTGTGATCAGGAAATACAGCAAGAACAAGAACAACAGGCACACGGACTTATTCAAGGAAATATTCAATCTTTTTTTTCAGAACCAGGATTTGAAGAAGCACAACAATTAGGTGATGATTTATTTAATAAATCAATGAATATTTTAAATCAAGCGCAAAATGGTGATTTGTATAAACAGATAAATATTAAAGATGCTTATAATTATCTCTCATATATAATGCCAGATGGTTCTGATAAATTAAAGAATATACAGCAAAATAATCCTACTCGATATAATGAATTACAGCAAAAATATCCAACGTGGACTAATATAAAAACATTAATTGATCAGATAAATTCAACACTAGTATAAATTCAACACTAGTATAAATTCAACACTAGTATAAATTTAATATTAAGATAAGCTGAAGGAGACTTAACCAACGAGTAGTACTTCATCATTGCCGCTATTTTTAATAGCGACTGCTTTTTGTAATTGTTTTTCTATCTTTTCAGTATTATTTTTATTTTTATTCTTAAAAGTATTAATTTTATTTATAGATTTTGTATTCATATTATTTTTGATTCGCTGTGTTTTTCGCTGCGTAATGCGTTGTACTTTAGCACGAATTAAACTAGATAATGATGTTTGATGGCCAGTACATTTTAATGATATAAATGGAAAAGGGAATTTAGTAGGATTCCTTCGTGCTTTAATTGATATGTCTACCATTTCATTGGCTAAGCATTCAATTGAACCTATATCAAAATACCGTGAATCAATTAAACCTAAACTAAAATATAATGAAATTAGTGTATCCATAGAAGCAACACGGAGTAATCTATCTTTGCGAATAGAATCTGTAAGAGGTATATTATAATAGGAATGACAAGCAACTTGTTGAATAATATATATTAATGTTTTTTTACCTTGTTTAATAATTTTTAAAGAAGGTATCAAATCAATTCCTTTAGATTCAAGTGATTTTATATGTATATCATCTGTTGCGTTATCTGTTTCAAGGGCGGCTTTAAGTTGCCTAGCATCTTCAGAAGCATCTGGTGATAGAAAGATGATAGGTTTTTTAGAATGTACTAACCAATTAGTCTTTTGTTTACTATAGTAGCTCTTTTGATAAAAATTAACTAAATCTGCGCCGGCAAATATACGCTTACTATCTATGATAAAGTTCATAATAGTAGTAACTTGATCTGAATTAAGTACATTCTCTACAAAGGTCTCTCCTTTCAGACATCGTTTAAAACTAACAAATTCATTAAATAATGATAGGCGTTCGTATACTTTAGCCCATCGTTCTACTTCACCGCGAGGTCTACTTAGTTCTAAATACATTAACATTCGTAAAGTACTTGCGTCTAAATATGATATTCCATCATAGCGATATTCTCTAGAAGATAATATTCTATATAGTTTAGGGTCAATTTGTGTAATATCTGCTACAGGTATAAAATCAACATAAATCTTAATAGTGCCTTCATGCATACCTTCTCTTGCGGAGATCTCAGTAAATCCAGCTTTTTTTAAATCTTTTACAAGTATTTTAATATCAGTAGATTGATCAGGGCTAAAGAAGTCATAATCTGGTACGGAGTATTCTGGATCATAGAATTTATATTTAGATGGTAAATGAGCATTAATTGCTTGCCCTCCGTAACATAGCCTATGTTTTTTCCTCAAAAAATCTTCTACTACATCAATTGCTCTTACTATATCTTCATCATGAGCTGATTCATAGTCTATCTTCTTTTGTGCTTCTTCGGAAGCCTTTTTAATTATATCTAATTGTTTTTGAAATTGTTTCCTATCAAAATAAGATGAATAAATTTTTTGTGATAAATCTTGTTCCATATCCCTATTCTCACTATATTTATTATTTTTCACAATTAGACATAAAGACTTAAATCTTATTAATGAGATATGATAGAATTACCTAAGCAATTTCGTCCTAAAACATCAATTATATATCCACCGTTTAAAAATGGGCGTTATATGGAAGAATATTTTTATGATTTTTATATCTCATTTTTAAACAAGAGAGGGAGTGCCAAAGGCGTGATATATATTCCTGTATTTTGGACAAATATTCAGAATCACCCAGGGTTTTCTAAAACAAAACATGTATTGTCTCAGATCTTATCTGAGAAACTTCTAGAATATGACAAAAAATATAATCCTATAAAATATTTTACAGTTGTCCAACATGATGATGGTATTCTTTTAAGTTTACCAAAACAAATTCTAGATAAATTAACTATATTTGGAGCATGTACAGGAGATATTCCGCTTCCATTAATCTATGAAGATACAACAAATACATTAGAAAAATATAGAATTAATTCTATAAATCTGAAAAAGGATTTCCTGGTATCATTTATAGGTTCTGAAACACATTCTGTTAGGAAAAATATGATGGACAAACTCCTAAAAAACGGAAATAATCCGCGGATAGGACTCCAATCCTCCAAATCCTGGACAAACTCCGTTTCGGACTCCGCTGCGGACAAATTCCTGGAAATGACGATAAAGTCCGAGTTTTGCTTAGCGCCAAGAGGATATGGTCGATCATCATTCCGTTTTTTTGAGGCAATAGAATTAGGAATACCACCTGTATATATATGGGATGATATAGAATGGCTACCATATAAGGATATTATTGATTATAATACATTTTCTGTATCAATTAATGTAAATCAGATAGATACCTTAACTTCTATACTCGAATCAATCTCTAAAGAAACTTATTCAAATATGATAAATAAATTAATGGATGTATGTAAATATTTTACACTTGAATTTATGGGGAAATATATTCTATATAAAATGAGTATTGAAATGAACTATTGAAATGAACCATAGTAATGAGATATAATTTAAGAACCAGGTCCAATTGTAGGAGAACGTAACATACCTTGGTTAGCATTGGTATTAGGATTAGGTTCTCCAGGAATAACAATGGGAGGTTTTACGTAACGAAGTGCTTCAGGTTTAGGAATAAAACTAGCGGTATTAAAGAGATTATTACCAAAAATAAAATCTTCAGTATCACTAAATAGTTGTATAGGGATACAATGGATACCGAATGTTTGTGTTACTTTATTATAATCTGCCTGAGATACAGGTTGGCTAGGATTCTTTTGTAGGCAAATTGTCCATCGTAATTTAGTATCATTTGCTACATCTTCAACCCTGTCAGATGGAATAATTAAATAGTCCTGGACAGTTTCAAGAATACCATAATTACCCTGTGCTAGACTATCTGTACAACCAAGTTGTGTTTGTGAATAATTGAGACGTAAATTCACTAAAAAGTCTAAGTCGCTCATAGTATCAAATGTATTATTTTCACGGAATCCATTAGTATTAGCATTGCTAAAAATAAGTACTTTATTATTATAATCCGTTATCTTATTAATAAGGAGGCGCCCTTCCTGTTTTTGACGGAAAAAAGAACCGCCTTCCAATATATTTGTTATTAATCTATCTTTAAAAGGGCTTAAAGCTTTAGCAACCCGAGAGTAATATTCTAGAACAGTTTGTGATTTATAAGAACCAGGTGGTTGTCGCAAGAAAAACAATACAATTACAACAGGATCGGACGTTACATTAAATGCGTTATCTTCTATAGCTTGACACACATCTTTAATATTATCATTTTGCGCTGATTTACAAAGTGGGGTATTAGAGTTAGGTTTTATACGTAATCGTCCATTAATATCACGAACAACAATCTGAGGATAATATTGTTGTGTACCATCACAACTATCTACATAATCAATTTCTAGAACAAATACACGACAACCAGCATTACATGCTAATTTAACAGCATTTTGTGGATCAAAATATCCTTCTTCAAATGGTCCAAGATAACCAGTAAATCGACATCCAAGTCCATAAAAATTAACAAAACATTGTTCAGCATCAGACATTGATCCCAATTGTGATGAAACTGGTTGTCTCTGTTCACGCATAGATTCATATTTTTGAGATAGTTTTGCTAATTGTTCACTATATTTAGCTTCTGTATGAAAATCTCCACTACTAGCATTAATACTTGCTTTCTTATAAATAGGATAAAATCCTATAAATAGCCCGACCACTATTAGACCTGTAATTATTATTGTAAGAATTACGTTCATGGTTCTCTATCCTAATATAATACAATATTACATTATAAGAATCCTCATCTCATATCTCGTAAAAACCGGACAATATAACAATTTATATTGCATTTAGAGAATATTGGTATTAAATATCAATATTTTACGGATAATATAATCTTACTATATAGTATAAACTAATGACAAAATGTTAGTGCGTAATTTGTTATCAAGAGAAAAAGAGCAAGTTTTAGAATTAGGTAGAAAAATCTTCCGAGAAGAGGATGAAATTCCGCTTCTCAGAAAGGCACTATCTTTATGTTCTATGGATTTATCACTGGTTGTGATAGATAAAACAAATATAATAGGGTTTTCATTAGTTTGTAGTAAAACTCCTACAAATTATTATGCGGAATTTATGAAAAAGATTCCTAATTGTTATGAATTAGCATTTTTAGGAATTGATCCATGTGCGCAAGGAAAAGGATTGGGAACATTATTAATAAAAGAGACATTTTTACTTACAACACGCATATCTAATAAACCCTTTACTTATTGGCTTCTAGTTGATACAATAAATGAAGGGGCGATAAAGTTGTATGAAAAAATAGGATTCCGACAATGGTGTAAAGTTAATCCTCCTATAACACCCCTGCCAGGATATATAATGGGAATTCATTCAAGGCGTATATTTAAATCTCATCAATCATCGTACCAATCATCATTTCAAGTATTGCCCAAAAAGACTATAAAATTGATATCATATTAATCTAAATATAGAAATAATACAATGGATATAAATGATACAGCAGATATAAATGATACAATGGATACATGTGATACAACAGATACAACGGATACAATAGTACAAGATATACAAAGTATAAAAGAAAAAGAAAGACAAATATTCATTAAACTTGAGAATATAGAATCACCTCTTACATCATATCAGGTTATATCGTTTCCTAATACCATTATTACATTAAATGAATTAATATCTAGAATTAGAGATCATTATAATATAACAAGCCAATCAATTCGCCTTGAATTATGGACCGGCCCGTTAGGAACGCGTCGTGTTCAAATAGATAATTATAAATATGTGCCAGAGAATTATGATACCTTTTGGGTAAGAGGCTATATTATAAATAATCTAAGCTAAATATAGAAATAATGCAGAATTTACCAAAACATGCTAAATATAAACAACATTATAAGCCAAATGATTTGTATTGGGGTTTAGGTGTAGAACATGAAACATATCTTGAAACGAGTAAATTAAAACAAGTTACACCAAATGATTTAAAGAATCTTAATAAGAGAGAACGATATAGTGTAGATTATTTAACAGTATATAATAAAGATCAATTATATTCAGCAATAGATGGACTATTTAATGATGTAAATGTAATACGTGTTCCAATATTGATGAATGCGCACTCATTTTTAAAGACGGATATTAATGGTGAACATAAAACAACGTATGAACGAATTCCAAAACCTAATCCATCATTTAACGGAAAAACAATTCATGAATGGCTAATAGAAGAGAATCCTGATGTATTTAAAGAAGATTATGACAAAACATATTTATTTGATGGTGATACTATAGAGTTTGTTACACAAAATTACTATAAGACAACAGTAATGGATGTAATACACGAGATTACTACTATTGAAAAAGATTTTATTAGAGCATTAAATTCGCTTCCGCGTGAAGGCATTTTTAGGACATATGCGCCATTTAAAATAGCAGAAAAGAATTATGGATTTGCTGCGTATTTAACTAATTTGAAGAATAATGCGATGTTTAATAATGGGACAATTCATATTAATATAACATTACCTACTAAGTTAAATAGTAAATCTGAAATTGAAGATTTTGATGCATTTAAGAAAAAACATCAAAAATATGCTCGTGCGATACAATGGCTAAGCCCGCTTATAATTGCTAAATATGGTGCACATGATCCTCTAAGTGAATCACCTATAAATGGAGAATTATATGCAGCAGGTTCACAGCGTGTTGCAGTATCGCGGTATATTGGATTAGGAACATATGATACAGATGAAATGGAAATAGGAAAAGTTTTAACTAAACAAAGGGTATCTTTAAAAGATATAGACTGGTATGATGCTTATTCAAAAAAATGTGGATATATATTTCCAGATGAAATTGGCATGGATATTAATTTTAATAAACATCATTCGCATGGAATTGAGTTTAGAATTCTTGAATCTATACCATTATATGAATTACAAGAAATAATAACTACATTAGTATATTTAGCTGATTTTTCATTAAAACATGATATATCAAATCCTAAGAAAAATTCTCTATGGCATAAGATAGCATTAAATTCGGTTCATGATGGTAAGGGATATTTAATTGACGTCTCTGACCAGAATGATTTATTTGAATTATTTAATATTAATTATATATCTAAAGAACCATTACCCGCATATGAAGTATATGATATAATAGCACTTTCCCTTTCAGAACAATATAAAGATTCTGAATGCTCTCGAGCATTATTATTAGGTATTGGGCCAGATATAAAATATAATCCAGATCACATATATAAGTTTGATAATGTAGGTAATGATAGTAATTCAGTTATTGTAGCGCCGCCTTCTTCTCCTGAATCACAGACATCTGATATATCATTAGGATCATTTATATTAGAAGATAATGAGAGACCGCGATTAGAAACAATAACTGAAGTTAATTCAGTTATATCTGAAGATAGTGTAAGTACATCTGGATTTATGTTAACTACTAAAACATCACTACTATGTATGAATCCTAATAATGATGAAGGTCCCAAAGGAGAACTTAAAGCCCCTGAAGGAGAACTTAAAGAAGTCAAAGGAGAACTTAAAGAAGTCAAAGGAGAACTTAAAGAAGCCAAAGGAGAACTTAAAGAAGCCAAAGGAGAACTTAAAGAAGCCAAAGAAGGCCCTGATGAAGTACCATTGAAACCTAATAAGATTAGATGGTGTTGTTAATCATCTTCCTCTTCGTATTCATATCGTAATCTCCGCATAAATGTCCCTATTACTTTCTCCCATGTATATTCTACAACAGTTTCTTTTCCTCGTTTTCCATGTAGTTTTCGCAATTCATCATCAAATACATATTGTTCCATAGCATCAACTACATCTTTCACATCAACTACTTCCGCTTCACCAGTTATCATATTATAGGCTTGAGGTAAATAATATCGCATTTTAGGTTCAATAACTAAAGAATTAGAATTATTACAATAATCAGTATAACCTTTGATTTTAGGAACAATTTGTGGTACGCCTACACTCATACTTTCAAAAGTACATAAACCAAATCCTTCTCCTTCAGCACAACTTACACAAGCATCAGCCATATTATAGAATACATTAATATCTTCATCTTTATAGCAACTATTACTTGAAGTAATCATTAGCCTATTACCAAATGTATCAACAGGGGCGTTACGCATTTTTAATTCTCGTGAAAAGATTTCAAAGAGTTGATGACCACCATGATCACCACGATCACCAATAATAAGCATAAAAATGGGACGAATAGGATGTTTTGTAATTAATTCAACAAATGACATAATAAGTAGATCCAGTCGCTTACGAGGTTGATTACGATTTAGACTCAGAAAGATAAATGCTTCTTTGGGCAATCCTACTGATTGTCGCGCAAGTTCTTTAGGAATACTACGAAATAAACGTACATCAATTCCATGATTCATTACATCAACAGGGCGTGTAATACCACATCGTTTCAACTCCTCTTTCCATGATTTAGTAAAACTAAACACACGATCTACGTCACGATTTATATTATCAATTAATGGCTGAGGAATAGCATTATACATAGTATCAATATATGCCCATATCTTAAAAGATCGCCCTGTAAATACTTTGCGAATTTCTTCAATATATCCATTAACTACTACAATGTCATTATAAATAAAGACAATATCTGGTACTTCGTTACGAATTACACTACAAAGTTCAGAAAATCCAAAACCAGCTCCTTCTTTTTCTACATTTCCATTATTAGCATTAGCATATACGGTACCATTTACTGATTTATCTAGTGCGCTCCCATCAATTACTTTAACACTATCAGGATATTTCCTTTGAATATCAGCATTTCTAAGGCGCTGCGTACCGAAATGTATTAGATTAATCCAATCATGTTTAGCTAATTGATTAATAAGATTATACGCAACTTTACTATACCCGTTTACCTGATTAATATGAGTAGATACAAGTAGTATTTTTAGTTTTTTAATATTTTCTATATTCTGCGAGGTTTCACTTTGTTTAATACTAGTTTTAGAAATATTTAGATCAGAATCATTTACAGATTTTTTATCAGATGTATCAATTCCTTTAGATATACAAATATTTAGTTCTTTTGCTAGCTCTTCAAAGTTCATTATATTGTATATTCTATGTTATATGTTTTTAGGTTATTTTGATTTAGCCCGGCATAGATATCGACATAGATCAGCATATAAGTAAAATTACAAAAAGGATAAATAAAAATCGCGACTAATTATAGAAAATGCATCGTAGAACTATGCGTAAACGCAGCAGCAAGCACAGTAGAAAGCACAGCAGAAAGCACACTCGTAAAAATGGAGGTGGTAGTGGTAGTTCCAGTAAAAACACTAGTCAAAATATGTCAGGTGGTGCTAAGAAAGGCGGCAACAAATGGAACAAATTTGTAATGGGTGTCTATAATGAAATGAAGCGTAAGAACCCTGATGTTGCTTTTGGTGATGCTCTAAAAGAAGCTTCTCGCCTTAAAAAGAAGGGTGAATATTAAAATTAAAAATTATTAATAGATAAACAAAAGTAATATATTAATTTAATAAATTATATTATTACTCTATTTATAACTTAATATTATTCAGTTTCATTTATGGAATCTAAATTAGATATATAGGTTTTATTTACAAAGCTATATTGTGAAGTTATTGAACTAACCATTTCATATTTATCAGTTGGATATTTGTCATATGTATTGGTATATGGTGTAATAGTTTGCATATATAGTTCTTTATCTTCTTTTTGTTCTTTCTCTTGCTCTTTCTCTTGTGATAGCTGCTGTCTTTGCTTTTGCTGCTCCCCTTGCTCCCCTTGTTTTTCTTGTTTTTCATCATATACAGGAGAATCAATACCAATTATTTCCAACTCATTAATAGATTGTTTTATATTTATATTAGATACATTATTATTAATCTTTTTAATAGAGGTTATCTCAAATGATGCACCATCATCTATAGATATTCTTCTTTCTAAAGGGTGAATTTTAAATATTTTTTTAGTAAAATTTCCAATAAAACTATCATTATAATAATTAATTTCACATGAACCTGTTAATAAATTAGTAAATATACATTTAGATAATATATCAAGAATAATAAATCCAATAATACATGTATTTATAGATATTTTTTCTAACATATAAAGAATATGAAATATAGGATATATACACCATAATAACATAATACATGATACAATTGCTCTAAAAATACGAAATTGTACAGTGTGATGTTTATATGATTTTCTTAATATATGAATAAGTAATATTGAAAAAAGTGTAGAATAACATATACAACCACATATAAATCCAATATATATAATACTATGATCTTTTGAAATATATGATATATATCCTGATATAATCATTACTATATCAATTGCAGTAAGAAATAAATACACATATAATGATAAATATTTAAAACGACATAAAGTTATGATTATTAATGGTGTAGTAAATATCCATTCTATATAAAATATCTCTAAGCTAAATTCATTTGATAATAATATTTTAATACATGTCATTAAGTATAATATACATGGTATTAAATTAATTAAACAACATATAAAATAATAATACTTATCTCTATAGTCTCCTTTAAACTTTCTACTTAGATAAAATTGATATATAATAAAAACTAATAATACAGATATTGCTACATAAAATGGTATTATGGATATTATATCCATAATATTATATTAATTATACAAATAAATCTTTAGACTATATTAGCTATCTCTTTTTTCCAACTTTTCCATTTTTCTATTAATCCGATTCTATATTTTTCAGCAATATCAGGATTATCTAGAAAGTATTGGATAGCATATTGTGCCTTTTCAATAGTATCAATCTCAATAAGGCATAAATGTTTTATAATCCATTTAATGGAGTTACATCCAGTAATAATGCAAGGGTCCATAATAACAATCGGAATAACTCCATGTTCAAGGCACTCGTATAAACGGAATGTTTCATAATTATTTCCTCGTAGGATTGGACAAAACTTACTCTTCTTCAAAATATCACTATATTCTTTTTCATCAAACATATCAGGATTATTCCATGTATCTAGTAAATGAGCTTTATTAGGAGTTAGATGTATAAACTTATCTAAAATATCCTTACGATTAAACCAAGATGTTCCACAGAAACTCCATACTAACTCACGATCTTTAAATTCTCTAATATCCTCTTTATCACAAGTATGATGATATCCAAGTGGAATTACATGTAATTTATCTAATGGTGGCAAATCATCTCGCGTATAATTACGAACTACTTGTCTACAGTATTCTAAACTATAAAAATCAATAGAATCTGTACAAAATTCATCACTTAAATGAAGAATCTTAAAATCTATTCCTTTTTTATCTAAGTGATTACATATAAATCCTATTTTATCACTATGAGGCCGCATTACAAGTAGATATGAACCTGGAATAAAATCATTGTATGTAAATTCTTTTAATGTGTATTCTCCTAATATTTCAGTAAGCCATTTCTCTTCATATAATTTAAAATTATTACCTTCTACATATTCTTTTAAGTAATATATAGTCTGACTAGAATTATAAATAGTATCTAATACATTCTTAATGGAGTATTCTTTATCAGTAGAAGATACAGATGAGAGTATTTCCTGAGTAGTGAACGAATCTAATAGATTACGAGTATCACTATCAAAAGAATAGTCTCCTATACAGGAATTAAAATCGGCATTAATATATGGTTGTTCTTCTTCTTGAAAGCATTGTGTTATAAGAGGCGTTGAAATATATTTATGGAGCTCTATTTGATAATTACCTAATATATGATCAATTCCAGCAAAACATCGCATATCAGATTCTTCAAGCCATTGAATTAATTTCTTAGCACCTGATTTTGTAAGCAAATAACTATATGCGCAAAAATGAAATGTGTCAGTTTCCTTTCCAGATGTAAACAGTGTATTTGGTTTAATTTTAGCCCAATATTTATTAACGTGTTCTAATATAGAAGGTAATTGCTGTTTATTGGAAGGTAATATACCCCCTAAATATAGTAACTCGGCTCCTTCTGGAATATTTTCTATCATAGTATTTAATAGATCTAATGACCATTCTCTACCAGGGCACATATCATCTTCGCATATAAAATACATAGAATTATCTAGTTCATTCATAAGTTCATACCATACTTTAATATGACTCAATGCGCACCCCATAATAGATTTACGCCACCCAAACTGATTATTCTTAAATAGTTCATATATTGTAGTATTCATTTTAATAGCAGAACCATCAACTGCTGAACATCTTTCAGCAATATTACAGATATCTTTATTATTAATATTCCATTTATCCCATCTATCTTGACGTTTATCTAGATTAATTACCATAATTTTATTGAGATATTTTGATTTTATTTCTGTATTACATCCTATTTCTATATTAGATTTTATTATAGATTCATTAATACCACATACAGATAAAATCATTTTACTCATTTTAGACATTAGTTGATATCCTTTTTGAACTAGAGTAGAATCTAAGGCAGGGGTTGAAGCAATTTTATCACAAATATCTTCATCTTCTTCTAATAATTTAATCCTTTCTAGAACTTCTTCAGCTGAAGAGCAATCAGAAACATTTAAGAATCCACCTTCTAAGAATTCAAGTTCAGCATTAATATCACCCCAATAAATTGGAACACATCCAGCTAATTTACTATGTAGTAGTTTTTCTGTAACATATCCAGGTGCTTGTGAATTTTCAAAACATAATTGAAACTTATGTTGTTCTAAGAAATGATATTTACTAATATCTCCACAACCCCCACCAGGATATTTAAGAGTTAATTGTCCGCCTATATTATTAAATAATGCGCCACCCGAATTTACATGTTTATAATTATTTACAGTATGAAAAGTATCATTACGCATTTTGCATACAGGATTACTAACGACAAATCCACAGAATTCCTTGCGATCACTAAACTTTTTAGGATGAGAACGTGTTGCAAGAGAAATAGGAAAACGGATAGGATTATCTTCGCATTCTATTCCGTTTGGTATATTATCATCCAATAAATTACCTTTACAAGAGTTATCCAATAAACTGTCTTTACAAGAGTCACCCAATAAATTGCCTTTAAACCAGTCCAAAAAGATCATCCATGTTGGAATATATAGAGATTTTTCTGTAGAACAATCTCTTTTTGGCATAAGAAATAATTTAATTGATTCATCTGTAGGGACTTCACAATTTTCTCCACTAAAGAATATTTTAGGAATAGATGATTTAATTTGTTTCCAATTATTACCAAGTGGACTAAATATTATAGCATTTATTTTATCTCTCTCTTTGCCATAACTACTCCAATAATCTATACCTCTTACATTATATGTTTCATGACGAATAGCATCAATTAAAAAGTTAGAATTATAATTAAATCCAGGCCACATATCAGAAAATCCAATAAGTATTTCTGGTTTTTCTAAAAGAGATGTGGGACTTACTGAAGGTTGCCTTTGGCTTAAAGAACCAGAAGGAGAACTTAAAGAACCAGAAGGAGAACTTAAAGAACCAGAAGGAGAACTTAAAGAACCAGAAGGAGAACTTAAAGAACCAGAAGGAGAAATAATAGACCGCCATTTTTCTGCGTTTTCTTTAATTCCCCAGATTTTTTGAACAGATTCTCGTATTGATATAGTATTTTTATCTACTATCCGAATAACAGCGTGTATCATTTCTGAAATACTATTATGTGAATAATATCCATCACGGAGTTCTTCAAATATATCAGCAAAAATAGGACTATTATGTACAAAAGGAATACCAAGCCATGCCAAATCAATAAGCTCTAGACGGAATCCACAAAAACGGATATGACTTAATACAATATCGTTTATAGTAAAACTATTATAGGAGACATAATCTTCTCTTTTAATTGGAATAGTATTATATTGAATATTATCTAGGACATTTTCTTTTAAGAATCTATTTTCCCAGAATTCTTGAGAACAATGAGATATAAATTCATATTCATAGGGAGTATTCTCTAATGCTTTCTTTAATTCAGGAATACCGCTAAGTAGTAATATATTGGAACTTGTATTATCTGTATTCTTTTCCATAATTCGAATAGTCTTATTAGTTGTTTTAATAGTATCTATATCAATTAAATGACACGGATCCCATATAAATGGAATACGACGAATTGGACATTCATATAGATCTCTCAGACAATCTAGGGACTCCTCAGAATTTAGGATATCCCATACCCAAATTTCGGAAACTCCGTCAAAACTCCGCGGAAAAGATGAATCTGGATAAACAGACTTGTCTAATTCCGAAAACTGGATAAATCCGTGGAGCAGGACATATGACTTTTCCGCAATCCTTTTTCTCATTCCTGGACGAATCCTACCATCTATATCAATTAGGATATCATATTTATCTACATTCTGATTTATTTTAATATCATTTATATATACACTATTATAATCCTTGCACACATTATCTGATAATCTTATTAGTTCTACATCATATTCTAAATACAAGAATAATTTATAAAGATGTAAAGCAGATATAGTATCTTCTGTATTTACCCCATTTATATTATTATATGATATAGCAATCTTCATTCCCTTAATATTGAGAATACTAATAGGCTTTATTATCCTTCTAAGAGTTTTGAATAATATCTTCCCATGTACTTTGTATTTCAGGATTATAAATACTATGTTTCCATAATAATCTAGCACAATGACCCTTATATATAGGCATATTATTATGATGATTTTTTATAGCATTCTCTAGAGTTAATATAGCGCTATCCCACTTATTCAAAGAATAATAATAACCAAACGCATCCCATCCATCAGAATTATGAATTATAGGAAACCCGTTATACATTAATTCTAATGTCATATAATTAAAAGGATTAGTCCACTGGCTTGTAATAAAACATCCGCTTGGATATTCTCTCATTACATCTTGTATTCCTTTTCGACCAAATAATTTAATACGATCTTTAAGGTTAATAAGGCGAGGTAAAACAAAGTTTTTAACATGAGAATTTAACTCTAATTTATCGCCATTTATTACAATAACATTACCTTTCCATTCAGGGCATTTTTTTGCAAAAGCATTTGCAAGAAGTAAAGAATAAAATGATGCTTTCTGAAAACTAATATTGGGGTCCATTATAATAATATCTGTAATTCGCCAATCATTGGGAGGTATCCAATTTAATCCCTTTTTAGTTAGACCATGATTAATAAAGATAGGTTCCCATACATATGGGACAATTTTTCCTTTAGATATATCAACATTATTTACAGCTAATCCATATTCTAAATTCTGTAAATAATGAGGACTCATCCAAATATCGTCTACTTCGCCAACTAAATGATGATTAAAAAATAGATTTGTAAAACTCTGAACGGATTCAATATCAATATTCAGAATATTACCGAGATAAATCTTTATAATTTTAGCACCAATTGAACGTAAATAACTTCTAGTAGTTGGGTCCAGACTCATTCCAATTTCAATATATAAATCAACATGTATATTCTGACGAATAATATTATCAGGTGTAATAACATTATAATATTCAAGAGCTTTACTTTGAGCCCCATTATATTGTACAAAATAACATGTATGACCTAAACTTTCAAATAGATGATAAAAGATGGCAATATTTTGACCCAATCCGTTAATAAATATAGTATTTTCATTGAGTATATTGGATGCTAATAAAATAGTTTTTTTATTAGTTTTAAGTAGAGATGTTAAATGTTCACCATTATCTTTTTTATACAAAGATAAGTTTGTAGATCCTGGCATATTAGTAGTCTTTGGCATAGTTTCCATATTAATAGCTTATACAGATATTATCTTTATATTAATCCTATATCTTAAATCCTGATCTCTAATAAATGAATCCATGGCCATCAACTTCAACAAATCCTCCAGCTAATTTTTATACTCCGCAAGGATTGGCTGGATGGTTAAATCAGAATCCGTCATATAAACTCTTATTTTTAGAACTCTTACCTAATGGTGGAAAAATAACATCAACTCTTTCATCATTAGGATACGATCCAACAAAGGTTCCATTAGCTACATCTGTACAGACTTTATCTATGAATCAAGCCAAAAAATATAAAGATCAATTATCACTATTTCAAAAAGTATATACATATAATTCAAATGCTTATTTTACATCAATTGAACTGGGGACTACTCCAATTTATTATAATTTTCAAACATATACTGAATACAATGAATATAAAACTGGTGTAGGGCTTGTTAATAAATTATATGATTTTGATATTATGAAAAATGTATGGACCTTTCCATTTCCAATAGCAATGTAATGTATGGACTTCCCCCAAGGAGAACTTAAAGAACCCAAGGAGAACTTAAAGAACCCAAGGAGAACTTAAAGAACCCAAGGAGAACTTAAAGAACCCAAGGAGAACTTAAAGGAAAGGGGTTTAAGGGGAAGCTCGGTCCCTTATTTTAAAGTAAATAAATACAGTAATTGATTTAATTCAGCAATTAATTCATCACGAATATTAACCAAATCAGTGTCAGTTGCTTTTAATCTCTTAGATAATGGGCCTTGTAAATATTTTACAGAACTTTGAATTAATCGTGTAGCACCAGCCTCTGTTAAATTCTGTAAACGAATAGACCCATTTGTTGATGACATTCGAGGTCGACCATATTTAGCAATATAAATCTCAACAAAGGAATCAATTGATTTTTCTAGTTCTACAAGTGCTTTATCTGTCGCTATATGTCGTGAATATACTTTTGTCTGCCAGTGATATAATTTAATTTGGTCTCTCAGATGTAAAAAGAAATGAATATCGTCTGCTGACATTATATATTCTCTTTAGATAAAATTTGAAATCCTAAAGAGATTATACTATATGACATCCTTTATACAAGATGTGTAGAATTTGCGCTAAAGTACTTCATGGTTTTGAGATTGAACATACCGAACAAACATGCCCTCTCCGTATATCACGTTATTGTTCTTATTGCGCCCAATATGGACATCTTACATCACAATGTCCTGCTAAACCATCTATCCTATTTAGAAAACCAGCCTATTTAGAACAGTTAATTCCGCCATCTGAACTAGCTGAATTTGGCATTACAACAAAGACTCCTATAAAATATAAAGGGCAAGGGCAAGGAAAAGAAAAAGATGAACCGCAACAACTCCTAGAAATTAAAGATGATGATAGAGTAATTATAGCATATCTTATATCACATTCTTTAAAGGTTTCAAGAAAATCAAAAGAAAATAAAATGACTCTTGAAGACTATGCTAATTTACAAAATAAACGCTTGATATATGTTCAGGAATAAAAAAATAATAAAAATAATAGACAAATAGAACAATTTTTTTGTATACTATAATAAGAAATGGTAAAGACCCGACGTAATAAACATAGAAGTAAACGAAGCACTAGACGAAGCACTAGACGAAGCACTAGACAAAGTAATAGAAGAAGGCGAGTAGGGGGAGCATGTCCGTGTGCTTTACAAGGGGATATGATGAGAGGAGGAATGAGAGGCGGTGCTTGCCCTTGCATGATGAGAGGTGGAATGAGAGGAGGGGTGAAAAAAGGAATGAAAGGTGGAAATTATGCAACAGATGTAACTTCTGCTGAATTTCAAGGATTCCCTTATAAATCTGAGAAATCAACTGTAGTAGCATTTCCAGGAACTCCTGGAGTAATGGATTTGAAGGATTATAAGAATATGATGGAAGATGAAGATCGTGAAGGATATGATCCTACTGCATAATGACCCTACTGCATAATGATCCTACCACGTAGAGGCAATAAGCATACTATATAAGGACATAGAATATAAAGGAATACAGCTAATAATAAACTAAGATGCCACCTAATAAAAAAGGAGGAAAAAATTATAAAAAAGGAAAACACAGTGATGATACACCTGTTGTTTATGAAAAAGAAGAAGATCAGATGTACGGGCGTGTTCTTAAAGTCCTAGGTAACTGTAATGTTCTTGTGTACTGTAATGATGGAAGAGAAAGAATATGTCATATTCGCGGGAGCCTAAAGAAAAAGAAGATTTGGATTAATACATCTGATATTATTCTAATTAGTATACGCGATTTCGGAAAAGAGGAAGTGGGAAAAATGGGACGCGGAGATGTTTGTTCTAAATATGAGCCATCAGCTGCCCTAAAGCTTCGTCAAAAGGATCCTAGTATTAATCCTAAACTCTTTAATAATATTGAAACACTTGGTGCTGAAGATAGAAAGAATGTAATTGATGACGATGGGTTTGATTTTGATGAAGTTAGTGAGGAAGAAGATGATGAAGAGGAAAATATTAAAAATAAATTAAATAAAGGTGGATCGCATTATTCAAATAGATTGGCACAGCGTAGAGTAGTAGATTCAGGCAGTGATGATGACATCAACATAGATGATATTTAATATTAGCAATCATCGTTATATTCATTGTTATATTCATCGTTATATTCCTCATTATATATATCATTGATTCTGATACGAAAATCATTTGGTCGTAAACACGCAGTTTTTAATGCCTTAATTTGTTCATCGTTTATTTGTGTAACTTCAACAACACGTTTAAATATCTTCTCAGCGACAGAATACCATATATTATATAAAACATTTTCGGCAGTTTCTAAAACTTTAGGATCCATCTTATTACTAATTTCAGTCAACATTTTATAGTGATCTAATAAATATATTTAGTGTACAAATACACAATTCATAATAATCAAATTTTCTATATGGAGGCACAATAAAAGCAAATTTGATTATTCAAAAGGGCTTAAAACATGTAAATAGATATACAAGGTAAAGAAATGGCAACTCAATCCGATTCAGCGACTACTATTATTACTCCTCAAGAGAATGAAATGACTACTCTAACACATTCCATTGTTGAGTGGCGGCGCCTTAAAGATGAATCAAATGAACTCAAGCAACAAGTGCGAGAAAGAACTAAAAAGATGAAGGCACTGGAAGAGGTAATTCTACGTGTAATGAAGAATAACAATATTGGCGCACTAGATCTCAAGAGTTCTGGAGGGCGCGTACTATTTAAGAAGCAAAAGAGACAGGCAGGCCTTGGGGCAAAAAATATGCTAAAATTGATGTCACAAGGTCTACAATCAGAAGAAAAAGCAACTGAGCTAATGAAATATATTCAGGAACATCGTGAAGTAGTTATGAAAGAATCACTTGCTTATGAGGGTACAAGTTAACGACACAAGTTAACGACACAAGTTAATGACACACGTTAATGACACGCATTAACTATATTAAATAATTATGGAAATAAAGCAATATAATATTCTATTTTTTGTTATTAAAGTAACTAATAATAGAATAAAATGCTAAAGGATTTATGTCGAGCAGGTGTCGAAGGTATGACAGATATGTCCGGTTCTGCTGCAAGTCGTCGTGAAATATATAAGGATTTGATTGCTTCTATCCTTTCTCTGATTATTGCGATCTTAATTGTAGCATTTGTAGGAAAATGGTTATGGAATACAACTGTTGCCGAATTATTTACATTTGTTAGACCTGTGCGTAGTGTATGGCAGATTATTGGGTTGATGCTATTTTTATCACTCATTCAATAATTATGTAATAAACGCTCAATAAAATAATAGATATAATTAGGAAGATGTGGATTTTAATCATATCAATAATCATATTTGTAGCAATTATTGGAGGAATGTTTTATCTAGCTTGGCCTACGACAGCCGCAGCACAAGCACAGCAACAAGGAGGGTGTCCATGTGGTAACCAATGCCCTTGTATGGGATGTGGGCGCACACCTAGTAGATGTGGATGCCCTAAACCCAAGCCTAGATGTGGTAATCCTGATCCTGGGTGCCCTTTCTGTTAATACCAGCTCTTAAATTAAAATTTGATTAAATCGATTTAAACATTTTTAGCATAAAATGTCTAATTCACATATTGTAAATGTAATCCGCGATTTTAAAATTACATATGACGTAATTACATCTATAAAAAAAGATCGTAACTTCATTAAACTATATTCAGGATATAATGAAGAATTTCCATCTAAAATAATCAATATTGATAAATTGCAATCAATTACTATTAATGAGAACGGATATAAAGATACTATTTATACTGATTTTAACTATTATAATAATACAAAAGATAGTATATCATGGAAATATAAGGTAGCATATGCAGATAAATATGAATGGAAAGAAGATACTGTTACATTAATTAAGGAAATGATTAATTTAGCAACTAATAAATCAAATGATGAATTACAATAATTTAATAAATTATAATAATTTAATTAATGTATAGTATTATTTTTTAAACCGCACCACTCCACCCAGAATAATATCCATCATAAGCGCGAGCGTCTTTAAGTTCAACGGGTTCATATGCTCCAACATCACCCAAAACAGCACCACCATTTTGTTTACTAAAATCAGTCTTTAAACAACGGCTCTTAGAAACATCATATACATCATTCCAAGCAGCAGTAAATAATTTCTCCGCTTTAGCCACTTCTTCTGTCTTTAAGTTCGCCTCAGTACATAACTTTCTGAGAAGGACATTGCCGCGGTCACGCCAAGTAGCAAATATGATGTCCAAGTCACGTTTAGGAATAGTTTGATTCAGACAGCTAGCGCATACATCTGCTACATTTTGTCGATCATGTGCTGTTTCAAATGCCTGATAACGTGTTGCTTCCACAATTCCACTGGGTGATAATAAGTCCTTTTTCAGACATCCCAATTTACTAAGAATTAGTTGAAATTCGCTATAATCAGCAGAACCCTCTTCTAGCCCAACGCGTCCCATTAACATATTAAGTATTTCAGAACCTTCAGGTAGAGTCCGGAGACAATCAGGGTGACCAGAACCACGGGCAACTCCACCGTAAAATCCCTCATTAACGCGCTTATATTTAGGAGTCTTCCACATAAAACGAACAATGAAGAAAGTGAATACTGCTAGGATTAAAATACATAGGATTAATTTATAAGGAATATCCATTTTAACTCTATTTACATTTACTACAATAATTATACTTTGATATGCTCAATATTGTAGAATTAAATCCCATAATTATTACAGAAGATACATAACATGGATGCTAGTAATATAACTAAAAGGAAACAAACTGGTACATTATATACAGCTTATATAAATCAGACTACCCCTGTTTCTGTAATAGAACTAACACAATTTAGTAAACCAAATACTATTCCACAGGTATTTCAATATTTCCAGAACCCAGATACATCTAAATATTACAATATTCAGCAATACGCTGCTAATGATTTTATGACATTTGAATTGCAAAATGATGTAAAGCAGGGGGCACAAGTAAGTGGAAATACTTCAACAATTATTTCTACTTTCAATACGGAACAAGAGGCGGCGGAGTCAAATCCCTATGTTACTCCTAAATCCAATCTAACATTTACGACATTACCGATAATCTGTCCGAATATTAATTTTTATCAAGGGACTAATTATACAAGCATATGTAAATAAATACTATTAATTATTAAATAATATTATAATAGTATTATGAATGCAAGTGAATTAATAAGACTTAGAAACTGTGTATATGAATTATCAAATTCAAGTAATGACTGTGGATGTAATCCTGTAAATGTTTATTGCCCAGGTGGATGTAATTCATGTTCTTCAGGAACTGGAACAACTGGCCCGATGGGCCCTACTGGATCTACTGGGGCAACTGGAGCAACTGGTCCAACAGGTGCTAAAGGTTCAACTGGAGCAAACGGTATTAATGGAGTAACAGGTCCAACAGGCGCTAATGGCATTAATGGAATAAATGGTTCAACTGGAGCAACTGGTCCAACAGGTGCTAATGGTACTAATGGAATAAATGGAGCAACTGGTCCAACAGGCGATACTGGGGCAACTGGTCCACAAGGTATACCTGGTACTTCGTCAGGGACTGGTGCAACTGGTCCAACAGGTGATACTGGTCCAACTGGACCACAGGGTATACCTGGTACTTCTTCAGGGACTGGTGCAACTGGTCCAACAGGTGATACTGGTCCAACAGGTGCTAATGGAACTAATGGTATTGATGGGCAAACAGGAGCAACTGGTGCTAATGGAACTAATGGTATTGATGGGCAAACAGGAGCAACTGGACCAACTGGTGCTAATGGAATTGATGGTTCTGATGGATCAACTGGATCAACAGGCCCAACTGGTTTAGGTGAAACAGGGTCAACTGGTCCAACTGGTACTAATGGTTCTGATGGATCAACTGGATCAACAGGCCCAACTGGTTTAGGTGAAACAGGGTCAACTGGTCCAACTGGTGCTAATGGAACTAATGGGATTGATGGGCAAACAGGGTCAACTGGTCCCACTGGTTCTAATGGAACTAATGGAATTGATGGGCAAACAGGGGCAACTGGTCCAACTGGTGCTAATGGAATTGATGGACAAACAGGGGCAACTGGTCCAACTGGTTTACAAGGCCCTGCAGGCCTCGGTGGTACATTAGGAAATTATGGATATTTTCACAGTGATGTTAGTCAAAATGCTATAGCAATAAATACTGCTTATCCCATGTATGCTGAAATAGCGGATGGTTATTCTGGGATAACTATGGGATTAGATACATCAGGTAATTATTCAAAAATAACTTTTGCAAATCCAGGTATATATGATATACAATTTTCAGCACAAACAACAAATAGCAGTGGTGGTGGCTCTGGTGATACAATAAATATATGGCTGCGAAAAAATGATGTAGATATATCTGGTACAAATACAGGTGTAACTGTTACAAATTCAACTAAATATTCTGTAGCAGCATGGGATTTTATGATAGAAGCAGTAGCAGGTGATTATTTTCAATTAATGTGGTCAACCGAAAATACTAATATATTATTTCCATATGTACCATCATCTATACCACACCCAGCGACTCCATCTATAATTATCACAGTTATGCAAGTAATGTATACTCAAGTTGGTCCAACGGGTGTTACAGGAGCAACTGGTCCAACTGGTGCTAATGGAATTAATGGTTCTGATGGAGCAACAGGAGCAACTGGACCAACTGGTTTAGGTGAAACAGGGGCAACTGGGCCCACAGGTGCTAATGGAACTAATGGAATTGATGGGCCAACTGGACCAACTGGTTTTACAGGCCCAATAGGTCTAACAGGTCCAACTGGACCAACTGGATTAGGTGAAACAGGCCCAACTGGTTTTACAGGTCCAGCAGGCCTAACAGGTCCAACGGGTCCAACTGGAGGAAGTCAATTTATGCTATTTAATACACTAAATAGAGATGAAATATTAAACCAATCAACACGTGCACCAGCACAAGGGCAGCAATTCTTAGCAATTACATCAATGAATCAAAATTTACAAATAGATCTCCCAACAACACCATCTTCAAATAATTTTTATATAATAGCAGATGAATCTGGTCAAGTAGGGACATATCAAGTTGATATTACGGTGCCACCTACATATACAATATCAGGTCAACCAGGACCACTAATATTAAACGCCCCGTATCAAAATGTATGGCTCTATTCTGTGACAGGCACGACAAATTACTTTGTTTTATTTACACGGCCATAGATAGAAATGTCTATATATACAGGCAGTAATTACGGAGTAATATCTATATTAAATTCAGGAACAGGTGATATATCAGGTAATGAATCATCTGAGTTTCAATATGAACTAGTACAAAACTATTCATCATGTCAATTGCTTATTGATTTATCAGGTTCAGCTCTAACAACTATTGATTTATTATATTCAAGTGATACAAGTGGTACAATTACATCAAAAGAATCAATTCCATTACTAAAACAAGGAAACTATGTATTTGATATTATACCAAAAGGAAAATATTTAAAAATAAAGCTCATAAATAATTCAGCAGATTCATCTGTTGTTACTCATTATAAATTACAAACTAGATATAATAATAATGGCACCCCTGAGGAAAATGTAGGAAATATATCACAATTACAATCTGATGGAAATTCTATATATGTAGCATCACCTAATACAGTATTAGTATCCGCTACAATTAATGGAAATTATGAAGATATATCAGAATATTCTCTAATAACTATTTTAGTAAATGGTTCTACTGTCGGTACAGATGCATCAGGTACAATTAATGCTATATTTTCAATGGATGGTACAAATACAGACAGAATAGTATCCTATATAGTTCAAGATGTAACAGCAAATGGGACATCATCATCTACTACATCATTAACATTTAACCCTGCGCATACATTATTACCTATAGCCAGATATTTTAAATTACAGTATGTTAATGGCGCAACAGTATTGACTTCTCTTAGAATATCAACAATATATCATAAAAATAAGTCAAAAGCACTAACAAGTCGTGTAACACAGGGTTTAACAGATCAATTTGACGCAGATACAGCGCGTTCTATTTTAGTTGGAAGGACATTAGGAACGGTATTACCACAGGGAACTTATCAAAATGTAGGAGTTCAAAATCAAAGTTTATCAACATTTATTCGCGAACCAGTAACAGCATTTGGAGAAGTTCTTCAAGCACAATTAACACCTCTTATACAATTTGATTTTTCAAATGGAGATCCAAATGAAATATTTGCTACACCTTATAGGAATTCAACCACAAATACATCCTATAATTTTAATAATTCTCTTTTAACAATATCAGCAGATACATCTGGATCAATAATTGAAGGGACATCATCAGAATATACTAAATATAAGGCAGGGCAAGGAGTAGATGCCAGATTTACAGCTATATATGATCCAAGTGGTGGTCAGACAGGATGTTCACAATACGCGGGTCTATTTACTCCAGAAAATTCATTAACATTTGGATATTTTGATTTATCTGGATTCTGTATTCGGTATGGTAGAAATGGTGTTCAACAAATAGAACGAATAGATATATCAGGTACATCATCACTTATTGGAACAATTGTTTTAGATATAGGGGGGGCTACTGTGACAACAGCATCTATTCCATCTGGTTCAAATGCATTAAAGGCAGCAGCAGAAATTGTAAATGCTATAAATAGTGATACACAGTATGGTCTAAATATATATGGATGGAAAGCCTCATATGTTGCTACCGATGCAAGTGGTACAGGATCAGCAGCACAAGTAGAATTAATACGTAATTATGCAGATTCTATACAAAAAACATTTTCAGTTACATCACACCCTACAGGATATACAATAACTCCATCTAGTTATAGAGCAGGGATTTCTACGCAGTATGAATATATCCCACAAACTAGTTGGAATATAAATACATGTACAAATATGGGATCATTACAACAGAATTATTTGAAAAATCCAACTGGATTTATTTTAAACCCATTACTTGGTAATGTATATAAAATTATATTTCAATATCTTGGGTTTGGTGCGATTACATTTTCAATAGAGAACCCAGAAACAGGATTATTCTTACCAGTTCATCAAATTAAGTATGCTAATTCTGCGTTATTCCCATCAGTATCATGTCCTAATTATAGAATAGGTTATGGTGTAGAAAATACAACAAAAACTACACCTACTAGAATACAAGGTCCAAGTGCTGCTGCGTTTGTTCAAGGGCAGCTAGTTGTATCACCATTATATAGGTCATATCCAGGAATAATTACTGGAAATACAACATCATTAACAAAAGCAAATGCTCGTATATTATTTGGATTCCGTGTAACAAAATCTAAGTCATCTACTAATAGCAATGGGTCAAAAACAATAACATTAAATCGTAGTAATTTATTCTTAAATTCAATATCATGTTCTGTAAATGCTGCACCTACTAATCAAAATAATTCATATAGCGCAAATATTATATTTCAAATTGTTAAAAACCCTGCACTATTTTATACAGGCAATCCATCAACAACAATCTTTAATCCTCCATGGAGATTATCTGAACAGGATAGTTCTTTAGATGTATTTGATGGGGGTGCTACAACATCGACCTCAACTGGTATAGGATATACAGGTGGTATTAATATATTTGATTTAGCATTAGTTGAAAATACAGCAATAACTTATGATTTAAAAGGGACATCAATTAATATTTCAGCTGATGATATATATGTAGTATCTATTTATGGCAATATATCTGCTAATACAGCTTCATTTGATAGTTTAGCAACTATTTCTTATCAGATTAATAATTAAATTTTAGTTAGCTTACTTAGTTAAGTAAGTAGTTTATATATTTAAAAAACAATAATTTAAAAATTGAATTATACTAATTAAGTATAGATACTTAGTATATCAAGATGGATGTAGAAAAATGGAGACGACTAATAGAATATCCAATGTATGAAATAAGTACATTTGGAAATATTAGAAATAAAGAAACTAAATATATTTTGAAACAATACTCTAAATTAGGATATAAACATATTAATATTCTAAATAAAGATAATAAAAAAATACTATTACTAGTTCATAGATTAGTAGCTCAAAGCTTTATAACTAATTCTGAAAATAAACCAACTGTTAATCATAAAGATCATAATCCTTCAAATAATAATATAAATAATTTAGAATGGGCTACATATAAAGAACAAGCTTGTCATAAAAGAAAACCTAATTTAGCTATATATGAATATACTGGGACACGCCCTGTATGGAGAATATGTAATATAACTAATAGTAAACTACAAAGATACAATTCTATTAAAGAAGCATCAAAATGGGTATTTGATAATAAACTTACAAAAGTTAATGAGTTTGGTAATGGAAATAATATTAAAACTAAAATATGTAGCGTAATTAGAAAAGGGACTACAAATGGTAAAAATACTAATAAATATATTAAATATGAAAGGAAAACAGCATATGGATTTAAATGGGAATATGATTTAAGTAATGAAAATATATATAATAATGAAATATGGAAAGAAATACCACAAGATTTTGTTAATTTTAATGGGTATATGGTATCATCATACGGACGTGTTAAAAATAATAAAGGTAGAATTACTAATGGATATTCAAAAGAAGATGATTATTTAGTTGCTAATATTAATAAAAAAGGTTATTTTATACATAGATTAGTAGCATATGTATTTATACCTAACCCTGAAAATAAACCAATTGTTAATCATATTGATGGTAATAAACAAAACCCATCTTTAGATAATTTAGAATGGGTTACATATACTGAAAATAGTAATCATGCTGTGTTAATTAATAAAATTAAAACAAAACCTATTATTCAATATGATTTAAATATGAATCAAATTAATACCTTTAATTCTGTAAAAGAAGCATCTGAAATATTAAATATAGGTCAATCCACTGTATCAAATATATGTAATAAAAAATATACTCTTCCACCAAAATATTATCTTGAGTGGGAAGTTAAACCCTAGTTAGCTTACTTGTTTTACATCTTCTAAACCATTTTCTTGCAGATGCTGATTCTCTTTTTGCTTTCCTGATAATATCAGAATCTGGTCCATAGTGAGTCTTTCCGCACAGCAAAGCCGATTTTATACGGGGGTAGCTCCATGCGGCTTGAGAAATTGAAGGTCTGTGACCTGAAACTGCCCATGCGGCCATCCCACGATTATACACTTCCTTCAAATACTTTTCAGGTACCCCTGTTACTTTAGAATGTTCCTTCAAAGATTTTGCATCAGGAAACAGTCTATCCCATTGAGCCGTATAGGAAGATTTACGTTTTCTCCTTGTAGCATATTTATCCGTTTTGAATCCGACATATGCACGCGGATCGCGCCAATCCATTTTTCCGAATTTCTCAATTTCCTTTTTCCGTTCCAGGGCTTGTTTCCGCGTCAAACCACTATAATATTTCCGAGGCCATAATTTATCCTTTTTTAATGTTTTTCTCCTCATTATTAATATATTATAAGATTATAATTCTATAATATATTAGAATGCTTTATCCGACTATCATCGCTAATGATGTAACTAATGTAACAATACCATATGAAGAGTATAAGAAAATAGTAAAGTCAATATCAGATATAATATCTGTCTTATGGGATGTAACA